>OGYH01000881.1_pt1 | contig 30258 bp, 32 predicted proteins | sample 1576511 | NCBI WGS metagenome assembly OGYH01 (sample SAMEA3541522, study PRJEB24748) | human gut metagenome | biome: human gut; feature: human-associated habitat; material: faeces | place: China | collected 2012
GCAGAAGCTGGGCCGCCTGCTGCTCAAACTGTTTGAATGGATCAGGAGGGAATTGCATGCTGACAATCATCGAGATTAAGGCCAGGGAGGACGGCGGCCATGGCCTGCAGAGCCAGAGCCACCGGACGGAGTGCTGGCTGGAGGGGTGGATCGCCGTGCCGCCTCTGCTGGAACAGGCGGCTTGGGACTGCGTGGGCTACTGCGATCTGGACATACAGGACGGCAAGCTGGTGGGCCTGACGCCCCGGGAGCGGCCTCCCAGGCCGGAACCGGAACCCCAGCCGCCCTCTGCGGAGGAACGGCTTGGGCTCCTGGAGGAGGCCCTGGCGCAGACCGACGAAACCGCTATCGCGCTCTTTGAGAGCCAGACCGGACAGGAATCTATCAACGCACAGCAGGACGATGCGTTGCTGGATATATATGAAATGCTGGGAGGTTAAAAGCAATGGCAGTAAAAGCAATCGCACACAGCTACTGGCGCAGTATCAAACGGGGTGCGCGCACCTTCGAAAGCGTCCTTGACCCCGTAAAGGAGGACGTGCGTACCTTGGCGCGGGCTGATGTGGCCGACGGCGTCATCACACAGGAAGAGTACCAGCAGTACATTGGCGAGAGCTACAAGCCCGCTGACGAAACCGTTTAAATCGGCCAAAGGCCGTAAAAAAGAAAGGACGAATGAACATGATCACCGAACTGAACTTTGCCAAGCTGACTCCGGCCTCCTTCGCCATGGCCAACGCCAATGATGTGGATGTGGGTGTGGGGCGCTCCATGCTGCTCAACAACATCCGACACGGGCGGGAGGTAGACCACATCATGACGGGCCTCGACCCAGAGTATCTGCCCGACTGGGCGGCCCTCAAGCCCCAGTATGAGGCCCTGGAGCACGGGGGTGTGACCTCCGCCGTCAACGTCTGGCACCGGGTATGCCAGGACAACTATAAGGCGCTGGTAGAGCTGTGGAACGAGAATCCCCGCAACTGCGCCGCCATGGCGAAGCTGGTGGAGAGCGCCGCCGATCCCGGCCCCATCTCTGGCCCGGCCCGCGAGGAGTGGGAAAAGGAGCAGGAGGGCCATGAGTAAATACATAGCAGTCATCCCCAGGGCGGCCATCACCAGGGCCGCCCTGGTGGATGCCGGGGGGCGGTCCATGGAGCAGGTCAAGGCCGCCTGTGGGTGCCAGTACATCATCAATTCCTGGTTTTATGACACGGGCACAGGCCGCCCGGTGGGTAACCTCAAGATTGGCGGCGCGGTCAAGGCGGATGCCGGCTGGAACGGCTGGGGGTTGACCTGGGACAAGGGGGCCGACATTCGCCTGGACATCGTACCCGACAACGGCGGGGCGTCCTACCTCAGCGGCGTGGAGCTGCTGACGCCAACCAGGGGGCCGGGCAAGGCCATCAGCTACTCCCCGGAGTACGGGGGCACCCGGGGCCGCTCCGCCGTCCTCCTGGCCGGGGCGCGGGTAATCCTGTACTGCTCCGGCAACGGTACCCGCGATGCCAAGACCCCCGAGGCGCTGCGGGACGAGCTGGTGAGCATCGGCTGCCGGTACGACCAGGCGGCCAACCTGCGGGCCCTGGGACTGGACGCGGGCAGCTCCTCAAACTGCGACTTTGGGGACGGCCAGCGCATCAGCAACGGCAAGCGGGTCAAGGGTTATCTGTGTATCTGGACGACGGAGGGCGGCCAGGAGCCGCCGGACAAGGAGGAGAGTATGGGCACGTACAAGGTGACGCCCAGCATCGGCGTCAATATCCGCAGCGGCCCTGGCACCGGCTACGGCAAGATGGGGGCGTACCCCATGGGTACCGTGGTGGACGTGCTGGAGGTCCGGGACGGCTGGGGCAGGACGGACAAGGGCTGGGTGTCCCTGGCCTATCTGGAGGCTGTGGAGGGCCCTCAGAGGGCCACAGACAACGGCATTGCCATCCAGGAGCATATCATCTCCGACGGGCGCAAAAACCGGCCGGGCAGGGACACCAACCCGGACACCTACATCACCATCCATGAGACCGGCAACGCGGCCAAGGGCGCCGACGCCGCGGCCCACGGGGCCTACCTGGACAGCGCCGCCGGGGAGGATGATCTGGTGAGCTGGCACTACACCGTGGACGACCACGCCATTGTCCAGCACCTGCCCGACTACGAGACAGCCTACCATGCCGGGGACGGCAAGGACGGGCCGGGCAACACCACCAGCATCGGTATCGAGATCTGCGTCAACGCCGGGGGCGATTTTGCCCAGGCTCAGGCCAATGCCGCCAGCCTGGTGCGCCTGCTCATGGAGGAGCACGGCATCCCGCTGGACAATGTAGTCCAACACAACCACTGGAATGGCAAGGACTGTCCCAAGACCATCCGGGCCACCGCCGGGGCCTGGGAGGCGTTCCTGGCGCTCTGCCGGGGAGAGCCGGCGAATGTATCCAAGTTGGACACCGACGTGGACACGCTGACGGAGGCCGGCATCATCAACAGCCCGGACTACTGGCGGGCCGGGGACTACTCCGCCGCCAACGTCCAGGCGCTCATCGGCAAGATGGCCGACTATGTACGGGAGGATGAGTGACATGGAGCACATCAACGGGATTAAGGGCACCATCGCGGCTGTGCTCGGCTGCCTGACGGCCCTGTGGGGCTGGTTCGGCTGGCTGGTGGTGGCCTGGGTGGTCTGTATGCTGCTGGACTACGCCACCGGCACCGCGGCCGCCCTGCGGGTGGGGGAGTGGTCGTCCAAGGTGGCCAGGGACGGCCTGTGGCACAAGCTGGGGGCCGTGGTGGCCGTCCTGGTGGCTGCGATCCTGGACGGGGTGATCGGCCTCATCCTGGCCAACGTCCCCGCGCTGACACTGCCCTTCGACTACACGGTGTTCCTTACCGTGCTGGTGCTCGTCTGGTACATCATGACCGAGCTGGGGAGTATCGTGGAGAACATCGGCGCCCTCGGTGCCCCCGTGCCCGCCTGGCTCCGCAAGGCCATCGCCGCCCTGGAGTCCACCGTGGACGGCGCCGGGGACAAGCTGGGCGGCAGCCAGGACGACGAAAAGTAAATTGCCAAGCGATTGGAAATATGAATGCCCCCGGGGCCTGCGGGCCTCGGGGGCGCTGTGCTTATTTGCTGGTATGATCAAAATCATCGGGAAAGAGTTCTCCGTGTGTACTGCCCAGGCCGAACTCGTGGTGAATCCGCGCCTGGGCCTCCGGGGTGAGCTCGCGCCATACATGCTCCCGACCATCACAGACCAGGAGGAAATCGGCTTCCCAATAGTTTGTCATGGTGTGCTCCCTTCTGCCCTCGTGACCTCCGGGGCGGGTGGCGTGGTTACTTGCGGCGGAACTATTCGGGGTCCTGCGTGTCCAACTGGGCGATGAACTCAGATCGGATGAGCTCCCACATATCACGGCTCCCGGTACCCTCGTCAAAGCTCAGCATTACCGATGTAAGGGCGGTTTTGATGCGGCACATATCCGCACGGCTCATGGTTACGGTTCTCATTTCCTGATTTAACATCTCGTGTTTCCTCCTTGATTCCTCTGCCTTACGCTGTTATAATCAAGGTGGCCGGGGTAAGGCTCCCGGCTCACCTTGGGGTGTGTGGGGCGGTGGGCTTTGGGTTGTCAGCCGCCCCACTTTTTATGCCTTGACCTTGCTGTCCCGCACGATTTTAGCGGCGGCTTCCGGGTCTTTGGCGGTGGCTTCAATCAGTTTTGCGATGTTCTCCAGATACTGATTGAGTTCCGCGGTGGTCATCTCGTTCATTCACCTCACTCCTTTCTGTAAGAGACTTGGGATCTCTGCCTTACGAGTATAGTATAATACATGCATACATGTATTACAAGGGGTATTCTGTACAAACATGTATACATGTATTTGTACAGTTTATACATGGATGCATGAATTTAAATGTGATATAGTAGAGCAGAGGTGATGTAAGTGGCTACAAAAGCGCATTTGGAAGGGAATAAACGATACCTGGAAAAGCTGGATCACATCACGATCCGTGTGCAGGGAGGCACAAAGGAAAAAATAAAGGCCCGCGCCCAGCAGAAGGGTATGAGCCTGAACGCTTATATCGTGTATTTGATCGAGAAGGACATGAAAACAGAGGAGGACACCTAATTCAGGTGTCCTCCTCCAAGTCTATTTCGCCAATTTCCGACTCAAACTTTGCGATATACTCTTTACAGGCCCATTCGATTTCCTTGATGCGGGATCTTCCATAATATTTTCCGATGTAGGACATCTTGCGGGCAATGTCCTCGCTTATAACCATCGTAAATTTGACATCCATGCCATCACCTCACGGGTATTGTACCCATGAAGTGAATTATTAGGGCTGAAACAGTATTGACTCAGTATTGATATGGTGATAAAATTTTTAAGAAAGCCGGACAGGAGCTACCGACTCCTGTCCGGCAAGGAATTACTCCAGCATGTCCAGCACGGCGTCCTTCAGATGCAGCGGTGAGAGGCTGTACCTGTTGAACGCCATGACCATGCGGAAGACCAGCTCCGCATCGGTCGATACGTCCTGAAGGATCTGCACAGGGCCTTGGTGTAAGAGGCCATAGGCTACGATATCGTAGCTATAGTATGTGCCGACCTCCGGGGCGTATTTCTTTCTTCTGAACATGAAATAGGATATGGGCACGACAATCATCCTTTCTCTGTCTATTGGATGCGTCGCGCTTTGGGAGGCCCACGGCACCGTACTGGTGGGCCACATATATCACACAAAATGCAACACAAATACTGCGCCAAATGAGCAAGTAATTGCGTCGCAGTTGATTTGAAAATCGGTTATTGGGTTCGACTCCCCCCGCCTCCACCAAAAAGAAAGACACGACTTTGGGGGACACTTCGTAAAGAAGTGTCCCCCAAACTATTTGTTAAGCCAGCCGAATTTGATTGGATTGCAGGGAAATTTAACTTATTCGGAGGTAATCATCATGGAAAAGTCCACATTTGAGCAGATGGGCGGAACCTACCGTCAGGAGGGAGATTACCTTCTCCCCAATCTCACAACGCCAGAGCCCGTTCCTGTCGGCATCTGGGGCCAGCGGCGCAGACGGTACCTGCGGGCGCATCGGCAAGCGCTCTGTACCGCCCTGCTTTTCGGAGGGAAGATGGATGCCCACCTTGCGGAAATTGACCGGCAGGCGGAGGAACTGTTTTCTCAGCTGGTAAGCCAGATAGCAGACAGTGAGGGTGTGACGGAGCAACTCAAAGCCGAACATCAGATGGAATGGGTCAAGCGGATGAACAGCATCCGCAACCGGGCAGAAGAATTTATCTATTACGAGTACATATATTGTTGAGCGTACGGGGCTGGCAGAGTTTTCTGCCGGCCCCGTGCGTTTTCCAGAAAGAACCATATTCCGCCACCATAGGAAAGTGGACGTGACCGGCCCTATTGAATTTCCTGCTCCAAATCCCGAAACAATCCAGAATAAGAGTTTCATTGATAGAAGTATTGTGTTCCTTACACAACTCCAGGATTTGCTTCTAAATATTGGTAACGAAAGACGATCATACAGAAGATTGCATTTCCACAAAAAGGTGATACAATAAACCCAAGTATCCACTGCCTTAGAGGTGCTAAGATGGCAGCGCAGCTGATATTCTGGAGTTCGTTTCGGGAAAAGGAAGGGAAAAAAGCATGAGTTTGAGCGCGAATATAAATGAGAAAGCCGCCCTGATCTGGGCGATTGCCGACAAGCTGACCGGCGTATATAAGCCCCATGAATACGGAGAGGTGATCCTGCCCCTGACGGTGATCCGCCGCTTCGACTGTATCCTGGCGGACACCAAGGATGCGGTGCTGGAGAAGTTTGAGGCAGTGAAAAACCTTCCCATGCGGGATGTGCTGCTGCGCAACGCCTCCGGCAAGGCGTTCTACAACACCAGCAAATATACCTTCGAGCGCCTGTTGGATGACCCGGACAACATCGAAGCTAATTTCCGGGCCTATCTGAACGGCTTTTCCGAAAATGTGCGGGATATTTTGGAGAAATTCAAGTTTGATGGTCACATTACCACCATGTCCAACAAAGGCATCCTCTACATCGTGCTGAAGGAGTTCACCACCCCCAAGGCCAACCTGCACCCGGACCTGATCTCCAACCTGGAGATGGGCTATATCTTTGAAGAGATTATCCGCCGCTTTTCCGAGGCGCACAACGAGGACGCCGGCCAGCACTACACGCCCCGCGAGGTCATTCAACTGATGGTCAATATCCTGTTCTACGATGACAACGACATTCTGTCCGGGAACAACGTGGCCAAGACCATCTATGACCCCGCCTGCGGCACGGGCGGTATGCTGTCTGTGGCGGAGGAGTACCTGCACAAACTGAACGTAGCCACCGAGCTGATGGCCTTCGGTCAGGAGCTGAACGACCAGACCTTTGCTATCTGCAAGGCGGATATGCTCATCAAGGGAAACAACGCCGACTTCATCAAGGATGGCAACACCCTGTCCGATGACCAGTTCGAGGGCCAGACTTTCGACTATATCCTGTCCAATCCTCCCTTTGGCCGGGAGTGGAAGAACGAGAAAGCAGCGGTGGAAGCCGAGTCCAAGCGGGGCTTTGCCGGACGGTTCGGCCCCGGCCTGCCTGCGGCCAGCGACGGACAGATGTTGTTCCTGCTCACCGCTATTTCCAAAATGAAGGAGCCCAAGGACGGCGGCAGCCGCATTGCCATCATCCACAACGGCTCGCCTCTCTTTACCGGTGATGCCGGCAGCGGCCCCTCTGAGATTCGCAAGTACATTCTGGAAAATGACCTGCTGGAAGCCATCATCGCCCTGCCCAACGATATTTTCTATAATACCGGCATTGCCACCTACATCTGGGTGCTGTCCAACAAGAAGGCGGGGACCCGCCGGGAGGGCAAAGTTCAGCTCATCAACGCCAACGGCCTGTATGAAAAGCGCCGCAAGGCCCTGGGCAACAAGCGCAACAACATCCCGGAGCGTGCCATTGAGGAGATCACCCGATTGTACGGCGACTTTGTGGAGAGCGAGATCAGCAAGATTTTTGACACCACCGACTTCGGCTACACCAAAATCACGGTGGAGCGGCCCTTGAAGGACGAGAACGGCCAGCCGGTGCTGAAAAAGGGCAAGCCCCAGCCGGACACCACCCTGCGGGATACGGAAAATGTGCCGCTGAAAGAGGACATCCAGACCTACTTTGCGCGGGAAGTTCTGCCTTTCGCGCCGGATGCCTGGATTGACGAGAAAAAGTCCAAGGTGGGATACGAGATCCCCTTTACCCGGTATTTCTACAAGTACGAAGCCCCCAAGCCCTCGGCGGAGATCATGCAAGAGATCCTAGCCATTGAAGCGGAACTGGATGGCGCTCTGGCGGAGGTGTTTGGAGAATGAGGGAGATGAAAGACAGCGGGATTGAGTGGATTGGGGAGATTCCGGTTGATTGGGAACTGAGCAAAATCGGTGCAGTATATGAAGAACGGAACGAAAAGGTTAGTGATGCGGATTTCTCGCCTCTTTCCGTAACAAAACAGGGGGTTGTTCCTCAGTTAGAAACTGCTGCAAAAACGAACGATGGTGAGAACAGAAAACTGATTCGCAAAAATGATTTTGTAATCAATAGCCGTTCTGATAGACGGGGATCTTGTGGCATATCAGAATACGATGGTTCCTGTTCTCTCATCAATACGGTACTAAAACCCAGAAGAAATATGTGTAATGCATATTATAGCTTTGTATTTCGCTCAGAGCGTTTTGCTGATGAATTTTATAGATGGGGAAATGGCATTGTTGATGATCTGTGGTCAACAAAGTGGTCAAATATGAAGCGGATTTATATTCCTGCGCCTTCTTTACAGGAACAGCGTTGCATTGCCGATTACCTCGACCGCAAGTGCAGCCAGATTGATGCTATTATTGCCCGGCAGCAGGAAGTAACCGAGAAGCTGAAAGCCTATAAACTGTCCGTCATCACCGAAGCCGTCACAAAAGGTCTGAAGCCCAATGTGCCCATGAAGGACAGCGGAGTTGAGTGGATTGGGGAGATACCGGAACACTGGAAATTGTCACATATTGGAAATCTCGTTGAGATGGGTTCAGGTGGGACGCCAGCTCGTAAAAAGCCTGAGTATTGGGAAAATGGGAACATTCCTTGGATGTCATCTGGAGAAATAAATGATGAATACATTTACTCCACAGCAGAACAGATCACAGAACTTGGGCTTCAAAATTCAAATGCAAAAATTTTACCGGTGAATACTGTTATGCTTGGTTTGATTGGGCAAGGAAAGACGAAGGGACTTACGGCAATTTTAAAAACAGAAGTTTGCTGCAATCAAAATTTGGCGTATCTGATTGCTGATGAAAAATATTTGCATTACAGATATCTTTTCTATTGCTTCAAGGCAATGTATTTTTATATACGTGGTTTGGTTGGAGAATCTCAAGCAGGTATATATTCTTATTTTCTTAAAAAACTTCATATCCCTCTGCCTGATATTGAACAACAAATCAGAATTTCAGATTATTTAGATACAAAGTGCGAAGCTATAAAAAACTCCATTAACAAGCGGGAACGCATTATTGAAAAGTTTACCAGTTATAAAAGATCTCTCATTTATGAGGTTGTGACTGGAAAGAAAGAGGTGCAAAGATGAATAAGCCCTATCTAAGTGCTGAAGAGCAATATAAGGAAATCCTAAATAATGAGGAAATAGAAAGAATTCAAGACACTGAATTACAAGAAATTAGGAGAAAATATTGGAATTTGCGCCACAAAGTTGCACTTGACGAAGCTCATATTTCAGACCAGGAGTTAGGTCAAGTATTGGATAATCTAAAAGCAAAAGAGCAGGCAGAGATCCTGCGCTATCGTCAAAAGAAAGGTGTGTAAAAATGAACCCACTTTATAACATTTGGAACTATAATTATATCCAGCAACAAGCCCAACAGCAGTACCATCAAAATCAGGTACAACAAGTGCTGGAAGCGGCACACAAGTTGCAGGATTATCTGGACAGTGCGGACAAGGTTGACCCGGCATATCAGGGGGCGTTAACTGCTACCTGCTGTGCTGTTTTGGCGGACTACGCAAAGAAACACGGTATTATCTGAGAAAGTAGGTGCAACCATGCCCGACTTTGACGTAAAAGAAAAACGGTTTGAACAGGATATTGAGGAATACCTACTTACCCACGGCGGCTACCAGAAGGGCAACCCCGCCGCCTTTAACCGGGAAAAGGCTCTGGATACCGGCACGTTCCTTTCCTTTATCCGTACCAGCCAGCCCAATCAGTGGGAGCGGTTTGAGAAAATCTACGGTGCCGACAGTGAACGGCAGCTTATCGACCGTTTTTGCCGTGAAGTGAAACTGGTGGGCCTCTTGAAAGTGCTGCGCCAGGGCTTTACCGACCGGGGCATCAAGTTTCGGGCGGTATTCTGGAAACCGGAGACCTCTATTAATGAAACCAGTCAGGCCCAGTTTGCCGCCAATATCCTCCACTGCACCCGGCAGTTCCATTACTCCCTGAGCAACGAAAACAGCATTGATATTGTCCTGTTCCTCAACGGTATCCCGGTGGTGTCCATGGAGCTGAAATGCCAGTTCACCGGGCAGGACACCGCCAACGCTATCCAGCAGTATAAGTTCGACCGGGCGGGCAAGGACGCTATTTTTGAGTTCAAAAACCGGGTGCTGGTTCACTTTGCCGTGGATTTAACCAATGTGTATATGACCACCCGGCTGGAAGGGTCGAAAACCTATTTCCTGCCTTTCAACCAGGGCAGCAACGGAGCCGGAAATGTGGGCGGGAAGGGCAACCCCATCAACCCGGACGGCTACGACACCGCCTACCTGTGGGAGAATGTGCTGTGTAAAGACCGCCTGCTGGAGATCTTACATAAATATCTCCACTTGCAGCAGGAGAAGGACGAAAAGACCGGCGAGGTGAAGTCCGAGCGGATGATCTTCCCCCGGTATCACCAGCTGGATGTGGTGACCAAGCTGCTGGCCGATGTAAAGGCCAACGGCGCCGGTAAGAACTATCTCATTCAGCACAGCGCCGGTTCCGGTAAGTCCAATTCCATTGCCTGGCTTGCCCACCGACTTACCGGCCTGCACGATGACCACGACGAGAAGATTTTCCAGTCTGTCATCATCGTTACTGACCGTCGGGTGCTGGACAGCCAGCTGCAAAATACCGTCTATCAGTTCGATCATGTGGCGGGAGTGGTTCAGAAGATCGACAAGAACGCCCAGCAGCTCCGTGAGGCCATCGAGGCCGGGACGGGCATCATCATCACCACTCTCCAGAAGTTCCCGGTCATTTATAAAGAAGTACGATCCGGCAATAAGCGGTTTGCGGTCATTGTGGACGAGGCCCACTCCTCCCAGACCGGCGACGCCGCCCGCAAACTGAAACGGGCGCTGGCCGATACAGAGAAAGTTCTGGAGGAGTACGCCCAGCAGGAATATGAAGAGGAGGCCAAGCGCAAGGACGATGAGGACAAGCTGCTGGATGAACTGGCCGCCCAGGGTGTCCATGAAAACCTGTCCTTCTTCGCCTTTACGGCAACCCCTAAGGATAAAACGCTGCAAATGTTCGGTCAGCGGGATGAGAATGGCAAATACCATCCTTTCCATGTGTATTCCATGCGGCAGGCCATCGAGGAAGGCTTTATTCTGGATGTATTGCAAAACTACATGACCTACAACATGTACTTTAAGATTGCTAAGGCCATCCCCGATGACCCGGAGCTGGATACCGCCGCCGGTGTCCGTGCCATCCGCCAGTTTGAGACGCTGCACCCCCATAATATCTCTCAAAAAACGGCTATCATGCTGGAGCAGTTCCGCAGCGTCACCCGGCACAAGATTGGCGGCAAGGCCAAGGCCATGATCGTGACGCCCTCCCGGCTCCATGCGGTGCGCTACCTGCTGGAGTTCAAGCGACAGATCCAGGAGAAGGGGTATACCGATCTGAATGTGCTGGTGGCCTTCTCCGGCGAGGTGGAGGACAACGGGGAGACCTACACCGAGGAGAAACTGAACAAAACAAAATCCGGCGAGACCATCAAAGAGAAGGCCCTACCAGAGGCGTTCCATACAGACGAATATGGGATGCTGATCGTGGCGGAAAAGTATCAGACCGGCTTTGATGAGCCGCTGCTGCACACCATGTTTGTGGACAAGAAGCTGTCCGGCGTGAAGGCCGTCCAGACCCTGTCCCGGCTGAACCGCACCATGCGGGGCAAAAAGGATACCTTTGTCCTGGACTTCGTCAACTCCGCCGAGGACATCCGCAAAGCTTTTGAGCCGTACTACGAGGAGACAGTTCTGGAGGAGGAGACAGACCCCAATGTGGTGTATGACCTGAAGAACACCCTGGACGAGTACCGGGTATATCAGCAGATGGAGATCGACCGGTTTGCGGAGATCTTCTATGCCTCCAAAGAGCAGTCCGGCGGCGATTTGGGTAAGCTCCAGGGAACGATCCGCCCGGCGCTGGATCGGTTTGAGGCGCTGGTGGAGGAAAAGCAGGATCTTTTCAAGTCCACTCTGGCCCGATTTAACCGCATTTACGCATTTATCACGCAGGTCTGCCGCCTGTTTGATAAGGACATCCACAAATTTAGTGTGTACGCCAAGTTCCTCTATACCATGCTACCCAAAGGCGGACGGGATAAGGTCTATGTGGATGACAAGGTGCTGCTGGAATATTATCGCCTGGAGAAAGACTTCGAGGGCGGGATCGAACTGGAAAGCACCGCCGAGGGCTTCCGTCCCATTACCGGCGAGGCAGGTCGCAAGGAGAAGAAACGCGACCCGCTGACGGTCATCATTGATAAAATCAACGAGAAATATGGGACCAGCTTCACGGAAATGGACAAGGTCTTGCTCCAGATGGAAAATGACTACGCTGCGCAGGATAAGTGGCACAGCTACGCTCAGAATAATGACCGCAAGACCTTTATGCTGCTTTTTGAGAAGGACTTCCCAAACATGGCCGCCGCCCGCTATGAGCAGAACGAGGAATTTTTTGTGAAGATGTTCTCTGACCCGGATATGATGCGGCAGGTTATGGAAACAGTGGGGACGGTGTTGTATGAGAGGTTAAGAGGCTGACAAGACACATAGCCATAATTAGGAATAACTGTGCTGCTTAAATTCTTATGTAAGGAGTCATATATGCCATATACTAGTGAGGTGTTTGGGGTTTCTCCTCAAATAAATATGTATTCATATTTTGACCGTAGCAATTTGGATGGAAAATTATCTCGCTTATTGCGCCGGAACGTACATATTGCAATAAAAGGACCCTCCAAATGTGGAAAATCCTGGCTTCGTCAAAAATGCTTAGCTGATGCGATTATTGTTCAATGCCGTATCGGGATGACGGCAGAGGATATTTACCGCCAGGCATTGTCCTCTATTGGAGTTCAATTTGATGTGCAACGTTCGTCAGAAACTAACGTTTCGGCGGAAATTTCTGGCGGTGGGGAAATTAAAATTCCTATTGTAGCAAACGCAAAAACCGACGTTTCAGGGGCTATTGAGCACAATCGTGGTTCTGGAGTATCACTGGATTTTACTACAAGCATTCAGAATTTAGAATTTATAGCAGATTCTATTATACGCTCTGGAAGAAGACTGGTGGTCGAGGACTTTCATTATCTTGACCTCAGAACAAGAGAAAAATTGGCGTTTGATATGAAAACTTTCTGGGACTATAATTGCAAAGTGGTTATTATCGGTGTTTGGACTCAAACAAATCTCCTTACGTTCATGAATCCTGACTTAACAGGGCGGATAGAAGAAATCTCTGTATCTTGGGAGAACGAGGAACTTCAAGAGGTTATTCGTCTGGGAAGCCAAACGCTTAATATTGAGATTGATTCCAATATACAGCGAGATATGATTGCAGACTCTTTTGGAAATGTTGGGATTTTGCAATCGCTTTTATTAAAATTGGTTGAAGATGAGGCTAATATTGAAGAAACACAGGCCATCAAATTTAATATTGTAAATCCGGAGCTTTATGCAAATGCTGCCAAAGCATATGCAACTCAGTTAGATGGACGTTATCAACAATTTGCACAAACACTTTCCATAGGTATTAGGCAGCGGAAAAAATCAACAGGCATATATGCATTAGCCATGGAAGCTATTGTAAATGCTACGGATGGACAATTAATGTACGGCCTTTCACGCAATGAAATATTTATTATGGCGAATGGAAAAGAGCCACGCATAAAAAAGGGAAACTTAAAAACCGTGCTTGGCAAATTAGTTGAGTTACAAAAACCTGAAGCAGGAAGAAGTCTTGTAATTTCATATGATGAATCTATAGATTCTATTTTTGCGGTCGATTTGCAATTTCTGTTTTACCGTAAACATCATACTATGCAATGGCCATGGGAAGAAATGGCGGAAGAGGCTCGTCAACAGTCTTTGTTTGAGGAAGATAATGAATCTTGAGTATGTATATACCCGTTATCCCCATGTGGCATGACGTAAAACAGGGTATTCTTTTCTTGAAATTGTCCAAGATGATCGAGTCTCTACGAAACGAAGCATTCCCGCTTGACAAGTTCTCTCTGATATGATACCTTGAAACCAACATATCAGCGCAAACTGAATACGGCTTTTCAGCCGGTACATAGACAACCGACACAAGAACCCCAGCGAGAGGAAAGCTCCCGCTGGGGTCGGTGCGTCTATGTACCGGCTTCTTTTTTTGCTCTTTCAGACCAACTGAAAGGAGGCTCTCCCCACCCCATTCACGGCAGAAACAGAAGCCTTCCAACCTCTGTCTCGTGAGGTAGCGAGCATCGGATTTCGCCCCCCACGGGGCAAAATCCATCCCCAGGGGAGGCCCCCTGAATACCCCCTTACAGCGGAAACCTGTTATAGAATGGAGGGATCAGTTTGCGTACCAACGATGAAAAAGTACGGCTGAAGATCAGGCTGGATGACACGGAGAAAGCCAAACTGGAACATGAAGCCGCCCTGTGCGGCCTGACCAGATCCGAGTACCTCCGGCAACTCTGCCTGGGCAGGCAGCCCCACCCCAAACAGCCGCCGGAGTTCTGGGACCTGCTGGACGCCCTGTATGAAGTCCACGCCCAACTGGAGCGGCTGGCGGCCCGCTGCCCGGAAGCCTCCGGGGAATGTTCCCAGCTTGAGCGGCTCGTCCTGTTCTTGCAGGGGGTGGCGTGATGGCAACCACCAGCCTGTGGCACATCAAAGGGCGGCTCAGCGACCTGATCGCCTATGTGGAAGACCCGGAGAAAACCGTCCCCAAAGGCACAGAGGACTTCTTCACCGTGTTTTCGTACATCCAGAACCCGCAAAAGACTTCGGACGGTTCCTTCGTCACCGCCATCAACTGCCTGAAGCAGACGGCGCTTCGGCAGATGATCCTGACCAAACAGCGGTACGGCAAGGAAGATCACTACATCGCGTGGCATGGGTATCAGAGTTTCAAGCCCGGCGAAGTCACCCCGGAGCGGTGCCATGAGATCGGCGTGAAACTGGCGAAAGAGATGTGGGGCGGGCAGTTCCAGGTCATCGTCACCACCCATCTGGACAAAGGCCACCTGCACAACCACTTCTGCTTCAATTCCGTTTCCTTTCGGGATGGGCGAAAGTACAACTATTCCAAGGCCGAGCAGCGGCGTTTGCGGGACATCTCAGACCGCCTTTGCCGGGAGTATGGCCTGTCCGTGATCGAGCATGGCCGCAAGGCCCCCAGCCGCCCCGTCTGGCTGGACGAACGGAATGGTAAACCCACCCGGTACAACCTGATGCGGGAGGCGATGGAGGCCGCCCTCAAGGTCAGCGTGGACGGGAACGACCTGCGGAAAGCCCTCCGGGAGCAGGGCTATGAACTGGACGCCGATCCCGCCCACAAATACGCCACCCTGCGGCGGATCGGGAGCAAACAGGCGGTGCGGCTGTACCGGCTGGGGGAGGCATACGACCTCCCGGCCATCCGGGAACGGATCGAGGAAAATCGCCAGCGGTACGCCCGCGATTACAGTTATCATCGGTACAGGCCCGTCCCCGTCCAGCGGATCAGGCCCAGACGCCTGCGGCTGGACGGCTCTCTCAGCGGTGTGCGGCAGATTGACGGCTTCCGTGGGCTGTACTTCCACTACTGCTATTGCCTGGGCCTCCTGCACAAAAACAGCCCCCGCAGATCACTCTCCCCGGAACTGCGGGAGGAGTGCCGCCGCCTGGACGCCATCAGCAGGCAGGCGCAGCTGATCTGCCGGGAGAAGCTGGACACGGCGGAGGAAGTTAGATCGTTCATCAGCGGGAAACAGAGCGAAATGAAGAAATTGGGCGCTACCCGCCAGCATTGCTATAACCGTCTGCGCCGCTGTGACGATGAGGAGGAAATCGCAAAAATCAAGGGCCAGCGTGACCGGCTGACGGCGGCGATGGCCGCTTGCAGGAAGGACATTCAGACCGCTGAAGCGGTACTCTCCCGGAGCGCCTGCATGAAAGAGAACCTGAAGGCGGAGCGGGCGATGTAGGCCCAGCGCATGGTCCGCGTACAGGATAAACACAGGGAAAGGGGCTGTGCCAGATGAACAGCGTCGTCATGGAGTTGACCGGGCGGGAAAAGGAGATATTGGACGAGGCGGCAGCCAAGGTGGAGGAGGAAATGGCTTGTCTTTCCGCGTTGAGCCGAGAACAGCGCCTTGCCCGGTTCCGGGAGCGTCAATATCCCCACCCCATCAGTTTTGAGCGGGAGATCGGCGGCACCGTCTACACCGTCAACGCCCATTTCAGCGATCAGGCCACCGAAACCACAGAAGGAAAAGTAAAACACATTCTCAGCAAAAATATCACACTGTAAAGTGTTGAAGTCCTGCGCCGGGTATGGTATGATAAGGCTACCCTGCAATCCCTATCACATCCGGCTGCGGAAAGGAGTTCATTTTGAAGAAACAGCAGCCAGAGCAGAGAATATCAGCGTTATACGCCAGATTGTCCCGTGACGATGAGAAGGAGGGTATCTCCGGCAGCATCCAAAATCAGCGGGCCATCCTGGAAAAGTTCGCCCAGGACAACCACCTGCCTAACCCGAAATTCTTTTTCGATGACGGCTATTCCGGGGTGACCTTCACCCGTCCGGCTTTCATGGAAATCATGGAACTGGCCGAGCAGGGGCTTGTGGCAAACCTGGTGGTGAAGGACCACTCCCGGCTGGGGCGCAACCGCTTGGTGGTGGGCCAGCTTTTAGAAGAAGATTTCGTGCGTCTGAATGTGCGGTACATTGCCATCATGGACAACATCGACACCGCCAGGGGCGTGAGCGACATCGTGCCCATGCAGGACCTGTTCAACGAGTGGCACGCGAAAAACACCAGCGACAAGGTACGGCGTGTCATGCAGAGCCGCGGCAGCGCCGGAATACCCCTGACCACCAACCCACCCTTTGGGTACAGGAAGGCCCCGGAGGACAGGAACAGGTGGCTGGTGGATGAACCGGCAGCGGAGGTGGTGCGGCGTATCTTTCGCATGAGCGTGTCCGGCTTGGGGCCGACCCAGATCGCCAAACGGCTGAAAGCGGAGTGCGTGATGACCCCCAGCGAGTATCTGCACAGCACCGGCGTGAAATGTCCGGCAAAGTCCCCGGCGTTCCCGCACAACTGGTGTTCCGCCACGGTAGCGGACATCCTGGACAGGCAGGAGTACACCGGCGACACGGTGAACTTCCGCTCGTTCAGCCGGTCCTTCAAGCAGAAGAAACGGCTGAACCGGCCCCGGGAGGAGTGGAAGGTCTTTCCCGACACCCACCCCGCCATCATCGACCGGGAGGCCTTCGCCTTGGTCCAAGACCTTCGCCAACACCGCCGCCGGCCTACGAAAAGCGGCATTGTCAGTATGTTCTCCGGGCTGCTCTACTGCGCCGACTGCGGCAGCAAGCTGGGGTACAGCGCCACCAACAACTACAAGCGGGAGCAGGCATTTTTCTTTTGTTCCGCCTACCGCAGCAATACCCATGTTTGTTCCGCCCATTTCATCCGGGAGAATGTAGTCGAGGAACTGGTGCTGGAGGGCCTGCAGCGGCTGCTGTGGTACATCCAGGTCTATGAAAGGCGGTTTGCCCAGGAGCAGATGGAGCGGTTTGGCCTGCAAGAGCGGCGGGAACTGGCCGCCAGACAGCGGGAGTTGGAGCAGGCCAGGCAGCGGGTGGCGGAGATAGACGGGCTGATCCAGAAAAGTTACGAGGACATGACCAAGGGCTTGCTCAGTGAGGAACGGTTTGCCACGCTGACGGTATCGCTGGAAAGCGAACAGAAGCGGTTGAAAGAGGCCATCCCGGAGATGGAGACCCGTGTGGAAACCGCCACGGACAAGGCCAATGACCTCCAACATTTTATTGAGCGGGCCAGACAGGTGACGCGGCTGACGGAGCTGACGCCGGAGATCGTCCACGAGTTCATCGAAAAGATCGTGGTGTCCAAGTCCGAAAAAGTGGAGGGTAAGCGGCGTCAGCAGGTGGATATTTACTACAAGACCGTTGGCCTATGGTGCGCCCCGTCCCCGGAGGAAATGGAAGAACTATTCCAGAAGTACCTTGCGGCGCAGAAGAAAAAGACGGCGTAGCGACCGCCACGCCGTCCACAATTAAGGATTGTTTTCTTTACAGGTTAGCCCAAGGCCGACACTTCTTTACGGAGTGTCGGCCTTCGTCGTGTCTTTCTTTTTGTGTTCAATCCGCTGATGTGGGTACCAGTAATTATGACACACCCCGGATACCATGTTCTGGGACAGAAACTTTAAAAGGGTATTATTATGTACAATTTTGAATCAATTTTATCTCTGGGGGTATTTTGGTATACAGCAAAAGATTTGGACTATACCAAAAAATAAATATGGTACTTTTGCTTGAGGAAAGATACTGATATAATTCTCACAAATTGTTAGACATACTTGGAGAGTGCACAAGACACTTTTCACAAAAGAGAGGGGCTGGGCGGCAGGTGGGAGAAGGATGAACATCAGGATCAATCGCAGCAGCCAGACCCCCATCTATCTCCAAATAAAATGCGCCATTCAGAATTTGATTTTATCGGGGGAGCTCAGCCCTGGCTACAAGATGCCGGCAGAGCGAAAGCTGGCCGGAGAGCTGGATATACATCGGAATACCGTCATCAAGGCATATGGAGAGCTGGTTGACGAGGGATATCTGATCGTCTCCTCGAAGCGGCCGAAGGGTTACTTTGTCAAGGAGATTGCCGACGACGGAGTGCCATTCAAGCGCTTTTTCCCGCTGGAGAAAATGATTCGCTATCATTTTACAGACAAGGAGAAGCTGTTTCTGGACATCTTCAGCCGGTCGGAGCGGGAGGGCTGCATCTCGATGGGCGGGATCATCATGGACGATGCGGCTTATCCCAGGGAGGGGATAGAGGAGATTCTGCGGAACATGTCCCGGGAGCCGCGAAATGAGGCCGAACGGATGAAGAAAAACATCTGTTCCGTACTTTTTCAGGAGAACATGTACGTCAGTCCGAAGAACATTCAGTTGGTTGCCGAGACCAATCAGGCGCTGAGCCATATCATGACACTCTATCTGGAAGAGGGGGACTATGTGATAGCGGAGGAGCCGGTGGTACCCGACAACGCCAGCATTTTCCGCAACAAGGGGATCAACCTCGTCACAGTACCGATGGAGCCGGACGGGATGGATCTGGCCAAGTTGGAGACAACGATCCGAAAATACGCGCCGAAGTTCATCTATACCATGCCAAACTATCACAATCCTACGGGCATTGTGATGTCCCTGGAAAAACGGAAAAAGCTGCTGGAGCTGGCGGGAAGGTATTGTATCCCCATCATCGAAGAGGACTCCCAGCGGGATTTTCGCTACGAAGGAAACCGGCTTCCCAGCCTGTACGCTCAGGATCGGTACCGGTCGGTGATCTATATCGACTCCTTCACGCTGACCTTTCCCTATGGGATCAAGACGGGGTACATTGTGGGGCCTACCGACCTGATCGAAACGCTGGAACGGCTCATTGTTGTGGACGAGACCTTTGTAAGCAGCCTAGGGCAATATATTCTCAATGAGTATATCGAGCGCGGATATTATCAAACCCATATCGGACACTTGGTGAAGCACTATGCGCACAAGCGGGATCTCCTTTGCCAATGTCTGGACGGGATTGCGGACAAGGGGATTACCTATACCAAGCCCCGGGGTGGGCTGCTTCTCTGGTGTGATCTCGAAGAACGCATCAATGAACGCAGGCTGTATCACGAGGCGGAGAGCCGCGGGCTGTTAATTATGCCCGGCTTCCTGTTTTATCCGAAAGGCTATGAGGGCGGCGGTCATGTTCGGCTGTGCTTTTCCAATATCAGCGATGCCGACATTGAACGAGGTGTCCAAATTTTGAGTGAAGCGCTGGAACACAGCGTGGAATAAACCTGTGGAGGGATAGCATGAACCAGTTAACAGAGTACCGGAGAGAGTTCCATAAATACCCAGAAAACGGCTGGCGGGAATTTCGAACCAGCGCCCGGGTGGCCGAGATACTGACCGGGATGGGGTATGATGTGGCCATGGGACCGGACGTGATCGAGCCCGGAAGCGTGGGGGAGCCCGAGCGGTTGAGCGAGGAGCAGATCCGTCAGGAGATGGAGCGGGCCGTCCGGCAGGGAGCCGATCCGGCATTTGTGGAGCGGACCCAGGGCTGGCCCGGCGTGATGGCGGTGCTGGACACCGGAAGGGAGGGGCCTGTCTCCGCGATGCGGTTTGAGATGGACTGCCTGCCCTACGACGAACCTCAGAGGCCGGGTTACCGCCCCTGTGACGAGGGCTACCTCTCCTGCAACCCCCAGTCAGTACACGCCTGCGGCCATGACGGACACACGGCTATCGGCTTGGGTATAGCCGCAGAGCTGATGAAACGGAAGGGGGAGCTGAAGGGAAAGATCAAGCTCTTCTTCCAGCCTGCCGAGGAGACGTTCTATGGCGCTCAGTCCATCGTGGATAAGGGGCACCTGGACGACGTGATGAACTTTATCGCGGTACATATCGCCCTGAGCGCGGAGAACAAGCCTCTGCCCTCCCATACCGTAGCCTGCGGGTGCCGGGATTTTCTCAGCGACCGGCAGTTGGATGTCTATCTGGAGGGAAAAGCCGCCCACCCCTGCGGGGCCTCTCAGGAGGGAAAGAATGCCCTGCTGGCCGCCTGCTCCGCCACATTGAACATCCACAGCATCGCACCCCACGAGGAGGGCCTGTGCCGGGTGAATGTGGGCGAGATCCACGCCGGTGTGTGTGCCAATACCATCGCGCCGAATGCGATGATGCGCATTGAGTACCGGGGGCAGAAGCCCGCGATCTCCGAATACGCGGGCCAGCGGATCTTCGATATTTTGGAGGGCACCGCAAAGGCCTACGACCTCAAGTATCACTATGTGGATTACGGAGAGGTGCCCGCAGGCGCCAGCGACTATGCCATGATGGAGGTTGTCCAGCGGGCGGCCAAAAAGGTGCCCTGGTTCCAGACAGTATATTTTGAGGGCAATGTCGGCGGTACGGATGACGCCGCCGTAATGTTGACCAAGGTACAGCAGAACGGAGGAATTGGCTCCTATGTGGGCATTGGTGCGGATACCACCGGCCCCGTTCACAACCCTGAATTTGACTTTGACGAGGACTGCCTGCAGGCCGCCGTGGATGTGTGTGTGTACGCTCTGGAAGAGCTGCATGGAACGGGTGTATAACCCAGAGAGAATGAAGGAGGTAAAAGAGAACAATGGCAGAGAAAGTGGTATCTAAGTTAAGGGGGAACATGTGGCGTCTGATCATCCTGGCGGTGGCCGGCTCCCTGATCTACGGCCTGCCCTATTTCAGGACCTATTACTATGACGCGTATCTTCAGGCGTATAACCTGACCAACACCCAGATGGGTACACTTGGCTCCATGTTCGGTGTGTTCGGCATGATTTCTTACCTGTTCGGCGGCGTGGTGGCCGACTTTATTTCCCCGAAGAAGCTGATCTCCATCTCCCTGGTCCTGACGGGCGTGGCCGGCTTCTGTCACCTGTTCGCCACCAACTATTCCATGCTGCTGGTGATCTACCTGGTGTGGGGCTTTACCGCCCTCTTCGCCTTCTGGCCCGCCCTGGTCAAGGGGATCCGCAGCCTGGCCTCCTCCGAGGAGCAGGGTAAGGCCTTCGGCTTCATGGAGGCCGGCCGCGGCGTCACCAACGCGGCCCATCTGGCGGTTGCCCTGGCGATCATCACCTTTGTGAGCAAAAGCACCGGCAGCTCCGACATGAACGCCACCGGACTCAAGGCCGGCATTATCTTCTACTCCGTCGTGGTCATCCTGCTGGGCATCCTGGTGCTCCTGTTCTTCAAGGATCCCGAGACCAACGACAAGTCCGAGCGATTCAACTTCAAGCAGGTGTTCACCGTCCTGCGCTTGCCCCAGGTGTGGATTCTCTGCCTGATCCTGTGCTGCACCTACGTCATGAACATGTCCTATGCCTACTTCAACCCCTACGCCACCTCTGCTCTGGGCGTGGCCATGACTGCGGGCACCATCGTGACGATCATGGCGGACTACATCCGGCCCTTCGCCTCCGTGGGCGGCGGCGTCCTGGCTGACCGCCTGGGTCGGCCGAAGATCATGGTTGTGGCCTTTGCCATCATGGCAGTCGGCACCTTCGCTATTGCCCTGTTCCCGAGTATGAGCGTACCCCTCTTCGTGGCCCTGTGCGCCCTGGTGTATGTGGGTATGTACTGCAACTACGGCATCGTGTTCTCCCTGATGGATGACGGCGGTATTCCCATGGAGGTCTCCGGCACCGCCGTGGGCGTGATCTGTACCATCGGCTATCTGCCCGAGGTGGTCTGCCCCGCGACTGCCGGTATCATCCTGGATACATTTACCGAAGCGGGCTATAAGTATTACTTCCTTGCCGTCGGTATCATTATGCTCATCGGTATTGTGGGTATTATGATCTGGAACCGCAGCATGAAAAAGCAGAAAGCACTGAACAAGTAAACAAAAGAGCTGGTATCCAGTCCGGATACCAGCTCTATTTTATTTGTACGTTTCCAGTGCGGCATCTGAGGGGAAACGGAGCCGGAGAAGGCAGACGGCAAACAGCAGGCCGCCCAGGAACCAGGTCAGCGGATAGGCCCAGTAGATCACCCGAATATCGGGAATGAAATGGGTGACGGCGGTGATGTAGGCGATGCGCAGGGCGCACCAGGTAGCCAGCATGATAGCCATGGGGATGATTGGCCGCCCGGTCCCCCGGAGAATGCCTGCACAGCAGTGGGAGAAGGCCAGGAGGAAGTAGAACAGGCTGACGGTCCGGGCGTCGGCCACGCCGTAGGCGATGACCTCCGGGCTGCTGTTGAAGGCGGCAACCAGCAGGGGAGAGAGGACGAAGATGCCCAGCCCGATGGCCTCGGCCAGCAGGGGACTGCACAGCAGCCCGAACCGGATGCCGGAGCGGACCCGGTCATAGCGCCGCGCCCCGATGTTCTGGCTTACAAAGGTGGCCAGGGCCATGGAAAAGCAGGAGACCGGCAAAAAGGCAAAGCCCTCGATTTTGCTGTAGGCACCGCAGCCCGCCATGGCCGCCGAGCCGAAGGCGTTGATGTTGGCCTGGACGATGACGTTGGCCAGGGAGATGACCGAGTTCTGAACGCCGGAGGGAATACCCAGATAGACGACCTGCCGAAGCATATCGCCGTGAAAGCGTACCTGCCGCCAGGACAGGCGGTAGCTGTGCCCGGTGTGGGTGAGCTTGCGGAAAGCCAGGAGGGCGCTGAGGGTCTGGCTGAGGATGGTGGCCAGAGCCGCGCTGGCCACGCCCCAGCGGAAGACGGCCACGAACAACAGATCCAATACCACGTTGGTGAGGGAGGCGAAAATCAGATACTTCATGGGACTGCGGCTGTCCCCCACAGACTGGAGGATGCTGGCGCACATGTTGTAGAGCACTACGGCGCTGGAGCCTAGAAAGTACACTCGAAAATACGCAATGGAATTTCCGATGACATCGCCGGGTGTGCCCATCCAGCGCAGAATCTGGGGGGTCAGCAGAACGCCCACCACGGTGAGCACAAGCCCGGCCGCGATGCCCAGCGCTACGGTGGTGTGGAGGGCGCGGGAGAGATTTTCCCGGTCATCGGCGCCGTAAAAGCGGGCAATAACCACCCCGGCACCCAGGGAGACTCCGTTAATAAACCCTACCAGCAGCATAATCATGCTGGCGGAGGAGCCCACCGCCGCCAGAGCGGTGCTGCCGATGAAATTGCCAACAATCAGGGAGTCTACGGCGTTGTAGAGCTGCTGAAACAGGTTACTGAGGAAAATAGGCAGGGCGAAGGCCAGCATCTTCCGGGGCACACTGCCTTCGGTCAGACGGTTCTGGTCGGTTTCATCCATGCGGTACGATCACGGCTTTCTGTTTGATAGAGTACAGCCCGGCGCTCCGCCGGCGGCCGCCTGCACTACAGGGAAATGTCCGCGGACTTTGCGGCGGCATCGAGCACGTGGCGGGCCAGCACGGAGGTGGTCACGGCCCCCACGCCTCCGGGGACGGGGGTAACGGCGCCCGCCACGGCTTCGGCCGCAGCGAAATCCACGTCACCCACCAAATGGCCGGCGGCGTCCACATTGATGCCCACGTCGATGACCACTTGGCCGGGGGAGAGGCAGTTGGCACCGATAATCCCGGCCCTTCCAGCGGCGGCGATCAGCAGCTCTGCCCGACGGCATTCGGCCGCCAAATCGGCGGTGCGGGTGTGGCAGAGGGTGACGGTGGCGTTCCGGTTCAGCAGCAGCATAGCTGCCGGCCTTCCGATGACCAGACTGCGCCCCACCACCACGGCGCGCCTGCCGGTAGGCTCAAAGCCATAGTAGTCCAGCAGTTCCAGGCAGGCCTGAGCGGTGCAGGGGGGATAACCCTGCCCGTCACCGGAGAATACACTGGCCAGGGAACCGCTGGTGATGCCATCCACATCCTTGACGGGGGAGAGGGCGGCACACACCGCCGCCTCGTCCAAGTGTCTGGGCAGAGGACGGAAAAGGAGGCAGCCGTGAATGGCCCCGTCCTCGTTGATCCGGCGGATGACCGTCAGCAGTTCCTCCTGGGTGCAATTGACTGGCAGGATAAAATGCTTTACAGAAATTCCGATCATTTCACAGCGCTTGCAGGCCCCACGCTCGTAGGAGAGATCCTCCGCCCGCTCTCCCACCCGGACGATGGCCAGGGTGGGGGAAATGCCGCGGGCCCGCAGCCTCTCCGCCTGTCCGCACAGGCGCTCGGTGAGCGCGGCGGCCACTGGCGCCCCCTTCCAAAGCTCCGCCATCAGGTGTACCTCCCCATCACCGACTCATAGATCTGTTCGGCGCGCTTCCAGTACTGCTCCACAAGGCCGTCAGCTTCGTCATTCATGGCCTCCGCATACGACCGGTCGGCCATGCTCTTGGTATTCACCTTCACGTTGAGCCATGCCCCATAGAGGGCACCCCAGCATAGAACAGCACCGGTTCCCACATCGGAGAGCACCATCACGCTTCCCTTGTCCAGCATCTCGCTGTGAAGGTCAATTGCCTCACAGCAAAGCCGGAGGATCTCCATGGGTGCGGCGGCGGCGTCCCGCAGACAGCGCTCCATCACCTCACCCCGGCTCGGGTCCTCCTTCGGGATGGCGTAGGCCCGCGAGAGGGGCTCAAAGGCGGCGGCATCGGTATCCACCAGGCCCAGCAAACGGGCGCGGAGATCCTCCGCCCGCGCCATCAGGGCCTTGACATCCTCCTCCACTGCGGCGTATTTTTGCTTGCCCACGGTGTAGTTGCCAACCATGGTACACAGGGCCGCGCCCAGGGCGCCCGCCAAGGCGGAGGCCCCTCCGCCGCCGGGGACGGGGGCCTTGGAGGCCAGTGCGTCCAGAAACGCGCCGCAGCTCTGTTCCGCGGTATTCATTCGCAATCCCTCCCTTCATGATTCGGATAGGCGGCCTACGGCCGCCTATCTGCCGTTTCAATGGGCTAAGAATTTTGCCGTTCTCGTCCACGTCCACCTTCCCGGTCGCGGACACTTTGGGCGGGCCTGGCATGGACTCCCCACGTGAGAATCTCCCGTGGGGGCTCCATATAATCTTATCTGCGCGGGCGAAGTAAATTCGCCCGGCATCAAGGTTTTGCTGGCGCAAAACACTTGTACGCCGCATTGGCGGCGGGCATGCCCATGCTCGTCTTAAAACAGGCCGGAGATTCTGCCGTTCTCGTCTACGTCCACCTTTTCGGCCGCGGGCACTTTGGGCAGGCCGGGCATGGTCATGATGTCGCCGGTGAGGGCGACCAGGAACCCGGCGCCGGCGGACACCTTAATATTGCGTACCGTGATGGTGAAGCCCCTGGGCGCGCCCAGAAGGGCGGCGTTATCAGAGAAGGAGTACTGAGTCTTGGCCATGCAGATGGGCAGGGAGCCAAAGCCCAGCTCAGTGAGCTCCGCCGCCTGCTTTTGGGCAGCGGGGGTGAGCACCACGCCGTCGCCGTGATAGACCTTCGTTACGATAGCGGCCAGCTTGTCCTCAATGGAGGCGTCCAGCTCGTAGGAGAAGGTGAAGCGGTTGGGCGCATCGCAGAGGCGGATGACCTCCTCGGCCAGGGCAACGCCACCCTCGCCGCCCTTGGCCCACACCTCGGAGAGGGCTACGTTCACCCCCAGTGCACGGCACCGGTTCTCCACCAGCTCCAGCTCCGCCTCGGTGTCGGTGGGGAAACGGTTGACGGCCACCACACAGGGCAGGCCGTAGACCTCGGTGATATTTGCCACGTGCTGGAGCAGGTTGGGAAGGCCGGCCTCCAGGGCGGACAGGTTTTCACTCCCCAGCTCGGCCTTGGGGCAGCCCCCGTGGTGCTTGAGGGCGCGGACAGTAGCCACCACCACCACCGCATCGGGGTGGAGCCGGGCCAGACGGCACTTAATATCCAGGAACTTTTCCGCGCCCAGATCGGCGCCGAAGCCGGCCTCAGTGATCACATAGTCGCCCATCTTGAGGGCCACCCGGGTGGCCATGACGGAGTTGCAGCCGTGGGCGATGTTGGCAAAGGGGCCGCCGTGGATGAAGGCGGGGGTGCCCTCCAGTGTCTGCACCAGGTTGGGCTTGATGGCGTCCTTGAGCAGGGCGGCCATGGCACCCTCGGCCCTGAGATCGTGGGCGGTTACGGGGGCGCCGGAGCGGCTGTAGGCCACCACCATCCGGCCCAGCCGAGCCTTCAGGTCGGTGAGGCTGTCGGCCAGGCAAAGGACGGCCATGATCTCCGAGGCCACGGTGATGTCGAAACCGTCCTCCCGGGGAACACCGTTGACCTTGCCGCCCAGGCCGCACACGATGTTGCGCAGTTGGCGGTCGTTCATGTCCACGCAGCGCTTCCAGGTGATACGCCGCACGTCGATGTCCAGAGTATTGCCCTGCTGAATGTGGTTATCCAGCATGGCGGCCAAAAGGTTATTGGCTGCGCCGATAGCATGGAAGTCGCCGGTAAAGTGGAGGTTGATGTCCTCCATAGGGATAACTTGGGCGTAGCCGCCGCCAGCCGCGCCCCCCTTGACGCCGAAGACGGGCCCCAGAGAAGGCTCCCGCAGGGCGACAACCGTATTCTTGCCCAAGCGGCGCATGCCGTCCGCTAGCCCCACAGTGGTGGTGGTCTTGCCTTCGCCCGCCGGGGTTGGATTGATGGCGGTCACCAGAATCAGTTTTCCATCGGGGCGGTCCGCCCGGTCGTTCAGCAGCTTCAGATCGATCTTAGCCTTGTATTTTCCGTAGTACTCCAGGTATTCCTCGTCCACACCGGCCACGGCTGCAATGTCCCGAATGGGCTTTATCGCACAGGCCTGTGCGATTTCAATATCCGACTTCACTTCCACATCCACACACTCCTTTATACACTTCGGCTGGGAAAGAGAGAGGAAGATGGCGGTGTGCCCCCGACATCTTCCGTTCACCTTCCAGAATTTCAAGTTTATCGTAACATCCTTTGCCCGCCTTGTCAACCGGAGGGGGAACGGGAAATGGAAGGTCCGGGGGACAAAAACGGAAAAGGCAAATTCAGCTTGCCTAGGGCTTGTTTGAAAATTGGCGATGTGTCCGGCGGCGAGGAATTTGGGGCCGCTGGCAAGCAATTTTTTCGCAGGAATCCTGACGGATTTCAAGGAAAAATTGCGCCGTCCAGCGGTCAAAAGGCCCGTCGATTGGGCATGTCGACATTTTTCAAACAAGCCCTAGGTATTAAAATTCAGAAATGTGGAGGTCACCCGTGGAGGCTGGAGTAAAAAAAGAAAGACACGACGTACGTCGTGTCTTTCTTTTTTGGTACGGCTGAAGGGATTCGAACCCCCGACCTTTTGATTCGTAGTCAAACACTCTATCCAACTGAGCTACAGCCGCATGTCATTGAGAGGACTGTATTTGTCCTGCTCGCTGACGGCTTGATTATATTAGCACAGGTTGGAACAGAATGCAAGAGGAAAATAAAAATTTCTCCAAAAATTTTCTTCGGCCGGGAGAGGACCGGGTCAAGTGGAGCGCTCTCCCTCTGCAACAATGCGCTCCAGGCAGGCCATCAGATCCGACATGGTCTCCAGCTTGACATCCATCTGCAAAATGTGCTCCCGGAGCTCGGGTGGCATGGAGTCAAACTTTGCACGGATAGCGGGATTGACATAGGACATGGAAATCACCTCGCCGATAGTATGGACAGGGGTACGGAAATTCATACCATGAAAGGCAATAAAAACGCGCTCCGGAACCGGAGCGCGGGAGTTTTTGGTCTGTCCCCCACAGAGAGGCGTCTGCCACCCTGCGGGGGTACAGTGGTTTTGGGTGTTTGAAAAGAGAGGAAAGAGAGGAGGAGTCTTGATTGATTGCTCTGGTATCCTGACAATCTCTATTTTAACAGGTCTAAGCCCAAAGTGATGAACCATTTTCAAATTTAGTATGAACGTTTTATGAACGCGGAAAACGACTTTTTCCCTGGGTAAAGGGAAAGAAAAATGGCCATATACCGCCAGGCATGCCAATGAGCGAGCGTACTCGCAGCGCATGAAGTGCTACACAGTACGAATGCGGTACAGGGCGTTGAGCACCCGCCAGTTCTGGGGGAAGGGCCGCATCAGGTTCCAATAGCCAACCCCGTATAGACCATATTCGGGGATCAAGGCCAGCTTGGCCTGTATGCTACGGGCATCCTCAAACCAGACCTCATGGGTTATGCCGTAGCCATCAGTATAGCGGTACCAGGGGGCCTGGGCCTGCTCGCTGTATTGGATATCCACACCGTAGCGGACCGCCCTGGCCACCGCCTCCTGGGGGGAAATGGACTGAGCCTTGGTACGTCCCTGCACAAAGGGGAGCGGCCAGTCGTAGCCGTAGAGGGGGACGCCCAGCCAGATTTTGGAGGCCGGGATTTCCGTCAGGGCATACTCCACCACTTGGCGCACATTGGGCAGGGGAGCCACTGCCATCGGCGGACCATAGGTATAGCCCCACTCATAGGTCATAAGGAGTACCTGATTAACTGCCGCACCGATGGCGGCGAAGTCGTGGCCCTCATACAGTGTTCCGGGCTGATCGGCGGCAATTTTGGGGGCCAAGGCGGCGATAACCGGATAGCCCAGGGGATTGAGCCGCTCTGTGAGGCGGCCCAGAAATGCGGCATAGGCCCCCGCATCCTCGGCGTAGACATATTCAAAATCCACATCCAGCCCCCGGTAGCCCTTTTGCACCAGCATGGCCTCCAGATTGTCAACCAGCGTATCCTGTACCGCAGGCTGAGTGAGGGCCAAGTGGGCCAGCTCATTGGAGAAGCCGCCCTCTTCGGTCAGGGTGGACAGGTGCATCAGAGGAGCGGCTCCACCTTGGCGGGCTGCGGCGAGCAGGGCCTCGTCATCCAACTCCACCAGCGTGCCGTCAGGGGTAAAGCCATAGGTAAAGGGGGTCAGATAGGTGAGATAAGGGACGGTGGATTGGAGCAGCGCCGGGTCGATAAAGGGATAGGCGTAGCCGTTGACGGAGAGGGTGGCCTCCGGCGTGCTGTCGTAGGCGAGCACCAGGGTCTGGCCAGGATAGATCTCCGGGATACCGCCAAGTATGGGATTGTTGCGGTAGAGCTGGCGCAGTGGGAGCTGATAGGCCGCGGCGATGGAGGCCAGGGTTTCTCGGGGCTGGACCGTGTGGGTCTGGGTTGGAAATTGAACCACCAGCGCCTGCCCTACAGCCAGACGGGAGGAGGTTTCCAGGCCATTGTCCAAGATGAGCTGGGACATGGGAATGCCGTACTCCAGGGCAATGGAATAGACAGTATCGCCGGGTTTGACTACATGGATGAGCATGGCAGTACCTCAGAGCAGGGTGATGAAATCCGCGTTGGCCCAACCCACCACGCTGTCAAAGCGCACCACATACCAGTTTTGCCACTGGTTGAGGACGGTGAGCCGCGCCCCATCATAGGCCCTGGCCAGGACGGGAGAAGAGGTGTCCGGCTTATCCCGGATATTGAGATAGCCCCAGGAGACATCCACTACGGCAGGACGCGAGGGGCGAGGCTCCAGGAAGGGCACGCCGAAGTATTCGGTCAGGGAGAGCACGATGTTGCGGGCCACGGCCTCCAGATTGTTTTTAATCCACGCAGCATCGTCCGCGTTGTCGTGGTAGCCCAGCTCAAGAAAGACGGAGGGAGCGCGGACACGGCGTACCTCTCCGACGGAGGTAGTGGGCTCCGCCCGTACCCGGTTGGGCAGTGGATAGAGGGTTTTCAGCCCGTCCGCCACCAATGTGGCCGCCCGTTGCCCCTGGACAGAGCCGGGATAGTAGAACACCAGAATTCCACGGATCTGACCGTACTGCCCCTCCGGGGCGGCATTGGAGTGGAGGGCCAGGTGCAGGTCGTAGTTGCCAGCGTTAGAGGCACGGATGGACGAGGCGGCAGTCATGTCGGGGGTGTTGCGGGAGTAACGGATACCGGATGCGGTGAGATAGGGCTCCATGGCGTCGGCCAGGCGGTTCATCCACTCCTCTTCGGTGCCCCCGTTGACATACAGGTTGTTCTCCTGGGTGGAGGGGGAGAGATAGATGATGGGCATAGGGATACCTCCTTTTTGCTCCATCCTATGCACGGAGATGCCGGAGGGTCATTGCGGAGATAAAAGCAGGACCCGCCGTGCTGGCACGGCGGGCCCTGCTTATTCCCATCGGCT
>OGYH01000918.1_pt1 | contig 29495 bp, 27 predicted proteins | sample 1576511 | NCBI WGS metagenome assembly OGYH01 (sample SAMEA3541522, study PRJEB24748) | human gut metagenome | biome: human gut; feature: human-associated habitat; material: faeces | place: China | collected 2012
TACGATGCAATAAAAAGGGGCTTGGATACATTGGTAGTTGTCAATAATAAAAGTACGGATGGCACCCCTGAATACCTTTCGGAATGGAAAGGTTGCAAGTCTTCTTTTAATAAAGAAGTATTGAATCTTGATGAGAACCTAGGTGGCTCAGGCGGCTTCTTTAATGGTTGCCAACATGCCTTATCTCTTGGTGCTGATTGGATATTGGTAGCCGATGATGACGCTTATCCTAACCCAGATATAATAGAACAGTTTGAGACTTATTCGAAAGACCAAAGACTTGGTTCTGTATCTGCGATCTGTTCTACAGTAAAGCATATGGATGGCACTGTGGATTTAGGGCATAGAAAGAAGTATATGGTTAGATTTGGGCTTCGCCCCGTATTTGCGCCAATGGCATTGGAAAACTATAAGAAAAAGTATTTTGAAATAGATTTATTTTCTTATGTAGGTACTTTCCTCAATGCTGATTCTTTAAATAAGGTTGGATTGTGCAATCCTGATTATTTTATCTATTATGATGATACGGAGCATAGCATGAGAATGAGAGAGAATGGCAGGATAGTTTGTGTTCCATCCATTGCTTTTAGTCATGATGATGGTTATGGTCAAGTAAAAGAGCAAAGTAATATCGCAATGTCATGGAGAGACTTCTATGATATAAGAAACAAGATAAATATGTTTCTTAGACATGACAAGAAAGTTGCGTACTTTTGGATAGCAAGTAGATATATTATGTGCTTTGTGAAGTATCCATTTTGCAGGAAGTGTCAAAAGTTGTATTTGGCAGCGGTAAGAGATGGTATAAGTGGTAAGTTGGGTAAACATCCGATTTACAAACCTGGTTTCTCAATAATTAAGTAACAAAGGATATGGTAGGTAATTATAAAGTTGGAATAGTTATCCTTAACTATAACAGAGGAAAACTAGTAGCAGAAATATCTAGAACATTCGCAACCTATGATTCCATAGATGAGATTCTTATTGTTGATGGAAATTCAAAGGATGATTCTGCACAGATATTGAGAAATCTCAATGTTGCCAAAATAAAGTGCTTGTTGCTAACGGAGAATTTAGGATATGCAAGGGGAAATAATGAAGGTTTGAAATATTTGAAGAATGAGCTTAATTGCGACATTTGCTTTGTTGTAAATCCCGATGTATTCTTCAAAAATGAAATCATAGTAAAGCTATGCAGTTATTTTGCGAAGAACAATAAGTTCGCAATCTTAGGATGTGCACAAGTAGATCCATTGAGTAAAGTAAAATCATGGCAATATGCCAAAGGATTGTATGATTCATTTTGGCTTCAGTTCTTGTCATATTTTAATATTCCTAGACATTATTATTTGCTGAAGAAATTTTATGTGTATGATTATGACATAACAAATGAGAACGTATTTGATGTGTCAGAAGTGCCTGGTTCTTTTTATGGAATTCGTATGAGTTGCTTTGCCGATGGAGAAGTTTTAGATAATGGTACTTTTCTTTATTGGGAGGAAAGATTGCTGACAAAGCGAGTATGGAGTTTGGGCTACAGAGTTGGCTATGTTCCTTGTTGTGTGTATGAACATAGACATATTCAGTATTCTACATCAACGAATACAAAATCGTTACGCTTGTTTATGCATGGTTTAGATTCTCAAAGATATTATCAACAGAAATATTTGAAGTTCAACTGGTTGCAGATTAAGATGATTGATGTAGCAGAGAAGATTTCTGTTGTCGAACAATGGCTTTTGAGAAAAATTAAATCTTATTAATTACTTTAATATAGATTTTTATGAAATACGCAATCAATGGTCGCTTTGTTGTTCGCAAGTTGACTGGACAGGAGCGATTTGCAACGGAGTTGCTTCGTGAGTTAGATAAAATTTGTGAGAAAGATGAATTTGTCATGGTTGTACCAGAGTATGCCGAGACATTACCTGATTACAAGAATATTAAGATTGTTAAGTATGGAAAGGTAAAAAGCCATTTCTGGGAGCAGATTAGTCTTTATCGCTATTGTAAAAAACATCATCTGGTAAGTGTGAACTTGACTTCTACTTGCCCTTTGTTGGATAGTGGTATAGTCTGCTGTCATGATGCTGCAGCATATGAAATTCGTGAACTTTTGACACAGAATCTTTATGGTAGATTGTCGTATATCTGGCATCAGATGATGATTGAGGCTGTGAAAAGAAGCAAATACCCAATTATAACGGTGAGCAACTATTCGAAGTCCCGTCTTTCTAAGTTTATGAAAGTTCCAGAGAGTCGCTTTCATGTAATATCTAATGCTTGGCAGCATTACCTAAGAGTAAATGAGGATGAGTCCATATTTGAGAAACTCCCTAAGGGATATGTCCGAGGGGAATATTTCATGGCATTGAGTAGTCTCTCACCTCAAAAGAACTTTATTTGGGTTAAGGAGGTTGCTAAGAGGAATCTTGAAAAGAAATTCTTGATTGTTGGTAGAGCTGAGGGTTTTACTAAGTTGGGTATAGATGACTTACAGGGGTCGAATCTTCTCTTTACTGGTTACTTGACAGATGGAGAAATCAAGTCGCTGATGAAGGGGTGTAGGGCTTTTATTCATCCTGCAGTATATGAAGGATTTGGAATACCACCGATAGAAGCGTTAGCCTGTGGGGCAGAATTGATAGTTTCAACTGCTGCTTGTTTGCCCGAGGTTTATGGTAATTCTGCACATTACATAGATCCTCATAATTACGATGTGGATTTGGATGAGTTGTTAAAAGAACCTGTTGCTCCCGCTTCTCAGGTCTTAGATAAATATTCCTGGTCTTCAGAGGCCAAAAAGTTATTGAATTTATTAAGAAATTAATTATAAAAACATGAAGGTAGTTTTGCTTGCCGGTGGCTTCGGCACAAGAATCAGTGAAGAATCTCAATTCAAGCCAAAACCGATGATTGAGATTGGTGGTATGCCAATATTATGGCACATCATGAAAGAGTATTCTTATTTTGGCCACAATGAGTTCATCATTTGTGCAGGTTATAAACAGGAGTACATCAAGGAATGGTTTTCTAACTATTTCTTGCATCAGAGTGATGTAAGTTTCGACTGGCGTAATGGGGGTAATGAAGTTACCATTCATCATAGTGAATTGGAACCTTGGAAGGTAACTGTTGTTGATACGGGTTATGATACCATGACTGGTGGTCGTATTAAGCGTGTTCAGAAGTATGTGGGTGATGAACCTTTCTTCATGACTTACGGAGATGGTGTCTGTGATGTGGACATCAATAAGCTTTTGGAGTTTCACAAGAGTCATGGAAAGATAGCTACTCTTACTGCTGTGAAAATGGCACAGGAAAAGGGTGTGCTGAATATTGGTGGTGATAATGCCGTAAAGTCTTTCAGAGAGAAGAATATCTCGGATGGTGCTCCAATCAACGCTGGTTACATGGTATTAGAACCTGCAATTTTCGATTATCTGAGTGGTGATGACTGTGTGTTTGAGAAAGGTCCATTGGTCAAACTTGTTGAGGAAGGACAACTGATGTCTTATGTTCATGAAGGATTTTGGCAGTGTATGGATAATGTTCGTGAACGCGATATGCTTGAGACTTTGCTTAAAGCAAACCAGGCACCATGGAAACGTTGGGAGCGTGAAGTTCCAATGAAGAACTATTAATATAAGGTATATATGATTGATATTTTTAATAATTTCTATAAAGGAAAGCGAGTACTTGTAACTGGTCATACTGGTTTCAAAGGAAGCTGGCTTTCTATCTGGCTCCATGAGTTGGGTGCCGAGGTAGTAGGAGTAGGTCTTGACCCATATTCAGAGCGTGACAATTTTGTACTTTCAGGAATCGGTTCTAAGATTAAGGCTGACATCCGTGCTGATATTCGTGACGGAGAGAAGATTAAGCAAATCTTTGCAGAGTATCAGCCAGAGATAGTATTCCACTTGGCTGCGCAGCCATTGGTTCGCCTTTCCTACGAGATTCCTGTAGAGACATACGAAGTGAACGTCATGGGAACTATTCATATAATGGAAGCTATCCGTGCAACCAAGAGTGTGAAAGTGGGTGTGATGATTACTACCGACAAGTGCTATGATAACAATGAGCAATTGGAAGGATATGTAGAGACCGACCCATTTGGTGGTTATGATCCATATAGTTCTTCTAAGGGTGCTTGTGAGGTGGCTATTCAGTCATGGAGACGTTCTTTCTTCAATCCTGCTGACTATGGAAAGAAGCACACCGTGAGTCTTGCTTCTGTAAGAGCTGGTAACGTAATAGGTGGTGGTGACTGGGCAAAAGATCGTATTATACCAGACTGTATTCGGGCTTTGGAGACAACCAAGGTGATAGATATCCGTTCTCCAAAGGCTGTTCGTCCATGGGAGCATGTGTTGGAGCCATTGTCTGGATATATGCTCTTGGCTCAGAAAATGTGGAATGATCCTACAGGTTACTGCGAAGGATGGAACTTTGGCCCGGAAGCTGACTGCGTATTAACCGTTTGGGAAGTTGCGTCTGCCATCGTTGAGAATTTCGGCTTTGGTGAGTTGAAGGATGTTTCTGATCCGAATGCTCTCCATGAGGCAAATCTTTTGATGCTCAATATCAATAAGGCAAAGACCCGCTTGGGGTGGAAGCCAAGACTGAATGCCAAGCAGTGTGCCATGCTTACCTCTGATTGGTATAAGAGATACAAGACAGAAAATGTATATGACCTCTGTGTGGAGGAAATCAATAAATTCATAGGATAATGAAAGCTTTTGTAACTGGTGCAAGTGGTTTTATCGGTTCATATTTAGTAAAAGCACTTGTTGATGATGGACATGAAGTACTCTGTTTAAAAAGAATTACTTCAAAGTTAGATTCATTGGATGGATACGAAAAACGTGTAAAATGGGTGAATACTTCTGATAATTGGCAGGAGGCTTTCATAGAGTTCCAACCATATATAGTATTTAACTTAGCCTGGAATGGTGTTGCAGCAGCAGATAGAGTTGTTTGGGAAAAGCAAGTTAGCAATATTGCTATGCAACAAGAGCTACTTGATTTAGCATTAAAATCTGGCTGTAAGAAATTCGTAGGTACGGGATCGCAATCAGAATATGGGGATTTTAATGAAAAAATTGATGAGGAATATCCTGTAAACCCTAAAACTGCTTATGCTGCGGTAAAGGCTGCATCTTTAACTATCATGAAAAGTTTTTGCGAAATCAATCATATTGATTGGTATTGGTTTAGGTTGTTTCCTTTGTTCGGTCCTCATGAGGCTGATAAATGGTTAATTCCTTCACTTATAAGAAGTATTTCTAATGATACACATATGGATCTAACACCAGGAGAGCAGAAACTCGCTTATTTATATGTAGGTGAATGTGCCAAAGCTATAGAAATGGCTATTTATGCAGATAATAAGAGTGGTGTTTATAATATCTGTTCAGATAATCCAACTTCGTTAAAAGAGTTGGTAACCAATATTCGTGATAGAATAAATCCTGACTTTAAACTTAATTTTGGTTCCCTTCCTTACAGATATGGTCAATGTATGTACATGGAGGGGGATACAACAAAGTTACGAGATAACATATACAACTTAAATACTTCGGATTTTGAAGTCCAATTGGATAATACCATAAAATATTATTTAAAACGATATGACAATGAAAAATAATGAATTGTTTCAAAAGGCTCAGTCTGCAAGATATTTAGCATTAGAACTTGCGCATAATGCTAATGAGTCTCATTCAGGAGGAGCGATGTCAATGGCAGATGTCTTAATTACGCTTTATGCTAATTATCTAAATAATACTCCCCAAACTCAAAATGAAGTTAATCGTGATCGTTTTATTTTGAGTAAAGGTCATTGCTGCTCTTTATATTATGCAATTTTAGCTGAGATGGGGTTCTTTACCAAGCAAGAACTTTTGGATAACTTTGCAAAAAATGGAACCCATTTCTTTGCTCATGCATCCCACACCCTTCCTGGTGTAGAACTTTCTACAGGAAGTCTTGGTCATGGATTACCTGTTTCTTGTGGCTTGGCTCTTGGTTCTAAGCGTAGCGGTTTAGGCTTTGATGTATATTGTATAGTTGGTGATGGAGAAATGGATGAAGGTAGTAATTGGGAAGCTATTATGATGGCTGCTCATAATAAGCTAGATAATCTTTGCCTCATTATCGATAAAAATCAGATGCAAGCATTGGGTGATACCAAAGATGTGCTATGCTTGGACCCATTGGCAGATAAATTGAAAAGTTTTATGTGGAATGTAGTAGAGATAGATGGACATGATTATGATCAGATCATCTCTGCTTTTGATAATTTCAAGAACTGTAAAGGTAAGCCAACTGTAATTGTCGCAAATACGGTTAAAGGAAAAGGAGTCAGTTTTATGGAACACAATCTTAAGTTCCACTATAGTGCTCCTACTGATGTTGAATTAATGAAGGCTAAGGAAGAATTATTATGAGAACTAATTTTATAAATCAACTTATTGAAGAAGCTCGCCGCAATGAAAAGATATTTCTCTTAGTTGGCGATTTAGGATATCATGTGATTGAACCATTCGCAGAAGAGTTTCCTGACAGATTTTTAAATGTAGGAATTGCTGAGCAAAATATGGTGGGGATTGCTGCAGGTCTTGCTATGACCGGATATAATGTATATTTCTATTCTATTGGAAATTTCCCAACTATACGTTGCTTGGAACAAATTCGTAACGATATAGCTTATCATCAGGCCAACGTTAAAGTAGTTTCTGTTGGAGCTGGTTATGCTTATGGAAGTTTGGGAGCTACCCATCAGGCAACCGAAGAAATCGGTGCATTACGAGTCTTGCCTAATATGGTTGTCGCAACTCCTGGAGATCCTCTTGAAGCAAGAGCTATTACAAAAATATCTGCTTCATATGATGGTCCAATGTATATACGTTTAGGAAAAGCTGGAGAAAAGACTGTGCATTCTGAGGATAGAATAGATTTAAAAATTGGTGATATCTGTAGTGTAATAACACGTGAAGGAAATCAAACAGCAGTTTTTGCGTGTGGTAATATCTTAGATGCTGCATTGCACCAGATTAACGAAGAAAACTTGAATTATGATCTTTATAGTGTTCCTTTTGTTAAACCTATAAATAAGGAACAACTGATAAACATAGTTAAAACGCATCCAGCTGGCCTTATCACGATAGAAGAACATCAAAAGTCCTGCGGTATGGGATCTGCTATTGTGGAAATTTTGAATGATCTTTATTATGAAGGTAATATAGAAGTCTATCCAAAAGTAAAACGCATTGCAATACCTGATGAGTTTGCTGATGTTGTTGGTACACAAGTGTTTTTGAGAGAGCATGAAGGGCTTAAACTGTAGTGCTTTCAAATATTTGTTGAATACTAAAATAATTGTTTATGAATTTCGTATTCCATAGCAGTGATTTATTTTCTGCAGTTCTTGTTGTTTCAATGGTTTCTATCATGGAAAATAACCAAAAAGAAGAGTCTCTTGTTTTCTATATAATAGAGCATGGTATCACAAAAGAACATCAGCAGAAAATTAAAGATCTGGTTGGTAAGTATCCAAATTCTAAAGTTGTTTTTATCCCAATGCCAAACATCAATGAGAAGTTTGGCTTGGGATTGAAACAAATTAAATCAATTTGGCTATTTGATTCTTATTGTAGGTTATTCTTGGGAACTTTGCTGCCGGATGATGTTGACAGAGTACTTTACTTAGACTGTGATACGCTATGTAATGGTAGTTTGCATGATTTTTATTATCTCAATTTTGGAGATAATTATGCAGCAGGTGTTATAGACTGTTTGTCTGAAGCTTATTATGATTTGTTTGATATGGATAAGACTTCAAGATATTGTAACAGTGGCATGCTGCTTTTTAATATAAAAAAGTGGCGAGAAGATAACATGGAAACCGTTGTTGCTAATTATGTCCGCTCTAAAAATGGATATGTATTCTTCATGGAACAAAGTGTTCTAAATATTCTACTTCAAAATAGAATAGTGATTGTACATCCGAAATACAATACATATACTTTGATGGTGGCTTTTACTCATGATAATCTAAGAAAACTGAGACGTTGTGTAAGATATTATACAGACAGAGATATTAATGAAGCTGTGAATAACCCTATTCTGATACATCTTACTAATGGATTTTTTGTGAAAGGTCGTCCTTGGATTGAAGGTAATGAACATCCGTTCCGTCAGCTTTACATGAGATATAGAGCTATGACTCCTTGGAAAGATGAACCTCTTTTCCCAGACAAAAGCAATCGGAAACAAAAGGCGGTCGTAACGATAGTGAAAATCTTGCCTCAGAATTTGATGTGCTCAATTGTAGGATGGATTTATAACGTTTGGCGGCCAAACCATATAAAAAAGAGCATGGTATGATTCTTTTTGAGTTATTACAAGTCGCTATTGATGTAAAGGATGGAAGCTCTCTAACTGCAACTTCTTCGGATTGGAAGAAGTTTTATTCCTTCTGCAAAAAACAGGCATTACTTGGTATTGGTTTTTCTGCTTTAGAGAAGATTGGCTCATGTCCAAAGAATTTGATGTTGTCATGGTATGGAGTTGTGCTACAGATAGAGAAGCGAAATATCGAGATGACCAAAGCTTGCAAGGAAGTGAGTGAAGCTTTTGGCAACGATGGCTTTGACTCTTGCGTTTTAAAGGGGCAAGGTAATCTTTTGAATTATCCAAAAGAAATTCGAAATCGCCGTCAACCTGGTGACATTGATTTATGGGCATCTCCTAAGAATGGTGGAAATGCTCAGAAGAAGGTGATTGGCTATGTGAAAGGGAAAGGAAACTCTCAAGTTGGACCCAATTATCTTCATATCGATATGTTGTGGAACTCAAATATAGAAATTGAGGTGCATTATCGTCCACGATTTCTGGTTTCTCCTTATCGTAATTATCTTATTCAGAAATGGTTTGCGAGTAGAAAGGAAGCCTGTATGAGCAATAGGTGCCAGGATGGTTTTTCTGTACCTCCCACATCAGTTAATGTGGTTTATCAAATGAGCCATCTCTTCAGTCATTACTTTGATGAAGGATTGGGTATGAGACAGTTGTTGGACTATTACTTTGTTCTTGAAAAATGGAAGGACGAAAGGAAAGAAGATAATGTGCTGCGGATATTGGAAAGCTTTGGTATAGGAAAATTCTCTGCAGCAATCATGTGGGTATTACAGGAGGTCTTTGCGATGCCTCATGAATATATGATATGCGAGCCTGATGAGAAAGAGGGAAGAATTCTTCTGAATGAAATAATGCAAAGTGGCAACTTTGGTCAATATGATACCCGTGGCGCAGATTTGAAGAATGGAGGAACTATCAAACATGGTATTTGGAAGTTGAAGCGAATTATGCGACTTGTTGGTAGTTATCCTGAGATGGCACTTTGGGAACCATTCTTTAGAGTGTGGCATTATGGATGGAGAAAAATGCACATTATTAATAAATAAGACTATGACAGATATTGAATTTGAACAAATTTTGCATCGAATGAGCAAAGAAGATTTGGACAAATGGAATAGGATGAAAGGACTGCCTTTTGATTCTTTTGCTATTGCGCTAGCTGGTGAATCAATAGCAAATTTAGCTCCTCCGTTTGATGAGTATGTTAATTATACTGGTAGCTTAATTGATTTCTATAAAGACTTTTTTCAACGATATCTCCAGTGTTTAGAAAATATAGATTCTAATACCTGGGAGTTTGTCAACATTAGTATGAGAGCATACATAAAACATAATGGTGGACCATTGGTCGATTTTGATTTGGTTGAAGAATGTAAAATGCTCATGGATTCAATTACAAATTCGCTAAGTGCATATTTTGATGGGTCTCCAAATATGGCTTATAGGATATTGGAGCATACCTTTGTTAGTAAGAATTTTCATTTATTGATGATTCTTCCTCAAATCCAATACCTAGGGCCTCTTTATCGTGTGCGTAGTGAACGAAATCTAAGTGCGCAGAAAGAATTGTTTCATACTCCTTTTGAGTTAAGAAACAGTTGTGGTAGTTATCGGTATAGCATCCTAGGATATCCTTCTTTATATTTGGCTGGTAGTATTGAAACTGCATTGGCGGAGAGCCGAATTGTTGATAAACAATATTCTGTGATGCTTTTCAGAAGCAATGAAATTTTGCAATGTATAGATTTGTCACTACCAAGCAGAGAGTTGCTCTTTTGGGAACGATATAGCCTAGTATTGTTTTATCCATTGATTTTTGCATGTGGTTTGAAAGTAAAAGAAGAAAGTAAACCGTTCAAGCCAGAATATGTCATTCCACAATTGTTTTTCCAAGTTGTCAGTGAGCGCTCAAATTTGATGGGCGTATCATATACCTCTACTCGAATGGAGAATCCTGATTATCGTAATGGTAAGCAACGAAACTTTGTGCTGAAGGTTCCTAAAGCAGATAAAGCTAAAGGCCAATCGCTTGAACTAGCAGGAAAGTTTAAATGTACTATGCCAGTAAGTCCATATGACAATGAAAATGCTCTGTCTGTTGAAAGAAGACTAAGAGGAATGGAGTTATTTGAAATAAAATTAAACTAATTTTTTTATAGAACATAGGATAAGAATATGAAACAATATGATTATTTGATAGTTGGTTCTGGCTTGTTTGGAGCAACCTTTGCTTATCTTGCTAAAAAACGAGGTAAGAAGTGTTTGGTAATCGATAAGCGTTCTCATTTAGGTGGTAACATCTACTGTGAGAATATCGAGGGAATCAACGTGCATAAGTATGGTGCACATATCTTCCATACCTCTAACAAAAAGGTGTGGAACTTTGTGAACTCTATCGTTGAGTTCAATCGTTATACCAATTCACCAGTAGCAAATTATAAGGGCAAACTTTATAATCTGCCTTTTAATATGAACACCTTCTATCAGATGTGGGGTGTAACCACACCAGAGGAAGCGCAGGCTAAGATTGATGAGCAGAAAGCAGAAGCTGTAGCTCGCATGAAAGCAGATGGCGTCACAGAACCACGTAACCTGGAGGAGCAGGCTCAGGTATTGATAGGAAAAGACATTTATGAGAAACTCATTAAGGGCTATACAGAAAAGCAGTGGGGACGCAAATGTACTGATCTTCCTGCTTTTATTATCAAACGCTTGCCTGTTCGCCTTATCTTTGATAACAATTATTTCAATGATAAGTACCAGGGTATTCCTGTGGGTGGATATAATAAGTTGATTGATGGTTTGCTTAAAGGTGTTGAGACCAAAACAAATGTAGATTTCTTTGAGAATCGCCCTTATTGGGAAGGTGTTGCCGACAAGATTGTTTTCACAGGTAAGATAGATGAATTCTATGATTATCAGTTTGGCAAGCTCAACTATCGAACCGTTCGATTCGAGACAGAGGTTATAGACAAACCTAACTATCAAGGTAATGCGGTAGTGAACTATACTGAGCGTGAGATTCCTTACACTCGTGTTATTGAGCATAAGCATTTTGAGATGTTTGGTCAAGAGGTTTATGAAACTCCAAAGACTGTTATCTCAAAAGAGTTTTCTACAGAATGGAAGGATGGTATGGAACCATATTATCCAGTGAATGATGAAGTAAACTCTTCATTGTATGCCAAGTATAAGGCTTTGGCTGATAAAGAAGATAATGTTATCTTTGGTGGTAGATTGGCGGAATACAAGTACTATGACATGGCTCCTACTGTAGAGAGAGCGATGGAATGGTGGAAGTAAAGTGTTAAGAACATCTGTTCATCAACAACATCCGTCATCGCAAGCCATTGCCAGTATATGGTAAGGGTGAGAACGTGCGCGACTGGTTGTATGTAGTAGATCATGCCCGTGCCATCGATATGATTTTCCATAAGGGCAAGATTGGCGAGACTTACAACATCGTTGGTTTCAACGAGTGGAAGAATATCGATATCATCAAGGTGGTAATCAAGATTGTTGATAGATTGCTCGGCAGAAAGGAAGGCGAGGATATGGATCTCATCACTTATGTAACAGACAGAAAGGGTCACGATATGCATTATGCTATTGACTCTAGAATGCTGCAGAAGGAACTCGGCTGGGAGTCATCTCTCCAGTTTGAGGAGGGTATCGAGGAGACGATAAAATGGTATCTCGAGAACCAGGAATGGATGGATCATGTTACTTCTGGGGAGTATCAGAAGTATTATGAGAATATGTATAAGGATAGATGATTCTTAATTATACTTCTGCATTATTGCAACATTGATAATGGCTATTGTTTTTAGTCATGGTATCAAATTGTTTTCCTTTTTACTTACAAAGTGATAGGTAGAAAAATCAAACGTAACACTAATTTTTAAATAATTTCCAACTGATTAAGTATGTGCTTCGAGTTTTCAAATTTAATCAATATGTGTGCTGCAGCTTATGCTGGTGGAACTGCATGCCAAAATTGTGTGAATGCCAAGAAATGTGAGGGTTGTAATACTTGTAAGTGTTATGACTCTTGCATTCATCCTCTTCACCACTATAATAGTAACGGAAAGACATATAATTGCCTAAATATGGCTTATAACTATGTGGTAAAGCATTTCTATCGTTTTGCCTCAGAGATAGAATATGCATTCCGTATTGTTTATCATGCCGAACAACATAATTGGAAAGACAATATCAATGTTGTTTCCTTGGGATGTGGTCCAAGTTCGGAATTGTATGGCATCATCAATGAGTTGCAAAATCAGCAAAGTAATCTTGTTGTTTCGTACATGGCTTTGATACGAATGCAATATGGCAAAAGATTTGGAATCTAAATATTGATATATGCAAGCAACATAATGTTACATATACAACTGATGATATGTTTGCATATTATACGGAACATTCTGATGAACATATTGATATTCTGATACTGAATTATTTGCTTTCTGATGTTGCCAGAAATATGCAAAAAGAAGAGAAGACTGCATTCTTGGACAAGTTAGCTGAGTTTATTGATGTTATGGATGTACAATATGTCATTTTCAATGATATTTCTCTATTCTATGATAACTTGATTTCCGGCTATAGTTGTATGGAATATGTGGTTAGACAATTTGGGGTGAATAAACAGAGGCACTCTGTATTGAAAGGAGGAAGATATAGGTTTGGTGACCCCAATCCGCATCAGCCTACCTATGGAAGGAAATATAATCAGTCAAGTTTGTTGTTCACAATAGATGATGCTGCAAAGGATTTTCAGCCTTTCAATTATTGTAATAGTATTCAAATGCTGATTAAAAAGACTAAAGCAAAATGATACTAAGCGTTAGCCGTAGAACGGATATTCCTGCATTCTATTCTGATTGGTTTTTCAATAGGATAAAGGCAGGTTTCGTGGATGTGCGTAATCCGATGAATATTCATAGGATTAGCAGGATAGACATTAGTCCTGAGATCGTGGATTGTATCGTGTTCTGGACAAAGAATCCAAAGGCAATGATTCCAAGGTTAAAAGAATTATCTGACTATAAGTACTATTTCCAATTTACGGTGAATCCGTATGACCGACATATTGAGGAAGAGGTGCCTTTGAAACGAAATATCTTTGATGCCTTTCATGAACTGTCTGACATGTTAGGTATCAATAGGGTCGTTTGGCGATATGATCCCATCTTGATGACAAAGAAGATAGATGTAGATTACCATATTAAGTATTTCGAGGAGATTGCAAAACGTCTGAGTGGCTATTCCACCAAGTGCATCATCAGTTTTGTCGATTTATACAAGAAAGTTTCTACTAATATAAGTGGATTAGGTATTCGTGAACCAAATGAACAGGAAATCGTGCGAATGGTTGAAGCTATGTTGCCGATTGCTCGGTCTTTTGGGTTTACAATTCAAACTTGCGCAGAGAAAATTAACTTGCAGGAATATGGTATAGAACATGGTGCTTGCATAGACCCTGTTTTGATTTCCGAAATCATAGGTTGTCCTTTGAAAGTAAGAAAGGACAAAAACCAACGTAAGGAATGCGGTTGCGTAGAAAGTATAGACATTGGTGAATATAATACTTGTTGTCATCATTGTGTCTATTGCTATGCCAATTTCAATCAGGATGTCGTGAGAAGAAAGGCAGAAAAGCATGACCCTTTTTCTTCTTTGCTTGTGGGAGAGGTAAAGGATGAAGATATCGTATCAATGCGGAAAGTTAAGTCGTTGAGGGATTATAGGTTGTTCTAAGTAAGTCTTATGGAAAAGATGTATGATAAGTGAAGATTGGGGACTTATGACAAATTATGAAAACTTTAAAATTCTCAATACGGAAGCTTTCTTATATCTTTTGAATGTCAATGAAAAACTAAATATTTTCAAGTTATTGGCAGACTTGCATTTGTCCTCTGATTGTGGAAGGATGTAACTGCCCTCCGGTGCTCAGAACCGCTACGCTCTAAGGTTGGCGGGGCATCAAAGCCCTGCGCCATTTTATGCGGGATGGGACCGCTTGGGGAAAGGTGTTTTTTACAGGGTTATCAGTTTAAGTGGAGCTTCGAGAAAGCGCTTGCAGACTGGTTCGAGGATAATGACAGACAGGGGTTAAAATAATAATCAATAAATATGAAGGGAATCGTATTAGCAGGTGGTAGCGGTACACGTTTGTATCCTATCACAAAGGGTATCAGCAAGCAGTTGATTCCTATCTTTGATAAACCGATGATATATTATCAATAACAAAGCTACTGTATTTGGCTATCGTGTAAGTGATCCTGAGCGATATGGTGTGGCAGAGTTTGATGAGTAAGGCAATTGCTTGAGTATCGAAGAGAAGCCTCAGCATCCAAAGAGCAACTATGCTGTGGTAGGCTTATACTTCTATCCTAACAAGGTGGTAGAAGTAGCTAAGCATATCAAACCATCTGCCCGTGGCGAGTTGGAAATTGCAACAGTAAACCAGGAGTTCCTGAAGGATAAGCAGCTGAAGGTACAGACCATGGCAAGAGGATTCGCCTGGCTTGATACAGGAACCCATGATTCCCTTTCTGAGGCTTCAACCTTTATCGAAGTCTTGGAGAAACGCCAAGGCTTGAAGGTTGCTTGCTTGGAAGGTATTGCTTATCGCCAGGGATGGATAGATAGTGATACGTTGCGTGAGAATGCTCAGCCTATGCTGAAGAATGACTATGGCAAATATCTCCTTTCAATCCTTGAAGAGAAAAATCAAACTTTAAAGAAGAATTTAGAATATTAATTTTTTGAACACGAATCTTACGAATAACACGAATATAGAGGTTATAGTTTCTCCTGAATGATTCGTGTAATTTGTGTTCGAATATATACATTGATTAGAATGAAGAATATTGTAATAACAGGCGGTGCTGGTTTCATCGGCTCACACGTAGTAAGGCTTTTCGTGAACAAATATCCTGAGTATCACATCATCAACCTCGACAAGTTGACATACGCAGGCAACCTGGCCAACCTCAAGGACATTGAGGACAAGCCTAACTATACTTTCGTTAAGGGTGATATCTGTGATTTCGACCTGATGCTGAAGCTGATGCAGGACTACAAGGTGGATGGCATCATTCATCTCGCTGCCGAGAGCCATGTAGATAGAAGTATCAAGGATCCATTCACTTTCGCTCTGACCAACGTGATGGGTACCCTGTCTCTGCTCCAGGCGGCAAAGATTTACTGGGAGAGTCTTCCTGAAGGATACGAGGGCAAGCGCTTCTACCACATCTCTACTGATGAGGTTTACGGTGCCTTGCAGATGACTCATCCTGAGGGTATTCCTGCACCTTTCACTACCAAGGCATCCAGCGATAAGAACCACGAGGCTTATGGCGAGGAGTTCTTCCTGGAGACTACCAAGTACAATCCTCACTCTCCATATTCTGCATCCAAGGCAAGCTCAGACCACTTCGTTCGTGCTTTCCACGATACATACGGTATGCCTACCATCGTGACCAACTGCTCCAATAACTATGGTCCATACCAGTTCCCAGAGAAGTTGATTCCGCTGTTTATCAACAATATCCGTCATCGCAAGCCATTGCCAGTATATGGTAAGGGTGAGAACGTGCGCGACTGGTTGTATGTAGTAGATCATGCCCGTGCCATCGATATGATTTTCCATAAGGGCAAGATTGGCGAGACTTACAACATCGTTGGTTTCAACGAGTGGAAGAATATCGATATCATCAAGGTGGTAATCAAGATTGTTGATAGATTGCTCGGCAGAAAGGAAGGCGAGGATATGGATCTCATCACTTATGTAACAGACAGAAAGGGTCACGATATGCGTTATGCCATCGACTCTAGAAAGTTGCAGAAGGAATTGGGTTGGGAGCCATCTCTGCAGTTTGAGGAGGGTATCGAGGAGACCGTAAAATGGTATCTCGAGAACCAGGAATGGATGGATAATGTAACATCGGGTGATTACCAGAAGTATTACGATAATATGTATTCAAACCGATAATAGTTTTTGGAGTAATCGGAACATGTTTTTATTGTAACCGGTGCATGTCTCTATTGTAACCGGTGCAAGAGATTCTGTTTTGTATATTGAATCAGAAAGTCCTGTATTTGTTTATAACAGCAAATGCAGGACTTTTTGGTTTTATGGCAATTAAAATGCAGTAAATATATTATTATTTCTTAATTTTTTATGCTTTATGTCGAAGAAAACTGAAAACTAGAAAATATTTTTCTATCTTTGCAGCCTTAATGATATATAAAAGAAACAGATATGAAGAAAATAATAAAATCAGGCATCGTTATGGCGGTTGCTACTTTGTCGTGCCTTCCCGTTAAGGGACAGGAAAAGGTGGTTCCTTTTAAATATGGTAATATGGACCACTGGGTAATCAGGAATATCAAAGAATCAGGCATTATTGGAGGAAATCAGAAAAAAGTTTATGCCGTTGGACCTAATATGACTATCAATGGTAATATTCCTTATACCAATAAGGGTGGTTCGCCTTGGGGTTCCTCTAATGTCCTGGCACATGTATCGGGCATCTATAAGACGAATAACTCTGTGTTTCGTGATAAACATGGTAGTGGATATTGTGCCAAACTGGTAACCCATATTGAGAAAGTAAAAGTGCTGGGACTCATCAATATCAAGGTCTTGGCTGCCGGTTCTCTCTTTCTGGGTGATGTTCGTGAGCCGATAACAAGTACCAAGGATGGTCCTAAAGCCATCAATTGGGGTATACCATTCACCGCACGTCCTAAGGCTTTGCGCTTTGATTATAAGACTTCTTTTCCTAATGCAGCCAATCGTATCAAGCAGAATGGATTTAGCGGAGCCTCTACGGTTGCAGGTCGAGATCATGCAATAGCTGTGCTCTATCTGCAGAAACGGCATGAAGATGCTAAGGGAAATATAACAGCTAAACGTGTGGGTACGATGGTAGTCAGATTCGGAAAGAGTACCGATAGATGGGTGGAAGATGCTACCTATACAATCCATTATGGCGATATCCGCCACATGGCAGGTTATCAGGCTGCTACTATGGGACTGCGATCCACTGACTATGCCCGTAACAGCAAGGGTAAGAGTGTGCCGGTAAAAGAAGTAGGATGGGCGAGTGCTAACGAAAAGCCTACTCATCTGATTCTTCAGTTCTCCTCATCCGATGGTGGAGCCTATATCGGAACTCCAGGCAATACCTTGTGGATTGATAATGTAGCATTGGTGTATTAAAATAATAAAATCGACAAAATGAAGCATATTCTGACAATACTTATAATGATGTTGGCATTGGGCAGCTATGCCTCTGAGCCTTCTGTAACCGATAGTATCTCATCTGCAGAGAAGATGGATACGACGACTTTACATGCCGGGAAATCATGGGTGAACCGGATTCTTGACTACTTTAATGATTCCAATAAAAACAAGAAACATAAGCGTTTCGATTTTAGTGTGATAGGTGGCCCTCATTATGCCTCTGATACCAAGTTTGGATTGGGATTGGTGGCAGCAGGACTATACCGTACTGATCCGAATGACAGTATTCTTCCTCCTTCTAATGTCTCGCTTTATGGTGATGTCAGTTCTGTTGGTTTCTACATGTTGGGTGTCCGTGGTAACCATATTGCTCCTAAAGGAAGATATCGCATCGATTATCACCTTTATTTCTATTCTTTTCCCTCTGATTTTTGGGGAATAGGCTATGAGATGGGCGATAACGATGCCAATAAGAGTGACATGAAGCGTTGGCAGGCTCAGGCTGAAGTTAGCTTCCTGTTTCGTGTAGCAGATAATTTCTATATCGGACCGATGGCGAGTTATGACTATGTAATAGGTAAACATATTGAGCATCCGGAATTACTGCAAGGCATGGGTCAGCATACTTGGAATGTTGGAGCTGGTGTTTCTCTGGTATATGATAACAGAGATAATCTTACGAATCCACATCGTGGTATCTGTCTGAATATCAATCAGATGTTCAGACCTAGATTTATGGGAAATGATTATGCCTTCAGTACGACGGCATTTCGTTTTGATGCCTATCAGCGACTGGGTAAGGGAACGGTTCTTGCCGAGGACATTGGGGCTAACCTCAACTTTGGTAATCCTTCGTGGGGTATGATGGCAGAATTGGGTGGTACTCATTCCATGCGTGGCTATTATGAAGGCCGTTATCGCGATAAACATTCTCTGGAAGCTACGGTTGAGTTGCGCCAACATGTATGGAAGCGTAATGGCATCGTAGTGTGGGTTGGAGCAGGAACCATCTTCCCGAAATTCTCGGCATTGCGCTCTAAACAGATTTTACCGAATGCCGGTGTAGGTTATCGCTGGGAATTTAAGAAGAATGTGAATGTACGTCTGGATTATGGATTCGGTAAGTCGGGGCAGTCTGGCTTCCTGTTTAATATCAATGAAGCGTTTTAATACAAGAGAAGAATGAATCGTTTATCCTATATATATAATAAGGTGTCATCGGGGCAATTCCTGTATGTTTATGCTGTGGTGGCATTGCTGTTGCCTAATATAGCCTTGTGTTATACCGAGTGCTTGGCTCCGTGGGCATGCGGTGTCAACGTGTTGCTGCCTTTGTCGCTGTATATGTTGTTCTTTTCTGTGGCTAAGCGTCCTGGTAAGATGATATGGTGGGCATTTATCTTTGTCTTTTTCGCTGCGTTCCAGCTGGTATTGCTTTATCTTTTCGGAACGGGAGTGATAGCAGTAGATATGTTTCTGAATCTCGTAACTACCAATCCCGGTGAAGCGATGGAGCTGCTCGATAATCTGGCACCAGCCGTGGTAGGTGTGTTTGTGGTTTATTTGCCTTTGCTTATCCTGGGGGGTGTCAATATCAGAAGAGATAGCCGGTTGTCGGTTTCTTTCCAGCAGAGAGTTCGCCATTGGGCAATGCAGATTGGGGCTATAGGACTGTTCTGTCTGCTGGCAAGCTATCTGGTGGTGGCTGATTACCGTATGCGCAATCAGCTTTATCCTGTCAATATCTGCTATAATCTCTATTTGGCTTTCGAACGCAATGCGGCTTCAGAGAATTACAGGGAAGCAAGCCGGGATTTTAAGTTTGAGGCCAGGAGTGAGCATTCTGCCACGGCTCCCGAGGTGTATGTGATGGTAGTAGGAGAGACGGCACGAACTCATAATTTCAGTCTTTACGGCTATCCTCGGAATACCAATCCTCTGCTTTCCAAGACACCGGGTATCAAAGCTTTCCCGAATGTGACAACGCAGAGCAATACCACCCATAAGAGTGTACCGATGCTCTTGTCTGCTGCATCAGCCGAGAATTTTGAGCGACTTTTTCATGAGAAAGGCATCTTGGCGGCCTTTAAGGAAGCCGGATTCCATACTGTGTTTATCAGCAACCAGTTGCCCAATCATTCGTTTATCGATTTTCTGGGAGAACAGGCTGATGAGCATTATTTTCTGAAGAAAGAGGATGCTTCGCAAGGCAACCATTATGATGAGGATCTGTTGCAGAAACTGGATGAGATATTGCCATTGGCTGATGCTTCCTCGTCTGCCCATTACCATTACCGTTATCGCAAACTCTTCGTGGTTCTTCATTCCTATGGTTCTCACTTCAATTATCAGGAGCGTTATCCCCGTAGTTTCGCTTACTTCAAGCCTGATAGCAGGAGTGAGGCAAAATCGGAGAATAGGCGTGATTTGTTGAATGCTTACGATAATACCATCCGATATACCGATTATATCCTGCATGGTATCATTGAACGTCTGCAGAAATGGGAGGGGGTACAGACTAAGACGGATGGGGTATATGATCAGCCAACATCAGCGATGCTCTATACCAGCGATCATGGAGAGAATATTTTCGATGATGAGCGCAGCCTCTTCCTTCATGCAGCACCGAAGGCTTCGGATTACGAACTGCATGTGCCTTTCATCATCTGGACTTCTGATGGATTCAGTAAACAATATCCGGATATATTGAAGGCATTGGGAGAAAATCGACCAAAACAGGTGCAGAGTAGTCTTTCGGCTTTTCATACTATGTTGGGCATCGGTGGCATTCAGACCCGTTATCGTCTGGATGAATACTCGGTGGCGAGTGGTAAATATCATCCAACGAAATTGCTCTATCTCGATGATCATGATGAGGCAATACCGCAGGAAGATGCCAAGTTTTAGTGTTAATTTATAAGCCAAAAGGCTTTCTTGCTGTAAAATACATGAAAAGAGTTTTCGTAAATGTCAATTATTTGCGAAAACTCTTTGTCGTATCTATAATTTGCTGTATCTTTGCAGCCGGATTTAGATAATAATAAAAATACAGTTGTTATGGAACCAACTCGAAAAATCGAAAAGGTAGGCATGCGCAACCTTCGCATGGAGGATTACGATCAGCTTGCCAAGTCGTTTAAGCGTATTTACGCAGACTCAGATGTATTCTGGACAAAAGAACAGATTAAGAAACTCATTACTATCTTTCCTGAGGGACAGGTGGTTATTATCGTTGATGATAAGATTGTGGGCTGTGCGCTCTCTATCATCGTCAATTATAATATGGTGAAGGGCGATCATACCTATGCTCAGGTTACGGGTAATGAAACCTTCAATACCCACGATCCTAATGGAAACATTCTTTACGGCATCGAGGTATTTATCCACCCTGATTATCGTGGTTTGCGCCTGGCTCGCCGTATGTATGAGTATCGCAAGGAACTCTGCGAGAAGCTCAATCTGAAGGCTATCATGTTTGGCGGTCGTATACCAAACTATCACAAGTATGCCGATAAGATGCGCCCTAAGGAGTATATCGAGCATGTAAGAAACCGTGAAATCTATGACCCGGTTCTTACCTTCCAGCTTTCCAACGACTTCCACGTGCGCCGCGTAATCCGCAACTATCTTCCTAGCGATGAGGAGAGCGAACACTGCGCCACCCTCTTGCAGTGGGATAATATCTATTATCAGCCACCTACGGATTCTTATGTAGACCGCAAGCCAACCGTAAGAATCGGATTGGTACAGTGGCAGATGCGCCCATATGCTTCGGTGGATGACCTCTTTGAACAGGTTGAGTTCTTCGTAGATTCCGTGAGCGACTATAAGAGCGATTTCATTCTCTTCCCTGAGTATTTCAATGCGCCTTTGATGGCTCGTTTCAACGATTTGGGTGAGGCGCAGAGCATCCGAAAGATGGCGCAGTATACCGAAGAAATCCGTGACCGTTTCCGCGAACTTGCCATCAGTTACAACATTAATATCATCACGGGTAGTATGCCTTATCTTAAGGACGATTCCCTCTATAATGTGGGCTTCCTTTGCCGCAGAGATGGTAGCGTGGATATGTATGAAAAGATTCATGTTACACCAGATGAGCAGAAGTGCTGGGGATTGAGTGGCGGTAGCCATATCCAGACCTTCGATACCGATTGTGGTAAGATTGGTATCGTGATCTGCTATGATGTGGAGTTCCCTGAGTTGTCAAGATTAATGGCTGAGGATGGCATGCAGATTCTCTTCGTTCCATTCATGACCGATACCCAGAATGCTTACTCTCGAGTAAGAGTCTGTGCACAGGCGCGTGCCATCGAGAACGAGTGCTATGTAGCCATTGCGGGTAGTGTGGGCAACTTGCCTCGTGTTCATAACATGGATATACAGTATGCCCAGAGCGCCGTGTTCACCCCTTGCGACTTTGCTTTCCCTAACGATGGCAAGCGTTCAGAGGCAACACCTAATACCGAGATGATTCTCGTATCAGATGTTGACCTGAATCTCTTGAATGAGCTTCATACCTACGGTGCTGTAAGAAATCTTCGCGACCGCCGCAAGGATCTGTATGAATTGAAACAGAAGAAGTAAGTGGCAAGAAAAATTTAACATTTAACATTCAACACTTAACATTTAAATAAAGTGTATAAGATAGAAATCTCGGAGCGCACGCTCCACTTCAAGCAGCCGGCAGGCACGTCTCGTGGGGTTTATACCACGAGACACAGTTATTATCTCACTCTCACCTCTGATGAAATGCCGGGAGTAGAGGGAGTGGGAGAGTGTGCTACGCTCCCTGATCTCAGTTGCGATGCCAAACCGGAATATGAGATGACCCTGCGACAGGTTTGTCAGATGGTAGAGCAGATGGGACGCATCCCTTACGATATGATTCGTGCTTACCCTAGCATCACTTTTGGTCTCGAAACTGCCTTTGCTTCGTTCTTCGATGCAGCGAAGAAGTTTTTGGAGATTGTTCCTGCTGAAGGAGCATCTTCTTCAGAAATGTTGAAGCAGAAAGGGGTTTCTGTTCCAGCCGGAATGGAGAACCTGACAGATCTTTTCGATTCTCCTTTCGGAAGAGGTGAAGAAGGTATTACAATCAACGGTTTGGTGTGGATGGGAACCTACGAGGAGATGCTGGCACGACTGGAGGAGAAACTCCAGGCGGGTTTTCATTGCGTGAAACTGAAGATTGGTGCCATCGATTTCTTCAAGGAACTCGATCTCATCAAGCGCATCCGTGATGTGTATACCAAGGAGCAGGTTGAATTGCGTGTAGATGCCAATGGTGGCTTCTTGCCGGAGAATGCGATGAGTCAGCTGGAGGCTTTGGCTAAATATGACATTCATTCGATTGAGCAGCCTATCAAGCAGCATCAGTGGCCTAAGATGGCTCAGCTTTGTCGCGAAACACCGCTTCCTATCGCCCTGGATGAGGAACTGATTGGTGTGAATGTCCGGAGTATGAAGCAGGCCTTACTCGATACGGTCCGTCCTCAGTATATCATCCTCAAGCCTTCACTTCATGGTGGAATCTATGGATGCAACGAGTGGATAGAACTGGCTAACCAGCGTGGTATCGGCAGCTGGATTACTTCTGCTCTTGAGAGTAATATCGGTCTGAATGCTATTGCTCATTATGCAGCTAAAGTATATGGACCGGATGTGCGAATGCCGCAAGGCTTGGGAACCGGACAGCTCTTTACTGATAATATACCGATGCCTTTGGAGATTCGTGGTGACAAACTGTTTGTAGTAAAATGACTTTAGAAGATTTCCTTTCAGAATGGAATAACGGTAGTGACCGGGTGCTGGTGCATACCAGTGGCTCCACGGGAAAGCCCAAGCCGATGATGGTAGAGAAGAAGCGAATGCTCAACTCGGCCCGCATCACTTGTGATTTCTTGGGTTTGAAGCCTGGTGATAGCGCCCTGCTCTGCATGTCGCTCGATTATATTGCAGGTAAGATGGTGGTGGTGCGGAGTATAGAGCGCCATCTCCATCTTATTTCTGTATCCCCAAGTGGGCATCCTTTGAAAGATGTAAATGAAGAGATTACCTTCGCTGCAATGGTCCCGATGCAGGTTTATAATACCTTGCAGGTTCCTGAAGAGCGGGCTCGTCTCTGCCGCATCAGGCATCTTATTATCGGTGGCGGAGCCATAGATGAGGCTCTCGAACAGAAACTGAAGGCTCTTCCCGGCGATATTGCCATCTGGAGTACCTACGGAATGACCGAAACTCTCTCGCATATTGCCCTGAGAAGAATTAACGGTGCTGAGGCTAGCGAATGGTACCAGCCTTTCGATAGTGTCAGAATCAGTCAGACCGATGAAGGGTGTCTGGTGATAGATGCTCCGCAAGTCTGTGCTGAGCCCCTGGTAACGAACGATATTGTGGAAATAGAATCCTATATATATAATAAGGTGGAAAAACTCCGTTTTCGCATCAAAGGCAGAAAAGACAATGTGATTTGCAGCGGAGGCATCAAGATTCAGATAGAAGAGGTTGAAACCCTTTTGAAGCCTTATCTTGAAAAACCTTTCATGATTGTCAAGAAGAAAGACGGGAAGTTTGGAGAAATTGCTGTCCTCTTGACGGAAGATGAGGATATGAAAAAAATAGAGGCGACTGTTCGCCGCCTCTTATCTGAACATAAATATTGGATTCCTAGAGAATACCTTCATGTAAACCAGCTCCCGCTTACCGAAACCGGAAAGCCGAAGCGCTCTATCTTTCTTTAAAAGGATTCTCTGAAGAAAGATTCTTTAGCTGAATTATCCTTCTCTGAAGAAGTCGAGTGCTTCCTTGATTTCTTCTGTCGTAGCTGTCTGGTTGATACGGATATCGCCTATGCCGCCCAGCATCGTGAAGTTGATGATGCCATTCTGGTTCTTCTTGTCATGGTGCATCAGTTCTATCAGTTCATCATAGTCATCGCAGGTAATATCCAGTGTACCATAGAATTCCTTGATGAAGTTTACGGTCTGGCGCATCTTCTCAGTAGGGAATCCGGTCTTGGCAACACTCAGATAGAGTTCTGGAATCAGACCGAATGCCACAGCATAACCATGCAGGATAGGCTTGCGCTTCAAAGCCCAGCTCTCGAATGCATGACCGAAAGTATGGCCCAGGTTCAGCGCCTTGCGGATGCCCTGCTCGTGAGGATCCTGCTCTACAATGCGCTCCTTTACCTTCACGCTGTCGCCTACCATACGCTGCAACTGCTTCAAATCAGGCTTGTCGAGGTCGAAGCTGACCAGCTCTTCCCACATTGCTTCTGTAGAAATCAGACCGTGTTTCAGCATCTCTGCATAGCCCGAACAGATGTTTTCTGCATCGAGCGTCTTTAAGAATTCTGTATCGAGAATAACGAACTTAGAATCGTTGAACACACCTACTTCGTTCTTCAGTCCGCCGAAGTTGATGCCTGTCTTTCCACCTACCGATGCGTCTACCATAGCCAGCAGGGTGGTAGGAATATTGATAAAGTTGATACCTCTCTTAAAAGTGCTGGCAGCAAAGCCACCCAGGTCGGTTACCATACCGCCGCCCAGATTAATCATACAGGAGTGGCGTGAAGCACCTCCCTCCTGCAGTCCTTTCCATACCATCATCAGACTTTCGATGTCTTTATGGCTGTCGGTAGCCGGAATAGTGATGATATGGGCTTCCTTCATGCAGTAAAAATTCTGCAATAGAGGCATGCATAGTTCCAATGTCGTAGTATCTGTAAGCACAAAAAGCTTGTCGTGCTCACACTCAGAAAGTGCACTTACCAGTTCGCTTTCCAGTTGGGTTGATATGATTACTCTTTGTTCCATAACATTCTAACGTATTAATTTTTGTGCAAAGATACACTAAAATGGAGACAATACAAAAAAAAAGTTGCTAAATTTGCGTTTTTTATCTCAGAATGCATTAAACCTTGGTGTATTTAACGCGTCAAAACTACCAGATTAACAAAAATGGTTATTAAAATATCATAACGGTTAAGTGAAAATAATGGTCAGGTGGAAATAACGAACAAGTGAATATAATAACAAATTAAAAATAGAATGAAAAAATCGATTCTGACGATGCTGCTGCTGTTGATGGCAATAGCATCCTTTGCTCAACAGCGACTGATATCCGGTCAGATTACCGACCGCGATACCAAGGAGGCCATTGAGCAGGTAACTGTTCAATTGCTTAAGAGCGACAGCACGTATGTGGCTGGTGCCATCAGCAATGAGAACGGACTCTTTCATGTCGCTGCTCCGGCAAATGGCAAATATCTGCTCAAGATTTCGAGTGTAGGATATAAGTCTACTGTGAAGCGTATCCAAATTTCTGATAACAAGGATCTGGCTATGGGTAAGATTGTGCTGGGTGCTGAGGCTATCATGCTGAAAGGAGCAGTGGTAACAGCCATGGCTCAGAAGGTAACTCTGAAGGAGGATACTTTCGTATACAATTCTTCTGCCTATCGCACACCGGAAGGCTCGGTAGTTGAGGAACTCGTAAAGCGTCTGCCGGGTGCAGAGGTGAGCGATGACGGTACCATCAAAATCAACGGTAAGGAGGTAAAGAAGATTCTCGTAGACGGCAAGGAGTTTATGACGGGCGATACCAAGACTGCCCTGAAAAACCTGCCTACCAGCATCATCGAGAAAATCAAGGCATACGATGAGAAGAGTGATCTCTCCAAGGTGACCGGTATTGATGATGGCGAGGAGCAGACCGTGCTCGACTTCGGTGTGAAGAAGGGTATGAACAAGGGTTTGATTTCCAATATCGACCTGGGTGTGGGCAACAAGAGCCGCTATAACATGCGTGGCATGGGCGGTTATTTCAATGATAACAACCGATTCATGCTCTTTGCCAATGCCAATAACACCAGCGACCGTGGTTTCGGAGGCGGTGGACCGGGCAGAGGTTTCGGAGGTGCTAACGGTTTGAATGCCAGCAAGATGATTGCCGCCAACTACAATTACGAACTAAAGGATAAATTCAAGTTCAATACTTCACTTCGCTGGAATCACAGCGATGGCGATATTTGGAGCCGTCGTTCCAGCGAGAACTTCATGGGTAGCAGTTCTTCGTTCAGCAACAGCTTGACTCAGAATTTCTCTCGCAGCAACAGCTGGAATGGTAACATCCGATTGGAGTGGATGCCTGATTCCATGACCAATATCCTTTTCCGTCCTTCCATCTCCTGGAGTACCAGCGATGGATTGAGTGGCAGCCAGTCGGCTTCTTACAACAAGGATCCTTATACCATCACCACCAAAGACCCTCTTTCTGAGGAAGGTATTGATGAGTTGGAAAAGGCTGAGGCTATGGTGAACAGTCAGTTGACTAACGGAATCACCTATTCTGATAATAACAATATCAGGGGTATGCTGCAGGTGAACCGCAAGTTGGGCAGCAAGGGACGTAACATCACCTTTCGTGTGGATGCCAAATATACGGATAATGACAGCAAGAGCATCTCGCTCAACAATGCCAAACTCTATCTCGTACAGACAGCGGAGGGTAAGGATTCTACTTATCAGACCAACCGCTATAACCTGACTCCTTCGAAGAATTACAGTTATGCGGGCCAGTTGACCTATAGTGAGCCACTCTGGAAGGCTACCTTCCTGCAGTTCAGCTATAAGTTTACTTACAGCTACTCCAAGAGCGACCGCAGCACCTACGATTTCAGCAAGTATGCTATGAGTGGTGATCAGGAGTACCGTGGTTGGGATAGTTACCTGAATCCGTTTGCCGGTCATCTCGAAGATTACAAGGATGATGATCAGAGCCGTTTCTCTGAGTATCGCAACTACAATCACGATATCCAGGTGATGATGCGATTCGTCCGTCAGAAGTATAACTTGAACTTCGGTGTGATGATTCAGCCACAGCAGTCGAAGTATATCCAGGATTATCAGGGAGTGCATGTAGATACCGTCCGCACGGTTACCAATATCAGTCCAACCCTCGATTTCCGTTATCGCTTCTCAAAGATGAGCAACCTGCGCGTGAACTACCGTGGTACCACAGCGCAGCCAAGCATCTCTCAGTTGCTTGATATCACAGATAACAGCGACCCGCTGAACATCTCGAAGGGTAACCCTGGATTGAAGCCATCGTTCACCCAGAACTTCCGATTGTTCTACAACAATTTCGTGCAGAACCACAACAAGGGTGTCATGACCTTCATCAACTTCTCTACCACCAACAATAGCATCAGCAACAAGGTGACCTACGATGAGAAGACTGGTGGAAGAATCACTCGACCTGAGAATATCAATGGCAACTGGAATGTGATGGGAGCCTTTATGTTCAACTGCTCTATCGATAGTGCCGGAGTCTGGAACTTGAATACCGATACCCACTTGAGTTACGACAACTACGTGAGCTATCTGAGTCTTGACAAGCAGTCAGATTCCCAGAAGAATACCACCCGCAGTACTACTTGGAGAGAGCGCCTCTCTTTCAGCTATCGCAATAACTGGCTGGAGCTTTCGCTTGATGGAACATTGAATTATAACCATGCTACAAACAAGTTGCAGCCTAACAGCAACCTCAATACCTGGCAGTTCTCTTATGGTCCTAGCATGACGCTTACAGCGCCTTGGGGCACCAGTCTGAACTCAAGCCTCTCTATCAGCAGCCGCCGCGGTTATAGCGACAGCAGCATGAATACAGATGAGTTTGTGTGGAATGCGCAGCTCTCTCAGGGTTTCCTGAAGGGCAAGCCTCTTACCATCATGCTGCAGTTCTACGATATTCTCCGCCAGCAGAGCACCTTCTCTCGTGCCATTTCTGCTACATCCCGTACGGATACGGAGTATAATGCCATCAACAGCTATGCGATGCTGCACGTGATATATCGCTTGAATCTCTTTGGAGGCAAGGATGCCCGTAGGGGTGGACCTGAAGGTCCTGGTGGTCCCGGTGGTCCTGGCGGTCGTCCAAACTTCCATGGTCGTCCATTCAATGGCGGTCGTCCATTCGGTGGCGGTCATCCAGGCGGCAGAATGTTCTAAAAAAGATAATGAAGTAAGCTTCATTTAAAACGATAGTAAGCCTCACTCCATGTTTACGTGAGGCTTATTTCAAATAGGTATGACGAGAAAAAAAAGAAATCCCCGCTCTTCGTAATGAAGAACGGGGATTGTTTTATTTGGGATTACTAAAAGTTGATCGATTAGAGAGCGAACTTGTAACCTACAGTAATCTGGATTACGTTGTTGTAGTGATCAACGTTATCTGCAATCTTAGTTACACCGATGTTGTAACGAGCATCGAAGACGATGTTCTGGTACTCGTAAGAGAGACCTACAGGGATAGAGAGGTCTACGGTCTTAACGTCTTCTGCATCATCCTTGTTTACCAGGAAACCTGGCTGCAAACCTGCCTTGAGAGCAAGACCAGCTACTGGGTAGTAGTTCAAAGTGATAGGCACATTGATGTAGCCTGGATTCCACTTGCCACCTTCAAAAGTCATACCGGCAACTTTTACATCCTTAGCCTTGAAGCCCTGTACAGAGTAGAGAGCACCTACAGCAACACCTAAATTATCTGTAGCCTGATACTGCAATTCTGCACCAGCAGCGAAACCTGCTTTCCAATCGTTGTCACCGATTGTAGAAACGTTCAAACCTACCTTAGGCTGAATAGTTGTTGTACCTGCAGCCTGCTGTGCGAAAGCACCTACTGAAGACAGCACCATAGCTGCCATAACGAATAATTTTTTCATAATCTCTAATATTTTAAATTAAGTATATAACAATAGTTCGTTAATAATTCAATAATGTGCTAAGCAGCTATACGCTGTAAGCAC
>OGYH01000923.1_pt1 | contig 29385 bp, 27 predicted proteins | sample 1576511 | NCBI WGS metagenome assembly OGYH01 (sample SAMEA3541522, study PRJEB24748) | human gut metagenome | biome: human gut; feature: human-associated habitat; material: faeces | place: China | collected 2012
GCCAAGAAGTCATTAATCTTCTTTACAAGTTCGTCAGCATCAACGCCGTGAACCATGCAAGCTTCCTCAAGTGATTCGCCCTGTGATGCCGGGCAGCCAAGGCAGTGCATTCCGATACCCATTAGTATTGGAGCGATTTCTTCATCTATGCTTAAAGCCTCACCGATTAGAGTCTTTTTTGTTACTTGTGCCATTATTGTTTCCTCCTTTTTATATATTAAAACATTCTTCAAATTCTTTACCGTCAATAGTTTCCTTTTCAAGAAGTTTTTCAGCCACTCGTGTAAGTACAGCCATATTTTCAGTAAGAATTTGTTCAGTTTTCCGGTATTGTAAAGTCATTATATGCTTTACTTCCGCGTCAATATCTGCGGCTGTTTTTTCGGAATATGCTTTTGAATGTGCAAAATCACGTCCGATAAACACTTCGCCGCCGTCATCATACGATACAGGGCCGATTGCCTCTGACATACCGTATTTTGTAACCATTTGACGTGCTATGTCAGTTGCACGCTGAATGTCACTTGACGCGCCTGTGCTGATGTCGTCCATTGTAAGTTCTTCGGCTACTCTGCCGCCAAGCATTACAATTATTCTGTCCAACATTTCATTTTTTGATGTGTACATTTTATCTTCATCAGGCACATACATCGTATATCCGCCTGCTCTGCCACGCGGTATTATTGACACCTTATGAATATGCGATGTTTTATCAACAAGTTTTGCCAAAACTGCATGACCTGCCTCGTGAAATGCCGTAAGTTTCTTTTCTTTTTCGGTAATAATTCTCGAACGTTTTTCCGTTCCCATCATTACTTTTAAGTTTGCGTCCTCAATATCTTTTCTTGTTATTTCAAGATGGTTTCGTCTTGCCGCAAAAATAGCGGACTCATTCATCAAGTTTTCAAGGTCTGCACCCGAATAACCTGCTGTTGCTTTTGCGATTTCTTCCAAGTCAACGTCATTTGCCAAAGGTTTTTTAGCCGAATGAACTTTTAGAATAGCCTCTCTGCCCTTTACGTCAGGAACGTCAACGACAATCTGTCTGTCAAAACGTCCCGGTCTTAAAAGTGCGGGATCAAGTATATCCGGACGGTTTGTAGCCGCCATCATTATAACGCCTTCATTTTCGCCAAATCCGTCCATTTCAACAAGCAACTGATTTAAAGTCTGTTCTCTTTCATCGTGACCGCCGCCCATACCGGCTCCTCTTTTTCTGCCGACTGCGTCTATTTCATCTATAAACACAATACACGGTCTGTTTTTCTTTGCCTGTTCAAACAAATCTCTCACTCGCGATGCACCTACACCGACATAAAGTTCAACGAAATCCGAACCGCTTATAGAGAAAAACGGAACTTTCGCCTCGCCGGCAACCGCCTTTGCAAGAAGTGTTTTACCCGTACCCGGCGAGCCGACAAGAAGTACACCCTTAGGTATTCTCGCACCAAGGCTTACAAACTTTTGAGGATTTTTCAAAAACTCGACTATTTCCGCAAGTTCGGCTTTTTCCTCATCAGCTCCCGCAACATCTTTAAATGTCACGTTCTTGGTGTTCTCATTAAGTCTTGCTCTGCTCTTTGTAAAATTGGTTGCACCCGAACCGCCTTTTCGCAAAAATCCGAAAAAGAACACACATATAAATACAATTATCAAAATTATATTTGTAACCGCCGTCCATGAAATCTTGGTTTCATAAGCCTCTTGCTTTAAAGTGCCTTTATCCATTTGGTCGTTCATTTCTTTTCCGACATCTGCCTGCAACGTGTCAAGTGACGGAATTTTCACCTTTGCTTTGTCACCGTTTGTAAGTGTCACCGTTACGGTATTTCCCGACACAAGCATCGAACTTACCTGTTCGGACTTTATACTGTTGACCAAATCAGAGTAAACCATTTTGGTCTGCGATGCACCGAATCCGACTGCGAACATATAAATCAGATACGCAACTACAAGCATTGCCACCCATACTCCGAGTCCTTTAAATCTTTTCTGCAACTGACTACCTCCTTAATTATCGTAAAATTCTATTTTTATACCTTTATCCTTGAAAGCAAAACGTTTGTCTATTCTGTTGCCGACTGCAGCAATTTCGCCGTTTATCTCAATTATCGGCACACTGTTTCGTTTATCTTTAGGAATTTTTTTATCTATAAAATATTCCTTTAATTTCTTCGTACCGTTCATACCCATAGGCTGAAATTTATCACCGTTTCGCCTGTTGCGTACAATGATTTTATCAGTCTTGTCACACGAAAGATATATTGCACCGTCTTTATTTCGCATATCCGTTTCAGATACCGAAATTTTTTTGTCAAGTTCCGAAATAAAAACTGTTTCACCGATATTAATACTGACTTCAAACGGCTGTGTTTCTTCTTTTTTGTGTTCAAGTATTATTTTGCCGTACTCGTTTTTTGCAACAATACCGTACGGCAAATTTATTTGTCTGCCGCTTGATTTATCGGCAAGCGACAATATATCAGCAACATATGTTGACGAAATATCGTTAAGACCGTTATAAATATCTCTTAACATCAACCTTAAAACACGTCTTTTTATCGCAATATCCGTCTTATTCAAATCTTCAATATTAACAGCACAATTTCTGATGTGCTTTTTATAAAAATCTTCCGCAATACCGTCAAGATAATCACTGTCATCTTTTATCAAGCAAGCATTTTCCGTAACGGTTTTAATAAAACTCGTGTTAAATTCCTTTTGAATATATGGAAGTAATGTGTGACGTATTTTATTGCGTGTGTAATTTTCTGTCAAATTTGTACTGTCTGTCATATATTCAAGTCCGTTATCACTGCAATATTTTTCGATTTCATCTCGTGAAACATTCAATATCGGACGAATTATATTTCCGCGGACATACGGTATTCCGCAAAGTCCGTTTGTCGTACTGCCACGCATAAAATTCATAAGCAAAGTTTCGGCATTGTCATTTCTGTTATGCGCCGTTGCAACTTTGTTTATATCGTATTTTTCGCACAATTTATTAAAGAAATTATATCTCACATTTCTGCCGGCTGTTTCTTCCGACACATTTGTATCTTTTGCAATTTGGGGTATATCTGCATTTAACACAAAACATTCAATGCCCAATTTTTTTGAAAAGTTTTCGGCAAAAAGTTCATCTCTCTTTGCCTCCTCGCCTCTTATGCCGTGATTAATATGAGCCGTATATAATTTTATGTCAAATTCATCTTTCAGCGACCAAAGTGCGTGAGTAAGACACACCGAATCCGCACCGCCAGAAAGACCGACCAGCACGCTGTCGCCGTTATTCAATAAATTATATTCACGCAAGGTCTTTTTAATAATATCTAAAACCATTATTCTTCCTTCAATGCAAATTCAACATTAGAAAACTTAGTATATTCACCTTTCCAACCAAGTTTAAACATACCGGTTTCACCACTTCTGTTTTTTGCGACAATACATTCAGCCAAATTTTTATCCTCGGTATCGGGATTATAATATTCGTCACGATACAAAAACATAACCATATCGGCGTCCTGCTCGATAGCACCAGATTCACGCAAGTCCGAAAGCATGGGACGCTTATCGCTTCTCGATTCAGCCGCACGCGAAAGCTGTGAAAGTGCAATGACAGGAATATTAAGTTCCTTTGCAAGAATTTTTAACGAACGCGAAATTTCGGCAATTTCATTTTGTCTGCTCTCTGTTCTTCCGCTCGACTGCATTAACTGCAAATAGTCGATTACAATAAGTTCAAGATTTTTTGTCTGCTTTAATCGTCTGCATTTTGCACGGATTTCCGATACCGTTATTGACGCAGTATCGTCTATATACATCGGTGCAGTTGCAACTCTGTTTACTATTGCACCGATTTTTTCCCAATCTTCGCCTGTTATATCACCTGTTCTGATTTTATTTGAATTAACAAGTGCCTGGCTGCATATAATACGGTTTACAATCTGTTCTTTCGGCATTTCGAGGTTGAATATCGCAACGGTTTTTTTATCGGTAATACTGACGTGTTCCGCTATATTTACCGCAAAACTTGACTTACCCATACCCGGACGTCCGGCGATAAGAATAAGTTCGCCGCCATGAAAACCGCCCGTACGTCTGTTAAGTTCATCAAAGCCTGTCGGCAAACCCGTTATACCGCTTTGATTTAAAGAGTTTTCAACAAGTTCCTGATAACTGCCCATAAATATCTCACTTATAGGTAGTATATCGCTCTTGTTGTTTGATGATGTAACGTCAAAAATAAGCTGTTCGGCTTGGTCGACTATTCTTTCGACTTTATCGTTCTGACCGTAAGCCATATCGGAAATATCGCCTGCACTTTTAATAAGTGTTCTCAAAACTGCCTTTTCCTTAATTATTTGCGAATAATACGTCACGTGCCTTGTTGTCGGCACATTCGTTGCCGCATTTCTCAAATAAGCGATACCTCCGACAGCCTCAAGTTTGTCGCTTTGGCTCAACTTATTTGAAACGGTAATAAAATCTATAGCCGCATTTTCGTTAAATAAATCAAGAATTACACTGAATATTTCCTTATTCTGTGGGAAGTAAAAATCAGACGGTCTAAGTATTTCAACCGACTCCGCAACACTGTGCGAATTAGTAAGCGCACTGCCTATTACAGCCAATTCTGCCTCTTGACTATATGGCAATTCTCTGCCCATTACGTCAACAGGATTCGACATTTCTGCCATAAATCCATTACCTCCCCAAAGTTATATCTGTTCTACAACTACGTTTAACTTACCGACAACGCCTGTATAAATTTTTACGTCAACAGTCGTTGTTCCCAATGTCTTTATGCCGTCAGGCATAACAAATTTCTTTTTGTCAAGTTTGATGTGGTGTTGTGAAGTAAGCGCCTCTGCTACGTCTTTTGATGTTACAGATCCGAAAAGTTTACCGTTTTCGCCTGCTTTCGCCTTTAGCACAACCTTGATTTCCTTCATTTTCTCTGCGATTGTATTTGCCTCTTCAAGCTCAACTTTTTTCTTGTATTCAAGAGATTCCTGCTTTCCCTTCATTACGTTTATATTCGACTTTGTAGCCGGTTCGGCAAGACCTCTCGGCAAAAGATAGTTTCTTGCATAACCGTCAGATACATTTACCATCTGACCTTTTTTACCTTGTCCTTTTACATCTCTTGTCAATATAACTTGCATTGTCCTTCCTCCAATTAACTTTCATTATTTGCAACGTAATCAAAGACAGCCTTTTCAACGTCCTCAATTACCATATCTACATTTTTGTCTTTTACTTGTGCACCGGCAACGGTACTGTGTCCGCCGCCACCGAGATACTCCATAATAAGCTGTACATTAATATCACCGAGTGAACGGGCGCTTATACCCACGCCGCCGTCCTGCGCATATACAACTATCGACGCACGAATATCACCTATATTAAGCATTTCATCAGCCGCCTGTGACGCTATCACTCTTATATTGGGATACTTTGTGTAACACTTTGCAACGGCAATTTGTGACACTATAATTTTCGACGTCTTTACAATATCGGCTCTGTGGTCATAGTCCTCTTTATTCACGTTAAACAGCTTTTTGACGTCTGCCGTATTCAGTCCCAAACGTCTTAAATATGAAGCCGCCTCAAATGTTCTGACACCTGTTTTTACTATAAAGTTCTTTGTATCCATCAAGATACCCGTATACAAACACTCCGCCTCAACAGTTGTAAGTGAACTTCCCAAATTCATATATTCCAATAATTCAGTAGACATTTCACAAGTTGACGACGCATACGGTTCGTGATAAATAAGCGAACAAGGATTAATAAAATCAGTCGAACGTCTGTGGTGGTCGATAAGCACAACCTTACTTGCCTTTTCTATAAGTTTCGGGCATGGCAACATTGACGGTCTGTGCGTATCAAGCACAACTATCAATGTATCTGATGTAACGTTTTCGACTGCGTCGTCATTGCTTATAAACATACCTCTGTACTCACTCATTGCACGAAGGTCGTCATACATTTTTTTTATGGCCGGTGAATTGTTGTCATAGACAATATACGGCTTTTTGCCGAGCGTTCTGACTGCTCTCTGCAAGCCTACCGCCGCACCGAAGCAGTCATAGTCCGCACCGGAATGTCCCATAAATATTACTTTGTCGGAATTTTTTATAAAGTCTTTTAATGCAACAGCAATAGCTCTTGTTTTAACTCTTGTACTCTTTTCGTAATCACGAGCCTTACTGCCGTAAAATTTATACTGTGTATCGTCCTTTATGCTGACTTGGTCGCCTCCGCGTCCGAGTGCCATATCAAGTGCATTTCTTGCGTACATATCATTTTCCGACAGACTTCCGCCTACGCCGATACCGATACTGATACTTACCGGAAGTTTCATATCTTCACCGACTTTTCTCACCTTATACAATATATCAAACTTTTTACTGACATACTGTGCAAGATAGCGATGTTCAAAGAACATATAAAATCTGTCGCGGTCGGTTACTTTTAAAAGTGCATTCGATTCGTCTACCCATTCATTGATACATTTTCTTATTTGTGCCAAAATCTGTTGTTGCTCATTATCATTAACACGTTGCAATACATCGTCATAATTATCAATATTGATAATCGCAACATCTGTTTTTTCGTTAACGTATTTTCTCTTTAATTCATATTCAACAGTTCTGTCAATAAGATAAATATATACGGATACCTTGTCCTCATCTTCGGAAATACTTATATTTCTGTTTCTGATTGTATTTGCAATAAGCAAATATCGCTTATCGTCAATTCGTATACGTTTTTCATAGTGTGAGGCTGATTTTAAAATTTCTCCCCACTTTATATCGGATATTGAATTTTCGAGTTTTGTGTCAAAAAGGTCCTTATTAAAAAACAATTCCGAAAATTTGCCGTTGTACCAGCATATGGAACCGTCTATATGCACAACAACGATAGGTATAGGAAAAGAGTCCATAATATTTGCCGAAATCGAATTTGAGCTTTTCGCCATAATTTCAAGAAAATTATTAACACTCTCATTTCTTTTATTTCTTATAAAAATAACCGCACTAAATGCTATTATCCCCGCAATTATCTCTAATATTGCTATAACCTTGCCTTTAATCGCATAACTGAGTACACCGCTTATGATCAAAAGCAGTGCTGATGCAAATGCTATCTTAATGCAAGTCTTAACAACTTGTCCGTAATGTTTTCTCATAAGTCCCTCCAAAGTGCATTGATGCACTGTAAGCCTTAGCGGCTCTTTAAATATTTCTTTAGTTCCGACATATCCGAAAACTCTATCTCAAGTTCGTGTCCGTTTTCTTCACCTATGCCGAGAAGTTCGGAAATTTTTTTATCTATGCTTGCATAACCGATTCCCAACCGTCTTGCAAGTATGTAATCCATAGCAATAACCGTTGCTATTTCATTTGTAACACTCTCATAATCGCCTATTTCGTCATAGTCCGCAAGAGTTCTGTAAAGATGTGCTATCTCCGATAAAATCTCACCTTTTATCATATCAATAGCTTTTAGATTTGTTGAAATGTTCATAATGATGCCTCCAATGATGTAATTAATTTTGTGTAGTCCTATCTAATACTATATTCTACCACAAACTTCATATCAAGTCAACATCATTAAAGAACTTTGCCATAAAGCAACAAAAACACTCTTTATGAGTGTTTTTGTTAGCATACTATATATTTTTCGCAATAAGTTTAGCCATTTCTTTACAGCCCACTTTTTTCATACCGTCTGACATAATATCGGTTGTTCTGTAATTTTGGTCAAGCACCTTATCTACTGCGTCATTTATTGCCTTTGCCTCTTCTACAAGACCGAATGACATTTCAAGCATCATAGCGGCTGAAACAATTGTTGCAATAGGGTTTGCAATATCCATACCTGCAATATCAGGAGCACTGCCGTGAATCGGTTCGTACATACCGCATTTTGTTGCGCCAAGTGACGCTGACGGCAACATACCGATTGAACCTGCAATAGCACTTGAAAGGTCTGAAAGAATATCTCCGAATATATTTGATGTAACGATTACGTCAAATTGTGCCGGATTAATTGCAAGCTGCATAGCTGCATTATCAACATACATATGAGTAAGCTCAACTTCGGGATAGTCTGCCGAAAGCTCAATCATAGTCTTTCTCCAAAGTCTTGAAGATTCAAGTACGTTGGCCTTATCAACAGATACAACTCTCTTATCTCTAAGCATAGCTGTTTCAAATGCAATTTTACCTATTCTCTTGATTTCTTCAACTGAATACTTTTCTGTATCCGACGCCCATGAACCGTCCTCTGCTTTCTTTCTTTCACCGAAGTAAATACCGCCTGTAAGTTCGCGGACAACCATTACGTTAAGTCCTTTTTCAAGCTTTTCGTCTTTAAGCGGTGACGCGTCCTTCAGCTGCGGCTTTAGGATTGACGGACGAAGATTTGAATATAATTCAAGAGCCTTTCTTATGCCCAAAAGTCCTTTTTCAGGTCTGTTTTCAGACGGTTGTGAATCCCACTTCGGACCGCCGACTGCACCTAAAAGCACACTGTCTGATTTTTTACAAATATCAACTGTTTCCTGCGGAAGCGGTACGCCGTACTTATCTATGGCACAACCGCCCATATATACTTCCTGATAATTAAATTTGTGTCCGTACTTTTTGCTTACAGCGTCAAGAACTGTAACAGCACCCGATACGATTTCAGGACCAATTCCGTCACCCGGTATAAGTGCAATATTAAATTCAGCCATTTTATTACATTCCTTTCTTTATGTACTCAACCAAACCGCCTGCATTGATAATGCCCTGCATAAATTCAGGAAATGCAACTGCTTGATAAGTCTTATTCTTTGTCTTGTTTGTGATAACGCCTGTATCGAAATCAACTTCTACTTCATTGCCTTCGTCTATATCCTCTGACGCCTCGGCACATTCAAGAATAGGAAGTCCGATATTGATTGCGTTACGATAGAAAATTCTTGCAAAATCCTTTGCGATTACACATGAAATACCACTTGCTTTTATAGCGATAGGTGCGTGTTCTCTTGATGAACCGCAGCCGAAGTTTGCACCGCCGACCATAATGTCGCCGTCTTTAACTTTATTTACAAATTCTTTATCTATGTCTTCCATACAGTGTGACGCAAGTTCCTTATGGTCTGTTGTGTTAAGGTATCTTGCCGGAATTATTACGTCTGTATCAATGTTATCTCCGTATTTAATAACTTTTCCGTTTGCTTTCATATTAATCCTCCATTCCAAACTCAACTCAAAATCAATTTTAAGTTGTGAAGTTTATTTTTTACATTACTTCTTCAGGTGCTGTTATCTTACCCGTTACAGCACTTGCGGCCGCAACTTCAGGACTTGCAAGATAAACTTCACTGTCAACGTGTCCCATACGTCCGATAAAGTTTCTGTTTGTTGTAGAAACACATCTTTCGCCTTCTGCCAAAATACCCATATGACCGCCAAGACACGGTCCGCAAGTAGGTGCGGAAATTACACAGCCTGCCTCAACAAGTGTCGATAATGTACCGTCTTTTAATGCTTCAAGGTAAATTGCCTGTGTTGCAGGGAATACGATAACTCTTATCCCCTTTTTAACGTGCTTACCCTTTAGAATTTCAGCCGCATGACGTAAATCCGAAATACGTCCGTTTGTACATGAACCTATTACAACCTGGTCAATTTCAACATCGCCCCAGTTTTCCGGTGTTCTTGCATTTTCAGGCAAGTGAGGGAATGCAACCGTATGAGGAACTGTTGCAAGGTCAATGTCTATTGTCTGTACATATTCAGCGTCATCATCAGCTTTAAATACTGTATATTCTTTATCAGAATGGTCTTTCATATATTCAACAGTCAAATCGTCAACTTCAAATATACCGTTTTTAGCACCTGCTTCAATAGCCATATTTGCGATTGAGAAACGGTCGTCCATAGTAAGAGTGTGCATACCCTCACCTGTAAATTCCATTGACTTGTAAAGTGCACCGTCAACACCAATCATACCGATTATATGTAAAATAAGGTCCTTACCGCTTGTATATTTGTTAAGTTTACCTGTCAGGTTAATTTTAATAGCCTCAGGAACTTTGAACCAAGCCTTACCTGTTGCCATACCGGCTGCCATATCTGTTGAGCCGACACCTGTTGAAAAAGCACCCAATGCACCGTATGTACAAGTATGCGAGTCTGCACCGATAACAACGTCACCAGCTACCACCAAGCCTTTTTCAGGAAGAAGTGCGTGCTCGATACCCACTTCGCCGACTTCAAAATAATTTACAATATCCTGTTCCTTTGCAAAAGTTCTGACCTTTAATGCCTGCTGAGCAGACTTAATATCCTTATTCGGTGTAAAGTGATCAGGAACAAGAGCAACTTTTGCTTTATCAAATACTCCGTCAAGTCCTATCTTATCAAATTCTCCTATTGCAACAGGAGTTGTTATGTCATTGCCAAGAACTAAGTTTAAATTCGCCATAATAAGTTCTCCGGCTTTAACACTTTCCTTTCCTGCGGCATTCGCAAGAATTTTTTGCGTCATAGTCATTCCCATAACAAAAACCTTCCTTTCCGAAATGTTTATTTTACTTTTATTACTATTGAATTATAGCACAACAAGTGATATAATTCAAATATATATAATTTATATTATTCATAAAAATAACTTATATGAGGTGTCAAATGTATAACTACAATAATCTTTCCAAATACAAGGTATTTCTGTGTGTTGCCGAATGCGGCAGTATATCTCAATCTGCCGAGCAACTTTATATTTCTCAACCGGCTGTCAGTATGACAATAAAAAAGCTTGAAGAAAGTCTTGGAACAACTTTGTTTTTACGAAAACCAAGAGGTGTTGTTCTGACCGAAAACGGCAGACTTCTTTATGACGGCGTAAAGCAAGCGTTAAATATGCTTTCAGATACCGAAAACAATTTAAAGCACCTTGAAAACAACGGCAGACTGCGCATTGCCGCAAGTAATGTGCTTTGCAAGTACCTGCTTATGCCCTATCTTCAAAAATTCACCGAAAAATATCCTTTCACCGATGTTTCCATAACTTGTACATCATCTGCAAATGCACATAAAATGCTTGAAGAGTGTAAAATCGACGTTGCGCTTATGGCAAAGCCCGACAACATCAGCGGTCTTGAATATTATCCGCTCGGTGAAATACAGGACACATTCGTCTGTACTCCGTCATACTTGAAACGTCTTAACTGCAACGGTTTTGAAATTTTTGAACGTGGCAATATTATGCTTTTAAACAAAGACAACGTTTCCCGTATGCATATAAACAACTACTATGCCGAAAACAATATCAATCCTACGCATATCCTTGAAGTGAACGATATGGATATGCTTATTGAATTTGCCAAAATCGGCATAGGTGTTTCGTGCGTGGTAAAGCAGTTTGTAAAAAACGAATTGTCTAACGGCTCACTTATCGAAATAAATCTGCCTAATGCAATACCGCCACGCGAAACAGGCTTTTTATATAATCAAAATATTCAGCCGTTTAATGATAATATTTTAAGGCTTATCAACATTAATTGATTATAGACAAAACCTTTACGGTTTTGTCTGCTTTATTTTGGGGAGTTTGATGGCGTATCGGAAAGACATCCGATGCTCGCAGAGCGGTTTTGCCGTAGGCAAAACTACTGAAAAAGCTAACCTCAAAGTTTCAATCATTTCTGGCGACATGCGCGGCAGAAATGGCTTAAAATCTAAAGTTTCGACTTTGGAGGAACTTTAGATTTTTCTCTGAAAATACTCAAAAATTACATCAGCATGATGTGATTTTTGGAGCTGTCGACATTTTGTCGACAAGCTCTCTATTAATTAATCTTTTTCACCTTTGCAAAGGCCGCCATAAGACGTTTAAATCCGATACTTTCAAATTGAATTTCAAGAATACAGTCATTTCCGCAAGGAGTGGCTTTCAGAATTTCTCCGTGGCCGAATGTTCTGTGTTCAACAGTATCACCGGCTTTAAATTTAGAATAGTCGGTTGAACCGCTTGATTTTACACTGCTGCCAAACCCTTTTGTCATATAAACTTCTTTTTTCGGTGCAGCCGCATTACGCACTCCTAAGTCTTGCATTACCTTTGCAACTTTCGGTTGCAGCGTTGTCTTGTCCTCAAGATATTCAACAGGTATTTCCTTGAAAAATCTTGACGCGGTTGTCGGCATTGTTTTACCGTGAATAGTTCTGCTTATCGTTTTGGTGATATAAAGCTGTTCTTTCGCCCTCGTTATCGCAACATAGCAAAGACGTCTTTCTTCTTCTATATCATCGTCCGATTCCATTGAGCGCATTCCCGGGAACAATCCTTCTTCAAGACCGCTCAAGAATACAATCGGGAATTCAAGACCTTTTGCACTGTGAATAGTCATAAGTACCGCACTGTCCTCATTTTCGTCATATCCGTCTATATCCGAAACAAGACTTATATTTTCCAAAAATTCACCCAGTGTATTCCCCGTTTCTTCATTCTTCTCAAACTCGGTAATAACAGAAATAAATTCGCCCAAGTTTTCTATTCTTGTCTTACTTTCCGTTGTATCTTCCATTACAAGTGCCGGCATATATCCTGTATCATTCAATATTCTTCCAGTAAGATCTTCAATCGTAACGGTATCTTTAAGTTTGATAAGTGATTGTATTATTTCCGAAAAACCAAGTAATTTTTTTATAGCCGTTTTAAATTCAGGGTAATCGTCCGCGTGAGAAATAACATCATAAAGACTTGTTTCCTTTTCACGTGCAATATTTCTCGCTTTTTCAAGCGTTGCGTTACCGATTTTTCTTTTCGGCTCATTGATAATTCTTGCCAGACTTACATCATCATTCGGATTATATACAACTCTCAAATATGCAATTATATCCTTAATTTCTTTACGGTCATAGAATCGAAGTCCCGAAAGTACTTTGTACGGAACAGACTCACGCATAAGCATTTCTTCTATTACACGCGACTGTGCATTTGTTCTGTACAATATCGCACAATCCGAAAATGAACCTTGTTCATCGAAATGCTTCTTTATCTGACGTGCAATATATCTTGCCTCGTCATATTCGTTTGTACCTGTGTATACATAAACTTTGTTTCCGTTGCCGTTTGACGTCCACAACGATTTACCCATTCTACCCTTATTGTTAGATATAACGCTGTTTGCGGCGTCAAGGATATTTTGCGTTGAACGGTAATTTTGGTCAAGCGTTATCTTTTGTACATCAGAGTAATCATCTTCAAAATTAAGAATATTTCCGATATTTGCACCTCTGAATTTATAAATACTTTGGTCGTCATCACCGACAACGCAAAGATTTCTGTTTGCCTGTGCAAGAAGATTTATAAGAAGATACTGCGAATTGTTCGTATCTTGATACTCATCAACAAGTATGTACTGAAACTTATCTTGATATTTTGACAATACATCGGGATTTTCACTTAAAATCTTAACTGTATTCAAAATAATATCGTCAAAATCGACTGCATTGTTTTTTCTCAGTTTTGTTTGGTATCTGTAATATATTTTTGCGATTATGCTCATACGATAATCGCTTTTGTAAACATTTTCAAAAGTTGCCGCATCCATCAAGTCATTTTTTGCGTTACTTATTATAGACAACACGTTTCTGACAGGAAAACTTTTTTCGTCAATGTCAAGTTCTCTTAGACATTCTTTCATAACAGTCTTTGTATCTGCTGTATCGTAAATTACAAAATCACGGCTGTAACCAAGCAAATCAATGCAACTACGCAAAATTCTGACGCAAACCGAGTGAAATGTACCAATCCACATATCTTTTGCGGTATCACCCAAAAGTCTTTCAATACGGTCTTTCATTTCTCTTGCGGCTTTGTTTGTAAAAGTTATCGCTAAAATATTCCAAGGACGTATATGTTTTTCGGAAATCATATATGCAATTCTGTTTACAAGCACCGTTGTTTTTCCGCTTCCCGCACCTGCAAGCACAAGAACAGGGCCTTCCGTTGCCAATACAGCCTCTTTTTGCCTTTCGTTAAGTTTATCTAACATATTATTCATCAAATGTTCTCCTAAAATCGTTTTCATTTTATTATATCATAACAACGAAGGTGGCTGAATGTCGCCGCAGTATTATGATACAATGTTCTCCGAAACATAAAAATCTTTGATTTTTTGTATGTTTCGTGAGGTTATTATACCACATATTCAGAAAAAACACAAACTTTTAAAACCATTTCTTCAATAAGTTTTTCAGTATAAACGTGTCGAATTTCGGCAAATTTAAGTGTAGAAAGGCGGTGAATAATTTGAAAAAAGTTTCCTGTAAAATAGTAGTTTTTCTTCTTTTAAATTTGTGTATTTTCACAAGTGTTTATGCCGATGAAATCAAAGTCGTTCCTATCGGTAAAGCGGTAGGCGTAAAGATATATACCGATGGCTTGCTCGTTGTCGGTACATCGGAAGTAAACGGTGAAAATGTTTCAAAAAAATACGGTATAAAGATAAATGACAGAATAGAAAAAATAAATAATCAACTCATCAACAGTACAGAAGAATTTTCAAAGACCGTAAATGAAAATCCAAGCGGTGTGGCACTTTCAATAAAGCGGGATAATCAAGATATTTTGATTAATGCCGTTCCCGTTTTATCGGAAGACAATATATACCGTTTAGGTCTTTGGGTGCGTGACAGTACCGCCGGAATCGGTACTGTGACTTATTACAATCCTCAAAACAACAGCTTTGCCGCACTCGGTCACGGAATAAACGATATTGATACAGGTAATATTTTATCCGTTAAATCAGGAAATATTCTTAATTGCGATATTTTATCTGTATCAAAAAGTTCAAAAGGTCATCCCGGAGAAATTAACGGTGCGTTTGACGGTAATACAGTAGGTAATATCAGTATAAATTCACAAATAGGTATTTACGGAAATATGTCTTGCGATGAATTTTCCTCTGATAATGCCATCCCCGTTGCCGCAAAGGAACAGATATGCGAAAGTGACGCGTATATACTTTCAGACGTTATAGGGCAAAAAACGGAAAAATACTCGATAAAAATAAACAAAATCACAAACGATTCCGACAAAGGATTGATTATTGAAATTACCGACCCTCGTTTAATCGACTGCACAGGCGGAATTGTTCAGGGTATGAGCGGCTCGCCGATTATACAAAACGGTATGCTTATAGGTGCGGTAACTCATGTATTTGTAAACAATCCCACAAAAGGATATGGTACTCTTGCTGAAAATATGATTGACATGACTAACACCATAGATTAAAAAAATCAAAAATCACATCAAAATTGATGTGATTTTTGAGCTGTATTAAATTTCAATAAGTTCTTTCGGTGATGATGTCAGATTTACCGCTTTACCGTTTTGTACAACGATTAAATCTTCAATTCTTACACCGCCGAAACCGTCTATATAAATTCCCGGTTCAACCGTAATTACGTTACCGTTTTGCACAACAGCATTGCTTTTCGGTGAAAATGACGGATTTTCGTGAATTTCAATACCGACACTGTGTCCAAGACTGTGACCGAAGTTCTCACCGTAACCTGCGTCGGTTATAATCTTTCGTGCCACTCCGTCAACTTCACTGCACTTCATACCTGCTTTAATTGCGTCTATTGCAGTGGTTTGCGCTTTTAAAACTGTATTGTAAATTTCTTTTTGTTTATCATTTGCTTTGCCGACAACTACTGTTCTTGTCATATCCGAACAGTAACCCTCGAAAACACAGCCGAAATCCAAAGTAAGAAAATCTCCGTTTTCGATTTTTTTATCGGTAGCTATGCCGTGCGGCATTGCCGAACGAATACCCGATGCGGAAATAGTGTCAAACGACAATGCAGTCGCACCTTGTTTTTTCATAAAGAACTCCAAATCAAGTGCTATTTCTCTTTCGGTTACTCCCTCTTTAATTCTGCCTAAAACATATTCAAATGCCATATCGCCAATTTTTTCAGCCTCTGCGATTTTTTTTATTTCGCATTCGTCTTTTATTTCTCGCGGTTTGTTTATAAGATTTTGCATTTCAACAAAATCTTGTCCGTCTTTTAGTTTTGCTCTTATTCGCTTATTTTCTCCGACGCTCATATATGATTCTTCAAAACCTATATATTTTTCGTCTATTCTTGAAAATATTTTTTCAAAACCTTTTGCAATATCAATCACTTCAAAGCCTTTTGCTTGCTCACGCGCCTGTATTGTGTATCGCGAATCTGTGATAATATACTTGCCGCTGTGCGAAATAAGCAAATATGCATCCTCTGACGTGAAACCGCTGTAATAAAATATATTCGGATAGCTTGATATAAAAACCGCCTCGTTATCGTGCATTTTTTCGCACAGTTTATCTATTCTGCTCTGCATACCAATGCCTCCAATGCAAGTTCATACCCCTTAAATCCCAAACCGCAAATCTGTCCTATACATTCAGGTACGATAACAGATGTATGTCTGAACTCTTCACGTTTATGGATATTTGAAATATGTACTTCGATTACATCCATTTTAACCGAACCGAACGCATCTCTGATAGCATACGAATAATGAGTAAATGCCCCCGGATTTATTATAATGCCGTTGTAATTCCCCATTGCACTGTGTATTTTTTCAACGATTTCGCCCTCAAAATTGCTTTGAAAGAAATCAACCTCAACACCAAGTTCATCTGCTTTTTTTCTGATGTTGTTTTCCAAATCGTCAAGAGTGCTGTTTCCGTATATTCCCGGTTCTCTGATACCAAGCATATTTAAGTTTACGCCGTTTATAACAAGATACTTCTTCAATATATCCCAATCCTCTCGTATTATAATGTTTCTATTTCTTTCATAAGTTCATCGACAAGGCTGTCTTGAGGTACTTTCTTTATAATCTCGCCTTTTTTGAAAATAAGTCCCTCAGCTTTTCCGCCTGCAATTCCTATATCAGCCTCTCTCGCTTCACCGGGTCCGTTTACCGCACAACCCATAACGGCGATTTTAATAGGTTTATCAATATTTGCGGCACGTTTTTCAACTTCGTTTGCGATTGAAATAAGGTCAAGTTGAGTTCTTCCGCAAGTCGGACACGAAACTATCTCCGCACCTGTTTTTCTCATACCCAAAACCTTTTGAATATCATACGCCGCATAAATTTCTTCAACAGGGTTTGCCGTAAGCGAAACACGCATAGTATCGCCTATTCCTTCTGCCAAAAGTGCACCAATTCCGACAGCCGATTTAACCGTTCCGCCTTTTAACGTACCGGATTCGGTTACACCGATATGCAACGGAATATCCGATATTTCATTGAATTTTCTGTATGCGCAAAGCATTTTCGGAACGTCTGAAATCTTAATTGACACAACCACATTATTAAAATTAAGTTCGTCAAGAATTGCAACGTGTCCCATAGCACTTTCCACAAGTGCGTCGGCAGTTACACCACCGTATTTTTGAAGTAATTCTCTTTCAAGCGAACCGCCGTTGACGCCGATTCTGATAGGGATTTCTCTTTCCTTTGCCATTTCGACAACTTGCTTTACTCTGTCGCGGTCACCGATATTGCCGGGATTAATTCTGACTTTATCCGCACCGTTTTTCATACATTCCAACGCAAGACGATAATCAAAATGTATATCGACAACAAGCGGTATATGAATTTGCTTTTTTATATCCGCTACGGCTTTAGCCGCAACCATATCAGGCACGGCAACACGAATTATCTCGCAGCCTGCATTTTCAAGTTCATGTATCTGATTTACCGTTGCTTTGACATCTCTTGTGTCGGTATTACACATAGACTGAATTGCAACGGGATTGTCACCGCCGATTTTCACACCGCCTATATTTACAATTCTTTTTTGTTTTCTCATAAATATTAACCTCACTTATTGAATAATCGCATTATATCGTGGAATGATACGAACACAATGAATGCCAATAACAATAACATTCCGACTGCATGAACTATCCCCTCTTTTTCAGGCGGAATAGCCTTTCTGCGTATCATTTCAATCAGTACAAACAATATTCTTCCGCCGTCAAGTGCAGGTATCGGAAGAAGATTGAATATTCCGAGATTTATTGTCAAAAGTGCAACCAAGTTAAGCACATAAAGCCAACTGTAACTGCCCGAATTAACCGCGTTGTTCACTTCGCTTACAATTCCGACAGGTCCTGACATTTGGTCTACTCCGACCTTACCTGTTATCATCTGCCAGAATGACTGATACACAAGCTTAACCACAAATTCGGTTTCATTTAAAGCCTCTCCCCAAACATTAAATATCGTTATATCCTTTGTTTTAGGTGTAAAGCCTATTATATATCTTGTGCTTGTTTCCGACTGACCTACAATCGAATCGTCCTTAGGCATTTTATCGGAATATTCCACAAACTGACCTGTTGTGTATCCGTTTATTGTACTGTCAACTTGTACGCCGTTTTCTCCGTAAGTTGTTTTGACAATTTGCTCCGTCGGCATAAATGAATAGTCGATTTTTTCACCTTTTCTTGAAACCGTTACGGTTGCCTGTTCGTCTTTTTTGAAATTTTGAGTATAAAGCGAAATATCATTATAGAAATTAATTTTCTTTCCGTTAATCTTTATAATCTTATCATTCGGCTGTACTCCGACTTGTTCTATATAGCTGTGCGGAACAACCGTATCAATAACATTTGTTCGTGCAGGCGACGTTGACGGAACGATAACAAGAAACAGTACAAAACCCAAAATGATATTAAAAACACCGCCTGCCAAAAGCACAAGCAATCTTTTCCATGCTTTTTGATTTGAAAAAGCTCGCGGATCGGTATTGTCGGCTTCATCTTCGCCCTCAAATTTACAATAACCGCCAAGCGGCAAAATTCTTATTGAGTATTGTGTTTCGCCTTTCTTTTTCTTGAATATTGCAGGTCCCATTCCGACAGAAAATTCATCGACTTTAAAGTTCAGCATTTTTGCAACTATAAAGTGACCGAATTCGTGCAGTGAAACCATTACAAGGAACATTACAACAGATACAATCGCAGTTATCAAATTAAGCTCTCCTTTTCCAATCTATATACAATCTCACGGGCTAACTTATCTGTTTCCCAAATATCCGAAATTGTCGGATTTTCAATATTTTTAATCTCACTCATCGCCTTTGCGATAGCGTCGGATATACCGAGATAAGATATTTTACCTTGCATAAACAACTCAACCGCCGCTTCATCAGCACTGTTAAATACAGTCGGTTTTATACCGCCGTCTTTAAGTGCGTCATATGCCAATTTCAACGCATAAAACGTATCTGTGTCCGGTTCGTCAAATGTAAGTGACGGATACTTTGTAAAGTCAAGTTCGTTATTCTTCATCGGAAGTCTGTTCGGATACGTCAATGCGTACTGTATAGGAAGTCGCATATCAGGTGCACCGAGCTGTGCGATTACTCCGTTATCCACGAACTCAACCATTGAATGTACAACGCTTTGTCTGTGTACCAAAACTTTTATGTTATCCGTTCCGAAAAGCCACTTTGCCTCCATAACTTCAAGACCTTTATTGACAAGCGTTGATGAATCTATCGTAACCTTTGCACCCATATTCCAATTAGGGTGTTTTAATGCGTCCTCAGGTTTTATGTCAACCAGTTCTTCGCGTTTTTTCCCAAAGAACGGACCGCCCGATGCGGTTAAAAGTATTCTCTTTACTTCGCGTCTGTCCTTACAGCCTTGAAGTGACTGAAATATCGCACTGTGTTCACTGTCTACCGGAAGTATTTCAACTCCGTTTTCCTTTGCCAAATCCATAACGATATGACCGCCTGTTACAAGCGTTTCCTTATTCGCAAGAGCAATATTTTTCTTTGCCTTTATTGCCTCTATTGTAGGCTCAAGTCCCGAAATACCGACAACCGCGGTTACAACCGTATCAGCACCGTCAGCCGTTGCCGTTTCTATAAGACCTTCTTTTCCTTGTACTACTTTTATATCGGTATCGGCAAGCTTGATTTTCAAATCCTTAGCCTTTTCTTCATCGGTAAGGCACACCATTTTCGGTTTAAACTCTCTCGCCTGTTTTTCAATCAAATCAATATTTGAATGTGCAGACATTGCCTCTATTTTTATACCCTTGTATTCGCGGGCAATTTCAAGAGTCTGTGTACCGATTGAGCCTGTTGAGCCCAATACCGCTATTTTCTTTTCAAATTCCATTTGTCTTTTCTCCAATTAATTTGACATTCCCTACATAATTCCAAAAATCACCATAGGCAATATATACATAATAGGTGCTATAAACATAACGCTGTCAAATCTGTCCATAAATCCGCCGTGTCCCGGGAATATCCAACCGAAATCTTTTATTCCTGTATCGCGTTTGATAGCCGAAGCAATCAAATCGCCGAGCTGTGACAATGCACCGCCTACAAGACCGTAAACCGCACCCTCAACAACTACATTACTCCACGTCAACATATTTGTATCAAATACATTTTTCACAATCAATAGATATACAATACATATAACCATTGCACCGACAACACCGCCGACAGAGCCTTCAACCGTTTTATTTGGGCTGACGTGAGGTATCAGTTTGTGTTTGCCTAAAAATCTGCCTGTAAAATATGCAAACGTATCACACGACCACGCACATATAAATGTTAAAAGCATTGTTGCTGTATCAAATGTTTCTTTTGCAAGCCACACGCAGCTCATCGAAAGTACAATATATATAGTTAAGAAACCATTTGAAAGTATATCCTTATAATTTCTTTTACCGTGCTTTGCCACTACTGTAATCATATGCAGTGCTATGATAAAAATTATGCCTATTGACGCAGTTGCCCATGCAAAAGTATCCCACTCTATTGCTTTGCAAAAATAAATTGATGACATCAATATGACAGCGGAAATAAATCCGATAGTTTTCATTCCGACATCGGCTTTTGTCGCACTGTAACACTCATATAGCATAAACAATATAACCGCCGCAAGTGCAACTGTAAAGCATATAGGCGGTAAAAACAGTATACCAACAAATACCGCCAATGCAACCACCGACGTTATAATTCTCTTAACCATTTTTACACACCCCCAAATCTTCTGCCTCTGTTTTGAAAATCGATTATAGCCTTATGTAAATCAGCCGGTTTAAAATCAGGCCATAGCTTATCGGTAAACCACATTTCCGCATAGCTTACCTGCCAAAGCATAAAGTTTGACAATCTCTGCTCGCCGCTTGTTCTGATAAGCAAGTCAACGTCAGGCTGATTTTCGGTATACAGATAGCTTGAAAAAACTTCATCGTCAATATCATCAACAATCTGCTTGCCGCCCGTAACATCCTTACAGATATTTTTTACTGCATTTACAATTTCTTCACGACCGCCGTAGTTAAGAGCGATATTCATAACAATTCCTGTATTATTCTTTGTAAAATTCTCTGTCTTTATAATCTGCCGGCAAATTTCTTCGGACAGACCTTTTCTTGAACCGATTACACGAATAACAACATTCTCTCCCGAAAGAGTTTTTTCGGCATTTCTCAGATAGTCAAGCAAAAGCGACATAAGATAGTCAACTTCTTCTTTCGGTCGTTTCCAATTTTCCGTTGAAAAAGCATATACCGTTATATACTTTACACCGAGATTATTTGCCTCTGTGATAATTTTTTTCAGCGAATCCGCTCTGCACTATGTCTTTGATGTGTCTGATACGGCACCGCGGCGAAACGCCCTGTACCCGGACCTGTGGCAGATCAATGACTCTCTGAAAGAGCCGGTCAGGTCTATGTTAGCAGAAAACTATGGCGTTCACAGCGAAAGTTTTGGCCAGCAGCTGGCGGATGTGGCCGGAAAACTGGTGCAGTCCTATCACGAACTGGGCAACTCCATCAAAGCTGCGGAAGCGCGGATGGCAGAAATTGCGGTAATGAAAACGCACATTATCAACTATGCCAAAACAAGGTCCATCTATGAGGCCTATCGGAAAGCAGGATACAGCAAGCGATTCTTGGAAGCAAATCGGGAGAGCATTGCGTTGCACAAGGCAGCCAAAGCGGCTTTCGATGAGGCTGGGCTGAAAAAACTTCCGAAGGTAAAAGAACTGAGCATCGAATATGTTGAGCTTCTGAAAAAGAAAAAAGCAGAATATCCGAGCTATCGGAAAGCACGAGAGAGGATGCAGGAGCTGATGAAGGCACAGAAAAACGTAGAAATGTTTTTTGCAGACAACAGGAGCGAACAGGAACAGCAGCAGACCCGATAAAACGAAAGTCACCGAGGATTCGATCCCAATCCGTTTTGGGAAAGAATCCTCGGTGGCTTTTTTAGTTTATATAGCAGCGGTCCTGCGTGACGAGCCAATCCTCACATAACCGCTGCGCTTCGTCCTTTGAGCGGCAGGTGCAGTTGAAAAGTCTGCCGTGCAAAGAACAATATGTGTAGTGTACCTTTGGGATGCCATCGGAATCTCTGAAATTGACACAGCGTTCTTCACCGGGCAGCAGGTAGATTGAATCCACGTTCGGCAGCTCCCTTTATTCTTGTTTGATGTGCATTGCACAACATTGCTATTGTAGCATGCCCGGTTCAAAAAGGCCATTGATGATTTGAACAAAGAAATGCTCTAAAATTTTCTGTCCGAAACAAACGCTAATAGAGTTAAACAAACGCCAACTGATTGCGTATAAAGAAATACACGGCCTTTATTCTAGTGGTGTGTAACTAACGCCAATAGAATGCGAGGATGTTATGAAAACACTTTTAGGCCAACGAATCAGAGAACAACGCAGGAAAAAAGGCTGGACAATGGATAAACTGGCCGAGAAAGCAGATCTGTCTGTAAACTATGTGGGTGATTTGGAACGTGGGGTGAAGACGCCAAGTCTTGACACTTTCATCCGGATCGTTGAAGCATTGGATGTTCCAGCGGATACGCTGATCCGTGACACCGCAGCCCCAGCATCTTATGTGGCAGATGATGAGCTGAACCGGAAGCTGAGCCGTCTTACACCGGGGCAGAAGAAAGCCGCAACCGATATTTTGAACGCATATATCGATAACATACCGTACATCAAAGAGAAGTAAATAGGTTACAGTGGGTGCTGACAAAATCATTGTCGGCACTTTTTTTAAGTGGGTCTGTGCCCGGCGAATATACCACTGAATCATGAACTCCATCAAAAAAGCGTTCGGCAGGAACGCGCAGCCTGCAGCGGTACGATGCAGAGCACAAAGGGTTTGGGAATTCCCAACAAGCATTTTGCGAAGCAAAAATGGCGTTTATATAGACAGACGCCCTGCTTGCGCAAGCTGTTACAATCCACAAAGATAACGGAAATTTTTTGTTTAAAGGTACGGAAAACAACTTGAAATGTTGGAATTTTCACAAAAACATTGCCTGAAAATTAAGCAAAGAGTATACTTTGATATAGTAAATTGAAAATTGTCAATTACTGCTTTATTTTGGTAGAAAGAAGATGGAATCATGTCTGCGACAAGAGCCTTGAAAAATATTATGCACGATTCCAAAAGTGACTAAAAAGGGAAGATTATAGTACACATATAGGTGTAAAATGTGAATAAGAGCAGTATTCAAACTGAATTGTGCTGAAAAAACCAATGAAAGGAATGAATCTGAATGGAGAATTTGTCCTTTTTCGATGAGCAGCAAACTATGGAAAACTTGAACGGTGTAAAAGACTCAAAGCACTTGGATGTTGTTAAACTGAATTATGAGTCATGCGAGTCTCTGACATGGCAGGAGCTTTTTTTCGGATATGATAATCTTTGCTCAATCACCTATTCTTCCGGTATTGGTTTTGTGTGTGAACTTTTGGATCGGTTTGAACAGGCAGAGATTATTTTCGGTTGCGAAGATGTTATGGATTACTCCATGCAAAGTGTGATGGCGTACCAGTGCAAGCTGATTGAACGAATGAGAAATAAAGCGTATAAAAAGCTTGCCGAGCGTGTGGAAAATGGAACGTTGCATCTTTTCGTTGCAAGGGATATTCTTTCTCATGAAAAGATCTATTTGCTTTCAGCCAAGGATGGTAGAAAACGCGTGATAATGGGTTCGGCAAATATGTCAGCAGCCGCATTTGAAGGAAGGCAGCGCGAGAATATCTGCTATATGGATGGAGATGAAGCATTTGACTGGTATATGGAGTGTTACCAGACGTTAAAAGAAAAAAGCACGGACGAAATTGGAAAAGATTCGCTTTTGTGTGCCGATGACGGTGAAAATCTGGAAGAACTTCCGATTGCAAAGACGGTTCGAGTAAAAAAGGCTGTTGTGATTCAGCCTGTCTCAGAAAATCAGAAAGAGGAAGTGCGCTTTGCACTTGATGTAAAGGGACTTGCAGCAAAATTCAAACCATGCGTCCCGAAACCGGATAAAAAAGGAAAAATTCTGCTGTCGCCAGATAAAATCAAAATCATCCGAAAGCATGTGGTTGAGGCAAAAACATTGGAAAAAGAACAACGCAGTGAGTACCCGCAGCTTGATGTTGAGCCGGATGAAAAGTACGTGACGTTAAATGAACAAAAACTCGATTTGAACCCTCCGAAGGCCGAAGTTGAGAAAGATGTGGAATTGTTCCTGCGTTATATGGATGGATATGAAAAATTCCATGGAGATCATGTTGGAATGCAGTTCCGATACTATGAATTTGCAAACTGGTTCTTCTGCTCTCCATTTATGGCCTGTATGAGGGATATGGCAGTTCGATATAATCAGAACACATTACCTTATCCGGTGTTCGGGCTTGTTTATGGACAAAGCAAAGCGGGAAAAACAAGTTTTCTGGAAACACTTCTAAAAATGATGATCGGCCAAAAGACAAAGATTTCTGCACCTGATTTTACGCGATCAAGCATTGATAGCCTTAAACAAACGGTGCATGGAGCACCGATTATTGTGGACGATCTGACAAATACAAGATTCAGTCAACATGCGATCGAAACAATCAAGAATGATGATTTTGGGATTGCAGAGCATTTGGTAAACTATCCGGCTGTTGTGATCAGTGCAAATGAAGATGTCAAAGCTGTTGCACCGGAAGTGATTCGCCGGACAGTGATCTGTCGTGTTCAGGCAGGACTGACCAACACAGAAGTGATGAGCAGCAATATTGTGCGTACGGTTCAGCGGGAGGTTGGGACGGCACTTTATCGGGAATATCTGCGACAGATGCTTGAAATTGTTCCGGAATTGCTGGAATTGATGAAAGATGATGAACAGGATGAAGCGCCTGATATTCTGAAAGCATCGTCACAGGTCCTTATGAATATTTTCAAAGAGTATGGGCCGGAAACGCTGCCAGAATATATTCGAGTTTTGAGTCTTGAGGATTATTTCAGCGAGAAAGTAACGGGAAGCTACGCAATAAAAACAATTCAAAATGCATGGAAAACCAGCAAGGATTCATTTGAAATTTATCCCCGAACAAATGAACTCTGCTATAATGCGGGTGCGACATATGAGGCCGACAGAATTTTGAAAGAATTGCCAGAGACATTGGAAGTACGTAAGTCCAGAGACTGCCTGATGATGAATCTGGAGGAGGCGCAGAAGTTCTTTGGTATCACTTTTAAGAAATCGTTATTTCCATGGCTTTCAAAGATTTTTGCATAAAATGCTTTGAAAGAGATGCTTGTTGGACATCACTTTCGATAAAATGAACCTCAGAAGGGAAAAAATATATTTCTGAGGAAGACAAAACAATGTCAAACGGTGATTATGGTTACTTCGGCAAAGGCGATACGGGCTATGCCCAGTACATGACGGCGTTCAACCGCAACTTCGGCGGCTCGTCCGGCGGCGGTGGTGGTGGCGGAAACCACAACAACAATGGCGGTGGCGGCGGGGACGGCAGCGGGTACGGCTGCCTGATCGCTATTGCAGTGGTCGTGGTGCTGATCCTGATCGTCTTGGGTGGCTGAATCAATCCCTGCAGGTGAAACACAGGTTTTCCCTGTGGGGATTTTTTGAATCCGCTTGTAGAAAGCAACGGTCTATGGTAGGATGAAATTAAAGAAAAACAGGAGGGCTTACACATGGTTTTACTGGTTGTGGATACACAGAAAGGTATCGTGGATGAACGCCTGTATGCGTTTGAAAAGTTTGTCAGCAACATCAGGAAACTAATCCGGACTGCCCGCGAACAGGGAATCGAGGTCGTCTATGTACAGCATGACGATGGGCCCGGTACAGGCTTTTCCATCGGAGACGATGAATTTGAGGTCTATTCCGGGTTTGCACCGCTGCTGACTGAAAAACGGTTCGTCAAAACCGTATGCAGTGCGTTCAAAAAAGAAAGCGGTCTGCTGGAATATCTGACGGAAAAGGGCGAAAAAGATGTGATGGTCTGCGGCATCATGACCGACTTCTGCATCAATGCAACGGTGGAGGCGGGCTTTGAGCATGGCCTGCACATGATCGTTCCTGCCTATGCAAATTCCACGCAGGACAACGAGTATATGACAGGGGAGCAGAGCTACCACTATTACAATGAATTCCTCTGGCCGGACCGCTATGCTGAATGCGTGCCCATGGACAAGGCGCTGGAACTGCTCAAAAAGTGAGGTGTTTACAATGATTTCCGAAAAAGTCAAAAATCAGATTCAAGTGGTGCAGGGTGATATTACCAAACTGGACTGTGACGGCATCGTGAATGCGGCCAATCGCAGTCTGCTGGGTGGCGGCGGTGTGGATGGTGCCATCCACCGGGCAGCAGGGCCGGAATTGTTGGCGGAGTGTCGTACGCTGCACGGCTGCCGCACCGGCGAAGCAAAAATCACCAAGGGCTACCGGTTGAGAGCAAAGTATATCATTCATACGGTAGGCCCGATTTATTCCGGCACAGCAGAGGATGCTACGCAGCTGGCGGACTGCTACCGCAATTCGCTGGACCTTGCCAAAGAGCATGACGTCCACAGCATTGCGTTCCCGGCGATTTCGACCGGCGTGTATGGCTACCCGCTGGAAGATGCCACGGAGATTGCAGTCAAAACAGTGGCACAGTGGCTGGAAGATCACGCGGATTACGCCATGCAGGTGATTTTCTGCTGCTTCGATGCCCGGACGGAGCGGGTGTATCAGGCAAGGCTGTAACCGGAAGAGGTGTGAGAGATGGGCTTTTTCAAAAAGCTGTTTACAGGGATCGGGTTTGCGGCAGGTTTTCTGTTCTACGGATGCTTATCGATGATTTTATATGCGTCCCGCGGGCGGCATAAGCCCCGTCATCGGCGCAGCAGCTTTTGGAATACGCTGGAGCGCTACCTGATTTTTTCGTGGATCTGTGATGGTGTGCGCAGCAGCCGGAAACGAGCGGAAAAGTTCTATTATCAGCGCACAGGCAGCGATTTCTGGCAGACGCAGACACGGGTTCGACCGGAAAATGTTAAAAATGCTGTTCCTGCGGTGAAAACACCAAGGCTGGAGGCAAAAAGCACGAGCACAGGTGCAACGCGGTCGGTAAAACCAAAGAGAACGGAGCGTCCTTCTGCGGCACAGAAAGCATCGGCAGCACAAAGCGGTGCCAAAAGCGTGTCGGTGCCGACTGTACTAGGGCAAAACGTTTCGGAGGCTGACGCAGAAAAGCACAGCGAATGGTCAATACAAACGTCGGATGCCAAACATGAATGTGTTGCACCGCAGCCGGATACCAAAGAAGTGCATCAAAAGTCTGCACAGCAATTGGAAGCAGAACGGCAGCAGAAACTGGAAAACCTGCGTGCCGCAATGCAAAAACAGATTTGCACCATTCATGCAGATGTGGAACTCCCGGCAGGGAAACTGAATGACAGTGGGTCAGCGGAGCAGAAACTGCATGTCCTGTTGTACAAGTCCACGCTGCCAGAAAATGACCTGAATCGGGCACTGGACGAGCTTCGTACAGAGCGCAGACGGCAAAAGGCAGAGTATCAGGGGGCACCGTTTGCGGATGTGTTTCTGGTGAACCTGATTTTGTCCGATGAGGACAGTGAGCGGGCCTGCATCGTGGATGTGGGGGATACCGGCATGAGCTATGTCATTCCGTGGAGCAGCATCCCGAAGGAACTGCAGGAACCGCTGCACCGCTATGTATCGGAAGCGGAAGGAAAGCTCTGCGGCTACTGCAAGGAAGAACTCTGCAACAGTGAAAGCGGCAGGATGGTCGTGGAACTGTATCTTGGTAAACAGGATGGGCATGGCTCCCGAATCCTGTACTGAAAATGGAGTAAAGATTGAAATACAGAGAAATCGCAGACGGCATTTTTGTTGACCGTCCCAACCGCTTTATTGCCCATGTGGAAGTGAATGGAGCAGTGGAAACCGTCCATGTCAAGAACACCGGGCGGTGCAAGGAACTGCTGCTGCCCGGTACTGCGGTGCGGCTGGAAGTGTCGGACAACCCGAAACGCAAAACAAAATACGACCTTGTGGCGGTACACAAGCAGGGTCTCGGCTGGGTCAATATGGACAGTCAGGCACCCAATAAGGTGGTAGGGGAGTGGCTTGCAAAACAGGGCTACGACTATATCAAGCCGGAATTCACCTATGGGAAGTCCCGCATCGACTTTTATATGGAAAAGGGCGAGCAAAAGTATCTGATGGAAGTCAAGGGGTGCACACTGGAAGTAGACGGTATCGGCTATTTCCCGGATGCACCCACCGAGCGCGGTGTGAAGCACCTGCACGAACTGGCGCAGGCACAGCAGGCAGGGTATCGGTGCGCAGTGGCTTTCGTGATTCAGATGGAAGGCATCACCGAGGTGCGGCCAAATGTCAGCACACAGCCGGAGTTTGGTACGGCACTGGCCGAAGCAAAGGCCGCAGGTGTGCGGGTGCTGTTTCTGCTCTGCCGTGTGGGGCGTGACAGCTTGGAAATCGTGGAGCAGCGGGAAGGCTGAAAAATTTTTCAGAAAACCTCTTGACCCTGACGCAGCGTCATAGCGTATACTGTGGCTGTCGCAAGGGAGGACAGCAAGATGATGACAGTGAACGAAGTGAGCAAGCGGACCGGAGTGAGCATTCGGACCCTGCAATATTACGATAAAATCGGTCTGCTGCGCGCGGCGGGCCGTACCGAAGCAGGCTATCGGCTGTATGACGATGCCGCGCTGGAACGTTTGCAGCAGATCTTATTGTTCCGGGAACTGGAATTTCCGCTGAAGGACATCCAGAAAATCGTGGAGAATCCTGCTTTTGACCGGCAGAAAGCACTGGAACAGCAGATCACACTTCTGACATTGAAAAAGCAGCATCTGGAAGATCTGATCGGCCTTGCGCAGAAAATTCGAACCACAGGAGGAAAGGTTATGGACTTTACCGCATTTGATACGCAGAAGATCAAGAAGTATACCGAGCAGGCCAAAAAGGAATGGGGCGAAACGCC
>OGYH01000943.1_pt1 | contig 28919 bp, 40 predicted proteins | sample 1576511 | NCBI WGS metagenome assembly OGYH01 (sample SAMEA3541522, study PRJEB24748) | human gut metagenome | biome: human gut; feature: human-associated habitat; material: faeces | place: China | collected 2012
GGTCTTGGGCTCCATGCCGGGCGCGTAGTAGCCGGTGGTGCTGCCTTCGCGCTGGTAGTCGTGGTGGCTGCGGGCCATCCAGCGGCCGGGGATTCCGGGATCTTCGATGTATTCGTTGCGGTCGAACTTCCAGACCACGTTTCCGTCCCAGTCAATCTGCACGAGATCGAGGCCGTCCTGCACGCCGTAGCGCCCGTCACGGGAGCCGCGCGAGGTCATGAGGTAGCCGCCGGGGAAAATCTTGTTCGGGAAGCCGTGCACGCCTTTCCAAACCTTGTTTTCGCGGCCGTTCATGTTCATGAGCACGGCGCCCACTTCCAGAGCCTGAAAGATCGTGAAGCCGTTCCAGCACTTTTCGGGATTATATACGGTGACGCCGGTAGGATAGATAGTCGGGTGACCCATGATGTCCTCCTGATTGGTTTCTCTCTTTCCATACATGAAAGAAGGTTTGGCGGATGTTGCCCCTGAATCGTTTCTCACGCCGATCCGTTCCCGTGGGGGGATTCCCCATCGTACGCCATTGGAGGAGAGAGGAGGGGCTTTTGGGGAATGGGAATGCTCCTTCTGAGAAATGCCCACCCCCCTGTATCCAGCTAGGCGATTTCTTCAAGCGACTTGCCGCCGGTGCGCTGGCCCCAGATGGCGATGACCACGGCGGGGACAAAGCAGAGGAAGCTGAAGATCCAGAACACGCCGTCGAAGCTGTACGCAGCGTAGGCCATAGGGATGAGCGGCTGGGCCGCGGCCACGGCGAGGCGGCCGGTGGAGCTGTGGAAGCCGGTGGCGGTGTTGCGCATACGGGTGGGGTAGGATTCGGCGGTGTACGAGAAGACCGTGAAGCCCATAGCCATGACGACCGCGGTGAGGACGACGCCGGTGAGGACGACGGGCCAGTAACCGGTCATATTGCCGAAGATGGGGCCAAGTACGGCGAGGATGATCAACATACACATGATCGGGATCTTGCGCCCGCCAAGGTCGGTGACGAAGGATGAGAAGAACAGCCCGGCGGGTACGCCGACGGAAATGATCGTCGTGGCCATGAGGCTGTCTTCAAGCGAGAACCCGTGCGCCTTGAGCAGGGTCGCGGTCCAGTTGGTCACGGTGAAGGTGGCGGGGTTGGTGAAGACCACGATGGCGAGCAGGACGAGGGTACGCTTGATGTACTGGCGGCGGAACATGCCGGTCAGCACTTCCATGACGGGGACCTTGGTCTGCACGTTCTTGGCGGCCTCGGAAAGGTCCACATGCTTGCCGGTGATTTCAAAGACGACCTGTTCCGCTTCTTCCAGCCTGCCGCGGGCCACGAGCCAGCGGGGGGATTCCTTGAGGTAGCGCAGGCCGACGAAGAAGGCGATGAGGCCGACGCCGCCGAAGTAGAAGATGAAGCGCCACGCTTCCTCTGCGAGGGGGATGATTGCGCGGCACATGACGCCGATGACCGGCACGGCGGAGAAACCCACGGCGGCCACGAGGTTCTGCCACTTGCCGCGAGATTCGGCGGGGGCCATTTCGGCGATGTAGGCCTGTGAGCAGACCATGAGGCAGAAAACGCCGAAGCCGGTCATGGAGCGGGCGATGACGAAGACGTGGAAGTTGTCCGTAAAGCCGTTCAGCACCGAGAAAAACGAGAATGTGGCGATGGAGATGAGGAAGGTCTTCCGGCGCCCGATGAAGTCGGAGATGACGCCTCCGAAGAAGCCGCCCGCGGTCATGCCGATGAAGTACCAGAGCGTGACCACGCCGATGTCGGACATCTGCAGGCCCCATGTGTGCATGAGCGCGGGGGCGATGAAGCCGAAGTTCCAGTTGTCCATCTGCTCGCAGAAGTAGGCCATCATGATGATGAAGAAGACGATTTTGTGGAAGCCGGTTACGGGCATTCCATCAAAATAGTTGTTGGGGATCTTCTTGACTGTAGATTGGCTCATAGTCGCTTCTCCAAAAGTCGATTATGTGCGAGAGTCTTCGATGCCGTTTTCCGTTTTCTTTATCCCGATTACATTGCAGGAAAGAATACGGCATTCAGCAATCATCGCTGTTTTAGCCTCAAAAGATACGAGGTTGAACAACTGCCTGTTACGATGCTGAGAGAAAAGGAAGAATGTCTTATACAGTAAAAACAATGGAACGTTTCTGGCCATTATCCTTTTTTTACATGTTCGGTACAGGCCTTTTCCGGATTGGCTGTGTATGCAGAATACGAGAAACGCGAAACCGGAAATGTTACGAGCGCAGCATTTCACGAAAAAAGTGAAAAAAATTTCAACCTCAATAATCAAGTCGTCTTTTGTTATTTAATATACTATTATAATTAAATTTTTATGTAGCAATATGAACGTATGGATTGCACAAAAAGCTCTATGATGCCTGTCCGGTACAAAAAAATCGGGTCAGGAGAAACATATTTGCTTCTTGAAGCCCTTTTTTTCACATCGACTGAACCCGTTGATAAAATACGAAAAGAAAACAGGCAGGAGAGGCATGAGGCATGGGAGGGGCATCAACAGGCCCCCACAAGTGGATATCCCTCTCGTTCGCTTGTGACAGCGGAAACGGTGAAGGTATGGACATGGAGCGGTGGGGCGGGCGGCTTTTCGGATGAAGAAAGGCGGGCTGGAGGCTGGCCGGGGTTCAGGAAAGGAGTTATTCCGGCCGGGAACGGAAAACAAGAAACCCCTTACGGAGATGAGTCCGTAAGGGGTTGAATTCGCTGGTGGGCGGTACAGGACTTGAACCTGTGGCATCCGCCTTGTAAGGGCGAGTATCTATTTTAGGATGTACTTGGCTCTTTTAGGTTTATTTATTATTTTTCATATAGTTATGTCAATTCTCGTTTGGTTGCTTTTGGATGGAATATCCCCTATTCTGCTCTTATGTGCGGGGAATAGTGCGGGGAAGGATACTTCCTACTTTTCACCTTTCAGAGTGAATAAACGATGATAGCATCCAAAAGAACAAAGACAAAATATGCTGGCGTAACGTTTCGTACGGTCGACCGCTTGAACGGGTACGGGGAAGAAAGGATGTATTATATCCGTTACCGCCGTGGTGGGCGTGGCTCAAAGGAGATTGAGGAGCCCGTAGGCCGTGAATCTGAAGGCATGACTGCTGCAAAAGCTAATCTGATTCGGGCTGTTCGCATTGCCGGGAAAGAGCAATCCAATACCGAACGGCGGGCGGCGGAAGAGGCGGCACGGCTGGCGGATGAAAGCCGCTGGCCTCTCAATCGTATCTGGGAGACGTACAAGGCCGCGCATCCCGAACACAAGGGCCGGGATAGGGACGAAAGCCGTTGGAACGTCTACCTGCGTCCGCGTCTTGGTGACAGGCTGCCGGAAGAGCTGGAAACAGCCGATATTGACGCCTTCAAGTCCGCCGTTCTCAAGACGGGCCGCAAGCCCGGCACGGTGCAGCGGGTGATAACCCTCCTGCGTGCCGTGTTGAACTTTGGAGTGGAGCGTGGTTATTGCCCGCCTCTCGACCCTTCCCGGCTCCGCATCAAGTCCCTGCATGTGGACGATCAGAAAACCGAGGTCATGACGGACGAACAGCTTGCCCGTTATCTGGCGGCGCTTGACGAGGAAGCGGATCAAGATGCGGCGGCGTTCATCCGGCTGGCACTGGTGACGGGAATGCGGAAAGGGGCGTTACTGGCTCTGCAATGGGATGATTGCGACTTTGAGCACGGTATACTCACCTTGCGGGGAGAGGCCGCCAAGAAGGGCAAGACGGAATATTTGCCCATGACCGCCGCGACCCGCGCCATTCTGGAAGGCGTCCGCCGCACCGAAAGCCCGTATGTGTTCCCCGGCAGGAACGGAAGCAAGAGGCAGGACTTCCGGCGCATGGCGTGGCGCGTGAAAAAGAAGGCCGGACTCCCCGAAGACTTCCGCCCCCTGCATGGCCTGCGCCACAACTTCGCCTCCCGGCTGGCCTCAAGCGGGCAGGTGGACATGTACACCCTGCAAAAGCTCCTCACCCATGAATCCCCTCAGATGACCCAACGCTACGCCCACCTGCGGGATGAGGCGTTGCGGCGGGCCGCCAGTCTTGCCGATAGCCTGTTACTTCAACCGGAGGACAAAAACCGTGGATAGTGTCGCCCTGTTTGAAAAGTGGAAAGTGCGTCGTCAGTATGATGAGAAAACCGAAACGTGGTATTTTTCCGTAGTGGATATTGTCGGGGTACTGACGGAACAGCCTGATGCAAGAGGGGCAACTTTCTATTGGGGAACGCTCAAAAGACGTCTTAAAAAAGAAGGCTCTGAAGTGTTGACAAAGTGTCAACAGTTGAGGCTAACAGCCGAAGATGGCAAGCAAAGACGCACTGACGTTGCCGACCCTGAAACCCTGCTGCGGCTAGTGCAGTCCATTCCTAGCCCGAAGGCCGAACCTTTCAAGCTCTGGCTTGCCCGTGTGGGTTATGAGCGGATTCAGGAGATGGCGGAACCGGAAATAGCCCTGAACCGTTCCCGTGAACTCTGGAAACAGCACGGGCGTTCCGAGAAGTGGATTGAACGCCGGATGCAGGGGCAGGAAACCCGCAACAAGCTCACGGATTACTGGAAGGAACACGAGGTTGCGGAAGGCCGGGAATACGCCATGCTTACGGACATTATCCACAAGGAATGGACTGGCCTTAGGGTGAAGGAACACAAAGAGCTGAAAGGCCTCAAGAAGCAAAACCTGCGTGACCATATGAGCGAGGCCGAGTTGATTTTCACGGCTCTTGCCGAGCTTTCCACCCGCCAGATTGCGGAAACGATAGAGGCCACAGGCTTCACGGAAAACGCACAAGCCGGAAGGAAGGGCGGGCGCATTGCCAAGGTTGCCCGTGAATCCCTTGAGCAGACCACGGGGCAGAGTGTGGTTACGGGTACGAACTTCCTTCCCCCGGCAAAGGACGAACAGTAACCGCCGCACACCGTGGTGGAAACGATATTTCCCCGGCTAGGTGCGGCGTCATGAACCGCGCCGAAAAGATGGAACCCTTACCGTCCTGCCGGGGGCTTCATAAGGGCGACACGAAAGGGAGTGTTGCGTGGGAGCATACGAAGGTTCCTCTGATGGCGAGATGGATCTTTTCTGCGGGGCAGTTGGGCTTTCTCCTGATGTTTTGCGGGTTCCAACGCCTTGGAAGGGGCTTAACAGAATACTTTCAGGTGGTTTTTATGGCGGTGATCTTGTCATAGTCTCGGGTTGCGGACTAGACAACACCTTGAGTGCGTTTGTTCGCAACTTGGTACTTTCAGCCGCGAAAGCGGGGACGCATACGTTCTACATGAATAGCGTGGGGTCCAATACGGCACTTCTTAATCAGTTCATCCTTGATTCGGTTCCTGTGGAAAAGGACGCGCTGTGGGATACTGACAAGCTCACCCCCGCTATACGGAGCCGTATTGAAGAGGTAAGGAGGAAGGCAAAAGAACTTCCTCTGATCTGTTGCAGAACACCTTTGCCGGTAGATCGTCTTGAGATTGAGGCAGGGGATTCCCGCATCATGGGGAAAACATTCTTTGTGATAGACCCCGTTACGTTGGTGTGTTCGGGACGTGAACCCTTTGTCGACGCCCTGTTTCGTCTCAAGAGGCTTGCTACCACATATGCCGTGCCCGTGCTGGTGTCGCTGGAATCCTTGAAGCGAGAGGTAAATAAAGGGACATTGGAAGATTTTCCCGAAGCTGTTCTTGCCCATGCTGATAAAATGATCACACTCAAAGATGATACCGTTGCCGGGAAAATGCTCCATGTTGCCGTTATCAGAAACAGGGACGGTGAGTTGGGAAGCGTCGTCATGAGCTATGATCCTGCTCGTTTTGCACTGGTTGAAGGCGAACGTGTTGTTCCGGCGTATATCAATGAACCAGTACCTATACATAGAGAGCAGCGTAGGGAGGAGAGCGAAGAAGAGCGGTCACAACGGAGAGCTTTTCAAGTTGTAGGTTTACTGAGTCCGTTGGAGGAAAAGGGAGTAAGTACCGCTGTAAGAGATAATATCCGTTTCATCCGTAAAAAAATTCAGTGCGGCGGTTCGTATGTAGCAACTTTTGAGGAAATGGGATTTTCGGGTAAGTCAGCAGAGTATTGCTATCAGAAAGGTTCGCGTTATGTGCGGCAATTTGTTTATGCCCTTGAAAGATTAGAGGATGCGGAAATGGAACCTTTTCCTGACGTAAAGTTGAGAAAGACGGTGGAAGCTCTTGAAGTTGCCTTGGCAAAAATTCCTGATACCCAAAGGGGAATGGTGCTGGAAGTTGTCAAAGGATTTCACGATTAACAAGTCACAACATTGCGGGAACAAGCCGCAACATTGCGACTGAGGTTGCGACGGGGCAAGTCACTCAAATGGCTTGCCTTCTTTTTTTGCATTCGCAACCTTCCGCAACTTGACGCACAACTGGTTGCGTCAGCTAGACTTTCTCCAATTCGTACTGTGTGGGGCGTTTTCGTATGGCCCCACCTAGCATTGGAGGGCCATATATGGTTGCTGAGAAGAATTTGTTGAAGGAGAAAGAAGCCGCCGCCGTGGTAGGCTTTACTGTCCAGACGCTGCGGAAGCGCCGCTATCTGAGAAAGCCGCCGCAGTTTTTGAAGGTGGGGCGGAATGTCCGGTATCGTCTGGAAGACCTGCGGGCGTTCCTTGAGGATTGCGTTGTCCCGGTACGGGAGGCGTAGCCCATGCCCAGAGTACAGAAAGACCCGTCTGGCGGATCGAACTTTCAGACCGCCTACCCTTGCCTATCGTGCCCCGACTTCGCCATGGTCAAGTTCAGCCGCTCCAAGTTTCGGAATATGTGCGGGCGATCCGGCGTGTGGCTCGACAGCTGCGGCGTGATCCGGTGCCCACTGCGCCGGGAAGGGGGAAACCATGACGATGCCGCCTAGTCTCTTACCTATGCCCGTTTGGGGTCATGCCTTGTCCGTGTCTTCAGCTTCCTGCGGTTCCCACTCCCCGTCAAACAGCGTTTTGACCGGAACCCCAAGGGCTGTTGCTATCCGACCCAGAGTGGATAGACGGCACTCGGTGATGCCTTCATTCTCTCGCAGTTTATGGATTGTTGCACTCGAAAGCCCCGAGGCTTCGACAGCATCTCTGATAGTAACCTTCTTATCTTTCATTATTTTTTTTACGTTACTTCTGAATGCCATTTTGTTTTTCCTCAATTTTTTACTTAGTATCGTGAGTTTTTTGTTGACCTATTTGACTCACGATGCTAAAACAAACACAACGAAAGGGCAACAAGAAGACAGCCCGCCAAGGTGCTACCAACACCAAGACGGGCCTAACCCTGAACCACACGAACGAGGTGTGAATCATGGCTACCGCCAACATTCCCGAAACTCCCTCCCGCGTCAACCGTCCCGCCCGTGGCCTCGATGCCTTTTTTGCCAACTATGCGGAAACCACCCGCAAGGGCAAGGAAGAGGCCGCTACAGCCCGCCAGCGCGTCCTGAACATGCCGTCCATTACCGAGGGCCATGAGTCCGGCAAATGGTGGCTGTGCATCGTCTTTGCACCTGATACCTCGGAGACCGAACCTCGCCGCCTGCATTGGTGCTTCAATCGTCGCAGTGCCGAAGACTTCGCCCGAGACTACAAGGCACGCGGTTGCTACTGCGTGATCGCCCAGACGAGCAAGCAGCCCGGCGACGACTTCTAGGAAAATGCCCGGCAGAGGCAAGGGACTCCCTCGTCTTTGCCGGATACCCCGCCGCCCCACGACAAACAGACGTTCCCCGGAAGCCTTCGCGCTGACCGGGAATCATGACGCATATTCGGGAGATACCATGTCCATAGCTATATACTTCGGCTCTCCTCTGGTGAACCGCCTTTATGACCGTCGCACCACACAACGCATCCTCGCGGTTGTTTCTACTTGCCGGGCCGTGTCCCGCTCCATCCATAAGGCCGCCGTGGTGATTCTGTTCGGCCTTCTGCTGGCCGTTTCTCTCCTTCCTGAACTCTTCATTATGGGAGGTGCGAAGTGAGCGTGATCGAAATCGCTTTGAAGAGCATCAACGGAAAGGACGTTCCCGCCGTGACCTCGTTGCAGGTGGCGGAGCATTTTGGAAAGGAACATCGCAATGTTCTGGCTGATATTCGTAAAATCTTGGATACGGATGAAGATGGATTCGGAGCGCTGAATTTTCAGCTGTCATCCTATCTGTCCGAACAGAATAAGGAAATGCCCACAATGTTCACGGGGGTGCATCATGTCTAATCTCCCCATTTTTTCTCATCCCTCATTCGGTACCGTCCGCATCGTAGAACGCAACGACGAACCTTGGTTTGTGGCGAAGGACGTTGCGAAGGCCCTTGGCTATGCCAGCACGAACATGACGACAATTTTTCAGGCTGTCCCGGAGGAATGGAAGGGTAGTAATCCGATTACTACCCTTGGTGGTGAACAGGAAATGCTCATCATTTCCGAGCAGGGGCTCTATTTCTTTCTTGGTCGTTCTGACAAGCCTGTCGCCCTTCCTTTTCAGAAATGGCTGGCTGGCGACGTCATCCCCTCCATCCGTAAGCACGGCCTGTACGCTACGGAAGAGGTCGTAGATCGTATTCTCGACGATCCCGATTTCGGGATCACGTTGCTCCAACGGTACAAGTTCGAGCGCGAACAACGCCAGCTTGCCGAATCCCAGAGGGACGAGGCCATCCGTACCAAGGCATGGATCAGCGACAGGAAGACGGCCTCAGCAATGGCCACCGCTTCCGTCGCCGTCCGTAAGGCCGCAGCCCTTGAGAACGAACTTGGGCGGGGCAGGGACTACAAGGCCGTGAAGGGCATCCTGTGGTTTCTTGAAGTGTTCTCGAATACTCCCGCCGCGTACTCGGTCGCGGGCCGCAAGCTCTCCGAACTTTCGCGCCGCATGGGGTATGAAATCTTGGAAGTAGAGGACAGCCGCTTTGGAAGCGTCAAGGCGTACCACATCGACGTGATCGAGTCCTTCCGGCTGGCCCTGAGAAACGACCTGAACATGCTGGGCAAATACCGTTCCCGCCGCAGCGCCAAAGGATTCGTTTTGGGAGGTGTGAAATGAGCCAGAGCAATAATCCTAACACCATTCCTTACGTCAAGCCCGGATCTGTCCCCCAATGTTTACGGCATACGATGCCCTGCGTGCCTCTTGAAGAGGCCGCTTGGATTGCCGAGTTTCTGGGGGCCGCGTGCGAAGCGTTGCTCACGTCGGACGAACCCGTAAACGCGGAGGCCGCAGCCGGGTTCCGCCTGTGCAACTCCCTGTTATTGGACAAGATCGCCATTGCATCTGGAGAGTTGTCTTTCCCGCTTGTGGATATGTTCAACAAGACGGACGACGTGTTGTGGAGCCCGGAACCGAAGGAGGCCGCCCATGCTGACGCCTGAGCAGAAGGAAATGTGGCGGCGGCTCGACAGCCTGACAAGCGGCCTTGCCGACTTGCTGCAATGGAATGCGGCGGATGGCAATGACGTTACCTCTGAGGACGCGGATCGGGCCTCCTGCTATCTCGCCATTGTGGGAGAAGTGCGCCGCGCCATGTTCAAGTTGTGCCCTGCGGAAGAAATGTATGACGTGAATCAGGGGGGTGCGGCATGACCGGGATTCCCCAGACTCAAGAAGAAATCCGCGCCGCCGTGGAAGCCCGTGCCGCCGAGATTGAAGGTACGGCGGAGACGGGAACCGCGCCGCAGCCTCGACGCCCTTTGCAGGTGGATCTCTCGCAGTTTTCCGGGACTCGCTATCTGCGGGAATATCCTCCCGCGTTTGACTGGCTACTGGATAAGAGCTTTCGGCTGAACTGCTTGGGGGCCATTGTCGGGCCTCCCGGCGCGGGCAAGGGGAGCCTTGCGATCCAGCTTTGCGTCGCCGTGGCAAGCGGGACTTCCCTTGTGGACGCGTGGCATACCGCCGCCCCTGAGCCCGTGGTCTACCTGAGCGCGGAAGACGACGCGCTGACCATCCACAGACGGGTGCATCACGCGCTGGAACAACTGCCGGAAGACTTGCGGGAGCAGGCGGCCGCCAACTTCTACGGGATACCCGTACACGGCGGGGTGAACCTGTGCCGCGCCATCGGCGGTACCGTGGAATCCACAGCCAACTATGAAGACCTGCGGAATATTCTGGATGCCATCCGCCCCCGGCTGTTGGTGCTGGACACGCTGGCCCGTTTCTCCGGCGTCGATGAGAACGACAACCCGGCCATGACCGCTTTTTGTGGGTTGCTGGAAGGGCTGATCGATGCCTACGGGTGCAACATCATTTTGCTGCACCACTCCAACAAGACCAGCGGCGATCTCATCGAAGACCCCAAGGAACTCGCCAAGGCATTGACCCAGACAGCCATGCGCGGGGCTTCCGCCCTTGCCGGGTGTATCCGGTGGGGGATGCTGGTTGCGCCTTTAGGAGCGGCCCTCGCCCAGAAGCGGATCGGTGAATCCGCCACCGGGAAATACGACGGGGCGTTTCTCGCCGTGCGCGTCGGCAAGAAGAACAGCGGCGGTCCGGAGCCCCGCTATTACCTCGGGCGTAATGAGCACGGCTTGCTCTATCGGGTGGATCCCGATGCGAGGCAGGAAGAGAACGACGTGATGTGGGACGCCCACCAGCTTGCGGAAGAGGTGGAGCGTCGGCAACGCGCCGGAGAAAAGCCGTTGAGTGTCTCTCGTGGTGGGCAAGAGGCTTTTGGTTGGGGAGTCTCTCGCTCCAGAAAGGCTCGTGAAAAAGCCGTAGAGTTGGGATTGCTGATCGAAATGGATCTTCCCGGCAGGAAGGCCAAGCATCTTTATCCTCCCGCCCAATGTTCCGATGTTCCGCAATGTTCCACTTTGGTCGGAACATTGGACTAATCTAATAATTTCAATGGAATAATATAATGTTCCGGGGAGTTTGTTCCAAAGCCCCGGAACATGAAAAAAAGATCAATTATTTCACCAATGTTCCGATGTTCCGATTGTTCCCTTCTAAAGAAGCCTGAGGGGGTGGAACATTCACATTCCACCCCTCAGGCATTTAGTCTTTAGATGGTTGCGAATCGGAACATCGGAAGCCAAGAAATGGGGAAACATATGCACAAGTTTTCTTTCAAAGAGTGGAGCATACAAGTTGTACCTGCCAAAGGGGCTGAGTGGGGCAAGGTAGTGGCGAGTCGGGATATTGATGCTGGTTCCCGCAGGATGAAAAAAAGTAACGGGGTATGGACAACGATCCCGGCTGCCAGAAAAAAGTACGTAATAGGGTGGAACGGAAAGAGGTTTGCAGTTGGGGCCGAATACAAGGCGATCCGTAAGCAGCATAACGCTCTTTTCCTCGCTATATGCGAAGAGTTGGGGGTTACACCGTGAACCTTCTAGGGCTCCTTCCCGACGGGTGGGGGAAACACAAAGGCTGTGGCGAGTGGGCCGGGCCTTGCCCGAACTGTGGCGGTACTGACAGATTCGTTGTCTGGCCGGAACACAAGAGCGGCGCAGCGGGCGGACGGTTCCTGTGCCGTGGTTGCGGCGCACAAGGGGATGCCGTGGAGTTTCTGCGGGTATTCCAGAACCTGACCTACCGTGAAGCCTGTGAAGCCCTGCGGCTGGAACCCCGCCACGCCGTTCGTCACACCGCCGGAAAGGGCGCGGCAAGGGGATGGATGCCCGAACCCGAACGCCTTCCCGCTGCCGAGTGGATGGAGCGGGCGGCCCATTTCGTCGCAACCTGTACCGGGGGCATTGAGTCCGGGTCCGCACTGGAAACGCTGCAAGGCCGTGGCTTGTCCCCTGAAACGGCCCGTGCTTTGGGCATCGGCTGGAATCCTGCGGACAGGTACGACCGCCGCGTCGATTGGGGGCTTGATGAAGAGGCGAACCCGGAGACGGGCCGTCCACGCAAGGTATGGCTTCCCCGTGGGCTGGTACTTCCGATCCGCCGCAAGGCCGGAGTGACGGCATTGCTTATTCGCCGGGCCGACTGGAAACCGAAAGACGACCTCCCCAAGTATTGGCAGGTCAAAGGTTCCGGGAATGGCTGTTACGTCATCGGCAAGCCGGGCCTTCCGGTGGTGCTGGTGGAATCCGTTCTTGACGCCGTGTTGATCTGGCAGGAGGCACGCGACCTTGTTGCGGCGGTGGCCCTTACCGGATCTACGAAAAAGCCCGATGCCCAGACGACGGACTTTCTGAGAAACGCGCCCGGCATTCTATGGGCACTGGACTTTGACGAGGCCGGGCGCAAGGCGTCGGCGTGGTGGCGGGAACATTTTCCCGGCATGAGGACATGGCCTTGCGCCGCGGGCAAAGACCCCGGCGAAATGCTCAAGGTGGGCATCCCCATCCGTCCGTGGCTTGAAGCCGTCCTTCTGTGTGAGCCTGCGCCCTGCCGGGAAACGCATAAAAACGCCCCTCAGAGTGCCGAAAGGCAAAAACATGACTCAGGGCTCATGCCACAATTGGAACCGTCCGCAAACGACACGTTGGAACGTCTGGCGGCTCTCGATACCAATATAGCCGCTCTGGTGGGTTGGGAGGTGGTGCCACACCTTCAGGACGGGGAACTTGTCATTGATGGTCTGGACAGGCTGGATACCGAAAACCGGGCCGGACTGGAATGTTGGTTTGCCCATAAGGGGCCGAACGGCGAACCGCGCCGGGAACGTGTGATCCGTGCCCTGCGGACGGGAAGGAGGGCGGCATGTTGATTGTGGTGGACAGCCGGGAGCAATGCCCGTTCCCCTTTACCCATGAGCGGTACGAAGCAAAGACGAAGCAAGGCGCGCTGACCGTGGGCGACTACTCTCTTGCTGGTCTTGAGGACAAGGTGGCGGTCGAGAGGAAGAGCTTGCCCGACCTTGTGGCTTGCCTCGGTAGGGAGCGGGAACGGTTCGAGCGTGAGTTGATGCGCGGTACGGCACTGGATGCCTTCGCCGTGGTTGTAGAAGCCGACTGGCTGATGCTGGCCCGTGGCGAGTACCGCAGCCAGTTGAAGCCGCACGCGGCCTGTCAGAGCGTGCTGGCGTTCACGGCGCGGTATCGGGTGCCCTTTCTGTTTGCCGGAACCCGTGGGGCGGCGGAGTACATGGCGTGGGGATTCCTGCGCCAGTATCTCGAATCAGCCCGGAAGCGGTGGCGGGCCATAGCCAAGGCGCAGGGCGACGATGCGGCATAACCCCCACACGGGGCGAGTGTGAAATGCCAAGCGATAAAAGGAGAATGGATATGCAGCAGGAAGACAAGGCTTGTTTCGTACAGGGCGGCAGGGAGCTTGCCAAAGCCGCTTACAAGACCGGATTCGATGACGGATTTGAGGCGGCGGTGTACTCGCTCATGACCATATCGGAAGGACTGAAAAAGCGAGACGGCGCAGGCCTCCCCTCTGAGATCATCGTGGCTCTCGGCAAATGCAGGGCGAAAGCCTTTGAGTGCTTTGGGCGGGATCGGTTCGAGGTGCGAACAGTGCCCCCGATGGGCGAAGAGCAGTAGCTTGGATTGAACCAAGAATAAACTGAGAAGAATACGGAGATACCATCATGGGAAAGGTTGAAACCCACGCCAACGGCAAGGATATTCTGGTGCACCCCCTCAGGCTTGAGGATGTGATTGAAGAAATGGACAGGCTGACGGTGGCGGCATGGCAGACGCGGGACGAACGCCCGGAACTTCGGGACGAGTTCACGCAACGGAGTCTGGTTTTCGGTTCAGCATTGTTCCACTTGAAGAAGTTCTCTGAACTGCTGGAAGTCGTGCGGGACGTGGCCTGTGATATGCCCGCAGTAGGGACGGAGCAATAACGGCGTCCCATTGGGCAGTGAAGTTTTTGGGGAATAACCTATGCTCGGAATTCGTCGGTTTCTCAAAGGTTGTATCGTCGCTGTGGCATGCCACGGGGTGATTGGGCCGGGAACGGCGCATCGGCTTCTGTCAGTTTTCAAGTTGATTCATGTTTGATGCTTCCATTGCCGGGAAGCTTTTTTCATGGTAACTTATCATAAAGAACAACAGGATGCGCAAATATTGGCACTCATCGGGAAAGGAGGCGAGAGTATGTTTTTCTGGGTAGTCTTTTTACATGGAACAACCGTAGACGTGACGGAGTGCTGGCGGGCCATGTATGACGAGATAAAAGTTTCCGGGCAGGGTATGAACAAAGAACGATGCGAGGTGCTGGTATGACTGTGGCCGTATCATACATCCCTACACTGCTCTTTGGCTTGGGTGCCATTGCCGATGCATTCCGTGTCAGCCCCGAACGTGTGAAGCGATGGATAGAACAGGGAGCGCCGGTTGTCGTTGACGGTGAGGGCGGGAGTCGGCGCTACACTGCTGAACTTGCCGCCTTGCAGGCTTGGCGGGTTCAGATGAGCGCGGTCAAGGAGGAGTGAGTCGCTTTTCGGCGGCTTCTACAAAAAACGTCAACCTCCCCTCGCACCTCCCCCTATACCCCCCTTTATACCTCCCCCTCTTGTCGGGATATGAAAAATCCTCTGTGCTACGCTCCTGCCATCTTTCAATGCGGGAGCGTTTTTTTATGCCGAACCAACAGGAAGTCTTTGAAGCCGCCCATGCCCATGTCGCCAAGTGGGAGGGAGGATACTTTGACCATCCGAATGATCCGGGCGGCGTCACCATGTACGGCGTCAGCCTCATGTTCCTGAAGGAGCTTGATCTCTGGGAAGGGGACATTGACGGCGACGGGGATATTGATCGGGACGATGTGCTGGCCGTCACCAAGGATACGGCCCGCGACATCTTCAAGCGTTACTTCTGGGACAGGCCGCGTGCCGGGGAAATGCCCCCGCTGGTCGCGGTGTGCTTCTATGACTTCGCCGTCAATGCGGGTGTTCCGCGTGCGGCGAGGATGCTGCAAGGGCTCCTGCGCGTTGGGGTGGACGGCATCGTCGGGCGGAACACGCTGGCGGCTGCGGCGTCCTGTAACCAGCGCGAACTGGCGGCCCTCATGCTCTTGGAGCGTGAGCGGTGGTACCGCGGACTCGTGGCGAAGAAGCCGAAGTCCGCGGCGTTCCTGCGCGGCTGGCTCAACCGTACCTCTGATTGCCGGGCGCTGGTCGAACGGCTGGCGGCGCGGTGGGGGATTACGGAATGAACCGGCGGGCGGTGCTGGCCGGGGCGCTGTGCCTCTTTGTCATTGGGCTTGGTGTGTACGTCCTCACCTTACAAATGGAACGCGACACGGCCCGGACGGAAGCGCAGGAAGCCCGGCAGGACGCCGCTACATGGAAAGCCGCAGCGCAGTCGGGAGAGGCCGCAGTCAGGGAACTGGCGGCGGCGAAGGCCACGGCGGAAGCTGCGGCGGCGGAACGGGACGCCACGATCAAGGCGCTCACGCGGGACAGGGACGAACAGCGGCGCAAGCTGCGGGAGGCAATGCGGCATGACGAAGAGGCTGGCGATTGGGGTGCTACTCCTTTGCCTCCCGCTGTTCTCGGGCTGTTCCGGTAGGCGGGAAGTGGCGGCGGTTCCGTTGGTCATCCGGGAAGAGGTTCCCGCGTATCTGACTGAACCGACGCCCGCGCCCGTGCTGGCCGGGGATACGAACCTCGACCTTGTGGGGCATGTGTTTGACTGGCAAGCCGCGCTCGGCGCGTGCAATGCGGACAAGGCGGCGATACGGGCCGCAACCGGGAAGGAATGATGATGCAGCCGCCCGCCCCGATGGAGGGGCTTGCCTACTACACGCAAAGCCTGCTGGCCCTGTGGCCTGAGAAGGCCGTCATAGGTTCGTGCGTCGCTGGCGTCGTCTCGCTGTTCGGCGGGGACGCCTATCTGCTGTGGATGCTTGGGGCCATGCTGGTGGCCGACTTTGCCTTTGGGCTGGCGGACGCCGTGCGGCGCAGGCATTTCCGTTGCCGGATGCTGGCGCACGGGGCGCTCAAGTTCCCGGCCTACTGCCTTTACTTGCTGATTGTCGGCGTGGTCAACGCCAGCCTGTCGCGGTCTTTCGGCGGGTTCGACATGCCGTTGCTGAACCTTTTCATTGCCTACCTGATCATTACGGACGCCGTATCCGTCATTGCCCACATGCAGCGGCTCGGCATCCCCGTGCCGGACCTGTTGCGGCGGGTGCTCCTTCGCAGCAAGCGGAAGGTGGAGCGGCGGGTGGATGAGGCCGTGGGCGGGGACGACGATGCCCCCTAGACCGCTCAAGGTGTGCCGCCATGCCGGATGCCATGAGCTTACCCGTGATCCGTCCGGCTACTGCCCGAAGCACAAGGACGCGGCGGAAGCGCGGGCGAGGAAGTGGAAGGCCGAGCAGGACAGCCAGCGGGAGAGCGCATACCGGCGCGGGTACGGTGCGCGGTGGCGGAAGCTGCGGGCGCAGATCCTTATGGATGAACCGTTGTGCCGGGAGTGCCGCAAGGCCGGGCGCATCGTGCCGGCGACGGATGTTGACCACATCGTGGCCAGAGCCGACGGCGGGACGGATGACCGGAGCAACCTGCAACCCCTCTGCCATGCCTGCCACAGCCGCAAGACCGTCCGGGAGAACGGCGGGCGTGCGGTGACACGATGAGGGGGGGATCAAATGTTTGGTGCTACCATCCGAAGACCGCATAGGGCAGGTGGATTTTTGTTCGTGCAAAATGGGGGGAGGGGGTCAACCGGGATATGGCGGGACGTAAGCCGTTGCCGACGCATTTGAAAATGGTTCGCGGGACGCTGCAGAAATGCCGGATGAACCCGGATGAGCCAACCCCGGACCCGGAAATCCCCGACGCGCCGCCGCACCTGTCGCCGGAAGCGCGGGAGGAATGGGAACGGCTGGCGCTCGAACTGTATGAACTCGGCATCCTGTCCACCATCGACCGGGCGGCACTGGCGGCCTACTGCCAGGCCTATGGACGGTGGGTTGAGGCGGAAGAGCAGCTCCGCAACATCGACGGCACCATGAAGCTCACGGAAACGACCTCAAACGGCAATATCATCCAGAACCCTCTGGTGGGTATCGCCAACAAGTCGCTGGAACTGATGCACAAGTATTTGACCGAGTTCGGCATGTCCCCGAGCAGCCGTACCCGTGTCAGCGCAAAGAAAAAGACGGGCGAGAAAAAGGGCTTCGCGGCCCTGTAGGAAACACCATGGCAAAGGAACCGACATATCCCCACGTTGAAGCCGCGCTTCAGTACGCCCGCGATGTTGTCGCCGGGCGGATTTTGGCGTGCCAGTGGGTGATCCTCGCCTGCAAGCGCCAGCTCGACGATCTGGGAAGGTGGGACGGCGTTGACGGCGCTCCGTATTTCTTTGACCGCGCCGCCGCCGAGCGGGTGATCAAGTTTGAGGAGATGATGCCCCACGTCAAAGGGGAATGGGCGCGCAAGCGCATGACCCTGAAACTTGAGCCGTGGCAGAAGTTCATCCTTTCAACGCTGTTCGGCTGGAAGCGCGCCAAGGACGGGCTGCGGAGATTCCGGGAAGCCTATATTGAAGTGCCGCGCAAGAACGGCAAGTCCTGCTTCGTGGCTCCGATGGGCCTTTACATGCTCGTTGCGGACGGCGAAGAGGGCGCGGAAGTGTACTCCGGCGCCACTACGGAAAAACAGGCGTGGGAAGTGTACGGCCCCGCGCAGATCATGGCCAAGCGCGCCGAAGGCTTCATGGAGCACTACGGCGTGGACGTCCGCGCCAAGAATATGAACCTCATCGGTTCCGCGTCCAGATTCGAGCCGTTGATCGGGGACCCCGGCGACGGCGCGTCGCCGCACTGCGCCATCGTTGACGAATACCACGAGCACGACAGCCCGCGCCTGTACGATACCATGATCACCGGCATGGGCGCACGCCGCCAGCCTTTGATCATCGTCATCACCACGGCGGGCTTCAACCTTGGCGGCCCCTGCTATGACATGCGGCTCCGCGCCGGGAAGGTTCTTGATCGCACGCTTCAGGATGAGGAACTGTTTGCCATCGTTTACACCGTCGACGCCGAAGACGACTGGAAGAGTCCCGAGGCGTTGCGGAAGGCGAACCCAAATTTCGGTGTTTCCGTCATGGAAGACTACCTGCTGTCACAACAATTAAAAGCTATTCAGAACCCGTCCAAGCAGAATACGTTCAAGACCAAACACCTGAATATCTGGTGCAACGCCCGCGCCGCCGCGTTCAACATGACGAACTGGGAGAAGTGCGCCGATCCCGGCCTGTCGCGGGAACGGTTCGCCGGGAAGCCCTGTTTCATGGGCCTTGACCTTGCCAGCAAGGGCGACCTGAACGCCGTTGTGTACCTCTTCCCGGAAGACGGCGGGACGTATGCGCTGTTTGCCGATTTTTTCCTGCCCGAAGACGCGCTTGAATCCACCCAGAATGCGGACATCTACCGGGGGTGGGCTTCCGAAGGCTGGATCACGCTCACGCCCGGCGGGATGGTCGATTACGACGCCATAGAGGAGCACATCCTTGAGCAGGCCAAGCGTTTTGAGGTGCGGGAGTGCCCCTATGACCCGTACCAGGCGGCGCAGCTTGTGACGCATCTGGCGGATTCCGGCCTGACGATGGTGGAGTTCGGGGCCACGGTGAAGAACTTCTCCGATCCCTTCAAGACGCTGATCGCGTTGGTGGATGCCGGGAAGATTCGCCATGACGGAAATCCCGTCCTGACGTGGTGCATGTCGAACACGGTCTGTTTCACGGACGCCAAGGACAACATCTATCCCCGGAAAGACCGTTACGAATACAAGATCGACGGCGCGGTGGCCGCGATCATGGCGCTTGGTCGGGCGCAGGCCGTGCCGGAAGAAGGATCCGGAGCCGTCATCACGCAAGGCTTCGTTGACCTGTGGGGGAACCTGTAATGGCGGGCATGAGAAGGAATCCCCTTACCGCACGCCGCACCGGGCGGCCTCAGAATGCCAGCGTATCCGGCGGGGCCTCTTTTTCCGACTTCTCCGAACTGTTCGGCATGGGCGCGCCGGTGGCTTCCGGGCAGGTTGTGACGCCCGAGTCCGCCATGCGCTTCTCGGCGGTGTTCGCCTGCGTCCGACTGCTCGGCGGCGCGGTGGCTTCGGCTCCGGTGAAGGTCTACCTGCGGGAAGGCACGGAACAGCGCCAGCTTGCCCACGGGCACCCGCTGGCGGACGTGCTGCGCCTGCGGCCCAACCGATTCATGACGTCCACCACGTTCTGGAAAACCTTTGTCGCCCACAAGGTGCTTCAGGGGAACGGCTACGCCCACATCATCCGGGCGCGTTCCGGTGAACCCGTGGGGCTGTATCCCCTGAACCCGCGCAACGTGGTTGTCTATTGGGCATGGGAACTCGGGCTTGATCAGCGGCTCGGCGTGGAGCGGAACAGGCTGTTCTACCGGGTGACGTTCGAGGACGGGCAAGCGCGGCTCTACGATCAGGACGACATGCTGCACGTCCCCAATGTCGGTTGGGACGGCAAGCGGGGCCTGTCCACCATTTCGGCGGCGGGGCAGGGGATCGGCCTCGGGCTGGCGGCGGAAGAGTCCAGCGCCCGGTTTTTCAGCAACGGGATGCTGTCGAAAATCGCCCTGACCTATCCGGGCAAGCTCGATCCTAAAGTAACCGACGATCTGCGGGAGTTTTTCGACGCCCGGTATACGGGCACGGCCAACCACCACCGCCCATTGCTTCTCACTGAAGGCGGCGAGGCCAAGACGTTGAGCATGTCCGCGGAAGACGCGCAGCTTATCGAATCCCGGCAGTTCTCTGTCATCGACATTTGCCGTTTCTTCGGCGTTCCCCCGGTCATGATCGGGGAGACGGAAAAGACCTCATCGTGGGGGAGCGGCGTCGAGCAGATGGCCCGCTGGTTTACGACCTTCACCCTGAACGATCACCTGACCGCCATTGAACAGGAACTTGAGGCCAAGCTGTTCCGGGACGGTTTCTTTGCCGAGTTCGACGAATCCGAGCTGACCCGTGGCGATACCAAGACGCGGGGCGAGTTCTACCGTATCGCCCGAGGCTCCATGCAGGAGCCGGGCTTCATGACCACAAACGAGATCCGGGCCGCCGAGGGCCTGCCGCCCATCGATGGCGGCGACGAACTGCAACACCCGGTGAAAAAGGACGAAAATGGACAGACTGTTGAAACTCCTACGCGACAACGCCCGGAACAGGACGGCGGCAGGCATCCCAAAAGCTGAGGAGTCCGGGGAATCCACGCTGTACCTTTATGACGTGATCGTTTCTGACGATTACTGGGGTGGCGTGGCGGCGGAAGCCTTTGTGAAGGAGCTGAACGCAACCGCCGCGCCGACCATCCACCTGCGGATCAATTCCCCGGGCGGCGAGGTGTTCGCGGCGCGGGCCATTGAAGCGGCCATACGGAACCATCCGGCGCGGATTGTCGCCCATGTGGACGGGTACGCGGCAAGCGCGGCTTCCTTTGTGGCCGTGGCCTGTGACGAGGTGGAGATCGCGCCCGGCGGGTTCTTCATGATCCACAAGGCATGGACGTTCACGGCGGGCAATGCCGATGACCTCCTGCACACGGCGGAAATGCTGGAAAAGCTCGACGCCTCGCTGGTGGACACCTACGCGAAAAAGACGGGGTGCGCGCCGGAAGCGATCGCCGGATGGATGAAGGCCGAGACGTGGTTTTCCGCCGGAGAGTCCGTTGAGCGCGGGTTTGCCGACCGCGTGGCCGAAGCCGTTCCGAAGGCACAGGCCGACTGGAATCTTTCCGTCTACGCCAACGCTCCGGTTGTTCCGGCTGCGGCGGCTTCCATCAACCCTCAGAACCGCGAACGGTACGAGCGTACCGCCCGCCTGCTTGCCGTGACCCGGCACTAGGAGATTTTTGCATGAGCAGCATTCAGGAATTGCGCGAGAAGCGCACGGCCAAGGCCCGCGAGTACCGGAACCTTCTGGACAGGCATCCCGAAAGTATCCCGGAGGAAGCGGCCAACCAGTTTGACGCGCTGGAAACCGAGATTTCCGCCCTTGATGATGCCATTGCCCGCCATGAAAAGGCGCTGGCGATGGAAGCCGACCGTCTGACGGGGGAACCCCGCGACGAACGGGAAAACACGCCGCACGCCCTCTATGACAAGTGGATGCGGAACGGCCCGCAGGCCCTGACGCCCGATGATTGGGCCGCCGTCCGCAACACCATGAGCACCGGGACGGATGCGCAGGGCGGGTATACCGTACCCACGGAAGTCTCCGGCACCATCATTGAGGCGTTGAAGGCGTTCGGCGGGATGCGTTCCGTGGCCACCGTGATCAGCACGGCCACCGGCGTGCCCATGACCATGCCCACCAGCGACGGCACCACCGAAGAAGGGGAAATCCTCGGTGAAAACACGGCGGCGGCCGCTGCCGATCCCTCGTTCGGCGTCGTGAATCTCGGGGTGCACAAGTACAGTTCCAAGACGGTCGCGGTGCCCATCGAACTGCTTCAGGACTCCAACGCGGACATTGAGGCCTTCGTGAACAACCGTCTGATCACCCGCATCGGACGCATCACGAACAAGCACTTTACTGTTGGAACGGGCAGTTCTCAGCCTTCCGGCGTGCTGACCGGCGCCACGCTCGGCGTCACCGGCGCGAAGGCGCAGGTCGATTCCGTGACCTACGACGATCTGGTGGAACTGGAGCACAGCCTTGATCCCGCCTACCGCGAAGGGGGGCGGTGCGCCTTCATGTTTGCCGACACCACCCTGAAGGCGATCAAGAAGCTGAAGGACGGGCAAGGCCGACCCCTGTGGCTTCCCGGCATCGATGTGAAGGAACCCGCGAGCATCCTTGGCTATCGGTATGTCATCAACCAGTCCGTCCCGGCAATGGCGGCGACGGCCAAGTCCGTGCTGTTCGGCGATTTCTCCAAGTACATCATCCGCGACGCCATGGGCATCACCATGTACCGTTTTGCGGATTCCGCGTTTGCCCAGAAGGGGCAGGTGGGGTTCCTCGCCTTCATGCGCTCGGGCGGCGTCCTGACGGATGCGCAGGCCGTGAAGTTCTTCCAGCACGGCGCGGCGGCCTAGCCATGACTGTACGCCTGATCACGCCGCCCGCAGCGGAACCCGTCACGCTTGAAATGGCCAGGCTGCACACCCGCGCCGAAGCCGTGGAGGATGATGCCCTGTTGACGGTGTTGATCACGGCGGCGCGCCAGCAGGGGGAGGGCGTCACCCGCCGCGTATTCGGAGAATCCGTCTGGGAGGTCGAAACAGGCCCCCTGACGTCCCCGTTCCGGCTTCCCCTCGTGCCCTGCATGGCGGTGGCGTCCGTGACCGTGGGTGGCGAGGCGGTGGATGCCGGGCTGTACGGTTTCACGCCGTCCGGCCTGTCGCCGCAGGAATCGCCGCTGCGAGCGGCCTTCATCCCCGGCCCGGATTTCCCGCAGGGGGAAACCGTGCTGACGGTGAGGGCGGGCTATCCCGCCGAGAGGTTCCCGGAACCGATCCGCCAGTGGATGCTGGTGCGGATCGGGACGCTGTACGAACAGCGGGAGAGCTTCGCCGTGGGGTCGAACTTCAATGAGTTCGGGCGGTCATTTGTGGACTGCCTGCTTGATCCGTATGTCGTCACAAGGGGGTTCTGATGAACGCTGATGAAGTGAAGAGGTTCAAAGAGTTCAAGTGGACAAAGAGAAAGGTGTTGCGGCTGTTCGCCAACTGTCTGTTGTGGGTTTGTGGCCCTGCCTACCTTTTTTGTTCCCTTGCCGCGTGGAACCTCAATTTCGCCGTTTGGCACTGGTTTCTGCGGGGGGTGTTCGGGGTTTCGCTGTTTTTGTTTGTCCCTTTGGCGGAGCTGTGCGTCGCCGTATGGATTGAGCTTCGACGGAAAGACGCCTTGTTGAGATCCGGAGGCGCGTGATGCGTGCCGGTTCCCTTCGCCATCGGGTGACCATCCAGCGGTATGAGCTTGCCGTGGACGAGTACGGCGCACCGTTAAGGCGGGAGTCGTGGAAGGACGTGTCCACGGTGTGGGCGTCGGTCGAGGCCGTGAGCGGGCGGGAGTTTTTCGCCTCGCAGCAGGTGCAGTCCGAAGTCACGCACAAGGTCACGATCCGCTTCCGGCCCGGCGTGGCGGCGGACATGCGGATTGTGCACGGCGGCAGGGTATTCGGCATTGTCGCGCCTCTGCCTGACAACAGGGGCACGCGGCTGGTGCTGATGTGCCGGGAGGTGAGCGGTGAGCAATGACGTCGTGGTGGACATCCCGATTGAGGAAATCCGAGCCGGGGTGCGGGCGGAAATCGACTCCGATCTTGGGGGGATTGCCGCGCAGGTCTTTGAAAAGGCCAAGGCTTCGACGGCGTTCAAGGACAAGACGGGGAGGCTGCGGCAATCCATCTGGATTTACCGCTCGAAGTATAAGGACGGCGGCTATGTGGTCTATGTGAAGGCCCCGCACAGCCATCTTGTGGAGTTCGGGCATGATTTGGTTGTGGAAAAAGACGGTACGGTTGTGAAGCATGTACCCAACTATGTCACTGGAACACACTTCCTGCGCAAGGCCCGCAACGCCGTCCGGCGAAAGGTGGATACGATGCTTCAAGACATGATGGGGGACCCGCATTATGGCAAGCGCCGTTGATTTTGAAATCGTCCTGTTGCGGACGCTGCGGGAGGATGCGGGCTTGTCCGCGCTGGTTGGGAACAAGGTTTTCGCGCTGGTGATCCCGCAGGGGACAAAACTCCCATGCATCACGTTCCAGCGGCTCGGCGGGAGGCCCGCCAACACGCTGTCCGGGGCGTCCGGTCTGGAGGAAATCGACCTTCAGATCGACGTGTGGGCGCGGGACTATGACGAGGCAAAAGCCATTGCCAAGGCCGTTCGTGCCGCCATGCCGCCAAGCGGCCCGCGGTTCAGCGCGCATCTGATCGAGGATCAGGATTTGTACGAGGACGGGACGAATTACTTCCGCGTGAACATGGAGTTCAAGGTCTGGTTCCTCGAAACCGAATAGGAGATTGAAACATGCCCAACAAACAGATTGCGGTCGGCGCCAGAACCAAAGTCCTGATGGACGTGGAAACGTCCTACGGCGTGGCTCCGACTACGCCGGGGGGTGTCCTCCTCCCCATCAACTCGTTTTCCCTGAAGCCGTCCCGCGCCAAGAACACCCCGGGGACGCTGACGGGCCGCTATGACCCGGCGGAACCCTTTGACGGGAACCTTGAAGTGTCCGGCGGCGTTGTCGTCCCGGTTGACGCACGGGCTTTCGGCCACTGGCTCAGGGCCATGTTCGGCGCTCCGGCCACGACCGGGACGGGAGAGCCCGCCGCCGCGCCGTTTACCCATGTCTGGAAGTCCAACAAGGACATGCCGTCCCTCGTCATGCAGGCCACCTATGGGGACATCTACGGCCAGTTTGTAGGCTGCAAGGTGTCGTCTCTGGCTATGCAGGCGGGCGGCGACGGGGAATTGACCGCCACGGTCAACATGCTCGGGCGCGACGCCGATTATGTGGATGCCGACTACAACGCCAGTGCTCCGGCTGTAGCCATGAAGCGGTTCAATAATTTTCAGGGTTCCCTGTTGAGCGGCGGCGCGGAGATCGGCGTGGTTACGGATTGCAGCCTCAATATTGATTTCGGGCTGGATTCGAGCATCCGCAAGCTCGGCGATAAGGGGCGGGTCTATGATCTGCCTCAGGGCGTCATGGCGGTTACCGGCAGCCTCACCGTGTTCATCACGGACAAGACCCTGCTCATGAAGGCCAAGAACAGCGAGGAACTCAGCCTTGATCTGTCGTTCGCCATCGATGAGGGCAACAAGCTGACGTTCAGCGTCCCGGAAGTGCAGCTCAGTTATGACGGCCCGACCGTGGACGGCCCCACGGGTATCAAAATGGATCAGAGCTTTTCGGCCTACTACAACGACAACGCGGATAACGCCTCTGTCGTCGTTACCCTCGTCAATGACGTGGAATCCTATTAACCATCAATTCAAAAGGAAAACACCATGCGTACCGTTACTCTTTCCGGTCAGGACTTCATCGTGAACCCGCTCAAAGGCAAGGACATCAAGGCGCTCAAGGCGCAGGGCTTCGACCTCATGGGCGGCGGTCCTGTGGGCGCTCTGGCCTTTGTGCTCGTGCTGGTAACGTTTCTGGCCTCGCGGCTGTTCATGGCGCTCAACAACGATACCCTGTTCATGCCGGTGGCCATCATGCTGGCGTGCATCATGCTCGTCGAGGTGATGTACGGGCTCATCGTCGTGGTCTGCGGCGCCGACGTGCCCTTGGGGGAGGCCTTCCTCTACCGCACGCTGCCCTGCATGCTCTACGACTGCGTCATCGGCCTTTTGCTGTATCCGATCGCCGCCCGGGTGATGGTCGATCGCCCGCGCGTCCAACCCGGGACGCCGGTCCTTCGCTAGGAAGGGGGAGCCGTGCTCGTAGCTATCATCGTCGCCGTTCTGGCGGCGGTCGTCGTCATTGTGGCCGTGGCAGCGGCCCTCGCCCTGCGCGCCCGCAAGGAGACGCCCTCGGTCGGGCGCGCCAAGGGAGTCTCGGAACTTTCCACCGTGGGCGTGGGAAGCTCGCCTTTCGAGCGCCGTTCCAAGGCCCAGGCCGCCCGCGAGGGCGATGTGACCGTGTCCAGCTCCGAGCCCGGGGCCGCGTCTAAGAAGCTGGGACGCCGCTTCGCGGGTCTGGCGGCGGCGGCCGTGGCCATCTTCGGCGCCCTGTCGGCGAAGCTGTGGTCCATGCAGATCGCGGGATCTGAGGCCTACGCCCAGGCGGCGGAGGAGAACCTGTACACCACGGTGAAGACGCCCGCCCCCCGCGGCTGCATCTACGACACCAACGGCGAGGCTTTGGTGGTGAACCGCCCGAGCCAGACCGTCGTGGCCGACCCGGAGGTGGCCGACAACCGAGATGTCGTGCGACGGCTCTCCACGGTGCTGGGGCTTCCCGCCAACGTGGTGCTCCAGCGCATCAACGATGCCGCCGCCGGCGCTCAGAGCCTGCGCGTGGTGGGGGAGGACGTCCGCCTGCGCGACGTCGCCTTCATCGCCGAGCACGCCGACGCCTTCCCCGGCATCACCGTGGAGGAGCGCTCCCAGCGCGAGTACCCCTACGGGGCGCTCGCGGCCCATGTGCTCGGCTACACGTCCATGGCGACTCCCGAGTCTCTGGAGAACCAGGCTGCCGGCCGCGACGTGCTCGCCATCGACACCATCGGCAGCGCCGGGGTGGAGGCCACCTATGACGCGTACTTGTCCGGCGAGCACGGCGAGAGCCAGGTCATGGTGGACGCCAACGGTCGGCGCATCTCGGTCATGAGCGACATCAAGGATACCAAGGGCAACGACCTCTACCTCACCATCGACGCGCGCGCCCAGTACGTGGCCGACGCGGCCCTGGCCAAGCTCATCGCGCCATCGGGCGGCGTCATCGGCACGGGCAAGGGCTCCAAGGGCGCCGTCGTGGCACTCGACGTGACCGACGGGTCGGTGCTCGTCATGGCGAGCTTCCCCACCTTCGACCCGACGAACTTCACCGGCTCCATTCCCACGGAGCTGTGGGACAAATACCAGGAGAAAGGTGCCTACGCCCCCCTGAACAACAACGTGGTGTCCGGCCAGTTCATGGCCGCCTCCACCTTCAAGGCCTTCACCTCCTTAGCCGGCCTGGAGTACGGCTTCGCCACGGAGGGCAGCTCGTGGAACTGCACGGGCAAATGGGACGGCTTCGGCACCGGGGACGTGCAGCGCTGCTGGAAGCACGACGGCCATGGGACGCTCGATCTGCACGGGGGCATCGTGAACTCCTGCGACACGGTCTTCTACGAGATCGGCAAGGCTTTCTACGACCACGGGCCCGCCGGCACCGGCGAGATATCGGAGACGGCGCTCCAGGACTACCTGGGGCAGTTCGGCTTCGGCGAGAAGACCGACATCGATTTGGGCGGCGAGGCCGTGGGCGTCATTCCCACACCGGCCTGGAAGGCCGAGCGCTGGCAGAACGTGCCCTCCGAGGCCACCTTCCGCGGCGGCGACTACACCAATATGATCATCGGCCAGGGCGACGTGCTCGTGACTCCTTTGCAGGTGGCCTGCGCCTACGCCGGCGTGGCCACGGGCCGCATCATGCGGCCCCATCTTCTGAAGGAGGTGCGCAACAGCGAGGGCGAGACGGTCGTCACCTACGAGCCGGCCGTCGAGCGCACGCCCGAGGTGACCGAGGCCCATCTGGCCTACGTGCGCGACGCGCTGCACGGCATGGTGCAGGAGTCCCATTCCGTGGGGCCCTTGTTCGAGGAGCTGGGAATCGACGCGGCCGGTAAGTCCGGTACCGGCGAGAAGCAGGATCAGAACGACACGGCCTGGTTCGTGGCCTATGCCCCCTACAACGACCCGAAGTACGTCGTGGCCTGCGTGGTGGAGCAGGGCGGCGGCGGGTCGGATACGGCGGCGCCGGTGGTGGCCGAGGTCATGGGGGCGCTCATGGATTGCGCCGCCGGCACGTCCCAGGTGAAGCCGGCGCGCATCTCCGGCTCGCCCGGCGAGTCGGTCGCCATCGCCAACGATTCCGGCGGCCGTGAGGACTAGCATGGCCCAGCAGCTTCCCCAGATCCACTCGGTTCACTCCAGCCAGCGCCGACCGGCCCACGGCTCGGCGCGGCCGGCCGCGCCCTCGCTGCTCTCGCGGGTGCCCTGGGGCTTTCTTGCCGTCATCGCCGCGCTCGTCGCCTACGGTCTGGTGGTGTGCTGGTCGGCAGTCCAGGGCGATGCCGACTACAACTTCACCCGCCAGCTGCAGGGCGTGGCGGTGGGGCTCGTGGCCATGGTGGCCCTGTGGGCCTTCGACTACCGGCGCCTTTCGAACCTCACCACGGCGCTGCTTGTCATCAACGTGGTGCTCATCCTTTTGCCCCACATCCCGGGCCTCGGCACCGACGCGGGCATGGGGGCGAAGTCCTGGATCAAGATCGGCATGCAGGTACAGCCCGGCGAGTTCGCGAAGGTCACGGTGGTGCTCTTCGCCGCGAGCCTTCTGGCCCGCTACCAGGGCACGCTGGACGATTGGCGCGAGTACTGCAAGGTGCTCGGGATGCTGCTCGTTCCGTTCGCGGCCATCATGACCCAGCCGGATTTGGGCACGGGTCTGGTGTACCTGGCCATCTCGGCGGTGGTGCTCATCATGGGAGGCGCCAAGGGGCGCTACCTGCTCATCACGCTCATCGCCGGCATCGCGGCCATCGCGGCCGTATTCGCCGTCGACGAGCTGCTGAAGTACCAGCAGTCCGACGGCACGTGGGAGTACCGCCTCTTGAAGAACTACCAGCGCAGCCGCCTGCTCGTGTTCCTGAACCCCGAGGGGGACCTTTCCGGTGACGGCTACAACCTCGCCCAGGCCAAGATCGCCATCGGCAGCGGTGGCCTGTTCGGCAAGGGCATCGGCAACGCCACGCAGTCGACCCACGGCTTTCTGCCCGAGGCCCCCACGGACTTCATCTTCTGCGTTCTGGCCGAGGAGTTCGGGTTCGTGGGCGTCATGGCGCTCATCGGCCTGTACGCCCTGCTCATCGTGGCGTGCCTCTCCATCGCCCGGCGCGCCGACAACCTCTTCGGCATGCTCATCGTCATGGGCGTCATCGGCATGTGGCTCTTCCAGATTTTGGAGAACATCGGCATGGACTGCGGCCTTATGCCCATCACGGGCATCCCGCTGCCCTTCGTCAGCTACGGCTCCTCGTTCATGGTCGTGAACTTCGCGCTCATCGGGCTCATCGGCTCGGTGTACTCCCATACGTCCACCCAGTCCGGCTTTGCCCGGACTCCCTCTCACGGAAGGAAGGCCTCATGAATCTTCCCCTGGATATCCCCGCCCTCCTGAAGGCGGCCACCGATATCGACGAGGCGCGCAACACGCCTCTGGCTGTGTCGGTCTACATCGACGAGACGGCCCCCGGTGATGTGGTAGGTCACGTGCGCAGCGCCTTTGCGAGCGCGGGGGCCAAGACCCGGGTGACCATCGGCTATTTGGACGACAACCTGCTCGCCG
>OGYH01000950.1_pt1 | contig 28826 bp, 13 predicted proteins | sample 1576511 | NCBI WGS metagenome assembly OGYH01 (sample SAMEA3541522, study PRJEB24748) | human gut metagenome | biome: human gut; feature: human-associated habitat; material: faeces | place: China | collected 2012
GGCTTTTGACTTTATTATAGCTTGGAGAGAAATACGGGCGAGGCCGAATGCTTACAAATGCAAGTTTTGTTTTTATAATCAAAAGCTTCATTTATAAAAACAGAACTTGCGTTTATAGTTTATAATAAGTTGATTGTAAGTTTGGTATTAAAAGAAAGGAAGTTTACCCTTAATGCGGAAGAACTTTGCTATTAATAGATTGGGAAGCAACTAGTGCTACTTTACACTCGTTCAGTTATCTATTGGAATAACTTCCTGCATATAAATAGCATCCAGACTCCAAAGAGCAGCATCATTCGTGCTGATGCTCGTACATTCATCTAATAGAGACGGTACTTCCGGCGGAAGTATGGTAGTGATGCGGAAAGGCGGTGCAGGTGTATGTTCCAACCGGGTAAACAAATCTTTCCAGGCTTCTTCAGCCATTTGGGTATTACGCAAGTGATAAGCTGCGTAAGCCATCAGGCGGGAAACACGAAAACGGCTATGGCTAAGCTCCCATGCTTTCTTCTTGTAACGTGCAGCATGGTCAAGCCAGGCGTCTTTCCATTCGGGTATATCAATCATACGCATCATTTCATTGGCTATCTCAAATCCGCCCATGATCGTCATTAAATGGTTGGTTGTTTCCAGTTTGGGGTCACATTCGGTTGTGATGATCCCTGTTGACGGATCAAATCCTAGAGCTTTGGGACCGGTAAAAAGGCGGTTAGGCAGGGCGGCAATGCTTTTCATTCCTGCTATTATTTTATCACGATAAGTTGTGTTACCTGTGCGCTCCCATTCTGTCATCCAATTACCGGCATAAGCCAGCCAGTCGGGGCCGATACGCAAACGGGCGGGAGCAGTACAAGGATATTCACTGCGAGGTTGGGCTAGGCGCATAGGATCCAGTTCATAGAGTTTGTGGTCGGCATCCTTCACTTCAGTCATTAAATCACCGCAACGTTCGTCCGTAGTAAGGTAATAGTAGAAACGGTTCCAGGCGGCCTGGCTGATTCGCGCTTCTTTTGCTCCGCATCCCCAATGACTTACATTATGCCGACTGCCTAATCCGGCATTGGGACCGATATGATAGACATCCACTTCACCCGTATGACGCGTCATAGCTTCTGCCATACGCCAAATATCAATACGCCCGGTACGCAGGAAATTATACCATAGCCACATATTAGAAGCCAGTTCCGTATTGTCCCAGGCAAATCCTCCGACATCGTAACGCCAGGTATGACGAACGGGGTCATAAGCGTGCATTACATCACCATAATTCCAGAAACCGTACCACTTGTTTTGTTCGATTGCTTTCTGATAGAAGTCAATGTAAGCATCCAAGCGGTCTTCTACACGAGTACGGAATGGAGTAGTACGGTCAGGGAGACTCCATATCCCAAAAGCTTGGCGGGCATGAAGATAATTCGGGGTTGGCATTAACAGACTAGGGCTAGAAAATTGTTTGGCATAATCAGCAAAAGCCTTTTTTCCGGCATAGCCACTTTGTGGGATCAGTGTCAACGTAGTTGTACGGGCAATGCCGTATGGCGTATTCATGCCCTCCTGAACATCTTCATAGCTGGCATTCAGGTCATGAGCTATACGATCATAATGCCGCAAATCCATAGGTTCGGACTCCGGGCTCCACAACCAGGCGGTAAGGGTAGCTACCGGGGTTCGTGCGTTTGAAATTTCAATAGAAGAGGGATAAGACTGCCAAAAGTCATGCATACAAAGTCCTAATCCTCCGGTAATATCTCCGACAAAAGTATATCCATCGCTACGTGTGCCGGAAAAGGTTCCTATCCAGGGATTATCGTTATTGGCACGTTTACGAATGGAGAAAGCATCGGCAGTGAGTTGAGACAGACGGTAACCATCCCATGAAGCCCAGTTATCGAGCAGAGAGCGGTTCTTTTCATCGAAAGATTCATAAGGCGGAATACGTTTGCCTTCCATTTGCTGCTGTTGCAGGGAGGGTTCATCTGTTGGCATCTGTTGTGCGTCCTTCTTTTTATTACTGTTTTTCTTATTATCTGCCTTATTTAAAGTGAGTATGCGACGCCCTACCAATGGCTGTACCGGCTCGCTCCACACTCCTCCATCTGCACACGAGAAAGCAATATGACGATTATACAAAGCTTCACGCATAGGAACGTCGAAACGGATACCCAAACTACGAATGAAATCTTTCTTCTGATCTCCGTCATAGACGAAGCTATGTACCATTTTGATCTGTTCACTGCCACCATAAAAGTAGAGACGTACCACAAAAGGAAGCCACTCACGATTATTCCGTTTGTTCATATCAGAGTTATTCGCATAATTCCCTTTCCCTTCAGAGTGATTCGTATCAATCTCCTTATTCCTGTTCCGATGTATCCCTTCCAACTTTACAAGTGCCCGTACAGAGCCCAGACGTTCTATGGTTACTGATTTTATTTCCCCTATGTAATGAGTAAAAGATATTTGAGATGTATTTTCTTGAATCGGCTCGCTTTGAGTATTACAAATCAGACGCGCTTTCTCTCCTACTTTAGTTCCTTTATACAATAGGCTATCAATCAGGAAATCTCCGCGTCGGGGAATAAATACGGAAATTAGCCCTGTTTCAATTTGAATATTTTCAGGCGTTTCAGTGATTGCAATAGAAGCATTAGGCTGTTTATTGATAGTTTTTGCTTTCCGGGGGGCTTTTTCTAATGTCAGTCTTTCTGTTCCGGCAGGAATGACTCCGGCAACTCCGCTCCATTTCACGGAACCATCCGGCCAGTAAGCCAATGGCCAAGTATCTACCGGAATCTCTTGATTTCTATCTGTTTTTAGTCGCAATGAAGTTTCAGGAAATAGGTAGCCTTCATCAAAAGGAACTCCGAAGCTTACAGCTTTGTCTTGTTCAGGAGTATTGCCGATCCAATGTAAAGGAACAGTAGACGTTTGGGATGGCAAACATTCGTAGCGGAAGTTTGTAATGCGGGTACGGGATAAGGTGGTACGAAAGCCGAACCATCCTTCTGTCAGAGGTTCGGCATCGCGGAAGTCCACCAGTCGCTTGCCGTCTATGTAATAACTAACCCTATTATTTTCATTTGTTATCTTAATGTGATACCAGTGATTCGCTTTTAGCAAATGTTCGGTATCTGTATATTCTTTCAATATGGCAGGACGTACTTTGGGATCTGTGATTCCTGCTTCATTGCCGTCATAACGACGGAAGCGTGTAGTAGAGTTATAATTTCCACCATATCCCATGTAATAGAGTTGCAAAGAATAACAATTCAGAAAGATTCCGCTACGCCACTTCTCACGTTTCCATATATTATCAGGATGTTTGGGGTCCGAAGCCATCCAAAAGCAATTCAGGTCACTCAAACGGTCTCCTTCTTTTTCTACAACTACACACGCATCATATTCAATGGTTACCCGTCCGCTCATCTTTTCTTTCCTCCATAAGGTAAGGCCTTTAGGAGACAGTATTTCAGCGGTATCGCCCTGAAATGTCACTTTATAATCCGGAGATTCCGACTCTACCTTCCAATATTTATGAAACTGGCGAGTGTTGAGGCCGGAAACTTTATTGTTTTGTGCGTTTGTTCCTAAAGTGATGAAGAGGAACAAAAGGATAAAGAGTTTTTTCATATGTATATTTGCTATCTCACCTTACAAAGGTAGGGAGAGCCGTTCAATTAAAAAATAGAATATTATCCATATATATGGCGATTCGTTCAAATATGAAAAAAGAACAACCCGACAGTTAGCCGGATTGTTCTTTTTCAACAAACTCATATCAAATAAGAGATTTCTTATTCAAAAACCTTTTTATTCTGCTTTTTTCAAAGTTTCAGCACCTACATAGTAACCTAAGTTAGTTCCCTGGTTATATCCCATATTCTGCATCGCTTGAGACATATCATAATTATGATCGGTCATCAAGTGAGGAAGACGGAATTCGGTAGGATGATTCGTGGAGAATATATAAATAGATTTCATGTCACTTGAACCCATTATTACTTCTTCACGATAGTCACCGAGAAAATCACCATAGTAACAAGGATTGTATTTGGTGCTATGGTTACCGTCATTGCTACCGTAAGTTCCAAAATATACCAAACGAGTCTTATTCGTCTTGTTTACATCAGGGTTCTCTTTATAGCTCACGACACAAGCACGGTCCAGCATTTCTCTTGTCGGCTGCCCGCTCCAATAAATGGCTACATTATACAAAACTCCACCACCAATACCTGTAGGATATGTACTGGATACCAATCCACTGCCACTACAACTGAATACCCCTTCCTGCAAAGAAGACCAGTACTCAAAATTCGGGCTATCCGGATCGATATCTGCCACAATACAACGACCGACATCAGTAGTCGAACCCGCTCCATGGCCGGTAATCAAGCCACCATCTCTTGCATCAATCACTTGACATCCATAACCGTGTCCTTGTCCATTATAATTGCCCGGTTCTTCAAATGAAGCAACAATTTGCAATCCTGAACGGTCTTTTATAAATTTGCCAACACATAAACAGTCACCATGACCGTTTCCGGTACACCACAATTCGCTTCCATCATCATCTATAGCCGCAGAACCATACAAGATTTCATCTTTTCCATCATCGTCCAAGTCCGCTACACGAAAACTATGCGAACACATGGACAACCATTTTGAAGAATGTTCGGCTGTATCAAACTTCCAACGGGTTTCCAGTTTATTCCCTTTCAAATCGAGTGCCCATACTTGCCAATTATGATAAATACCTCTACTGATGATCAGACTGGGGTTGCTTGTTCTCACTCCGGTCGCTTCGTCAGGTATACCATCCAGATAAGCCACCCCGATAAAGAAACGGTCCATGCGGTTTCCGTAATCATCTCCCCAATATTCACTCCAATATTTAGCACGCGACGCTTTTGAACCACTTCCACCACGAGGAATATTATCCACCCGGGTAATTTCACGTCCATCATATCCACGGCAAATAGAGATATATTCGGGACCTTCCATTATCAAACCGCAAATTGTATTAATACTTGCTCCCGAATACCAGCCCACAGCGTCAGTCTGACGAATTCGATAATCGTTCACATTACCATAAGCATCGGTAATGACCTTACCATCCCCAAACTTTGTACCTTCTGAAGAGCGGAAAGCTATTTCACATAAACCATCTCCATCAAAATCGTATAAAATATATGAAGTATAATGTGAACCGGAACGAATATTGATTCCCAAATCAATTTGCCACAAAAAAGTACCATCCATCTTATAAGCTTCCAACAAGGTCGAACCATTATTCCATCCCCCCTGGTTGGCACCATCATACGGTTCTCTCTTCACCACAATCTCCAATTCACCGTCACCGTCCAAGTCACCTAGCTGAATATCATCAGGAGAATATGTAATCGACGCATCGGGTACATTCATGTTTAATCTAATCTCATGATAAAACTTTTCTGCCATTTCAGAGGTAAAGGTATAATCGCAAAGCGTTTCAGCCTGATTGGCAAGAGTGACCCGGTATACATTCGTTTTTGATACATCAATATCCGCATCCACCCAAGAAGTAGTATTCGAAATAGGTTTCTCATTCAATTTCACTTCCGTCTCGCCGTCTACCGACTTATAAATATCAAAAGCAACATTAGACGGATCGGTCTTCAGTAATCTCCAGCTAATCAATGCGGATGATATGCCGGAAGAGTTATTGGCGTCAACATTTGGTGCCGGGTCGTAACTAACCCACATTGCACGGCTACCCGTTATAACTTCAGTAGGCAGAGGCGGCAACTCCTCTTCCGTCTGATTGCCATTGTTCACTTCAACGACGGGGTCATTATCCGAGCAGGCAACTATGGCCAGCAGACAAAACAGCCCCAGTATTATATAATGTTTCTTCATTTCTTTCGTTTTTTTATTCTATAAACATCCGTTCTATGCAAGAATATCCTATCACTATTCATCAGCATTCCGGTTGTGGGTTACCACCCCGGATTCTGCTCCAAATTAGGATTCTTAGATTTTTCACTCTGCGGAATCGGGAAGAAATACATCTTATCATCCCAACTTCTTTCTTTTACCTTACGTTCATACGTATAAGTATCATCCCCATTCTTCGTAATCTTCATTTCAACAATGTTCTTGAAATGTTTGTCACCCTCCTTCCAACGACGTACATCCCAAAAACGATGTCCTTCAAAGGCCAATTCTACCATACGTTCATTCTGATATTTCTTCCAGAAAGCATCATTGGTCATCCCTTGAGGGAATCCGGGCATCTCGGCACGCGTACGAACTACTTTGATAGCATCCACAGCCGAAGTTGTAAATTCATTATCCGTTGCATACGGACTACCCAGATACTTATATACAGCTTCCGCATAATTCAAATAGAACTCTCCAAAACGGAATGTAATCCATGAATGATAGGTCTTTGAAGCTGTACCGGCACGTAAGTCTACTGCCGTCTGACAATACTTCTTCAGATAATAGCCAGTCGGAGTTCCGCCACTCAAAGGCTCCGCATTTAGTCCGCCCTGATAGGTTTGCAGAGGAACAGTATTCCAGTTAGGCCACTTTTCGTCCCCATTCTTGGCAATAGTCAGATAGAAACGAGGGTCGCGGTTGGTATAATAAGGATTAGCAGGATCATAGTTATCCAACTCGTCCGGACGCAACCCTGTATCCTTCATCTCATACGCATCCACCAGTGTCTGTGTGGGACAGTTTCCACCTTTACAATTTTCCAACCCTACCGGGAAGTTATATCCCTCAAAAGAATTAGTGGTAGTAGTGGCACGACGGAGAAAAATCAATTCATTAGTAGCGTCATTGTAATTGTCCTTGCTCCAAAGTGATGAATAATCCTCCACTAAGAGTTTTGCCTTTTCAGCAAACCCATTACTGTCATCTAAAATTTCCTTATTGGCTTTAGCTGCACGATACCACAGTTCTCTATTATCAGTCGGATTAAATAAAGGACTTGCCGCATACAATGCTGCACGAGCTTTCAAGGCCAATACCGTTTTACGGTTGGCACGTCCTGTTTCCGCCGGACTACTAGGCAATGCCATATCTCCCAGTTTACTGTAATCGACGATAATCTTATCTTTAATATCATCACATTCGGCTATGATATAATCAAAAATCTCCTGTGCCGGTCTGCGCGATAACGTATTCGATTCTTCGGCTGTTAATATATGGTCGCTAAACGGCACATCTCCATATTGCCGTACCAAGTTAAAGTAGAAATATGCACGAAGGAAACGTACCTCATACTGGTAATTGGTATAGCGGAACATCTGTTGTGCATAATCACTGTTCAAAGCCAACTCGGGAAATGTCAGTCCGGTAAACTTCTCCAGATATAAATTACAATTGGCTATCCCTTCATAACAGGACGTCCACATGCTACTTTTAGCATTCGACGGACTCCAAGAACCATTGTAAAAGTCTTCAATCTGATTTCCCGAATAAGCATATTCGGACTCATCGGTAGCAGAACCAAGAATTGCCCCGCTATAGTTTCCAAAGTCCACATCCATGGACAAATAGATATTTGTTATCAGCCCTCCTACATTACCGAAGTTGAGCTTCACAAAATCCTCATCATAATTATTGTACTCATGATATTCCATCTTATCTGAGCAGGAACCGAGTGCGGCTACACACATCATTCCGTAGATAATGTTTTTCAGTTTCATTCTTTCGCTTTGTTTTTATGATTAAAAACCAATCGTAACACCGACTACTACACTCTTATTCAGCGGAGTCGCTACACCATAACATTCCGGATCTGTCACATCAATATGATCTGAACAGAACAAGTCTGTTCCTCTGACATATAACTTGGCACTCCCCAATATCTTAGTCTTCTTCATCCATTCTTCCGGAAATCTGTAATACACCTCCGCGTTACGTAACTTCAAGAATGACCGGTCCGCCAACCAAACTGTATTAGCCTGATAGTTATTGGCATTACTCTGTGAACTCAAACGAGGATATTTGGCATTTTGATTTTCCGGTGTCCAACGATTCTCATAATAATGAGTAGAAAGTGTCGTATTATTTATCAACGGCCAAAACATACTCTTCGTATTCAAGACAGCAGAATAGTTACCTGTTCCCTGAAACATTACATCTACTCCAATCCCTTTCCATTCGGCTCCCAAATGGAAAGAATAATAAATTTCCGGAGCCGTCGTACTATAACCGATAGCTGTTTTATCATTGGCATCAATGATTCCGTCTCCATTCACATCTTTATATTTTATATCTCCCGGCACTACCGTACTAAAGTTTTGCGGAAGGCTGTTTGCTATATCTTCTTTATCCTTGAAGAAACCTTCAGCTATCATTCCATACACTTGCCCCAACCGATTTCCCGTTTGCACAAGATTATTATATAAACGCGGTTCTTCCAGTTGCTCCTTAATTTCATTCTTATTCCAAGCAAAATTACCGCCAAGGTTGAACACTACGTCTCCTATCCGTTTCGTATAGTTAAGTCCTAGTTCCACGCCATAGCTATCAACGATCCCGGCATTCTCGAACGGAGCATCTACGCCCAACACATCGGTATATTTTCCTTCGGAAGAGACCCAAATATCTTTTCTCCGTTGATAATAGCCTTCTGCCGTCACGTCCAGTCCATTGAACAACATAGCATCAACACCAACATTGTATTTATACGCTTTCTCATGTGTTGAATTAGCAGTTGCCAGGCGACCGATAATAGTACTTCCGAATTCAGAGTCGTAACTACTGTTAAACTTATATTGCGTACCGGTAGTCGTATAAATCTGGTCCCAATAGTCATATACAGTAGTACTTCCGTCTTTAGGCAGATAATCAACATTGATCACTCCAAATGAAGCTCGCAATTTCAAGAAGTTCACCCAAGACACATCCTTCAACCATTTTTCTTCCGAAAGTACCCAAGCAGCAGAAATGGCAGGAGAAAAAGCCCATTTATGTCCCGGTGCCAATAAACTGGAAGCCGAGCCAACCAATGCCAGATCCAAATAATAGCGATTAGAGAAACCTACATGATTATACCAAGAAACATTTTGCCGATAAATAGTGGTATTCAGACCGTATGAATCACGATATTCATAATCCCATTTCAATTGAGAATACACATCCCACTTTTGGAACGAGCGATTATAATCGACACTACCTGCAAAATTAAATTGGCGCGCCCAGTTGTCAATACCTGCACCCGAACCCATTTCACTGGATTCGCCACCTGAAATGGCAGTATAAAACGGACCGTTAGTTGTCCAGCTTGTTGCATAACCGGCATACGTATAAGTCTTGCTATGGTCTTCCAGAATATTGGAATAGTTGTCATAAGCTAAACGAAAGTTAGCTCCCAATCCTTTCAGCAAACCAGACAAATCTTGTGACAAGGTAAGGTCGGCAAACAAACTACGAGAGTGTCCTTTAGAATAAGCAGCTCCCTGCGATTGTGCGACAGGATTCGACGTCCCCGCCCAAGTAGTACTTCCTCCCCAACTACCATCTTCCGTACGAACCGGAAAAGCTGCAGAAGGAATCGAATAAATCATATCCCATAGGTTAACCGAAGCCCCCGGAATCCGAGATTCGGACAAGGTACCGAGAAGATTCAACTTCAATTTGGTAGTGGCGGTTAAATCAATATCCAGATTTGTACGCAAATTAGCACGCGAATACATATTCTGTGTAGAATATCCGTCATTTGCATTCGGGGTTTTGATAAACCCTTTGTCTGTTAATAAATTCGCCATAGTATAGTAGCGGAACTTTGCTCCTCCCCCACGGAATTCGATCGTATATTTATTAGAAACTCCTCTGTCTTTAAAGGTTTCATCAATCCAGTTCACATTAGGATAGAGATAAGGGTACATACGGGAAGCCCCTCCACTACCTACTCCATTACGGAAAGCATCGACTTCTTCCGGAGTATACCGAGCTCCCAAACCTTCATATCCACGCGCTTCATTCACTGCAGAAGCATACGTAGCTGCATCTACAAATTCCGGACGTCGAGACTGAGTGTTAATGATATGATCATACGTAAAGGTTATCTCTTTTGTTTTGTACTTACCACGCTTTGTCGTAATCAAGATCGCACCGTTCACCCCTTTGTATCCGTACAATGCCACAGCCGCGGCATCTTTCAGGATGGAAACGGATTCTACTTCTTCCGGACTCACCAAGCTCATGTCTCGTTCCAAACCGTCAACCAGCACAAGCGGTGTACTACTTGACAAGCTCTGCAAACCACGTACATAAAAGGTAGGATCTGCCATTAACCCGGTACTGGCCGCATTCTGCAAAGTAGTAAGGCCCAATCCATATCCATATAAAGAATTGGATATATTCCGGGAAGACCGCTTATTAAACTCTTCATTATAGGTGGTAGAAACTGCTGCCGTTGATTCATGACGATTGAATGTCCGGTTAGCTCCCACATCAATAGTCTGAGCTGCATATCCCATCACAATGGTCATCGGACCATCAGTCTTTGCCACAACTGTGGTAGAGCCTTTGTCGACAGAAACGACACTCAAGCGTTGTCCTTTCTCGACCGCAATCTCGAATTTACCATCTTTATCAGTTTCAACCCGGGTCTCCACTGCGCCACCTTCCACATTAACGGACGCTCCATAGACTGGGTTTCCCGATTTATCAACAACAATACCTATAATGTTGTTGTCTGTATTCTGCGCTCTGACCGGAATGCTCAAACAAACCAGTAAAGCCAGTATCAGAATCTTATTTTTTCTCATATAAATCAATATTCAATATTGTTTTAATCTATTTCGCTGTCTCACATTACCAACCCGGATTCTGAATCAATCCATATCCTTTGTTAATTTCCGTTTGCGGAAATGGAGAAAGATACCATTTGGAATCAAATCCGTACGTCCACCACCGACGGACCGGTTTGGATAACTCAAACCTTTCATATTCAAAACGAGTAGGCTGCAATGCTCCCTTGTTCTTATCTCCTTCATTCCATTTAGCATTTCCCGTTATACGATTACCGGTATCATCCAAACGATAGGCGAGCAACCCGTGCAGGCGCTTCTCGAAACGATCGGCACGTTTATAACGGACAAGATCAAAGTAACGGCTATCTTCAAGCCCCAATTCCCGAACACGCTCGCACAGCAATTCTTCCAATAAGGCTGCTTTGTCAGAAAGTAAATTCTTATCTGTAACACACTCCGCCAAATCTTTCTTCAATCCTACACGGGCACGTACTATATTCATTTGGTTAATAGCGCCCCGGTGATCATTCTTGGCTTGAAGCAAGGCCTCTGCATAAGTCAAATAAATGTCAGATAAACGAAGATATACCCAATGCGTATACTGACGTTGGTACTCTGTTCCCAAATAATATTTCATATTTTTATAACCAGTCGCATAGTTACCTGATTCAAGTGCAGCATTTTGTCCTTCATCGTATCCTCCGACCCACAATTCATAAGGTAAACCGGACATTGTTCCTGCACTCCAGTCTAGCATCTTCGGCAATCCGTTTACCATGCAATGCTCATACAGACGAGGATCACGGGTTAATACAATTTCCGACAATAGTTGTTCTCCATTTTTGAATGTTCCGGTCAGGAACATTGCATCCAACTTACCTTCTGTTTCCGTCTTTTTCCAGTCAAACGGAGTACCGTCGGCCCATGGGAACATCTCCACATATTCCTGTGTAGGCGGATATTCGGTACGACAAAGTGACGGAACAGCCCAGGAATGCCACATATAAGAACTTGAGTTGAAAGCGTCCGACATATTCGTGCGGACAGAATGCAAGACCTCCTTGCTGTTCTGACGAATATATCCCATACGATATGCCTGCCGATACTGTTCCGGTGTTTCTTCCGAAGCCTTATTCAGGCTATACCCGCCTTGACTCTCCAGCTCTTTAAAGAATGCTTCACAAGCCTTCAAACAGTTATCCCAAAGTTCCGCATGGTAGCCACCGTACCATACCAGATGCTGCTGTTCAGCCTCTGAGTTTCCTCCTGCATATCCGTTGACATCATTAAACAACGGAGAAGCGGCAAATTGCCAGATTTTGCATTTCAATGCCATCGCACCGGCCTTTGTCCAGTGTCCGGCCTTGCTAGCAAGATCGGCATCAGCATAAGCCCACACCAATCCACCGGAATTGATAGCATCATCCAACATCTTTATCATGTAGTTAACAGTCTCCTCTACCGTAGCACGGGGGATTTCATAACCTGACTCCGTACCGGTGAATGAAGCATATAACAATGGAAGACCTCCATAATGACGGAACATATCAAAATAGCGTGCCGCAATCAGGCATTTAGCTTCTGCCACCAACTGAGTTTTTTCAGTGTTATCCATACCCGGCACTCTATCTATATTTTCCATTAGCAACCAACACCAACGCACTACTTCCCATACCATTTCCCGTGTATATGGGAAAATATTACCACGCGTGCCATAGTTGGCATTGAGAGAACCCAAATAATACTGCTGATATACAGTCGCATCACTAAAATAAAGTGACCAGCAGTCTGTTAGCGCATCCTTCTTTCCTAAATAAGGACTGGAAGAATCAGGAATATTACCGTTACTGTCCGTATTATAAGGTAATCCGTAATACTGTCTACTGTAACAGGTATTCAAAAATTGGCGCGTATATTCCGCACTATTGAACACTGTGTCAATAGTAGCATTTCCGCCCGGTGCCTTATCCAAAAAAGAGTTTCCGAATTTAATTTCGTCCACACATGAAGTGGAAACCAAACAAACCGCCGCTCCCAACATCGCACCGATGAACCATTTATTTTGTAATTTCATTGTATCTTTCCTTTATCTATTTTAGAATCCTAATTTCAAGCTCAACGTATAAGTCTTGGACAATGGATAAGAAGGTGCATTAGTAGCTCTTGCCTCCGGATCACCCCACAAATAAGGTGTAATCGTCCACAAATTATATCCTGCAAAAGCCAACTGACATGTATTCAGTCCAAGTTTCTTCATTAATGGGAAGTGAAAATTGTATGCCACCTGAAGAGTTTTCAAACGCAAGTATTTGGCATCTTTCTCATATAAAGTGGAAGTAGCATAATTATTCTTTGCATTATCAATGGTAGCTCTCGGATACTCCGAAGATTGTGACGGATTTTCCGGTGTCCATGTATGATCCAGATGGTATGCCAACAATCCTCCCTGCTCGCTATTGGAAGATGAATAAAACGGTTGACGAAATACATCCGAAATCATACGACTTACATTCCAGGCCCCTGTCCATTGAGTACTTATTTCCAGATTCTTCCAACTGAATCCTAAATTAATACCTAGCATATATTCAGGATCGTCTGTAAAGCCATAGTCATAACTTGCATCATTTGCATCAATCTTACGGTCACCATTCAAGTCAACATATACTGCATCTCCATTTTGAAGAATACTCTCGTGAGTGGGGAACGGACGATTAAATGTCTGCTCATATAGCGCAGGTGTATCCTCATCATAGAAGCGCCAGAAAACATATTGACTACGCGAACCGATACGGTGTCCCTTCTGATATTGATATAAATTATTCTGCGGTGCTTCCTTCTTTTCAAGAATCTCATTCTGATTATAAGAAAGGTTAATACCCGCCCAATAACGGAAATTATCGCCAATCTTATCGTTCCATTTTAAAGAAAGTTCCCAGCCCCAACTGTCTACACTTCCTAAATTTGAATAGGGAGTAATGAACCCTAACATTCCCGGAGCTGTACCGTCACGCAAAAGGATGTCATTACGACGTTCTTTATAATATTCAAAGGTTGTTTTCAGACGGTCATCAAGGAAGTTAATATCAACACCATAGTTCCGTTTCAGAGCTTTTTCCCATGTCACAGCAGGGTTATTCTTAGCTACCTCACGCGCACCCAGACTAACAGTACCATTATCTGTTCCGAATCCATATCCCCAGGCGTTAGTTGCTCCTCCACTTGCCGTTACACGATTTGCCAAGTCACCTAAACCGACATTATATGGATCAGCCATATACATAAACCGCGATCCTCCAATATTATCGTTACCTACCAAACCGACACTGGCACGTAATTTCAAAAAGCTAACCACCGACTTCAAAGGACGGAAAAACTTCTCTTCACTCATCACCCAACCTATAGAACCAGCCGGGAAATAAGAAAAGCGCAAATCGGACGCAAAGTTTTCCGAACCGTTATAACCCACATTAAACTCTGCCATATAGCGGCTCTTCCAATCATAAGTGACACGTCCGACTAATCCGACATATCCATGAGGAATGTCCGAATATACTTTCGGATAATACTCTTTCTGTTGATTATACAAAACTAAGGCTGTCACCGTATGATCACCAAAAGTACGATTATAATTAAAGCTGGCTTCCATATACCAATTACGTGCTTTGCCTGTAGTATACGAATACTTCACATCTGTATTCTCTCCAAACTTACGATAAGCAATACTACCGTCATCCATCAATACAGGAGTGTATGTAGCAATAGACCCACCAGAACCGACTTTATTAACTGTAAACGAGCTGTTATAAGATCCCTTCACTTTAAAAGAAAGTCCTTTAGTCAAGAAGTCCATTTTTTGATCCAGAATCACATCTACATTCAGCGAATTGTTGCTGGTCTGGCTGAATCCATTTCCATAATATCCCATACCTGTACCTCCAGTAAATGGTAATTTCAGCCCGTCCGAATAAGTCTCATCGCTCGAATTTACTAATTTTCCGTCTATGATTCCCGGACTGGAGAAAGGAGTAGCATAATACATATTTTTAATCAATCCGGAAGATCCCTGACTCGTACGCGGCTGGTCTGAGTTATTCACATTACCACTAATATTGAATGACAAAGTAGTCGTTTTAGTGACATCCATATCCAAGTTTGTACGATAGTTAAACCGACGGTACTGATAGCTTAAATTATAAGGAAGATCAAACTCACTAAAAAGTCCTCCTTGCGTATAAGCACCTGCAGAGATGAAATAACGTACTTTATCTGTTCCTCCCGAGATGTTCAGATTATGCTGGCTCTGAAGCGTAGAGCTTTTCATAATATAGTCAGCCCATTGTATATTTGGGAAACGAATAGGATCGGAACCATCTGCAAATTTTTGAATCACGCCATCACTAAATAAGGCAGATTTGCCATCACCGGACATCATTTGATTATGAAAACGGGCATAGTCATAGGAACTTGCCTGTTCTACCATTTTTGTAGGCATCAATACAGAAGCAGAAGTAGTAAACGAAATTTTCGCCTTTCCTTCCTTTCCTCGTTTAGTTGTAATCAAAATGACCCCATTTGCTCCACGAATACCAAATACGGCTGTTGCCGAAGCATCTTTCAAGATAGAAATGGATTCAATTTCATTCGGGTCGATATCACTCATACTTTCACGATCCACACCGTCTACCTGAATTAACGGTGAAGAATTTTCCCAAGTAGCTTTACCACGAATAAAAATTTCAGCGGCATCCGCTCCCGGCTCACCGGAATATTGTACGGTAGTCAAACCTGTCATCTGCCCTCCTAATACATTGGAAACCGAACCTACAGATACACGGGTCAATTCTTCTCCCTTCACACTAGCGATAGCTCCTGTCATGGTCACTTTCTTCTGCGTACCATAAGCTACGATTTCCACCTCTTCAAGTGCTGTCACATCCTCTACCAGAATGACTTTCATGTCATTTTTCGCTACTACTTTTTTATCGGTATAACCTATAAAAGATACTTTCAATTTCGCACCGGGACGTACATTTATTCTAAATACACCGTCAATATCGGTAATTGTACCATTAGATGTTCCTTCCGCAAGTACACTTGCTCCAATTATCGGTTCGCCTTGGCTGTCAACTACTGTTCCTTTTATAGTACTTTGCTGCTGTACAACTTCAACGGCTGCCGAAGCTGTTTGCAATCCCCATGCAGGTGCAAAAGTTGCTATAGTGAAAAACAGAGCGACAGGCAAGGTTGTGCCCTTTATAAAGTTTTTCTTATTCATATATGTATATGTTCATGATATAAGTATAGTTGACGGACTTTATATACCGTCATGTTTATTTTAGAATGCGAGCATCATACGGAAATAGCCGGCGCCTTCATTACGTCGTTTATCATTTATTACTCCCGTAGAAAAATTGTGTTGGTATACAATTTGTGCATTTCCAGTTCGCTCTGCGTTACTCCAATGGCGAGAACCTTCAAGCAGTTCATCTCCTCCTACTGCTTTTAGCCTCGCATTAATTGTTGATTTCAGCCGGAACAACAAGTCTAATTCTTTCAAAGAAGCAAGGAACCAATCAGAAGTAATGTTAGGCGCGACTACTTTTGTACGATATGCTTGAACAAAGTTCACACCCGCTTGACATGCATTTTCCCATGAAGGAGAGTTTATCATTAGTTCGGTATGATTATAGCCCAAGAATGGCAGAGCTGCTACACCTTCAGCATCAGTAGTCTTTGTATCAGTATTAATAAACTTGCCAGTCCAGTCATCGTCACTATTAAACCAATTACCATAAAAATAATCTCTTGACTGCGGAGAAAATACGGAAGTTTTTGAGTCGTTATATTCAGCATAATTCATAGCAACGACTAACCCATGAGTACACCCCGGATGATCACGGCGCAAAGCATCCTGCGTTTCCGTATATGCCTCGTGCGTCACAGAAGGCTGTATATTCCCTACATAACATACAATACCAATTACACTCTCCGGCACCGTTTCCGCATCTACAGAAACTATTTTTCCGTCCGCACAAAAATAATCCCCTACCTGCAAAGTATGGTTAATCTTACTCTTATCTTCGATGGTATACATCTTCGCCGTTCCTCCTTCCAAAGTACCTTTAGCTTCGTATTCCATTTCACTTACTCCTGTATAAGTACCCTTTATTGAGAATTCTTTATTCGGGTTAACCAAAAAGCGGTATGTATCCGTACTTTCCTGATAATAAGGAGTTGCTTGAGTATTGTTCACTGTAAACGAACCGGCAGATAATGGTAACAGATAATCATCTATACCGCCATTTGTAAAGCTATAGGTCAAACTAGGCATCTTCACTACCGCAAGAGCCATCCGATGTTGCATAGTAAAAGCGATCTGTCCTTTCAAACGATCCCCCTGAACACTACCCGTACTCGTCATCAAATCATATTGTGTATAATTTCCTTCAGTTTGTTCACTGCCTATTTTCCAATTGTTGACGTATGTTTCAAAAGGATCCACCTTTGTCGGATCAAAAGTCACATTCGCATTATACGGATAGTATGCATAAAAAGTCATCCGCTGAAATTGTGAACCTTTGTATTCAATAGGATCCCCTCCATCAGTCAATTCCCAATAGCCATCTGTCAGTGTGAATTTCCGATTCTTGATATCCTCTACCACCGTTTCTCCTCTTACCGCAAATATACCGATAGCATCTCCGTTAGAAAATCGGGTAGTATATCCATTCTCTGTAGCACGTGTCTTACCACTTTCGTCCATAAATCCTTCATCAGACACACTAATCTGAAATCCCTGCAAAGAATCCGGCGTTTCTCCGGTGAGTTCTTCATTTTGCGAGCAAGACGCAACTATGGCTGCGCCAGCCAGAAAAAGCATTGATATATAATTATATACTTTCATAAATCTCATGTTTATATTTTTAGCATTTTTTGTCTATACTAGATTGGTAAACAGATCACTTCACAACAGGCTGTGGAGTTACGGTTTCTTCTGTAATATTCCAACTAGGGTTGGTTATCTCTGTTCCAGTTTCAGCTATACTCGGATCGGATGTTATAGGATCGTGGTTTTCATCCTCCCATCCTATTATTTGCGTTTGTTCTGTAATTGTCAACACATAATTATTGTCCTCGTATTTATTTGTCTTGATGATGTAATTATAAGAAAATCCCGATTTCAATTCTGTCAGGTTAGCAAACTCGGCTTCATAAAGATAACCGTTCATTCTAGCTTGGATAGTTACTTTGCCTTGCACCTTCTGTGGCAGTAAAATAGCTTGTACTGTATAATTATCCTGCTCTCCTATTTTATCCCAATAAATATCATCTTTGTCCGTAACAGGGTCTTCACTGACTGTTGTCTCCCCTGTTTTAGGATTAAATGTACCATTATTCTTAAGCCCAATAAGATAGCAAGTTATATCTGCCAAGTCCACACCTTCGCCAGCTTGAAACTCCAATCTAATACGACTCATCACATGATTGAATGCTAATGTCACGTTCGGGGTTTGTGATGTAGCCTTCCCTTTGGCAAAAAGAAAATCTATCTTCGCACGTTCTTCTGCTGTAGCTTGATTGTCACTGGCTGTAGTCACTTCCAATACAGGTTGTTCTTCACCTGATGTACCAGAAAATGGAGCGTATGCCACTACATCATACTCTCCGGAACCTAATACCCAAATTTCTTCTGCATTTCCTCCTTTTGCTGCAAAAAGACCATTGCCTTTGTATTTGTAATGAATATTCACTTGTTCCGTACCACAAGTGATTCCTACCGAGTCTTCTGCCTCCCAGTTTGTTTCCGTAGCTCTTGTAACAAGATTGCTAGCCTCATGATTGTTTATTACTGCACTAAAAGAAACTTTCGCTCCCGTATCACCGGTAAACTGAATATCAGTTTCTTTAATATCGTTGCTACATCCTGCTAAAAGTAGTAAGGCAACAGCAGTTGTGACATAGTTTTTTTTCATACCATGTTTTTTAAAGTTAAACATATTTTTGTTGATTAGTAAAATCGTCGTAAAGTAAAAAAGACAATGGCTGCATTCTTTTCCAACCAGCAATTGAAATAAATGGAGCATTTTTTTGTTGTTTTCCATATTCATTAGTTATATCTGTTAAGTTAAACAAAAGTTAGATTCTCTTTTTAAACATAACTACCTGCGCATCAAACGACTACATACAGCTAGCAATCAATTGAGGATAAGATTTGAACAATTAGTACCATTAATATCTTTTTTACCTATTATGAGTTATCCGGTATGCGAATCTTTTTTCGTTCCACTATAGTTATCTTTGCGTTTGACTATAGTTATCCGCAAGGGTAACTATAGTGTACTTTGCGGATAACTATAGTGGAACGAAAAAATGATAGCGATCGGAATGAAATCGATTAGCAAAAGAAGGAACTAAAAATAGCAGTGAAAAACTATCTATACTATAGCAATTGGTCAAGTACGGCACGGAACACCTTATCGGCATGTTCTTGCATAATCTTAATATAATTAAAGATAGGACGGTTATTTTTCATACTGTGTCCGATACAGTATTCTATTTTTTCAATTTGAATGCCTAAATCATATCCGTGTTGTGCAAATGTCTTTCGGGCGGAATAGTAAGTAACCTTTTTCTTTACCCCCGAAAGTTCTGTTACCTTATTTATATGTCGGAAGACTAAACTATATATTTGTTTATAAGATGAATATTTACCAAACTGCAAATGCCCATTTCTCGACATATATTTATCTATGAGCACTTTTGCTTCAGGCTGCAAAGTAAATACAATTTCATTTTCTCCCTTCTTGCTATTACGTGTTTTGTGACGCACATAACGCATATCGTTCTTATTTTTAAAATCATATACTAATAAATCTCTCAGGTTGATACCGCCTAAATAATAGGTAAGCATAAAAATATCTCTCACCATGGATAAAGAAGGCTTTAAAAGCCGGACATCACGTATTCTCTTCAGTTCATCTATTGACAAATCAAGTTCCCGCACATTACTTGCCGGCATCTTAAAGAGGACAAAAGGATGAATGGAGTAAGATACATAATTCATCTTACCGGCATAATTTAATATCACCTTTATCAAAGTCAGATATATTCTGATAGTTGTATCTGCCAGATTCTCCTCGTGAAGAACTTTGGCAAATTCTTGGATATGTATAGGTGTCAATTGAATTAAAGGAAAATCCCCTTTCATATATTTGACTAATCTTTCGGAAGCTATCTTATAAAGTTTATAAGATTTCTCCCGCTCTTCTCCTTTCATGAAATTCATGTATTCTTTTGCAACAGCTTGAAAGGTTATACCTTTTTTCTTTTGTTCATAAGTAATTATACGTATAAGCTCGGTACATGAAATTGCTGGTAAATAGCTGATCGATGTAATAATTTCTTCATACTCATTGATTAGTTTCCGAAGACAAGCATTCATATTCGCTGCATTCTCATGCCTTACTACTCGACCATTTTTTAGTTGACTGGCAGAATCCAAAGTAAATTGGGTAGATATATATCTGGTTTGAGAATGATGTGCTACGGCTATCCTTATTCGATGTCTGCCATTTGATAATTTTTTAGTTGGAACAACTACAATTGAAAAATTCGCCATATCATTTTTAGGTTTATAAATTACTATTTTCCATACAATAAAATAGAAACAAAAAGGTTCATAGTCATTAGGGACTAATCGAAAATCGCTCCCACAGCATGGAATATCGTGCAAAAGACGGTATTTTCCATGCATTTGTACGATTCTGCATTGCTATATCTTGATTAAGTCGTTATGTTTGCAACACTTTTTCACAGGTAGAGTGTGAAAAGTTATGTTTAAAAAGAGAATCTAACTTTTGTTTAACTCTATAATAAATATGCTATGTAAATATATTAATATCATACAATATATTATACTACTAAACCTCTATAAAGTACTACGTTACAGGAATATCCATATAAAAAGAAACAAAGAGTCTTCATTAGAGGATAAAAAGATAAATCAACAATAAAGGATCTATAAACCAATATTTATAACTTAATAATTAAAGTATGAAAAGCAACAAAAAAGGTTATCACCTGTATGCCTATAAGGATACTATCCGACGGCTATTTCTTCTCACTTTGTTCTCCTTTTTAATAGTAGAATCTTATGCCCAGAATAAGACAATTTCGGGCACAGTTACAGATTTCACCGGAGAACCGGTTATTGGTGCCAGTGTATTGGTTAATGGTACTACTAATGGTACAATTACTGATTTAAATGGCAAGTTTTCTCTTTCCAATGTGCCAACCAAAGGTACAATCACTATCACTTATATAGGATACAAAAAGCAAGAAGTATCCGTAGCAGGAAATACTAACTTCAAGATAACTCTTCAAGAAGATACCGAGACCTTAGACGAAGTAGTAGTTGTAGGCTATGGAGTACAGAAAAAAAGTGACGTAACCGGTGCTATGGCTCGCGTAGGTGAAAAAGAACTGAAAGCAATGCCTGTAAGAAATGCGCTAGAAGGGATGCAAGGTAAAACAGCCGGTGTAGATATTACATCCAGTCAGCGTCCCGGAGAGGTGGGCAACATTAATATTCGTGGACAACGCTCTATTAATGCGGAACAGGGTCCACTGTATGTGGTAGACGGTATGGTAATTCAAAATGGAGGCATTGAAAATATCAATCCTTCCGACATTGAAGCTATTGACATTTTAAAAGATGCTTCAGCCACAGCTATTTATGGCTCACGTGGTGCCAACGGTGTGATTCTTGTAACTACCAAAAAAGGAAAAGAAGGTAAAGTGACCCTAAACTATTCCGGTACTGTCACTTTTGAAACGCTACACGATGTTACAGAAATGATGTCTGCCGCCGAATGGTTGGATTATGCCCGCTTAGCCAAATACAATGCAGGTTCTTATGCTTCTGCCACTCCAACTTATGAAGCCGATAAAGCTGCATTTGGTAGCGTAACTGCTTCATGGAAAAACATCGAAAAAGCATGGGTAAATGGAGTCTACGATCCATCTTTAGTAGGATCATATGACTGGGCTTCGCACGGTAAACAGACGGGGATCACTCACGAACATACCTTAAGTGCATCCGGAGGGTCTGACAAATTCCAAGGCTATGCCTCATTCGGTTATTTGGATCAGAAAGGTACACAACCAGGGCAAGCATATGAACGTTATACGTTAAAAACCTCATTTGATGTGACTCCTGTCAATTGGTTCAAAATGGGATCTTCAATTAATGCATCTTATTCCACTCAAGACTATGGATATAGTTTCTCCAAGTCTGTAACCGGTTCGGGTGATTTCTATAGCGCATTAAGAAGTATGATTCCGTGGACAGTACCTTATGACGAAAACGGTGAATATGTCCGTTATCCGAGTGGGGATGTAAATATCATCAACCCTATTCGTGAATTAGACTACAACACCAACCAACGCCGCACTTTCCGTGCTTCTGCCAGTTTGTATTCGCAAATTGATTTCGGTAAAATCTGGAAACCACTGGAAGGCTTATCTTATCGTCTTCAGTTTGGTCCTGAATTCCAATTCTACACTTTAGGAGTCGCTAATGCAGCAGATGGTATTAATGGAGATGGTAACAATGGCGCACAATACAAGAACGAACAAAAACGTGCATGGACATTGGATAACCTGATCTATTATAACAAAGCCCTGGGTCAACATAATTTAGGCATGACATTGATGCAATCCGCTTCTGCCTACCATTACGAGATGGGAGATATGAGAGCTACTAATGTAGCCTCATCAGATGAGCTCTGGTATAATATAGGATCTGCCGGTACACTAAACTCTTTTGGCACAGGTCTGACCGAGACTCAAATGGCATCTTATATGATTCGTCTAAACTATGGTTATAAAGATAAGTACTTATTGACAGCATCTATGCGTTGGGACGGCGCCTCTCAATTAGCCGAAGGGCACAAATGGGCAAGTTTCCCTTCTGCTGCTATCGCATGGAGAATGGATCAGGAAGATTTCCTGAAAGACATCAGTTGGTTGAATCAGTTGAAACTTCGTATAGGTATGGGTGTTACAGGTAATGCGGCAATCAAAGCATATGCAACTAAAGGCGCTATCACAGGCTTATACTATAATTGGGGACAGAATGAGTCATCTTTGGGCTATGTACCTTCAGATCCTTCACAGAAGGAACCCGCTAAAATGGCTAATCCAACTCTAGGCTGGGAAAGAACTACACAATACAATGTCGGTGTTGACTATGGTTTCTTTAATAACCGACTTACTGGTAGTATCGATGCATACAAAACGAAAACTGATGATTTGTTACTAGAAATGTCAATTCCTTCACTAACGGGTTATGTTTCTACTTATGCCAATGTAGGTAAAACATCCGGATATGGTATTGACCTACAAGTAAATGCAATACCTATACAAACAAAAGATTTTTCGTGGAGCACTACTTTAACATGGTCAATGGATAGAAACCGAATCGACGAATTGTCTAATGGTAGAACAGAAGATGTGAACAACAAATGGTTTGTCGGTGAGGAAATCGGTGTTTATTACGACTGGGTATATGATGGCATCTGGAAAACAGAAGAAGCTGAAGAAGCTGCCAAATACGGACGTAAACCGGGACAAATCAAAGTGAAAGATTTAAATAATGACGATACAATAGATGCCAATGACGATAAGAAAATTGTAGGGCATACACGTCCACGCTGGACAGGTGGATGGAGTAACACTTTCAGCTATAAGAATTTTGAGCTATCCTTCTTTATTTTATCACGTTGGGGATTTACTGTTCCACAGGGAGCTGTTACTCTTGACGGTCGCTATATGCAGCGTAAAATAGACTATTGGGTAGCCGGTACAAATGAGAATGCAAAATACTATTCACCCGGTTCCAACGGTGAAGGAGCCGATGCCTTTAACAGCGCAATGAACTATCAGGATGGCTCATACATCAAAGTTCGTAATATCTCATTGGGTTATAACTTTACCCCACAACAATTAAAGAACTTGGGCATCAATAATTTGAAGCTATATGTTCAAGCCATGAACCCATTCAATATCTATAAAGCATGTGACTTTTTGGATACAGACTTGGTAAATTATGACAATAATACCAAAACATTTGGTTCACCTACCACTTTGAAGAGTTTTGTAATAGGTGTCAACATCGGATTCTAATAAACAAATTAAAGTAAAGACATTATGAAATTAAATAGAATATTATTTGCTGCTTTAATAGCCAGCATAACAGGAAGCTCGATCACTTCGTGCAGTGAATCTTTCCTTGATGAGAATTTAACAACTCAATATAGTACCGACCGCTTTAAGACACAAGAAGGTCTTGATGAATTAGTGACTGGAGCCTATCAGAAACTGAAATTCAAATTCAACTATATATGGGGGATTCAGTGCTACAACATGGGAGTAGATGAATTTACTGATGCTAATAATGTTATTCCAGCATGGAATCACTATAGTCAAGATTTAAATTCATCTGAAAATGCCGCCAACCAACCTATCTGGGACAATTACTACGGACTGGTTGAACCCGCAAACATATTGATCCAAAACATACCTCAATATTATAACCAAAGTTCACCCACATATAACACACGCTTGGGAGAAGCACACTTTCTAAGAGCCTATGCTTATTTTGAATTAGTGAAGCAATTTGGTGGTGTGCCGTTGAAATTAGTTCCGTCTACAAGCGCGGAAACGTACTTCACACGGAATTCTGCTGAAGAAATATACACACAGGTTATAGCTGATTTTGGAGAAGCCTACAGACTACTTCCGGATAAAGGTGAATCAATCGGACGAATTAACAAATATGCTGCTGCCCATTTCCTTGCAAAAGCACATTTATTCCGTGCCTCCGAATTGTACAGCGATTGGAATAGTAATTATGTAGCATCTGACCTCGATGCTGTTATTCAATATGGCTCGGAAGTTGTAGACGCACATCCATTGTGTAATGATTATGTAGAACTTTGGGACTATGAGCAGCCGAACGGAGCCAATGAAAAAGTAAGTGAAGTGATTCTGGCAGCTCAATTCTCTAATGATGAATCAACATGGGGACGCTATGGAAATCAGATGCATCTTTATTATCCGGCCGTATACCAAGGTAATGACATAGGTGGATGTAAACGTGACATCTCCGGAGGACGTGAATTCTCATACGTAAGTGCTACAGAGTATACCATGCAGGTATTTGACCGTGTCAATGACTCTCGTTTCTGGAAATCATTCATTACCTGTTATGGAGCCAACGAAACCAAAAGTGCTCCCACCTGGACAGCAGAAGATATGCCATACGCTCCGGCAGGTGTAAAAGAAGGTGACAAACGTTTCAGTGGAGGTGAACTCGGTATGAAATACATCGTTAATGACCCGGGAGACAACCGCTATGAGAAATATTCCAACGCTCCGGCATATACTGTTTTGAAAGATGGAAAAATGTGTAACACGTATACATATGTACGCTATTTCAAAGGACAGGAACACAGCTGGAATATAAATGAGAAAACAGGTAATTATTACGATATCATACCTCACAAGCGTTCAGTAGCTTTATCTAAATTCCGTGATGGTTATCGTGTTTCCATCGCATCTCAATTCGGCACTCGCGATGCTATCATCGCCCGTTCGGCAGATGATGTACTAATGGTTGCCGAAGCATATATTCGTAAAGGTGAAGCCAATTATGACAAAGCTGTCGAATGGATGAACAAACTACGTGAACGTGCCGGTTATAAAACTGGTGAAGACCGTAGTAAGAACGTAGATGGTGGACAAGCTTATAAGAATAATCCTTATTGTTCCGGGAAAGGAGGCGGTCACTCCTCCGAAGGTGCTATTTACTGGGAAGAAAACACCTATTATGAGTCAAACAATATCGAACAGGAGACTACTGCTTCTACCAAAACTACGATGAAATTAAATAGTGTGGCAGACGTTTATAACTCTACAGTCGACACTCCTATCTACAACGAACTGGGATGTACATCCAATGCTGACAAAATGATGTGCTTCCTATTAAATGAACGTACCCGTGAGCTTTGTGGCGAATTGCAACGCTGGGAAGATCTGGCACGTACCAAGACGTTAGACGCCCGCTGGCATAAATTCAACGACGGTGCCAGCAGAGGTCTTGGCGAATTCAAATCGGAGAAACATTACTATCGTCCGATCCCCCAAGCCTTCTTGGACGGTATCACCAATTCAAATGGTTCTGCACTAAGCAATGAAGAAAAGAAAGCAATGCAGAATCCGGGATATTAAGATAAACAACTAAACTTATTGCCACTTGGCACTCTTTGAAATAGTATTCCTAATCAAAGAGTAGCAAGTGGCAATATTATTTCTTATATTTCCGTTGTTTTTCACTTCGTCTTCCTCATAAACATCTTAATCTGTTCACTAATCTGCTCCATCCCCTTTATCGAAGGATGACCGCTCTTTTTGTCAATATCATGCAGTTCAATACAATCAATGTTATAGTGATTGCAGATAGCTCTGACTGATTCATTAAACTCTTCCTTTAAACCAGAGTTCAGCAGAAAGTAGATTTCAACATTAGGATAACGATCAATCATGTGGTCAAGCAGATATGCCATAGCCGGACGGAATGTATATAAATCTTCCTTGGTCCACCCTTCATACTTGTAATCCCCAAGCGGTGAGCCGGCCCAACAATCATTCGTTGCACCGAAAATAAAGATGATATCCGGACATCCCAGCTTATCCATACGGGTAATAAAAGAACGATCCGAATAATCAGCCTGATTATAACCGGTATTACAAATCGTTGCACCGGAAAAAGAGTTGTTGACACAAAGGCGGTAGTTATTCTCTTTGATGAATTTATGCCACCAGGTCTGCTTTACGGAAGCTACATCCGTTTGCTGTCGCGGAGAAACATAATACCAAATGCTATTGGTATCGGGTTGCAGGTATCCTTCAAATGTTGAATACGAATCGCCTAAAATAGATATAGATTTCAGGCTTTGAGCAAAGCTGATACTGCTATATAGAGTGATTAGCAGTAATAAATAAAAGGATTTCTTCATCTTAGCATAAAGTTTTCAATTTTGCTGCTAAGATACTACATTATACTAAAATTATAGCATGAAATTTTCTACTACTTTCAGGAAAGGGTCATTTCCCTTTCCTATCATAAGTCACATTCTTTTCCACTACATTCTCTACATTATTCACTTTCTTCACGAACTCCTTTACCTCTCCTACTTTTACATCCCTAATCATTACATTCTTAGCCGGAAGTTTGGAGTTACCTTTCAGTTCGTAAATAGCATCTGCCGATTCACAAGTCACCTTATCCATATAAATACCATCAATACGAGTAATTCGTTCTTCATAAGTAGGTACCAGATCTTTCCATTGGTATAACACTTCGGTATCTATTTCGAGTACACGTTGAGCCGTTCCTGCCTTTACATTCTTCATATAAACATTCTCTATAAATCCACCTCTGCGATGATTGGTTTTCACAAAGAAAAGGCGCATCACAGAATTCGGAGCAGTACAGTCATGCATATAAATATTCCGTATTCCTCCCGATATTTCGCTTCCGATACCAAGTAAAGTATGTCCTTTTAGAATCTGACAATTACGGATAACGATGTTTTCACAAGGAGTATTCAACCGCCAAGCATCCTGATTACGTCCGGCTTTAATCACTACTGCATCATCCCCCTGATCGAAAGAGCAATCTTCCACTAAAAAGTTACGGCTCATTTCAAAATCAATACCGTCATTATTATGTCCGTGTGCTTTTACATCGAGATTACGCACTAATCCCCCGTCACACATATAGAGATGAATGGTCCAAAACGGACTTTCACGAATCTTAAACCCATCCAATAAAACATTCTTGCAACGATTGAAATGAATCAAATGCGGACGAAGATGGTTCTCCCCTATTGCCATCTGACGTTCGATCACAGGGATATTAGTCGAAGCTTTTGTATACAACTCCTTCAATGCTTCCAAATGAGGCTGAGGACGTTTGAACCATACTTTCCAGGTATCCATCTTCGGCTGAAGAGTCCCTTTACCTGTAATCGCCACGTTCTCACATTCAAAAGCATAGAGTAATGGCGAATAATTATAACATTCCAAGCCTTCCCATGAAGTCATCACTGCCGGAAGATAATCAGAAGGATTATCCGTAAAATTCAAAACAGCATTCTCCTCCAAATAAAGATTCACATTACTTTTAAAATGAATGGGACCGGTCAGCCATGTACCTGCCGGAACAACAACACGTCCGCCACCGGATTGATTACACGCTTCAATAGCACTAGTAATTGCTTTTGTATTATCTACTCTTCCTCCATTGACGGCACCGAAGTCTGTAATTATAAAGTCCTTATCAGGATAGATAAACACTTTAATAGGTTGCATCGGAAAAGGAGCGGTTACTTTAAGCACTTCATAGTTGCCATTTTTCGAAGTAAAAGAAGCGGCTAACAAATAAAAACAAGTACAAGTTATTAAACTTAGAAAATATCTTTTAATCATATCATTACTCTATTATCCAACATACCAAGATAAAACATTCTTAGCTATTTCACACTCTGAAAATCGGGAATTCGTTTCACATTAGCGCCTTTCATTACTCCCTTCTTTATTGCTTCATTTGTGGCAGTAATTTCTTGTTTTACTTTCTTATAATAATCTTTTGTTAACCCATTGGCTATGGCATCTGACTCTGTTGCCGCCCAGAAATATTGATAATCTGTCAATATCAGATCCGGTGCCACTTTTGCAAAAAAGACAGAATCTCCTTCAAATTTTTCACGTAAATCTCCTAAATAAATAGTATCCGCCGGATTTATTTTCTTATCATTTTGAGATTTATTACTCGAATTACCAACACAAGAAGCAATTAATATTCCTCCAATCAAAAAACAATAGTTCAACAGTCTCATAATAAATAATTTAATTGTAACATAATTCTTTTCAACACTTATTTCACTGAAAACAGGTTCTTCGTCAAATTTGGTGGTACTTCTTCTATTGTGAATAAATAATCTTCGC
>OGYH01000971.1_pt1 | contig 28488 bp, 34 predicted proteins | sample 1576511 | NCBI WGS metagenome assembly OGYH01 (sample SAMEA3541522, study PRJEB24748) | human gut metagenome | biome: human gut; feature: human-associated habitat; material: faeces | place: China | collected 2012
TCCTCGGTGTGGTCCTTGTTGGGGATAAGGATGCTCACCTTCGGTTCGCCCACGACTCGATAAATTTCAGGATACCGTTGTAGTTATCCTGGTTAAAGGAGCCGTCATCTACACCGGATGGGCTGGTCACGATGGCGATCTTTAAATCTCCATCAGCGTTCTCAGCAGAAGCTGCTGCTGTTTCAGCCGTATTTTCCTTTGTCTCGGCTGTATTATTGTTTCCACCGCATCCTGTCATTAACGCTGCGGATACTGCTACACCTGCTACAATACCAAATAATTTTTTCATCAATCTTTTCCTCCTATTTTTTGTTTTTGCCAAACATATTTGCAAGACTCTCCGTATACGGTGGTCTGCAGATTCCTTTTTCCGTTACAATTCCGGCGATCAGCGTGTGATCGGTTACATCAAATGCCGGATTATAACATTTGACACCCTCCGGTGCCATCGGTTTTTCATAAAATTTGCTTTTGATCTCTTCCGGACTTCGAAGTTCGATCTGGATATCATCGCCAGTTGCACAGTCAAGATCGATGGTTGAACTCGGTCCTAATACATAGAACGGAATTCCGTAATGTTTTGCAAGGATTGCAACACCACTGGTTCCAATCTTATTGGCCGCATCACCGTTGGCAGCGATACGATCACAGCCTACGAAGCAGGCCTGGATCCAGCCGTTTTTCATTACAATGCTGGCCATGTTATCACAAATCAATGTTACATCGATTCCTGCCTGATCTAACTCATATGAGGTAAGTCTTGCTCCCTGAAGAAGCGGCCTTGTCTCATCTGCAAATACATGGAAATTCATGCCCTGCTCTTTTCCAAGGAAGAGAGGTCCTAAGGCAGTTCCATAGCGGGAGGTGGCTAAGGGTCCGGCATTGCAATGTGTCAGAATTCCGTCTCCGTCCTTAATAAGGCTTAAACCATATTCAGAAATCGCTCTGCACATCTGGCTGTCCTCTTCCTGAATATCCATGCACTCTTTCTTCAGATATCCAAGAATCTCTGGTACAGAAGCATCGCTGTGGCTTGTCACTACCTGCTCCATGCGGTTTAATGCCCAGCTCAGGTTCACTGCCGTTGGACGGGAAGAGTTCAGATAATCCTTATACTCTCTGAATTTCTTTAAAAACTCATCGTAATCCCCGGTTTCAATCGTTCCGGCCAGAACATACATTCCAAATGCCGCACAAATTCGATTGCCGGTGCTCCCCGGACTTTCAATTCAAAAATGGCATCATACAGATCCTTCGCCGTTCCAAGGGTCAGGTATTCGGTAACCGTTGGAAGCTTAGTCTGATCAATGATGGTCACAGCTTTGCCGTCTTCATGCAAGTACACATTTTTGATTGCTTCTGACTGATTGTCCACTTTATCATCTCCTTTGTTTTTTATTCATCACTCAGATCATTTTACCGATTCGAACTATGGATTCCGTAATCAGCTGTTTAAATAACGGTGCAACACGGTCAGCTGTTTCCTTCACTTCCTCCGCACTCAAAGGCTGATCAGTCATTCCGCATCCCAGATTGGAAATGCAGGAAATACCGCAGACCTTCATGCCCATATGATTGGCAGCTATGGCCTCGCATGCGGTGCTCATTCCTACTGCATCTCCTCCAAGTATCCGGCACATTTTTACTTCATGGGGAGTTTCAAAATTCGGACCGGACAGCTGGATATAGGTTCCCTCCTGAAGCGGAATCTGAAGGTCTGCAGCAGCACCCCGGATGATCTCACAAAGGTCCTTACGGTAAATCTCAGACATATCGCTGAAACGCTCTCCCAGCATCTCCTCATTGGGTCCGATGAGAGGAGACGGTACAAAATTACTGATCTGGTCGGTGATCATCATAAAATCACCGGCTTTGTAATCATAATTCACACTGCCGGAAGCATTGGTCAGAAACAAGACCCGGGCCCCCATCATCTTCATGAGACGGGTGGGAAGAACTACATCCTCCATGGAATATCCTTCATAGTAGTGGACACGTCCCTGCATGATTACGACCGGGACATCTCCTACGTATCCAAAGACAAATCTGCCCTTATGTCCGCTGACTGTGGACACAGGAAAACCCTCAATATCATGATAATCCAAAACAGCTTCTACCCGAATGGTATCTGCATAATCACCGAGTCCGGATCCCAGCACCAGTGCCACCTCTGGCTTAAAATTAATTTTGTCTTTAAAGCACTGATAGCATTTTAATAATCGTTCATACGCCTTTGTCATATCAGACCTCCTCGTATTCTTTGATCACAACCGGATGTCCTGAACAGAGTGCAAGATGATAGATCTTTGCAGCATCCTCCACATAAACACTGTTTGTATATGCTTCCGGTAATGTTCCGCCGATAGCCACGACACCGTGATTGGCCATCAGACAGGCATTTTTCCGTTCCAGGATTGGAACTGCATTCAGACCAACCTCTGCACTTCCCTGCTGTGCATAAGGACTTACCTCCAGTTTCCCTTTTAAGAAAGGAATCATTTCAATCAGTACAACTGGAATTTCCTGATGGTTTACCGCAAAACTGCTTGCATAAGGAGAATGTGTATGCACCACCGCATTAGCATGGGACAGGTGACGGTAAATCTCGGCATGCATTTTCCACTCGGAAGATGGCTTGTGTCTTCCTTCGACCAGATTGCCATCCAGATCAATCACTACGATATCCTCTTCCGCCATCAAACTGTAATCATAGGAGCTGGGAGTAATTACGATCCACTGCTTCTCACGAAAGTAAGCACTGATATTGCCGCTTGTTCCGGCCATCAGCTTTTCATCATAGGCCTTTTTCGCTGTCATCAGCACATTTTGTTTCAGTTCCTTCAAATCTGTCATAATCTTATCGCTCATCTCCTTTGGTTTTTGATTTTCTTTCCGCTTTCCCTTCCAGGACAGGGATCTGATGTGCCTGGAACCATTCCCATAGGTCCGGATTGGTTTTTCGGATGGAATGATCCACAACCACCTGACTGAGCTGCTCCAACTCTCCGATCACATACACCTCGTTGCGTCCGATCTTCGTATTGTCCACCACCAGGATCTTATGTTTCGCCTGCTTTAATACCTGACGACGGATATCTGCTTCTTCACGGGTGGAATCTGTAATACCTGCCTCCAGACTGCAGCCGGCACTGCTGACAAATGCATAATTGATAAAGCAGGTTTTCATCTGTTCCAGTACGGTCTGTCCTTCAAACGCTTCCCGATCGCGATTCAGCTCACCGCCAAATAAAATAAGACGAATCTGCGGATTCGCATCAATCTCCTTTGCCACTGCCAGAGAATTGGTCATGACGGTCAGCTTGCCGGGAAAATCCGCTAATTGCTTTGCAATATGAAGAGCCGTGGTACTGCAATCCAGAAAAATGGAACTCTTTTCGTGGATCCATTGCATGCAGAGAGATGCAAGAAGCTTTTTCTCTTCCTGCATCACCTTGCTGCGAACCGAGATGGGAGTTTCATTGCCAAAACCTTCGTTTAAGTAGGCACCTCCGTGAACACGGTTTAATTTCTCCTGTTTTTCCAGTTTTTCCAGATCCTTTCGAACCGTTTCTTCCGTAACTCCCATTTCACGGCTCAGATCCGTCACCATGACTACTTTATTCTTCTCCAGCATGGACAAGATGTATTCTGCACGTTCGATTGCATGCATGTTATTGATAGTCCTCACCTTCCAGGTAATTATAGAAAGCGGTATTGCAGAAGCGTTCAACCGGTACAACTTCCAGGCCGTCGGAGATTTCCGTCAGTTTTTCAACAACCTCATCTTTATCTTCCGGTAAGGTAAATGGATGAATGGAATACGTATCGTTCGTGATTACGCAATCATAGATCTGATGATAATCAGTCTCCGGCATATCTGTTCTGGTTGAAGAATAAAGCGGCTGCCACCAGGATGCATAGATCAGGCCCTTTGCTTCTTCATTTCCTTCATTTTTCTTTGCGTACGTCTTGATTACTTCGTCAAAACGATTCATATCCTCAAGATTGTCGAACTCAAGCTCAAGGTCATATTCTACTGCATATACCAGTGCAAGATCTTCATATTCTTTTACTTCGTAGGTTGGAGTAGCCTCCGGGATCGGACCCCACTCCGGCAGATACTGGTAAATACTAATCTTCGGCTCAAGCTGAACCTTTGCTGTGATATTCTCGCTGTTCAGAAGCCCCATCAGCTGATGTACATGTTTGATATCAGAATGACCGTACTGTAAGGTCAGTTCCGGTAAAAAGCGGGCACTGTATGCAGCAGATTTTAATCCATATCCGGTGGTTACCTTGTTCTGTACAGCTTCTTTTCCGATCTCTGCCAGTTTGCTGTCATCAAATAAGATAAAGGAATTCCATGCCTGGTCCAGTTTCGCGTAAATGTCTGGATCATTTGACATGCCAAGGTAGTTTCTTGCGTCTCCATTTGCATTGGCAATTGCCATCAGAAGACTGATTTCATCCTCAGCTGTAAAGGCATCTTCTGCAACGACTTTTTTCGCAGTTTCGGAAGTGATGAGGCTGGTATCCAGAGCAGCAGCAACGTATCTGGCATATTCATTCGTCTCATCCATCTTTACCCCATATTGTTCAAGACGATCTTTAATCTTATCTTCCGGATAGCTAAGAGCAAGCTCTTCATAATCAGCAGCAGCCACAGCAGCTTTCACAGCAGAAAACCAGGTCATGTCCCCCTCGACAGCCGGTGCCTCATCTCCTGCTACCTTTTTCAGGTCAGCGGAAAAAGCAGCACTGTCCGGATCTTCTTTGATCTGTACATCGAAAAACTCTGCCAGGTATTCTGCCTCATGGGCATCAGCCTCTTTGGTTTCTTCCTGAGCTGCTTCTGTCTCCTGAGCAACAGAAGTCTCAGCCGGTTTGGTCTCTGCGCCGGTCGGTGCTGCATCCTTTGCACCACAGCCCCCTACCATCGCGGTTGCGGCCATAGCAGCCATCATTACTGCAAGTTTTTTTCTCATCTCTTCTTCTCCTCTTATATGTATTTATTAGTTTTGCTACTAACTAGCAGCTGATTTATTTACATACATTATAAGCACCTTTTATAGGAAAAGCAAGTACTAATCTTTCTTTTTCTTTGTTTTTCTGTTTTTTGTTTTGTTTTTTCACCATAGGATGAGGTTTTCTATGTCACAAAAAGATCCCCCGAAAAATCGAAGGGATCTTTCTAGGAGAGCTGAATTGGAATCCGAGCTTCCAGTTTGCAAGTTTAAGTTCTGATTTAGCTAATCACTTGCAAAAGTAAATTCTGGCAAATCAAAATATCATGATTTTTATGGACGTTAGTTTTGCAAAGTTCTTCAAAACTGGAATTTACTATTAGAAACAAGCTGTTTTATGCTTCATATGCTGATATACCCTTGAATAATGTACTGTTTCACTTCAAATACGTGACCGTAGCAACAACACTTAAGCTTTCACGTAACAACAATTCCCGGCTCGCCCAGAAGTAACTCCAAGGATGATTTTCCCTCACTGGCTGCCACATACGCATCCATCTTCGCCTGTTCCTCATCCGTCAGCTGAATATGCCACCAATTATGTTCCTCATGGCACTTGGGACACGGCTGGTTGATTTTGTAAAGTCTTCCCATAGTCTGATCTCCTTTCGATTTTTTCTGCCCAACTATATCATCATCGAATTCGAATTTCCAATTAGCGGTTTCTGCGGATAACGTTTTGAGTCAAATTTTCGCTCAGACGTTCCTGCCTGAAATCATAAAGCGCTTTATCATAATTCCGGTTTTGGAATTCTTGTGACCCAATCCATTCCGTGTTTATAACCCACTTCAGTACACTATTTTTGAAATTTCCAAAATGGAGCGATTTTAAAAAGTAAGTTTTGAGTTAGGTTTTGAACTCTTTCAGACCGAAATCCTTCTTACCATGAAAAATGGCTACGGAATTGCTTCCGCAGCCGTTGTGCCTGAAAACCGTACCTTGGCACCGTGATCCCTCACAGGTTTTTTACAGGGTGATTTGAAAATCTGCATGATATGCTTTTCCAAAGCCGTCTCCATGAACCGAAACACATAACCCGATAACAAATAACCGATAAGCGATGACAATGAACCGTAACCACTCGTAATTTTTTGTTAGAAGTATGCCCTGTACGGAAATTCTACTTAGATATCCACCTCAAACAGCACCGTCTGATTATAACGATCCAGTGCAATCTGCATTTCCATGATCGTATTGGAGATGCGGTCATATTCCTGCCGGATCAGTTCCGGATCGTAGTTGATATACTTATACTCCGGTGCCGAACCAGAAGAACCGAAGGAGTTGCCATAGACTCGCGTTTTTGGAAGTCTCTTGCGCATATCGTCAAGCACCGTCTTTCTCTTGTTGAGCTGCGCCATCCGGATTAGGATGCCGTCAATGCTCATTTCCTGAGCGCCGACCTGCACTTTTGCGGTGGCATTGGTCAGATTCAATGTGTGCTTGATAGTAAGGATCTTCCTGTCAATCTCATCAATCGTATTCGCAACAGTCATGTAATCATATTCCGGAACGACTGGTTCCTCGTTGACCGCAGCCACGTAAGTACTGGATGTCGATTCCTTGTTTACCCAGAATGCCTTGTCTTCTTCCAGGCTTCTCAGCATCTTATTTGCATAAGCCGATGTAATTTTCTGCATGATTTTCGCCTCCCACAATGTTCTTATCAATATAAATAAAAATGATCTCAGTCCCACAGATCCCAGAGATATCTGGTAAAAAGCTTCATTCCTTCTTTCATACACCGATCTCGGCATGCTGCCAGTTCCTTCTCCGCTGCAAACCATTGGTCCAATATCTCCTTGTATTCCGGCACATCGGACATGGTATGCACACAGTAATAACCTTTATCTTTTTCCTGCTCTTTTTCTTCTTCGGTTTTCAGCTTTTCACCAAACATCCCGTATTTCCGGGTGAAAGCCTCTCTTGCCTGATCATGTGCTTCTTCATATGGATTTTTCCGGTGACAGGTTTCCTCGTTTGCCTCCCGAAACAGAAATTCCATATGTTCCAGGATCCGGTTCCATTTCCGCACATTCTCTTCTTCGGTTCCTGTGAAAGATCCCGGATATCCATGACCGTTGATACGTAGATCGTTGAGCATATTGGGGATGATAACAAGAAACCACTGGTCAATCGCCCAGGCATCACGGTAGCAGTATCCGTAACGCAATCTCTGACAGATGCAGATGATATCTTCTTTCCAACGTTTTATCCATCCCAAGGGGAAAACGTGAATCGGTCCGTAAGTAAGAAAAACAGGATATTCCGGTTTGCGCATCTTACTTTTCCGTTTCTTTCGCAGAATATCATTTAACATAAATTTATGTTCCGATTCCATGTTTCACCGTCCTCTCCTCTATCATTTGTTTCTGATCCGATTGTAAATCATACGGCAACGGATGTCGTTCAACCATCGGTTTAAAATTCCCCATAAACGAGGAATATCCCCGTCAATGACGAGGATATCTTCAATCGTAGTATGCAATAATCTACTTAAAATAATGAAGTTGTCGATGCTGGGTAACGATTTACCGGACAGCCATTTGTAAATGGCCTGCGGATTTTCAAACCCGAAAGCTCCCTGGATTTCCCGAATCGTATACCCTTGTTCCAAAAGCAGTCTTCTTATGCGTTCCCCTGTCTCTTCCGGCTGGATTGACAAATACATTGGTTCCATACTTTGCACCTCCATGATTCAGGACCGTGTTTCTTGATAACGTAAATATTCTACCACGGAAAGGACAGACCCACCAGTACCAATCATACTATAGCAGTAGGGAATGTAGGGTTTTTCCTACCACTATTATATGATCTTTTAAAAAAATATCAATATATATACTTATTGCTTTGATACAACACTTCTCAATAAACAAATTGCGTTCGTTGCAATTAGCGTATTCCAACCTTGTAACTCGTTTTATTTCACTATTTTTGAAATTTACAAAATGGAGCGCTTTTAAAAAGTAAGTTTTGAGTTGAAAGGAAAACACTTTATCAGCCTTGTTCGCGATAGATGGGAAAACACAGATTTCAAGTTTTTCTCTCTTATTCGCGATAAAAGGGAAAAACCATTTGCAGGTTTTTCCCTTTCTGTTCGTGATATAAAAGGAATGAAACAAAAATCTATTACAATTCCTCCACATTCTCAACTACTTTTCCGTCTCTCCAGATGCGCTCCAGATCATAAAACAGTCTGTCATCGCGGGAGAAAATGTGTACGATCAGATCGCCGTAATCCATCAGGATCCATCCGGCAGTCTGATAGCCCTCGATCTGACGGCACTCATGACCGGCTTTGCCGAGTTCTTCCTCTACATTATCTGCCATTGCCTTTACCTGGCTGGCGTTGCTTCCGTCTGCGATGACAAAGTAATCAGCCAGTACAGATACTCCATGAATATCAATGACGCGAATATCTTCGCCTTTTTTATCTTCCAGCGCCTTTACGGCAAGTTTGGTCAGTTCTTTTGCTTCCACGGGGATTATCCTCCTCATTATTTTATTTAAATCCTGTTAATGTGTCTATTGATGAACATGACGTTCATGATAGTATTCCCAGGTCTGTTCGGTTGTATCATCCTCTGCCGTGCCCGTTTCCTTTAAATAATTGCGGGTGCTGTCCAGAATCTGATACAGCGCTTCGTCCAGATCTTCAAATGCAAGACGGCGGAGCTTCGGCAGATTTGGCGCCTTATCACGGCGCGGTTCGATGTAATCGGCTACGTACAGGATCTTGTCTAACAGGGACATCGCCGGTTTTCCGGTCGTATGGCAGGCGATTGCAGATAAGACCTCTGGATCGGTAATACCATACTTGTGTTCTGCCATCCATGCGCCTAATTTTGCATGAATCACAGCCGGAGCCCGCAGTTCACCTTCAGTCAGTTCAATGCCATGCTCCTGGCATTTGCAGATGATAGTCGCATCATCATAGCGCTTTGCACAGTCGTGGAGAAGTCCAGCCATCTCCGCCTGATCCAGATTGGCACTGTAACGCATAGCCAGAGCCATGCATGTGTATGAAACACCCAGCGTATGTTCATAGCGCATCGGGTTCAATTTCTTTTTCAAATGCTTCCGTATCTCTGTAATTCTTTCGTCCATTACACATTTACCTCCTGATACAAGCCGTGCTGTTCGATATATTGACAGACTTCCTTCGGCACCAGGGAACGAACGTCTGCTGCGTGTCCTGCCCGGAAAGCCGCGCGGATCTCCGCCGAAGCGACATCCATTTCACGGCAGTGAAGACGCAGAATATGCGCCTGATATTTCTGGTTTAAATAGGAAATCTGCTCATCCAGCGAACGATCCGCCTCCTCATGCTCTCTTGCTGCCGCCAAAAATGTGACGGCTGGAAGAACATATTCGGGATGATACCATTTTTCAATGTCCATAATTGAGTCTGCGCCCGCGATAAAGAAAAATTCAACATCCGGATATTCTTCTTTCAATAAGCGAAGCGTGTCTGCTGTGTAGGTATTTCCGCCGATTCTGCGAAGTTCAAAATCAGACAGCTTAAAATAAGGATACGGCGCGATCGCAGCTGCAGTCATTGCCAAACGGTCCTTTGCCGCTGTGATCGTATGATCCTTTTTATGCGGCGGGATCCTGGAGGGCATATACCAGATGCAGTCAAGATCATATTCTTCATACGCCTGTCTTCCCAACATGATATGTCCATTATGGATCGGGTCAAATGTTCCCCCCATAATACCGATCTTTTTCATCGTCATCCGTATCCTTTCTGTCAGAGATTCATTCGCAGAATGCAGCCCCTTTATTTTGGCAGAACGATCTTACGTTTTTTCTCGTCCTTTGCCTCTTTATAAAGAACAATTTTCTTGCCGATTACCTGTACTACCTGTGCGTGGGTACGCTCAGCCAGAACGGCTGCCAGCTCATTGCCGTCATCGACGCAGTTCTTCAGAATATTCAGTTTAATTAACTCGCGGGCCTCCAGCGCCTCTGCCACAGCAGCGGTCAGTTCTGGCGTCAGGCTGGATTTGCCGATCTGGAAGATCGGATCCATGGTCATCGCGAGACCTTTTAAATAAGCTCTCTGTTTGCTTGTCATAAAATCTATCTCCTGTTAAAATTCAAACTCAGATCCAGTGTGGATTTCTGAGTTTGAAATATTGTATGGTTCGTTTGATAGCTCCCGCAGACAGCTTATCCGTATTGATACGTGGCGCATCGGGCACAGGTAAGGAATGGGTGGCGCGACGGATACATGCACTTGGCAGACGTTCGGACGCTCCTTTTGTAGCGGTGGATTGCGGGGCATTACCACGAGAGCTGGCCGCATCGGAATTGTTTGGACATAAAAAAGGTACTTTTACGGGAGCAACTGAAGATAAAACCGGTATGTTTACTGCCGCCAATCATGGGACATTGTTTCTGGATGAAATTGGTAATCTGAACATGGAAACTCAGGTATTACTATTACGTGCCTTGCAAGAGAAACGTTATAGACCTCTTGGTGGAAAGGAAGAAATACAAGCGGACATACGACTGCTTACAGCCACCAATGAGGATTTACAATTGCAGAGCCAATGCTCGGTGAAGTTGGTGATGACGCTACAGTGATCAATGATGACAAGAAAGCAGTTGCTCAGGCAATCACAGATGAAGCTTGTAAGGAAGCCGGATTCGACAGCATGGATGCAGCAGCTGAGGCTGGCACTGCATTTGTATTCATGGGACATGGTACATCCCATACAGCTAACGTAACCTATGACCAGATGCAGACACAGATGGATGATCTTGGATTCACAAACGCTTTCATCGGAACTGTAGAGGGAGAACCGGAAGACACAGCATGTGACAAGGTTATCGAGAAAGTAAAAGAAGCAGGATTCAAGAATGTAATCCTTCGTCCTCTGATGGTTGTTGCCGGAGACCACGCTAACAATGATATGGCCGGTGATGATGCAGATTCCTGGAAATCTCAGTTTGAGGCATCCGGTGATTTCGACAGTGTTGACTGTCAGATCGCAGGTCTTGGAAGAATCGCAGCAGTAGAAGATCTGTATGTGGCTCATACAAAAGCAGCAATTGATTCTCTTGGAGCATCTGACGATGCAGCAGCAGAAGATACTGATGCCAAAGCAACAGATGACAGTGCAGACGATGCACAGGCAGATGACGCAGCTGAGACAACAGCTGATACTGCAGAGGCTGACGCTGAATAAAAAATATTGTTCAAACAAGATAAACTGCCCGGAGGACTTGCAAAAGTTTCCGGGCAGATATATTATATGATAAGAAAAAAAGAAGTCATAGCAATTCCATAAAATACTGCAAACAGTTCGCACGTTTCTGTTCATTCCGTTCACAGTAATGTGCGCACATCTGAGAAAGATCCAGAGGAACTGTCTTAATTGCATTATTTTCTGGAATTACTATAATATATTTGCCATCACCTGTTCAAAAACCTGTTGCTCTGCAGCAGATGGGTTGAACAGCACGATAGAAAAAACTATAAAAAATATGAAGATAAGGGAGAAGAAATAATCATGAAGAAACGTTCATTTACATTATTAATGTCAGCACTTACTATTTCAGCCACTCTGATCGGTACAAGCCCGGTTGCTGCAAAGACAGATACTGATACGGCAACAGAAGAAACCACTGATAAAGAAGAAACCACTGATAAAGAAGAAACCACTGCAAAAGATGCTGATTCAGAAAACACAGATAATAAAGAAACAGATGCATCCAAGGGTGATACATTAGAGGATGGCACCTACACAGCAGAATTTGATACAGACAGCGGAATGTTCCATGTAAATGAAGCAAACGACGGAAAAGGAACCCTTACAGTAAAGGATGGCAAGATGACTATCCATGTAAGCCTTGCTTCTAAGAAAATTGTAAACCTTTTTGTGGGAAAAGCAGAAGATGCACAGAAAGACGGGGCAGAGATTCTTGAACCAACCACAGATACTGTTACATACAGCGATGGAATGAGTGAGGAAGTATATGGATTTGATATCCCGGTACCCGCAATTGATGAAGAATTCGATGTAGCTTTGATCGGAACAAAAGGAAAATGGTATGACCATAAGGTAAGTGTCAAAAATCCTGTAAAATCCGATGATACAGATGCAAAAAAAGATGATAAAGAAAATAAAGATGCAGATTCCAAAGCAGATGACACAGACAAAGATGCGAAAGACAGCAAGACAAGTGAAGGTAAGACTCTGGCAGATCTGAATCTTGAAGATGGCGACTATACCATGGATGTAACTCTTACAGGCGGTTCAGGAAGAGCAACCATTGATTCTCCTGCTGCCATTAAGGTAGAAGGCGATAAAGCTACAGCAACTATCGTATGGAGCAGTCCAAACTATGATTATATGCTTGTGGATGGTGAGAAATATGAGCCGGTTAATAAAGATGGAAACTCCACTTTTGAAATCCCTGTCAGCGTATTTGATGCAGAGATGGAGGTAACAGCAGATACAGTAGCAATGAGTGAGCCTCACGAGATTGACTACACCTTAAATTTTGATTCCACAACTGCCAAAGAAGCAGAAAAAACAGCAAAATAATCATATACAAACAAAGAAACAATTATGAAGATGAAAAACATAATAAAGAAACAGCAAAAAACAATATTTATCGGTTTTATGTCAGTTGCATTATTTATTATCTGTATATGCACTGTCTGTACAGCATACGCAGCAGATAAAGACAATGCAAAAACTCCTGTGGATATTCCGGGACTTACCTATGATCACAGTATGGAACTTTCCTACGCAGAAGAATTCAGCGTAGACTATTACAATGATGGCTATGCCCTGATCACTATCGATCAGGAAGGACAGTTTCTTGTAGTTCCAGAGGGAAAAAAGGCTCCAAAGGGGCTTGAAAAAGATATCACAGTTATACAACAACCGCTGAACAACATCTATCTGGTAGCAACCTCTGCCATGGATCTTTTCCGCGCAATTGACGGTATTGACAGCATTCGTCTTTCAGGAACTCAGGAGAATGGATGGTATATCCAGGAAGCAAAAGATGCCATGGAATCCGGAAAAATGATTTATGCAGGCAAGTACAATGCACCGGATTATGAACTGATCCTGAATGAAGGCTGTGGTCTTGCCATTGAATCAACTATGATCCACCATAATCCGGAGGTGGAAGAGAAACTGGAACAGTTTGGTATCCCGGTAATGGTAGAACGTTCCAGTTATGAGAGCCATCCTCTGGGAAGAACTGAATGGATGAAACTCTATGCTGTGCTTCTCGGAAAGGAAGATGTAGCTGAGAAGGCATTTAAGGAGCAGACAGACAAGCTTGACAAAGTTCTGACCTCTGATGATAAAGATACAGGTAAAACAGTAGCATTCTTTTACATTAATTCCACAGGTGCTGCCAATGTGCGAAAGAATGGTGATTATGTTTCAAACATGATCGAGCTTGCAGGCGGCAAATATGTTCCCGAAGATACAGGAGAAAGTGATAACGCTTTGTCTACCATGAATATGCAGATGGAAGAATTTTATGCCAAAGCAAAAGATGCGGACTATATCATCTATAACAGTACTATCGACGGTGAACTTTCTACTATTGATGAACTTCTGGCAAAAAGTAATCTTCTGGCAGATTTTAAGGCAGTGAAGGATGGAAATGTGTGGTGTACAGGTAAAAATCTTTTCCAGGAAACCACTGAGCTTGGAACTATGATTGAAGATATTCATACAATTCTTACTACAGATGATGATTCGCTGGATGAACTTGCATATATGCATAAGTTAAAATGATATTTGTAACTTTTCGGCACACTCGAATCCGCATCCTATGCGATTGGTATAGTTATTTACGAATGGCACTGAAATATGTTTGCGGGATTCTGCAGAACTGCCAAAAGCAGGAAATATAAAAACAAAAGGAACAAAAAATATGGATGACAAAAAACGTACAGCCAGATACTGGATGGCATTTCTTATACTGGCGGTGTTTCTGATGATTTTATTTGTCTGGAATGTAAATGCCGGAAGCATTCATCTTTCAGTGAGTGAGATTCTGAATATTATTTTCAGACATCAGGGAGATGCGACTGCTTACAATATAATATGGGAAATCCGTCTTCCCAGGATTCTGTCAGTGATCATTCTTGGAGGAGCACTTTCTGTATCCGGATTTCTTCTTCAGACATTTTTTAATAACCCTATTGCAGGTCCCTTTGTACTTGGAATTTCTTCAGGAGCCAAGCTGGTAGTTGCACTTCTGATGATTTATTTTCTGAGCAGATCTATTTCCATGGGTTCTGCAGCCATGATCATTGCAGCATTTATCGGTTCTATGATTTCCATGGGATTCGTCCTGCTGGTTGCAAAAAAAGTCCACAACATGTCCATGCTGGTTATCAGCGGTGTCATGATCGGTTACATCTGTTCTGCAGTTACAGATTTCGTAGTTACATTTGCGGACGACTCCAATATCGTCAATCTTCACAACTGGTCACTGGGAAGTTTTTCAGGAATGTCCTGGGGTAATGTGAAAGTAATGGCAATAGTAGTTCTGCTCACAATGGTGATCGTGTTCTTTATGTCTAAGCCTATCGGTGCCTATCAGCTGGGTGAAGTTTATGCCCAGAATATGGGAGTGAATATCAAGCTGTTCCGCATAGGACTGATTCTCTTATCCAGTATTCTGTCTGCCTGTGTGACAGCTTTTGCAGGACCAATTTCTTTTGTTGGCATTGCAGTGCCTCACATTGTAAAAAGCCTGCTGAAAACAGCCAGACCGCTCCTTGTGATCCCGGCCTGTTTTCTGGGAGGGGCAGTATTCTGTCTTTTCTGTGATCTGATTGCCAGAACCGTATTTGCACCTACAGAACTCAGTATCAGTTCCGTAACAGCAGTGTTTGGCGCACCGGTTGTAATCTATATCATGATCCGCAGACAGAAGAGAAATTGATATAAAAAGCAGGAGCAGAATACGCTATTCGGGCAGATTACTATAAGATGCAGCATAAAAAGGAAAACAGGAAAAAATATGTCAGAGAAAATAGCAGATGTAATAAAGGAAACAGAAAATAACAAAGCAGACCGGCAGGAACAGTATTTTTTCCGTACGGATCAGCTGACTGTGGGATATGACGGAAAACCTCTTATCAGAGAAATTAATATTCAGCTGAAAAAGGGAGAAATCCTCACTCTCATCGGTCCTAACGGTGCCGGAAAATCCACTATTCTTAAAAGCATCACCAGACAGCTTGCCACGATCAGCGGTACTGTTTATCTGGATAAAGAGAAAATGGCAAAGATGACCAATAAAGAGGTCTCTCAGAAACTGGCAGTCGTGCTCACAGAGCGTATGCGTCCGGAACTGATGACCTGCGAAGACATTGTAGCCACAGGGCGTTATCCTTATACAGGAACTTTGGGAATACTCTCCGCAGAGGATAAGACAAAGGTAAAGAAATCAATGGAAACCGTCCATGCATGGGATTTAAAAGACAGGGATTTTACAGCCATCAGTGATGGTCAGAGACAACGAATCCTTCTTGCCCGGGCTATCTGTCAGGAGCCGGAGATCATTGTACTGGATGAGCCGACTTCTTTTCTGGATATCCGTCATAAGCTGGAACTTCTTACTATTTTGAAACAGATGGTGCTGGATCATCAGCTTACAGTGATCATGTCGCTGCATGAGTTGGATCTTGCACAGAAAATATCTGATAAAGTTATCTGTGTACATGGAGAATATATAGAGAAATACGGTGCTCCGGAAGAAATCTTTACTTCTGAGTATATTCGGAAGTTGTATGGAATTACCAGAGGAAGCTATAATGCTGCTTTTGGATGTGTGGAGATGGATCCGCCCAGAGGTGAACCTCAGGTGTTTGTAATTGGCGGTAATGGAAGCGGAATTCCGTATTATCGAAAACTGCAGAGACAGGGAATTCCGTTTGCGGCAGGAGTGCTTCACACGAATGATGTAGACTGTCAGGTAGCCGGTGCACTTGCAGACCAGGTGATTACAGAGAAACCTTTCGAAAGTATTTCACAGGAATCTTATGATAAGGCTGTGGAATTGATGAAAAAATGTCAGAAAGTTATCTGTCCTCTGAAAGACTTCGGAACAATGAATGCCGCAAACAGGGAACTGCTTCGCCTTGCGCGGGAGCTGGGAATACTGGCAGAGCTATAGTACATCGTTTTCGAAATAATATTATTATTTCATGTATATGTATGCTATAATGGATACCATCAATCATCCAAAGGAGAGAAATATGGATAAGTTATACATTGTTATCCCGGCATACAATGAGCAGGATAACATTGAACAGGTCATTAATGACTGGTATCCTGTTATAGAGAAGCATAACGGAAACGGTCAGTCACGTCTGATTGTCATTGATGACGGGAGCAAAGATTCTACATATGAAAAACTGAAACAGTGTACAAAGACACGCCCTCTGCTGATTCCGATAACAAAACCAAACGGCGGTCATGGTGCAACTGTGCTTTATGGCTATAAGTATGCACTCAAAAATGGTGCAGATTACATTTTCCAGACAGATTCAGACGGCCAGACACTGCCGGAAGAATTTGAACCGTTCTGGAAACGAAGACAGAAATATGATATGGTCATCGGCTGGAGAAAAGACAGACAGGATGGAATATCACGTGTTTTTGTAACAAAAACTCTGAAACTGGTTATCCGTATCTGTTTTGGGGTAAATCTGACAGATGCCAACACTCCTTACCGTTTGATGAAAGCAGAGACGATGGCCAGGTACATACATCTGATCCCGAAGGATTTTAATCTTTCCAATGTACTTCTGGCTGTTATTTATAAGAAGAAGGGATGCAGCATCAAATTTCTTCCTGTCACATTCAGACCTCGTCAGGGCGGGGTGAATTCCATTAACATGAAGAAAATCTGTAAGATCGGAAAACAGGCGGTAATAGATTTTGTGAAATTGAACAGGATTATCCGCCGAACATAAAAAATGATGAAAAAAAACTGTTGTTCCTACAGTGATCGTGAGGAACAGCAGTTTTTTTATGTTATAGGAAATTACTCCGTAATGTTCCTATAACATAAAAAAGCCCTCCGGGCAGGATCGCACTGCGACGGAGAGGAATTATGTCGCTGAAGCGACCCGCCGCAGGCGGAGAATCCTGCAAGCAGGATTCTTTCTTGTATTTTCAGATAAATGTCGAATCATATCATAAGATGTCGGACGAAATAAATTGACATTTTCTTTAAACAAAATTACAATTATAGTTGTAATAAGACAGAAAACGGTATGTACCGATCTGCACACATCGGGTACATAACACACATAACACAACAAATCAACATATAACAAAACAACACACACAGGTAACAAGGTTACCACAAATGTAAAAATAATAATAGGGAGAAAAGAATAAGATGAACAAAATGAATGAATTGTGCGAAATGGAATTAACAGGTCGTTACGAGGAGAAACTTTCTGCTCTGAAAGCGGAAATCAGTGTAGCAGATGAGTATATCAGGCAGGATAACAGTGACCTGACGGAATTTGAGAACCGATATGAGCGCTTAGATATCCCGTATCGTGTAAAAAGATTTCTGGATGACTATATTGCGTGTATGCAGACAAAATATGAACGTCTTGCAGACCTGTGCTATCTGGCGGGAGAACAAGGATTATAAAAAAAACTTGTTTTATCTGTCGAAATAAAGTATTGTAGTAATATACTATATTTACGACAGATAAGGAGAAAATGCGTTATGTACAGAAAGAAAAATTTTATAAGTCTGGGAATGAGCCTGGTTCTGGCAGCAGGAATTACGGTAACACCTGTAACAGCAGCAGATTTCACAGATGGTACAGTTTCTGAATTTAATTCAGATGATGCAACAGAATTTGATGTACAACAGGAAACTGCGGATAATGCGGAGTTTGCATCAGATACAGAGGATAGCATTTCGGACAAAGCAGGTTCAAATGAAGCAGATTCAGACGAAGAAGTCTTTGCAGAGGCTGTAATTCCGGACGAAAACGGTGCTGTGGATAACAGACAGCTTCTGGAGAAATATCTGAATGACATTCTGTACGGACAGGATCCGGACACACAGCCAGCAGCTTCTCTGGGTGAGGATGTACTGAATGGACAGCAGCAGACCTTATATGAGGAACTTAAGAGTAAAATCAGCGCAGTGGCATCGAAAGGTGGTTCTACCAGGTTTAAAGTCAGTTCAGATCTGGGACTGACCTGGCAGACAACAGCAAGCGGTAATGCGCTCAAAAGAGAAGTAGCCGCACACCTTAATGAACTGGATATTTCAAAGATTATCGATTGCCTGGCTGTAGATTGTCCATATGAATTGTACTGGTACGAAAAGACTGCAGCTACTACCTGGCAGTATGGTTACAGCACAAAGGCAACAGGAAACAAAACAACTGTAAAAATTGAAAATCTTTCCATATCTATGCCGGTAATCAGCAGTTATGCTTCCGGTAAATATAAAGTAAATGCAGGGATTGTACAGCTTGCAAAAAGTGCAGCAGAAAATGCCAGAATGATCGTAAAAGAATTTCAGGGTTATACAGAGACAGAAAAGCTGTACGGATATAAAGAAATGATCTGCTACCTGACTTCCTACAATGATGATGTGACGGAGGATGATGAATACGGAGATCCATGGCAGTTAATCTATGTTTTTGACGGAGATGACAGTACTAATGTGGTCTGTGAAGGTTATTCCAAGGCATTTCAGTATCTGTGCGATCTCAGTGGCATTACCTGCTATACAGTGACCGGTATGATGAATGGCGGTACAGGTGAAGGTCCTCATATGTGGAATATTGTGGCAAATAACGGTAAATATTATATGGCAGATATCACAAACAGCGATGAAGGAACAGTTGGAGAAGACGGAGGTCTGTTTCTGGATACTCCGATCTCAGGAAGTATTTCCCGGGGCTATACATATGCGACAGATAGTGCGAATATATATTTTGCATATGACAAAGAAGCAAAGAGCTTATATGGAACCGGAAAAAATTCCATTCTTTATATGACGCAGGAAACGTATTCTGCTGATGATCTGACTGCAAAACCGGCAAAAACTTCAATTACAGGTATATCAAACAGGACTGCCGGAAAACTTGTGATTACATGGAAAAAGGCAAAGAGTGCAGACGGATATGAGATCTATCGCCGGGCAGGAACCACTAATCCATACGTAAGAGCAGCGGTAATTAAATCCGGTTCAACTACAAAATACACAAATGCAAAACTGAAAAAAGGACATACATATTATTACAGAATCCGTTCATACAGATATGATGAGAATGGAAGAAAGATATACAGCGGCTGGTCAACAGTAAAGAAACAGAAAGTAAAATGAAATCGGTAATCAGAAAAAGACACAAAGGATAACGTGGATAAAACAATGATGAAAGTACTTTCGTAAAAACAGAGTACACAGTTTCAGGGGATTTTCTTGCCATATGTGGAACATCATGATACAATGAGACACGATATGACAGAGAGAACCCCTGAAATTTTATTATATTATAAGAAATTACTCCATAATGCTCTTATAATATAATAAAGCAGTATTTTTATAATGCTGTAAATATCTGGAAAATATGGGAGGAATAAATATAAATGTGTGGAATTGTTGGATTTACAGGTAATCATCAGGCAGCACCTATATTATTATATGGTCTGTCCAGACTTGAATACAGAGGTTATGATTCAGCGGGACTTGCAGTTCGCGACGGCGAAGGTGATACAGAGGTTATTAAAGCGAAAGGCAGACTGAAAGTTCTTGCAGATAAAACTAATAATGGAGAATCTGTACCTGGAACATGTGGTATCGGACATACCCGTTGGGCGACACATGGAGAACCATCTGAGACAAATGCGCATCCCCATATGAGTGATGACGGTAACGTAGTAGCAGTTCATAATGGAATCATTGAGAATTATCAGGAACTGAAAGACAAACTGATCCGCAATGGCTATGAGTTTTATTCGTCTACAGACACTGAAGTAGCAGTTAAACTTGTAGATTATTATTATAAGAAATATCTCGGAACACCGGTAGATGCCATTAACCATGCAATGGTCCGTATCCGCGGTTCCTATGCTTTTGGCGTGATGTTTAAGGATTATCCGGGGGAGATCTGGGTGGCACGAAAAGACAGTCCGATGATCATTGGTATTGCAGACGGCGAAACTTATGTTGCTTCTGATGTTCCGGCAATTCTCAAATATACCAGAAATGTTTATTATATTGGAAATCTGGAGTTCGCAAAACTGACTCCGGGAGAGGCACATTTTTATAATCTTGATGGCGATGAGATTGAAAAAGAAACAACCGAGATCAAGTGGGATGCCGAAGCAGCAGAGAAAGCCGGTTTTGAGCATTTTATGATGAAAGAGATCCATGAGCAGCCAAAAGCAATCCAGGATACGCTCAATTCGGTCATCAAAGAGGATAAAATTGACCTTTCAACAGTAGAAATCACGGACGAAGAGATTCAGAATTTTGATCAGATCTATATTGTTGCCTGCGGATCGGCATGGCATGTGGGTATGGCAGCACAGTATGTATTTGAAGATCTGGCGGATATTCCGGTGAGGGTAGAGCTGGCATCCGAATTCCGTTATCGAAAAATGCCATTAAACCAGAAAGCACTGGTGATCGTAGTTAGCCAGTCCGGTGAAACAGCCGATACACTGGCGGCTCTTAGAATGGCAAAAGAAAAGAATATTACCACAATGGCGATCGTCAATGTAGTTGGAAGCAGCATTGCACGCGAAGCCGATAAGGTATTCTATACACTTGCAGGTCCGGAAATCTCAGTTGCGACAACGAAAGCCTACAGTGCACAGTTAGCCGCAATGTACTGCTTGGCAGTGCAGTTCGCAAAAGTCAGAGGAAAGATTTCAGAAGAACAGTACAGCTATTACATTTCCGAGATGCTTACCATCCCGGATAAAATGCAGAAAGTCCTGGAAGATAAAGAACGGATCCAGTGGTTTGCTTCCAAATATGCAAACGCACATGATGTATTCTTCGTGGGCCGCGGCATTGATTATGCAGTCTGCCTGGAAGGAAGCTTAAAACTCAAAGAAATTTCCTATATCCATTCCGAAGCCTATGCGGCGGGAGAACTGAAGCATGGAACCATCAGCCTGATCGAACAGGGCACCCTGGTGATCGGAGTCCTGACACAGAGCGAACTCTATGAGAAAACCATCAGCAATATGCTCGAATGTAAGAGCCGCGGAGCTTACCTGATGGGTCTGACAACCTATGGAAAATACGAAATCGAAGATCAGGTGAACTTTACCGTTTATGTACCAAAAGTAGATGAGCATTTTGTCGGAAGCCTGGCCGTGGTTCCGCTGCAGCTGATCGGATACTATGTCAGCGTGGCAAAAGGACTGGATGTGGATAAACCGAGAAATCTGGCAAAGAGCGTGACGGTGGAGTAGCTGTAGAAATTTTATTTTAAAATTTGTGATACAATAGAGCTGCGGGCAACTGTGGCTCTTGATACTATTATTTTGGATAAAAATATAGGAAATTTATAGAATAGACTGTATTTTAGTAAAGAGAAGGATTGTATTTAAATGTTAGGAAGAAAAGTACTTTCAGATAAATATGTAACAAAGCTATATACAATTTTCAAACAGAAAAAGTGGAAGATACAGGAAGATGGAGATTATTCAGTCTTTGATCGATTTTGTAGTAGGTTAGCAGAGTTAGAAAATGATGAAGAAAGAGATTTAATAATTGAACTTACAAACGAATTTCTGTGGATTCAGTCTAGCATGTATGAAGAGTATTTATTGAAAGCATTAAAAAAGTTATTTAAAAGTAAAGAGTGGGAACCAGAGAAAGGGAAAAATATTTATATATGCCCGTTATTAGCAGCAAGGGACTTTGGAAAATTAAAAAGTAGTACGTATATGTTGTACTTGTGTCAAAGTATTTTAATGCGTACATATTCTGAATTTCAAGAAGAACAGATACGTATTTGTGAGACACCAGAAGTATTAAAGGCACATGAGGATAGGATAGGATCATTAATTTTGATAGATGATTTTATTGGGAGTGGGGAAACTGCTCTAGAATGTTTAGAATATTTGAATTTTTTAAATAAGAAAATACATATTGTCTCTTTGGTAGCACAAGAAGAGGGAATAAATAATATAAGTAAAGAAAACGTTTCGGTATTTACTGCGGTGTCAAGAAAAAAAGCTATAACTGATGCATATCCTGAATCAGAAGCAAAAGAGAAGATGGAAGAAATGATAAAGATTAGTACACGATTACATGCGCCTAAGGGGATGCATTTGGGCTATGCGAATACAGAAAGTTTAGTGGCAATGATAAAAACACCTAATAATACATTTCCTGTGTATTGGTACGAGCATAAAAAAAATTCTTATGCACCATTTGTAAGAAAAGAAAATGTAAAAGTAATAAGGAGTTAGGTGAAATGAGAGAATCGATAGAGTTTTTAATATTAGATACAATAAAAAAGCATTCTTCTATTATGCCTTTATTTACTGCGGGATATTCCTATTCAAAGGTCATTGAGTGGGTTCACCAGTTAGAAAAAGATGGAAAAATATGTTATGATGAAATGGAACAAAGAACACTAAGTGAATCAGGTTTGGCTAGATGGGGAATTATAAAAAAGAAAAAAAATCACTTTACAATTTTGCCATTAAATAGTTACAAAGTGAAGAAGTTAGACATAGACGAAATATATTTACCGTGATATAATATTAAGCAACCTTTGGAATCTTTAGACTTAGCACTTATGTGCGGGATTAGCGAGTCGTTAATCTTTGAGGAACTTACTTTTCGAGCCGGAGTAATACTTGTCCATGATTTTACAGGAGTAAAATCCTGAACAAGTATTACGGGTCGTGATTTTGTTCCAAAATCACTCTTATATTTCTTTTCTATCGAAAAGAAATATACGATATTTTTGGTAAAGATTTCAAAGGTTTTTTAAATGGTGAGAAAAATGAAATGGATAGAGTATAAATCAAAATTTATTGAGGTTGCGCAAAAAAATAATAAAAATAAAAAATATTGTGATCGATGGCTAAAATATGCAAGAAATTTGTGGGAACGTGATGTGCCTATTATCTATACGCAGGATCATTTATGTGCATTGTTGGGGTATGAACCAACATATGTATATGCGGTTTCTAATTCGCCTCACAATTTTTATCATTGTTATCAAATATCAAAAAAAAATGGTGGAAAAAGGAGTATATCTGAACCGCTTCCGAATTTGAAAGAAATACAGCGGTGGATTCTAGAAAATATTTTGTATAGATTTGAAGTAAGCCCATATGCAAAAGCTTATATAAAAGATAAATCTATTAAAGATAATGTTCGCTTTCATAGAAGACAGCGGAAAGTGTTGTCTCTAGATGTCAAAAATTTTTATGATCATTTGACAGATTGGATGGTTTATCAATTATTTATCGAGGTTGGGTATAGTGAATCTGTGGCAATGATGCTGACAAATTTATGTTGTTTAGAAGGAAGTTTACCACAAGGGGCACCTACTAGTGCAGCTTTATCAAATATATTGATGAAAGACTTTGATTATAAAATAGGTGCTTTTTGTAAAATGTATAAAATTCGTTTTACTCGATATGCAGATGATATGACATTTTCAGGAGATTTTGATGAAGTAAAAGTGATTTCTTTTGTTAGGAAAAGTTTAAAAGACTTGCAATTGACTATAAATGATGCAAAAACACGGGTACGAAAGCAAGGGCAACAACAGGAAGTGACAGGCATAGTAGTAAATTATAAGCCTCAACTTGCAAAAAGTGTTAGAAAAGGTATCCGTAAAGATGTATATTATATAAATAAATACGGATTACAATCACATTTAAAATATGTGCAGGAGGAACGGAGTAATTATCTTGAACATTTATTTGGATTAATAAATTATGCATTATTTATTAATCCGAATGATGAAGAGATGAAGAGGTATAAAATTGATATAAAATATCTTATGAAGAAAGAAAATGATGAGTTCAAATAACTGACAAATCCCGAGAGCACTTGGAAATAGAGAACTCTCGGGATTTTCTATCTTCGTGATGTGGATATAATGTTGCAATTTAAGTATAGTAATTATTTTTAGAGGAGCACTTGTTTTTTAATTAATGTAAAATTGTATGATGAAAGAAACACTTAAGGTATTATCATTTCAAACTGCAATGGTTATGCAGAATGAAAGAGAAAATACGATCAGACAAAATGGATCTATGTTCCGGATTTTTATACGGACTATAGATATATTCTGGGAACGGTGGGGAATAATCCACTTATTACTATTGGAATCAATCCATCGACTGCAGAACCGGAAAAGATGGATAACACAATGAAATCCGTCGAAAGGATAGCAATGGGGAATGGATTTGACTCATTTATTATGTTTAATGTCTATGCACAGCGAGCGACAGATCCAAATCAAATGAATAAAGAAATAAATCCGATGCTTCACAAAGAGAACATGCGGGCCTTTCAATGGATATTGGAAAACGGTGGTAAAAAGCTGATAATCTGGGTATCCTGGGGAACAAATATAGAAAGAAGAAAATATTTAAAGGAATGTCTTAGAGAGATGCTTAATATTTCTAATCGGTATAATGCTGTTTGGTGTAAGGTTGGAAAGTGTTCTGTAAAGGGACATCCTCATTATCCGTTATATGTGAAAAAAGATTCCAGAATAGAAGCGTTTGGTGTCAAAACATATTTGACTTCGTTATGGGGGAAAGAGCTATGAAATCCTTAAATGAAAGAGTGTGTTCCAAAAGGGGATAATGATGGCAGGAGTGGTCCATTTTGTAGGTGTTCCACTCATATTCTACCAATAAGGGATTCGTTTTATTCTGAAAAAAAGTATCATTATATCATCAAATGAATGGAGGAATAGAAATGAATCAATTAGTTATAGGAAAATACATTTCCTTAAAGAGAAAACAGAAAAACATGACTCAGGAACAGTTGGCAGAAAAGCTAGGCGTTTCAAACAAAACTATTTCAAAATGGGAAACTGGAAAATGTATGCCTGATTATTCTATTGTTAAGAATCTATGTGATGAGTTGGAAATTACAGTTGCAGAATTGTTTGATGGTGAATCTTCAGGAGAAAAAAGTGTTCGCATCTATGATGAAGAGCAGTTTTTAGACTTACTGAGAAGAACACAGGAATTAGAAAAACAAAAGAATACTTTGTACGGAGTTGTGTTAATTGTTATGGGCATAGCTATGCAAGCTCTTTCTTATGCAGTTGGCGGTTCTGATATGAAAGACTTTATTTCAGGGGTACTCTTAGGGATGTCAATTGCGGTGATGTTGATAGGTGTTTATGTGGTTGGAAAGTCTTTATCGGGAAAGTAATTCATAGCTTTTAAGAAGGAAATAATGTAAGAATTTAAGTAATATTAAAGAGAACCAATCCATTACTATTAGTGACAATAAAATGACAATAAGATTATATAGAATCAGAGATAATACATAAATAACAGTTCAATAACGAACTGTTTTGAGACTGAAGTATGGGATAAGTACTATGAATCAAATAGAACTTTGCGAATTCGAATAATAAAAATTTTCTGAAATTCCTTATAAACAGGGCGTTTTAGAGCAGATAAAGTTCTATTTGATAACAAAATGATAACGCAAGAGATTTTGGCATTATTTATCAGGTATCCTGTGGTTATCGAGTAATATGTGTGAAACCGACAAAAAAGGTCTTACTGAATTGAGTGAAATCAATTTGGTAAGGCCTTTTTTCGTCGGCTTTTATTTTGCGTTTTTTGGATAGTTGTAACGCCACTGATCATATTCTTCCTGAGTGATCTCACCGGATTTGAGTTTTTCTGCCTGTTCCTGCCACGCATGGAACATATCGAACATGGAAAGGTAGGTGGTTCCCTTGGCCTTGTCCAGCCGGAGACAAAGTTCTCCGTCAATCTCATCAATGTGAAGCCCGTAAAGGTCTTCTAAGGTAAATAAAGTATGCATCAGTCCAACGTAACTGTCAATATCCGGGACAGCAAGAGCATGAGGGGATATTTCAAAAATATCAGCCAATGCGTTCAGATATTTTTCTTTTGGACTGCGTGCCCCTTTTTCATACTGTGCAATGCGGACATCAGCCTGTGAATCACTGAATCCCAGCTGTTGACCCAAATATTTCTGCGTGAAACCACGCAGAAGTCTGAAATGGTGGATTCTTTCGCCTATTGCCATATGTTTATATCTCCTGTCTTTTTCTTGATAGGTTGAGTATAGCATATCCAAATGGTAGAGACAAGAAAATCCATACAAAAAAGTATGGGTAAATGTATTGAAAGCACTTGACCCATACAGAATAGTATAGTATAATTCAACCAATACAAAATAGTATAGTAAAAAGAAAGGAGAAATTTTCTATGAGTAAAATGTTTATGAATGTGAAAGAGGTCATGGAAGTCCTGGAAGTATCGGAGTCCTATGCATACAAGCTGATGAAAAGGTTAAACAGGGAGTTACAGGCGATGGGATGTCAGACCATTGCAGGAAAGGTTGACCGGAAATATTTCTATGAGCAGTTCTATGGAACAAGATCGAATGATGGGAGGAATTAAAAATGGCAATTTATAAGAATGACAATGGCACCTGGTATGTGATGATCCGGTATCAGGACTGGACAGGTGCAAGAAAACAGAAATGCAAACGAGGATTTTCTACAAGAAAAGAAGCTGCGGACTGGGAGTTACAATTCAAATTACAGAAGAAAGCAAGCGTGGATATGACAATGGAAAGCTTTTGCACTATGTATGAAGAAGATGTCAGACCTTCTTTGAAGCAGAGTACCTGGCTTACAAAAGAAAATATTATTCAGAAAAAGATTCTTCCGTATCTTGGAAAACGTAAAGTATCGGAAATTACAGCTAAAGATGTGATGGACTGGCATAACCAGATGAGAAAACTGAAAACGAAAACAGGAAAACCGCTTTCGCCAACGTATCTGAAAACGATACATGGACAATTAAGCACTATTTTTAATCATGCAGTGAAATATTACGATCTTAGCACTAATCCGGCAAGAAAAGCTGGGGCACTGGGAGAAGAAGAAGGCAAGGAAATGTTGTTCTGGACAAAAGAGGAGTATAAGCGATTTGCAGAAGAAATGATGGACAAACCTCTTTCCTACTATGCTTTTCAACTGCTTTACTGGTGTGGAATTCATTCGGGCGAGCTGCTTGCTTTAACACCAGCAGATTTTAATTTCAAAAAGAAAACGCTTCGGATCAATAAGTCCTATCAGCGTTTGAAAGGAGAAGATGTAATCAGTACGCCAAAGACAAAGAACAGTGTACGGACAGTCATAATGCCTCAGTTCCTGTGTGATGAAATGCAGGACTGCCTGAAATTATATTACAGCTTACAGCCTGACGACCGTATTTTCCCGGTAACAAAATATTATCTGAATCACGAAATGGAAAGAGGCTGCAAAGCGAGCGGGGTAAAGAAAATCAGAGTTCATGATCTCAGGCATAGTCATGTATCCCTGTTGATCAATATGGGATATACCGCACTAGCAATCGGAAAAAGGGTTGGACATTCAGCAGAAAAGATTACTTACCGGTATGCACATCTGTTTCCGTCGGTACAGCAGGACATGGCAGAGCAGCTGGATGCGGAAAATATGGATAAAGAATTAAAAGAAGTGGAAGGAGGACTTGCAAATGTCGGCTAAATGTCTGGATCAGCAGGGACGTTGGAGAAATAAAGTTGTAGCATTTCGGATGTCACCGGAAGAAGATGAACTTCTGGAGACGGCAGTACGGCTATCGGGATTAACCAAACAAGAATATATTATCCGAAGATTGCAGGAAAAAGAAGTTGTGGTTACAGGAAATCCCAGGGTGTATAAAGCTTTGAAGAAGGAACTTGAAAAGGTACTGGGTGAGCTGAAGCGTCTAAAAAAGGGAGAAGATGTGCCGGAGGATTTATTGGAAGTGATTCGGCTTATCACAATAACAATGGCTGGAATGAAAGCGGAATAAAAGAGCCTTTAAGTGTCGGCAAACACCTAAAGGCAGGGATTTGGTAGAATACTCTTCCCAAAAACTTCTATGAGTATTCTATCAAAAACCACTCTTTCTTTCAACGGGAAAATAAGGAGGATTTGATGGAAAACAAAAGAACAGAAACAAATAAAACAGTACAGAAAAGGTTGGAACCGGAACTGAAACTCATCAACATGGATACGGTGGAAGTGGAGCAGATAGAATGGCTGCTTTATCCATTTATTCCCTATGGAAAAGTAACAATTATACAGGGAGATCCGGGAGAAGGAAAAACGACAATGGTGCTTCAGATTATTGCAAAACTGACCAGAGGAGAGCCTATTCTTCCAGTTGATTCAACAAAAGATAAAAGAACAAA
>OGYH01000972.1_pt1 | contig 28444 bp, 24 predicted proteins | sample 1576511 | NCBI WGS metagenome assembly OGYH01 (sample SAMEA3541522, study PRJEB24748) | human gut metagenome | biome: human gut; feature: human-associated habitat; material: faeces | place: China | collected 2012
AAAACAATCATTATTAACCAACCAACATCCATTTCCTTTTTCCAGACTAACCACTTGTGTATTATATCGTATATCCAATTCTTCTGCCAACTTATTAGCAAAAAATTGGGATCCGCCATATCGAGGATAGAAAAAAGTACTATGGACAAAATTCTTCTCTTCTAAATGAATAAAATTATTATATAATATTTCTTTTAAAGTTGGCATGGGGAGTTTACCTTCCAACCAAGACAAAGGAACCGTTGTTAAGTCTCTTTTCCATATTTTCTCATTATAGGGTTGAAAATACTCTCTATAAAGCATTACTCCAAAACGAAAATATAAGAATTCTTCAAAATTGGTAGGTTCACCTTTTGTATCCCCATTTTTAATCATCTCCTGCAAATTATCAATAAATTCATCTAACAAAACTGGTGTAAATTGATAAGCATGATTTTCTACTGGATAATTAATTAATCTACGATCCGGCATAGAAACAACAGAATTCCGATCTGCTTTTGAAAAATCCTTTTCTTTATCAAAGATACTCTCAAACCATTCCAATACATCTTTCCGCTTGGTATTAAATACATGTCCCCCCACTTTATGATACAAACATCCATTAATATTATCACACTTGATCAAACCACCAGGTTTATTCTCTTTTTCAATAACAGTTACTTTATTTCCACCATCAACTAATAGACGTGCAATAGATAAACCCGAGACTCCAGCCCCAATAACTACAATTTTCTTCATCTTACATTAAATCTTGAATATACTTTTCCAATTGATCCACAGCATATTCCGTTCGACAATTTTGCATAGCATAAGCTCTACCTCGGTACGAGCATTCTTTATACAGTTCTGCATTATTCAATAATAAATCTATACTTTTATGCATCTGAGATATTGATTCAACAACAACACCTCCTGGCAACAACCTTGTATTCCCAACATTAGTGCTTACAAATGGAACTCCCTTTGCCATTGCTTCAATAATAGATATAGAGAATTCCTCAAAAAAACTTCCGACTAAATATAAAGTTGCATTTGACAATATATCTGGAATATCTTCTCGAGCAACTCCTGATAAAAAGAACACATCTTTTTTACCATAGGTCTTTTCTAATTCTAAATTGTAAGCTATCAGTTCTGCAAAATATCGTGAAGACCCTTTTCCTATAAATATAATTGAGATATCATCATTTACAGATTTATAGAATTCTAGTAAAATTCCTTTTTGGTTTTTATAAGGAAAATAATTTGCAATACTCAGACAATAACGTTTATTAGTTGGCTGGGCATATTTTAAAAGCGGATTCTCACGATTAGAAGTCTCAAAAAAAATATCATCTACTGCATTCCTTAAAATTTTCACCCTTTGAGCATATTTTTCCAAAGTCGTTTTACTACTATCAACTTCTGATAAACAAAGGCATAAATCATACAGAGACAGATATTTCCTCAAATATACAAAATAAAATAAGCGATATTTAAAAGCTTTCAACATACGACCTGAGAAATTTATCTTTAGTGGGTATTGGAAAAGGCCGCCAAAACCATGAACGTGCAGTATTTTAATAACATCTTTCAAATCTACTAAAATAGGATATAGACATCGAGAGGTCAATGCCTCCGGACATTCATTTATAAGTATATCTACATTAGCCTGTTGAATATAATTTTTAAACTCTGTAATTTCCCCTGATATAAATTTCAGTCTAGTAGTATGTATTTCAAATCTCACAATATCAACACCATTAAAGGATTCTTTAGCAGGTAATGAATCATATTTAATAGTTACCACTGTTACTTTATATCCTTTTTGTGCTAATCCTTCACAAAGATATCGACTTACAGCTGGCACTCCCCCAGTTCTTGGATAATAGTCATCTGTTGTTAGAAGAAGATGTTTCATTATTTATTATTCAATTTTATATAACTTCAAATTTCCGATCACTTTCCTATGAGTTCGTTCAACACAGACATCCCATATCTTCAATATCTACAAAGCAAAGAACATGAATCATATAATAAGTACTTAAAAGCACGCACCTTTATTTCAAGTCTTTTATATGATTCAATTATAACAAAAACAATTTTAGAACTAATTTTTTCTTCTTTTTTGGCTATTTCCAATCTATTTAGTAACATTGCATTATCAGTAATTTTCAGACAAGCATCTTTTAAAGCTCGTACACGATGTGATTTATTATAATAATGCCACAATTTACATAATATTAGAGATTTATTATTGAGTATATTTTGTCTAATCAAATCATCACACCTCAAAAATTCTAAAACGACTTCTGGATTCAAAGAATAATTAACAGATATTCTATAAAAGCAAAAAGAATGTCCTTCAAGTCGAAGTGCTTTATAATTATTTGCAAGCATTCTGACATAAAATTCATAATCAGATGAAGGATGGTAAACAGTACTAAATCCTCCTAAATCAATAACGCTTTTCTTTTTTATACAAAACCCCAAGGGAGCCTCTACAATGTTATCTCTTAAAAAATCATTTACTGTTAAATACCAACTACTTATTCTTTTTCTTTGAACACGTTTTTTTTCATTAGAAATAGCTTTTGGAAAAAAAGCATCTATTTTACAATGAACATCAATATATTTATTAAAAAGAATACTCAAATAGTCATTATATAATAGATCGTCATCATGCAACATCACTACCCACTCACCTCTAGCTAAAGTATAAAGTCTATTCCAATTTCCAATCATTCCAATATTCTTCATATTTTTATAATAACTCAACTTTGGATTGTTATAATTAAGCATCAATTTTTCCGTTTCATCATCACGATCAGGATCATTGTCTACCACTATAACATCATATTCATCGAATCCTATTTGATTCAACGCACTATCAACAGCTTCCTTCAATAAAGCAGCACGTTTATATGTTGGAATAGCAATGGTTACTTTAGGATGTTGACTTAAATTAGCTTCAAATATGGGTATAGAATGTACACCTTCATCTTTCGCAAAATTATCTACATATTCAAATGAATTAACATATTTATTTTCCATAATATTTCAGTCTGTTTAGAGATTGATTAATACCCATTTTAATAAAATCAAAAAAAGACAGTTTAAAATCATGACATACCACATAAGGCCATTTCCAATTAGCATATAATAACTGGCATCCTCCTTGAACTAAAACTAGTCCCCCAACGCCCCATAAAGTATATTTTAAAGATAAAAAACTACCAACACAAATAGCAGTTCCAGCCAGCAAAGAGGCTGCTACAAAAGGAACTTTATTTTCAGATATAATAAATGTTGCAAAACAAGAATGATTATTTTCTAGTAAAGTCACTATTGAATAAAGCAATAAAATATAAAACGGTGGAAGCGTCGTATTTGAGTCTATTAAATTCAAAATAAAAGGAGCCAATAGAACGAAACATATACATCCAATCAAAAATAAAATATAATATATATTCATAGTAAATGCAAATTTCTGTATCAGTGCCTCTCTTTTATTATCAACCCTTAATGCAGCAAATTCGGGTTCAGATACAGTGAAAAATGTTGTAGAAACTATTGTCACAACAGTCATTAACTGTATCATAAGACCATAAGAAGCTATCTCTTCTAATGACAAATATAATCCAGCAAGAAACATACTACATTTATTTATTGCATAAGAACCAATAAAGACCAACCCGAGCTTTTGAGCATTATACCAAATAATTTTAAATAACGCCCACTTTTCATTTGCTGCTACATGATATTGAGATAATTCATAACAAAAACGAGGTGTAAAAAAGAATTTATACGAAAGATAACGGCCAATAAACGGAGCTATTAAATTAGCTATGGAAATACCTAACAATCCAAATCCCATTATCAAAGTTACAAAAGCCAAAATAATATATAGTAAATTTGAAGCTAAAATTGCTTTTTTAGATTCCATTATCAATCCTTTACCTATCAACAATGAACTATAATAGGTGTAATACACTTTAAAAAAAACAGATATAGAATAGACTATCCATATTAGGAGAGAATTATGCACATCTTTAAAGCCATGTGTCACTTTATAAATATAAGCTGTGCCCAAAGTAAGCATAATCAATAAAACGACTACAGCTAAAATACAATAGACGGATTTTGCCACCGAAATCATAGTGGACAATAACCGATAATTCACACTACCTCCACCAATGTCCACCCCTTCTTTCTTTAGTGCTTGAGCACCTGCAAAAACATAAGTAATATTTCGGCCAAACTGAGGTGCAAAACCAAAATCGAATAAAGAAACCAAAGACCCTACTGTAAGCATCAAATAGTTCATGCCAATTTCCTCCGCCGACAACATCTTCAATATCAAAGGCAATGTTATTAATCCAGAAGCCATCTGAAAAAACAATGTAACATACCCCCAAATAATATCTTTTCTAGATATAACAATCTGCTCTTTCACTACAATTCTTTCTCTAATTCGCACACAGGCTGCCAACCTACATCTATTAATCTGCCAATAGGTGCTACCGCGTACATTACATCATTTACCCGATAAGGTAATGCTCCCCATGCTATATTACATTTCTTTTTATACTTCTTTTCCATCATCTTTGCCAACCCACGAATTGACAGTCCTTTACCGGTACCTAAATGATAATCAGCAAAAGGTTGTTGTATAATCAATGGCAGATGACATATTACATAATTGATGAAAGATATAACATCATCTATATGTATAAAATCTAAGACTTGCTCACCTGGTGACATTTTTATCGGCTCTTGACTCTCTAAAGAATCTTTCACATAATCTATCAGTTTCTTTTGAGAGTCTTTTTCACCATAAATAGTATAAGGTATGATATTTATATATTTATAATGATTCAAATCTGAATAATATTTCAAGAGTTGTTTAAATGCAGTCTTAGTTGCCGAATAAAGATAGGCATTGTTTATTTCCATCGGCCCATATCTGTACTCTGCAAAAGTTCCAAAATTCACAAATAACTTTAAACTCTTGCACCGTTTCAAGCTATCAAGCAACAAAGTACCAAACCGTATATTGGCATCTAGCAATCTTTCTAAAGTACCAAGATCATCCTTACTGGAAAGGTATGCAGCTAAATGGATAACACATTCCGGAGCGTATTTTTCTATTTCATCCAAATGCTCTATATGAACATAAGATATATCAACATCACCAAATAATTCTACAGCTTTCTTTTTATCTCGAACTATGCAAATCAATTTATTACCTCCCTGCTGCAATACTGGAACTAAATGACGGCCAACAAATCCTGTCGCACCTGATATTAAAATATTCATCACGCAACCTTTTTATAATTACGCATAGGTGCATCAGAATTTCTGCTGCTACGATATTGGCTTCATATTCCGGCTTGGATTTCATGTCGTAGAGCATGAACTCATGAATCGGGGTGGTTTTCGCCATATTCCGGTGAAGCTGATCATGCCCTAATTCATGTGCGCACACGATGCGCAGCATATTTTCATCCAGACTGTTATTCAGGAAAATAAAGCGATTTCGCTTAATCACCCGGTACATTCCCTTCAGGGAACCGAAATTTTCGCAAAGCATGACATTGATACCAAGCTGCCTTGCAATTTCAAAAGGGTCTCTGGAACCGCAGCGTTTTACCAGTTTCTCACCGACCCGTGAAAGCTGTTCCGCATTCATCATACCACCTCCAGTTTACAGTATAGCGAAAAGTGTGTACGATACATATCACTGATCGGATTTTTTACGCCTCGTTTTCGGGGCGTATTTTTTATTGTTCTCTTTGGCAATCCAGTAGGCATCGGTCAGAGCTTTATAAGCTCCTTCGATGGCATCTTCGCTTAATTCGCCGCCAGCGAACATACCGGTCACTTCGCTGACCAGTTCTTCAATATCTTTCGCTGCTTTTGCGCCGCCTTTTTCATGAGCTTCTACGACATAGGTGCCGCTGCTTCCCAGCAGGTACTCAGTAGTAGTATTCAGCGCATCCGCAATCTTCTGGATCGTAACCATATTGGATGGTTTGCGGCTGCCAAGCTCATAATTCTGAATTGTGCGGGCGGTTACACCGGCCTTCTCTGCAAGTTCTACCTGAGTTAAATTGGCTTCTGTTCTTTTTTCTTTCAACCTTTCTTTGAAGACCATAGAAATACCTCTTTCTTTTTTGATAACGAACACGAACACTTTTTCATAAAAACCTATTGACACGAAAAACTGTGCTTGCTATAATGACGATGAAAACACGAAATACAATTCGTGTAATTATAGTATCACAAGAAATGCTGTGTGTCAATGCGTTCGTGAAAAGTTGTTCGTGCTTTCACGAACGGAGAGGAGGAATACAGGATGCAAAGAGTGATTCTTCACTGTGATATGAATAATTTCTATGCCTCTGTCGAGTGTATGCTGAATCCGGAACTGAAGAACAAGCCGGTGGCAGTGTGTGGTTCTGTGGAGGAACGGCATGGTATCGTACTTGCGAAGAACTACGCAGCAAAGGCGTTTGGCGTTTCCACGGGAGAGGCAATCTGGCAAGCAAAGCAGAAGTGCCAGGATCTTGTGATCGTGGAGCCGCACTATGAGCAATATATGAAGTTTTCAAAGCTGGCTCGTGGGATATACGGTCGCTATACCGATCAGATCGAGCCGTATGGGATGGACGAATGCTGGCTGGATGTGACCGGAAGCGGCTGCATGGGAACCGGATTTGAAATCGCAGATGAGATTCGCAGAACGGTTAAGTTTGAATTGGGACTTACGATTTCCGCAGGAGTGAGCTTCAATAAGATTTTTGCCAAGCTTGGGTCGGATATGAAAAAGCCGGATGCGATTACCTGCATCGAAGCAGATTCGTTCCAGGAGAAGATTTGGTGTCTTCCCGCCTCTGACTTGCTTGGAGTCGGCAGAGCGACCGAGAAGGTTCTGTCCGGTTATGGGATTCATACCATTGGAGAGCTTGCTGCAACATCGGATGATTTCTTGAAGTGCCGCCTTGGAAAGAATGGACTGGCGATTAAGAAATATGCCAATGGACTGGATGATTCGCCGGTTATGCGTTCCGATTATGTCTCCCCAGTAAAGAGCATTGGGCACGGAATAACGACCATGCAGGATTTGGAGAATAACGCCGAAGTCTGGTGTGTCATGCTGGAACTGGTGCAGGAGATCGGAACCAAGCTGCGAGCACATAAAAAGAAAGCTGGCGGAATAGCGATTTCCATCCGCAACAACGAGCTTTACACGAAAGAGTGGCAGTGCCGGATTGGTATTCCGACACAAAGCCCTACCTATCTGGCGAAAACCGCATTTGCACTGTTTGCAAAGAACTATCAGTGGGAGCATCCGATTCGTTCAGTGACGGTTCGGGCAATCAACCTGTTTGAAGAGGATTGTCCGATACAATACGACCTATTCACCGACGTGAAATCACTGGATCGCCAGGAACGGCTGGACGCAGCGATTGAGCAGATTCGATTCCGATTTGGGAAAGATGCGATTAAAAATGGGGTACTTTTTCAGAAAAGCAAGATGCCGACAGAGCGAAAAGTGGATTTGGTTATGCCGACAGGAATGATTGGTTAATACAGCACCGGTAGAATCTGGTGAGTTCTTTGCTAAAAGAAGTCAACACATTCGCCGGTTTACAGAGGAGGAGCGTAGAACATGTCGGAACAGAAATGTAGAAAAGTATATGTACCTGTGAACTTAGATGTGGATGCAGAGGGAAATATTCGCCCGCGCCTAATTCGATGGATTGACGGACGGGTGTATGAGATCGACCGATTGAAGCATAAGTGCCGAGCTTCTTCCACGAAAGTGGGCGGCTGCGGAATTCGTTATACGGTCATGATCGGTGGGCATGAGAGTTTTCTGTTCAACGAAGATGAAAAATGGTTCGTTGAGGCAAAGGAGCAGTGCCTATGATCCTTTCACAGAAAAAAATAGAAGAAATCGCTGTTGCAGTGATAAGAGATTTTCAAAAGTCCTTTTTCGGCAGCGAAGCAGATGATCCGGCAAGATTTGCGCTTCCGACACCCATTGACCAGTTTGCATCCGATTATCTGAACCTGAAGGTGTCATTTCAAAAGTTGTCCTCGGACGGAAGCATCTATGGTCTGACCGCGTATGTGGATACAGAATATCAGATAGAGGTTGATGGAAGTCAGAGGAGCATCTTCCTGAAAACTAATGATGTGGTTCTGGACAAGAGTTTCATTGAACCAGAGAATATTCGGAAACTCTGCGGAAAACGCAGATTTACGCTGGCACATGAGTGCGCTCACCAGATATTGTTTCAGCTGGATGCCGATGACCGAAAGATAGCCTGCCATAAGAGACCGGAAGTGAGGAAAAAAGGTTCCCGCGTTCTGAGAACGCAGGAAGATTGGAACGAGTGGCAGGCCAATTCGCTGGGAGCTGCCATCCTGATGCCCCAGTTAGAAGTGGATCGGGCGATGTGGTTCATCAACAGCAGAAAGCCTCTGACATGTTATGGATGGCGTTTTTATAACAAAGACCAGGTGAAGATAGATACTTTCTGTGGTGTCTTTGGCGTTTCGAGATCGGCAGCTGCTATCCGCTTGGAACAACTGGGCTATCTGAACCGGAAAAAGGATTATGAATATCGTGATCCATTGGAGGTGTGGCCATGAGCAGGAATATCAGAGTATCGGAACCATCTGCGGAAATGCAGATTAAAATCATCCGGGCAAAGGATGCGATTGCTTCGCAAAAGCCCAGGATTGTCAGGTGTCCTTATTGCCGACATAATTCAATCATCGTCTTTGAGGATACCAGAGGACATGTGCAGACCAAATGCAAGGCCTGCGGACGTGAGACCGTCTTCAATGTTTTGGAGATGAGAAGATTACGGAGATTGCAGCTCTACTATTCGTCTCTGAATGGTTGAGATGACAATAAATAACCCTATTAACACAATTTTATAAGTCATAGCTGTGCTGTGGAGCCGCTGACAGGCGAAGTCTTCCGAATGCCGCATGAGACAGAATTATGGAATACCCATGTTCTGTTTTATCGGCACAGGATTTTTTCTTCACCGTCATGCGGCTCCTTTTTTGACCTTCCGTTGGTCCGGTTCTGTACCGGCTGTGCGGAAGGAGAAAGTATGTATTACGATCAGCATGTATGTGGAGCAAGAATTCAAGAGCTGCGCAAATCAAAAGGGTATACGCAGGAGGCTCTGGCTGAGGCGATTGATATTGATGCAAAACGCATTTCAAAAATTGAGCGCGGAGTAATATCGGCATCTTATAACGACATGATTCTGTTTTCGGAATTCTTTGGAGTAACGCTGGATTATCTGATTATTGGCAAGAGACAGGATGTGGATGCGTTGAAAAAGAGAGTGCAGGATGCCATTACGCAGCTTCAGGAAGCACTGATGTGAACTCGCAAAATTAGGTGGGCAAAGTCGCAGTTTCCGGCGTGTTATGTAAAACCGCATTCTTTTATACTTACTTTACAGCTAAGGCAACAAGGCTGATGAACTATGAAAATTGAATACTCATTCTCCAAGTACATTACTGACAGAACGAGCCTTCGACTGCACGCCATGATGCCCAACAGGGGCGAAGCGGAATCGCAGCAGCAAATGTCGGATTGCAACCGACGGTGGTGTAAAAGCCTGTCAGGGACAATGATACTTCCGTAATTCGCGGTCCGGCCATAAAGAAGGCGGGATGGTTAAATTCCAATGGAGCAGTGAAGCACACTGCCGCTTGTGAGAAATCCCCGATCTCTGGGGTACCAAGAAAAAGTACAGAGAAACCATATTTTAAGAAAAGCTGTCAGAATAAAGCAGTTGTATTATTTTTTGTCAGCTTTTATCCATAGATGATTATGGGATTGGAGGCAACCAGATGAAAGAAAACTGGGTTTACCGGCGAGGAGATATTTACCTTGCCAATCTTGGTGTTCCGATAGGATCAAAGCAGGGCGGTGTTCGTCCGGTAGTGGTTCTTCAGAACGATGTCGGCAACTTTTATTCGCCGACGATTACGGTTGCTCCTCTGACAACGAAGATTCAAAAGAAAAGAAGCCAGCCAACACATTATTTCCTTCGGAAGGCAAAAGGGCTGGCAAGATCTTCGATGGTATTGGCGGAGCAGCTTGATACATGTGATAAGACCTGTGTGATTCGGTATCTCGGCAAGGTAAGTAAGGGACAGATGCGCGGAATTGATGAAGCTGTGAAAGTGCAGCTTGGATATTATATTCCGGAACAGGCGGAGAAAAAAAGACAAGGCAAATGCCGAAAGGAAGTGAATTTTGATGGTGGATAAATTGATTAAGCGTAAAGAAGCCGCTGAGATGTTGGGGATTAGCCTGGACACCTTGGATCATGCAAGAATGGAAGGGCTGATCACTTACGTTCAGTATGTTGAGAATGGCTGTGTTTATTTTACTGAAGTTGGACTTCAGGAGTATATTGCAAGGTCTACACATCGTGCAAGGCCGAAGGATAACAATCCGACTTTCCGAAAGAAGAGAACAGCCAGGAGCGGAATTCGACATCGTTGAGTATTGGCAGGTTATTCGCAATAATGAATATATCAGCTAAAAGTTTGGAGGTGTCGAAGATGGCAAGAAAAAGATATGCGATTCCTCAGTACGGAACCGTCATCATGGCGGGTAAGGAATATTACCGGACTCGAATTGAGGATGCTGATGGAAAGCGGGTGGCGTTGTATGGCAGAACCCGTGAAGAATTATATGATAAAGTGCTCGAAGCGAGAGAGCAGATTGAGGATAATACTTTTCGTAGATCATCCCCCACAGTAAAGGAGTATTGCGAAAAGTGGCTGTTGTTACAATCCGCACAGGTAAGAGCCACTACGTTGACGGATTACACATCGAAAGTAAACCGGCATATTATAAAGCCTCTGGGTCATATGAATATAGCAGATGTTACAGCGGATGATATTCGTCTGGCACTGGTTCCGGTATCCAAAAAATCAGCGTCTGTGTACAAATCGGTCAATATACTTTATAAGAGCATCTTTGCGGCGGCAAAGGAAAGCAAAGTGATTCAGGACAATCCTACAATTTATTTGTCTGGAAAGAACGGGGGCGTTCCTCAAAAAGAGAAAAACCCTTTGACTGATGATCAGGTGGAGAGATTGCTGGATGCGATAAGAGGATTACCACCGTATGTATTTGTGATGCTTGGTTTGTATGCGGGGCTTCGGCGAGAAGAAATTCTTGCATTGCAGTGGGATTCAGTTTTTCTGGATGAAGCAGCACCGTATTTGACAGTGTGCAGAGCTTGGCATACAGAGCACAATCGACCGATAATAATGTCTGAACTGAAAACAAAGGCTGCTCATCGAGATGTACCGCTTCCTGATTGCCTGGCGAAATGCCTGAGAGAAGCAAAGGAGAATTCCACATCAGACTATGTTGTTGCGAACAACGAGGGCGAACCGCTTTCATATACGCAGTTTAAGAGGCTCTGGCAGTATATTGTGACCAGAACTGTAAAGGAACGGAGCTACTACCGTTATGAGAATGGAAAACGAGTGAAGCATACGGTGAAACCAGTGCTGGGCGAAAGAGCTGCGCATAATGGAAAGGTGGTTTATAGCTTAGACTTTGAAGTGACACCACATTTGCTGCGGCATACTTATATTACAAATCTTATTCACGCATCGGTTGATCCTAAAACAGTTCAATATCTTGCCGGTCATGAGAACAGCAAGATAACGATGGACATTTATGCAAAGGCAAAGTATAACCGACCGGATGAACTGGCGGGTATATTAGAGGATACCTTTACACTGTGGGATGCAGAATAGGCCAGACAGTTTCATGAATGAGATCAAAAAGAGTAGGGATAATCCCTGCTCTTTTTACATATAGCCGACATCCTTGAGAACCGGAGCAGCATTCTGGATAATTAAAGAGCAAAGATCAATTTGGATATATCAAGAAAATGGAGGAAGCAATAATGGCAAGAAAAAAAGTAGTGCCGGAATATGGAACAATTATGAAGAGGGGCGTTCAATATTACAGAACACGAATGCAGGATGCGGATGGAAAATGGATTTCGCTATATGCACAGACTCCTGAAGAGCTGTACGATAAATCCATTGAGATGAAGCGCAGTATTGAGGATGAAATATTCCGGAAGAATAACCCGACAGTAGCTGAGTATTGCGAAAAATGGTTGAAGATGCGCTCGGCGAGTGTGCGAGAAAACACATTGAGTGGATATGAGCGCACGATAAGAAAATATATTATTGGCGCTATTGGAGATATGTATATGGACGAAGTGACGACCGATGACCTTCGCTTGCTGCTGGTGCCAATCTCCAAGCAATCAGCTTCCCTGTACAGCAAAATGAATATGCTGATCAAATGTGTTTTCTATTCAGCAGAAGAAAGCAAAATCATCAGTTATAATCCGGCTGCGTCGCTTTCCGCAAAAGGCGGAACACCAAAGCAGGAAAAGAAGGCATTGACGGATGAGCAGGTGAAAATTCTTCTGGATACAATCAGGGGATTACCACCGTATGTCTTCGTAATGATTGGGTTGTACGCAGGGTTGCGGCGGGAAGAAATTCTTGCACTGCGATGGGATTGTGTTTTCCTGGATGAAGCCACTCCATATATTTCGGTACGGCGAGCATGGCGTTCTGTGAATAATCGTCCGGTAATTTCAACAGAATTAAAAACGCCAGCAGCTAAAAGGGACATTCCTATTCCGGGCAAGCTGGTGGAATGTTTGAAAGAGGCAAAAGAAAAGTCAAAATCGGAATATGTGATCTCTGACAGGAATGGTAACGCTCTGGCTGAATCCCAGTTCGTGAGGGTGTGGAAGTACATAGCAGTTCGTTCTACGGAAGAACGCTGCTATTACACCTATGTGAATGAGCAGAAGATTAAGCATGTGGTAAAGCCGAAGCTTGGTGAGCATCAGCCGAACAATCCGAAGTTGGTATATACGATGGATTTTCAAGTGACACCGCATCAATTGCGTCACACTTATATCACGAATCTGATTTATGCTTCGGTTGATCCTAAAACCGTACAGTATCTTGCCGGACACGAAAACAGCAAGGTGACTATGGACATTTACGCCAAAGTCAAGTATAATAAACCTGCCCAATTACATGGGGTGATCAACAGAGCAATCGACACATCAAAAAAAGATTAGGGTTAAAATCCGACAAAAGCCTACAAAATCGTGGGTTTAAGAACTGGTGGACGAAGAGCAAAAAGCTTGAAAAACCGCGTAAAATCAAGCAAAATCGAGCTTCGGTTTCGTGAAGTACGGTCTGAAGGCTGCACGTCGTGCTCCCCAGTTCTCCAAGCGCTGATTTATCTCAGTATGTACTTTTACGGTTCTGCTTCGGCAGAGCCGTTTTTTATTGCCCGCCTTCCCGGAGAACTGGGGAGCACGACTGCGCATCTCCGGCGGTTGCCCCGTGAGGGGCGAGCCGGAGGCGCTTATTGATCTTTGCTCAAGCATCGCGTGCAGGGCGCAGCCCTGCCAGCGATGCTCCCCAGTTCTCCAAGCGCTGATTTATCTCAGTATGTACTTTTACGGCTCTGCTTCGGCAGAGCCGTTTTTATTTTAAAAGGGGGGATCCGCCGCAAAAAGGTGCGTTCCCCCTTTTTTTGCGCGGCAGACTGTGCTATACTATAATAGCATTGGTGCGTGCCGCAAGGGCAGCAAACCGGTGCGTTTTACCCAAGGTAGCGTATCCCGGGCAAGGTGCACGGAAAAGGCTGTCTTTTGAAAAAAGGATAAAGAGGTCATTTATTATGCTTACTGCAATTACGGGTATCAACTGGGGCGATGAGGGCAAGGGCCGCATGGTCGACCTGATCAGCCAGGAGTATGACATCGTTGCACGTTATCAGGGCGGCAACAACGCTGGCCATACGGTCAAGAACGAGCGCGGCAAGTTCGTGCTGAACCTGCTGCCCTCCGGCATCCTGCGCCCCAACGTCGTGTGCGTCATGGGCAACGGCATGGTCATCGACCCGCATCATCTGGACGGCGAGATCAATAAGCTGCGCGAGCAGGGCATTGAGATCACCCCGGCAAACCTGAAGATCTCCGACCGCGCAACCATCACCATGCCCTACCATGTGGAGCAGGATGGTCTGGAGGAAGCACGCCTGTCCAAGACCGGCGCGCAGTTTGGCTCCACCAAGCGCGGCATTGCCTACGCTTACGGCGACAAGTACATGAAGAAGACCCTGCGCATGGGCGACCTGCTGCATCTGGACGATGCCGTGAAGAAGCGTCTGGTCACCATGGTGGATTCCAAGAATCTGGTCATGGAGGGCAGCTACAACGCTTCCCCCATCAGCGTGGACGAGATGTGGAACTGGCTCGAAAAGTATGCTGCCATCTTCAAGGACTACATCTGCGATGTGGGTCAGTATCTGGCCGATGCCGATGCCGCCGGCAAGAAGGTGCTGTTTGAGGCACAGCTGGGCGCACTGCGCGATATCGACTTTGGCATCTACCCCTACACCACCTCCTCCAACGTCATCGGTGCTTATGCACCCATCGGCGCCGGTATCCCCGGCCACAAGCTGCACAACTCCATCGGCGTCATGAAGGCTTACTCCTCCTGCGTGGGTGACGGCCCCTTCACCGCCGAGCTGGCCATGACCGAGGAAGAGAAGCACGCCCTGCGTGAGGCTGGCCACGAGTACGGCGCAGCCACCGGCCGTCCCCGCCGCGTGGGCCCCATCGATCTGGTGGCAAGCCGCTACGGCGTGTTCTGCCAGGGCTGCGACGAGGTCGCTCTGACCCTGCTGGACGTGCTGGACTACATGGAAAAGATCCCCATGGTCACTGCCTACAAGCTGACCGATGGCAGCACCACCACCCGCTTCCCCATGGGCGAAGCTCTGGACACCGCACAGCCCGTGGTGGAGTACCTGCCCGGCTGGCACTGTGATATCACCGCAGCCCGCAAGTGGGAAGACCTGCCCAAGGAAGCACGCGATTACGTGGAATATCTGGAAAAGGCTGTCGGCTGCAAGATCACCTACATCTCTGTGGGTGCCGAGCGTGAGGCTTATATCCACCACGTATGATCCCCTGCAAAGCTCCTGAATGATTCAGAAAAGGAAGCGTCACAGATGTTTGATATCATTACCGACAGCGCATGCGACCTGACGCTGGACACTGCCAAACAGCTCCAAATCGAGGTCGTGCCCTTCTATGTCTCGCTGGACGGCGAGCACTACCGCAAAGAAGGCAAGGAAATCGCCGTGCGGGACTTCTACCAGTTCATGGTGGACAACCCTTCGGCCTACCCCAAAACCAGCCTTGCTTCCATTGAGGACTTTGAGCAGGAATTCCGTGCCCATGCTGCTGCTGGCCGGGATGTGCTGTGTCTGGTGTTCACCAGCAAGATGAGCGGCTGTGTGGGCAGCGCCCGCAATGCCCGGGATCTGGTGCTGGAAGATTTCCCCGATGCCCGCATTGAGGTCATTGACAGCGCGGCGGCTACCGTTACCGAGTCCACCATGGTGGAAAACGCCGTGGCCATGCGGGACGCAGGCTGCACGCTGGACGAGACCGTGACATGGCTGGAAGCAGAGAAAGCTACCAACCAGATCTTCTTCACGGTAGGCAATCTGGACTATCTCATTAAGGGCGGCCGCATTGGCAAGGTGACGGGCCGTGCAGCCAACATGCTGGGCATCAAGCCGATGATCCTGTTCAAGGATGGCGAGATCTTCTCCGGCGGCGTGGCACGCGGCCGACAAAAGAGCTTTGAAAAAGCGCTGGAACAGCTGATGAACTATCTGGATGCCCACGGCGGCACCCCGGACGACTACCGCATCACGGTGGGCTACGGCTACGATGCCGACGAGGGCAAGCGTTTGTGGATGCAGACCCGCGCCGCCCTGCGCGCCAAGTACCCCGGCGCACAGTGTGAGGTAGGGCTGTTGCAGATCGGCTGCACCATCGCGGTGCACACCGGCCCCTATGCCTTGGGCATGGGCGTCATGCGCCGCTGGAAAAAGCAGGGCTGATAGAAAACAGAAGAAACCGGATAAAAAAGAGATAGACTTTCTCGGAAGGGAAGGTCTATCTCTTTTTTGTTGCAGGCTGAAACTGTAACGAATCGGATACCGTAAGAACGGCTTCTTCAGGGAAGAGGTGCTGTCTTGTGCCCTTTTTTAATCTGTCTTATTTGTCTTTCCATTGGCAAAATTGGGAAAAATGCTTGCAACTAGGCAGTTTTGATGATAAAATCAAAATGTTATAGTACGCCCAAAAGCAGGGTGTACAGGAAGATGAAGTTTGACATTGCGGCAACGGGGGGATTGCGTGCTGCCAAGATGCGGTGCGCAGAGAAAGAGGCAGGGAAAACAAAATGGAAACAAGTGCGACAATAAAAGAAAAGCGTCTGTGGCTGGAACGCTATGCACAGAATGTGCCGGGCGGCTTCCACTGTTGTGCGGATGACCCGGAAAACGGGCTATCCCTTTATTTATATCAGCGACCGCTTTCTGGAGATACTGGGCTGGGAGCGGGAAGAATTTGCGGCAAAGTTCGATAACCGCTACACCGCGCTGGTGCACCCGGACGATCTGGAAAGCGGGCTGCGTTACCGGAACGCGGAAAACAGCACGACCTACGCACAGAACGGCGACAGTGTGTTCCGGCTGCTGGGCAAAAACGGCTACCGCTGGGTCACCAGCGCGGCCAACCGGGTAGAGTGGCGCGGCGATAGCTGCATCGTGAGCACCATCACGGATATCACCCCCTATATGGAGCTGCGGGAAAAGCTGGAACAGCAGAACCGCGCCCAGAAGGAGGAGCTGGAAACCGCCAACCGCAACCTGCTGCGGATGATGCAGCAGATGGAGGAGCAAAAAGCGCGGTTTGCCCAGACCACCGCCCGGAATATGGAAAAAGAAAAGAGCTATCAGCAGCAGCTGAACCATGACGCCCTGACCGGCGCCTACAACCGCCGCTATTACGAGGAAGTGGCGCGCAATAACATCGGCCCGGCGGGCATCGCCCTGATGGATATCGATGATTTCAAGATCTGCAACGATACCTACGGTCACCACGCCGGAGATATGGCGCTGGAAACGGTTGCAAAGACCATCCGCTCCTGCATCCGGGAAACAGATCTGCTGATCCGCTACGGCGGCGATGAGTTTTTGCTGGTGTTGGCTGGCATCCCGGCAGACTTTTTTAGAACAAAACTGGAGCAGATCCGCGATGCCGCGCAGAAAACGGTGGTGCCGGGCTACCCCCACTTCCGGCTGTCGCTGAGTATCGGCGGCGCAATGCAGACCCTTGCCGACCCTATGGAGAACGTGGTGCGCCGGGCAGACCTTCTGATGTATCAGGCCAAGAGCCGCAAGGACGCCGTGGCGGTGGACACACAGGGCAGCCGTCTGGCTCCACAGGAGGAAGTTTTGGAGGAAAAGCCCACCATCCTGCTGGTGGACGATGCCATGATGAACCGCATGGTGCTTACCGGTATTCTGGGAGAAGACTACCATATTCTGGAAGCCGGGAACGGCGAGCGGTGTCTGGAACTGCTGCGGGCAAATGCTGGGCAGATCGCGCTGGTGCTGCTGGATATCAATATGCCGGTCATGGACGGCTTTGAGGTGCTGCGCACCATGAACACCAACCATACCATTGAGGATGTACCGGTGATCATGATCTCCAGCGACGACTCGGAAGAAGCCATCCGCAAAGCCTACGAGCTGGGCGCCAGCGACTATGTCAACCGCCCCTTTGATGCCAAGATCGTCTACCGCCGGGTGGCAAATACCATCAAGCTGTACGCCAAGCAGCGGCGGCTGGTGCAGATGGTCTCTGACCAGATCCGCGCGCGGGAAAAGAACACCGATGTGCTGGTGGGCGTGCTGAGCCAGATCGTGGAGTTCCGCAACGGCGAGTCCGGCTCCCATGTGCGGCATATCCGCGTCATCACCGAGACGCTGCTGCACCGGCTGATGGAGCTGACCGACCGCTACGAGCTGACCCCCGAGCAGCAGGATAACATCGCGCTGGCGTCGGCGCTGCACGATATCGGCAAAATCGGCATTGACGAAGCCATCCTGAATAAGCCCGGCAAGCTGACCGCAGAAGAATTTGCGGTGATCAAGACCCATAGTATGCTGGGCGCAGAGATGCTGCACAAAACCGAAAACTTTGCCGAGCAGCCGCTGCTGCAGACCGCCTACGAGATCGCCCGCTGGCACCACGAGCGCTGGGACGGCAGGGGCTACCCGGACGGGCTGAAGGGGGACGATATCCCCATCAGCGCGCAGCTGGTCTCCATGGCGGATGTGTACGACGCGCTGACCAGTGAACGGTGCTACAAAAAGGCGTTCCCGCACGAGACCGCCGTGCAGATGATCACAAACGGCGAGTGCGGGGCGTTCAACCCACTGCTGACACAGTGCCTGCTGGACGTGCAGGGGGAGCTAAAACAGGAAATTTTACAATGGTAATGTGAGGACAACTACGCGTGACAAAACAGCGATCCAACTATAAAATACCTCGCCGCACCTTTTTAAAGGTGTGCGCGGCGGCGGCTGCGGCCGGGCTGACCGCCTGCGGCAAAATGCAGACGGCGGCAGCGCTGCCTGAGCTCACGGTGGGCAGCGATAACTACCCGCCTTTTATCTACCTGAACAATGACAGCACCCCCACCGGCATTGATGTGGACATTGCCACCGAGGCCTTTGCCCGCATAGGGTATGCGGTACGGTTTGAAATCATTGACTGGGAGCAGAAAACCAATCTGGTGGAAAGCGGTGCGATCGACTGCATCTGGGGCTGCTTTTCCATGGACGGGCGGGAGCAGCTGTACCGCTGGGCAGGGCCGTATATGGTCAGCCGTCAGGTGGTGGCGGTCAATGCCAACAGCGGTATTGAAACGCTTGCCGACCTTGCGGGCAAGACCATGATGGTGCAAAGCACCACCAAGCCGGAGGAGATTTTCCTCGGCGGTACCGACCCCCGCATCCCGCAGTTTGGTGAACTGCTGAGCACCGAGGACCGCAGCGTGCAGTACGCCATGCTGAACTGCGGCTATGTGGATGCTATTGCCGCCCACGAGACCGCCATTTTGCAGTATATGCAGGATTGCAATGCCGATTTCCGCATTCTGGAAGAGCCGCTGCTGGTCACCGGCATCGGCGTAGCCTTTGCACTGAACGACACCCGCGGGCTGGACGAAAAGCTGACCGAGACCCTTGCCGCCATGCGCGCCGACGGCACACTGAAGCAGATCGTAGGCAAGTATCTGCCGGACCCGGAAAAGTATCTGGAGGTGGACGCCCTTGAACCGTAACAAGAAACCGTTCCCCTCCGGGATGCGGGTGGCGGCGCTCTACCTGCTGATGGGCGTGCTGCTTTTGCTGGCAGTCACCCTCTTCTCCGGGCAGGAGTCTATGCGCGCTACCGAGGAATACTTTGACCGCACCATCAACTTTGTAAAGGTGCAGTCCACCAGCTACGAAAAATATAACGATACCATCACCGCAAAATCGCTGCGCCGGATGGCGGTGTCGGTGCGGCAGCTGGCCGAAAATGATACTTTGGATCTCTACGACCCCGAAAGCCTCCGGGCAGAAACGAAGTCCCTCTGGCTTACCGGCATTGCCGTACTGGACGAAAATGGAGAATTATTGTGCGAATATACGGATAGTAATATTGGCTATGCACAGTTTGCGGAATCTCTGCGGGAGCAAGCCGCGCTGAACGTGCTGCAAAACCCGCAAAAGACCTACCTCAAGCGCATTCTGTTACAGGATGGTACGGCGGTGGACATTGCCACCCGCCGCGCCGCAGCGGGGGATGCCGTGCTGCTGGCGTACCGGGTGACCCCGCCGGAGTTTGTGGAGGGCGCAGCCTTGTCCATCCAAAGCGTGCTGGACGGCTACCCCCGGAACATCAGCGGCACCATCTTTATCGTGCAGGACAACAAGGTGATCGCCGCAAACGACCCGAGCCTCATCGGACTGTACACCACGAACAGCCCGCTGGTGCAGGGCATCCGCAAAGCCGGTGCGCCCGATACCTTGACCCACACCCGCGACTGGGCAAATTCCGGCTGCTATTTCGGGATGTACAGCAACGGACGGAATTTTGACCTGTATCTCTATATCAGCGAAAAATCGGTGTTCCGCAATACCAGCAGCACGCTGCTGGCTGCGCTGATCCTCTATCTGAGCTGCGTGGCAGTGCTGCAAATGCTGCGCTATCGCTCCATAAAGGCTGCGGAGCAGCAAAAAAAGGAGCAGGAGCGGGAATACCACGCCCGGCTGGAGGAGCAGAACCGCAAGCTGGAACTTGCCGTCCGGCACGAGGCAGCGGCAAACCGCGCCAAGCGGGAGTTCTTGTTCAACATGAGCCACGACATCCGCACCCCGATGAACGCCATTATCGGCTTCACCTCGCTGGCGGCGACCCATGTTGAGAATAAGGAACAGGTGCTGGACTACCTGAAAAAGATCTCCACCTCCAGCCAGCACCTGCTCTCCCTCATCAATGATGTGCTGGACATGAGCCGCATTGAGAGCGGCAAGGTGAAGATCGAGGAAAAGGCAGTGCACCTGCCGGATCTCGTGCACGATGTGCGCTCCATCATCCAGCCCAATATCAGCTCCAAACGGTTGTCGCTGTTCATCGACACCATGGACGTGGTGGACGAGGACATCATCACCGACCCGCTGCGGCTGAATCAGGTGCTGCTGAACATTCTTTCCAATGCCGTCAAGTTCACCCCCACCGGTGGCATGGTGAGCATCCGCATTGCCCAGAAGCCCGGTGCGCCCAAGGGCTGCGGCAACTATGAGTTCCGCATCAAGGATAACGGCATCGGCATCAATAAGGAGTTCCAGAAGCATATCTTTGAGGAGTTTGCCCGGGAGGAAAGCTCCACCGTCAGCGGCATTCAGGGCACGGGTCTGGGCCTTTCCATCACCAAGAACATCGTGGACCTGATGGGCGGCACCATCGCCCTTGAAAGTGAGCCGGGCAAGGGCAGTGAGTTCATCGTGAACCTCTGCTTTCCCCTCAGCGGGCAGAAGGTGGAGATCAAACAGCTGCCCCAGCTGGAAGGGCTGCGGGCACTGGTGGCAGACGACGACACCAACACCTGTCTGAGCGTCAGCACCATGCTTTCCAAGATCGGCATGCGGCCGGAGTGGACCATCTCCGGCAAGGAAGCAGTCATCCGCACCAAGTACGCCGTGGAACAGGGCGATGCCTTCAGTGTGTATATCATCGACTGGCTCATCCCGGATATGAACGGCATTGAGATCGTGCGGCAGATCCGCAAGGTCATCGGGGACAGCTGCCCCATCATCATCCTGACCGCCTATGACTGGGCAGATATCGAGGAGGAGGCGCGCGCCGCAGGCGTGACCGCCTTCTGTGAAAAGCCGCTCTTCCTCTCGGAGCTGCGCAAGGTGCTGGCAGAGCCCTTCCGGGTGCAGCCGACCCAGACGCCCGCTTTGCAGCCTAAGGCAAGCTTTGCCGGCAAGCATCTGCTGCTGGTGGAGGATAACGCCCTGAACCGGGAGATCGCCGTGGAGATCCTGAAGGAAACAGGCTTCCTTGTGGATACCGCCGAGGATGGCGTTGAAGCGGTGGAAAAGATGGAGCAGGCTGCGCCCGGGCAGTACGACCTGATCTTAATGGACATCCAGATGCCCCGGATGGACGGCTACGAAGCCACCCGGCGTATCCGTGCCCTGCCCGACCCCCGCAAGGCGGGCATCCCCATTTTTGCCATGACCGCCAACGCCTTTGAAGAGGACAGGCAGAACGCCCTGAAGGCCGGTATGAACGGCCATATCGCAAAGCCGCTGGATATCCAGCACCTGCTGCAGGTGTTGGACGAAGCGCTGCAATAAGACCCTCTCAGTCATCGCTGTGCGATGCCAGCTCCCCCTCGGGGGAGCTTTTTTGTTTCTGCCAGTCAGCGCCTGAGAGGGCTTAGTCCGGCGGGGCATTCCAGACCGTTCCGCGCAGCAAAAAAGCCGCCGCACAAAAAGTGCAGCGGCTTTGCGGGGCGTCACATCACAGCCAGCGCTCTGCGATGATCCACCACATACCGGGCAGGTTGATCCGACCCAGCAGATGCTCCAATACGATCAGCATGGTATTCTCCTTTCAGACCGTCCGTTTCAGGCAAAAAGCCCCTTTAGCAAAAACAGAAGCAGCTTTGTCAAGCTGCCGTCGCCCAAAAGGCTGAGCAGCGGCCCAAGGCTTTGAAACATGGAAGGGTTGCTCCTTTCGTTTCATTCCGTCCCGACTGCTGCCGGGTGCCGGTCTGCTTTATATACGAACCGGCCTGCCGCAGGATTGCAAATGCCGTGGTGGTAAATATTGGAAAAAACCTCTCGGGCTTCCACGAAGGGCATTCCAAATCGTCTTACTTAAAACGCTTCCATGCCGGGGTAGACGGCGCTTTCGCCCAGCTGCTCCTCAATGCGCAGCAGCTGGTTGTACTTTGCCACACGCTCGGTGCGGCTGGGGGCACCGGTCTTGATCTGGCAGGTGTTCAGCGCCACCGCCAAGTCCGCAATGGTGGTGTCCTCGGTCTCGCCGGAGCGGTGGGAGCTGATGGCGTTGTAACCGGCCTTGTGTGCCATTTTGATGGCTTCCAAGGTCTCGGAGACAGAGCCGATCTGGTTCAGTTTGATCAGGATAGCGTTGCCCGCACCCAGCTGGATGCCCTTTGCCAGACGCTCGGTGTTGGTCACAAACAGGTCATCGCCCACCAGCTGTACCTTGCCGCCCAGCTCGCGGGTCATCTGCTGCCAGCCCTCCCAGTCCTCTTCGTCCAGACCGTCCTCGATGGAGATGATGGGGTACTTTTCCACAAGACTCTTCCAGTGCGCGATCAGCTCGGCAGAGGTGAACTCGGTGCCCGCCTTGGGCAGCTTGTAGAAGCCCTTGCCCTTGGGGCTCTTCCACTCGGAGGCGGCGGCGTCCATTGCCAGCATAAAGTCCCTGCCCGGCAGATAGCCCGCCTTTTCGATGGCAGCCAGAATGGTCTCGATGGTCTCCTCATCGCTGGAAAGGTTGGGTGCAAAGCCGCCCTCATCGCCTACGGAGGTAGCCAGACCCTTGGACTTCAGAATGGCAGCCAGCGCGTGGAACACCTCGGCGCACCAGCGCAGCGCTTCCTTAAAGGAGGGTGCGCCCACCGGCATGATCATGAACTCCTGCGTGTCCACGGTGTTGGCGGCGTGTGCGCCGCCGTTCAGGATGTTCATCATGGGCACGGGCAGGCGGTTGCCATTTACGCCGCCCAGAAAACGGTACAGCGGCATCTCCAGCGAAGCGGCTACTGCGCGGCAGGCTGCAATGGACACCGCCAGTATGGCGTTTGCGCCCAGATTGGATTTATCTTTGGTGCCGTCTGCCTTGATCATGGCGGCGTCCACGGCGTAAATGTCGGAAGCATCCATGCCCACCACTGCGTCCGCAATGACCGTGTTGATGTTCTCCACCGCCTTGGTCACGCCCTTGCCCAAGTAGCGGCTCTTGTCGCCGTCCCGCAGCTCCAGCGCCTCAAACTCGCCGGTGGATGCGCCGGAAGGGGCACAGCCGCGCGCCACGGTGCCGTCTGCCAGCGTGATCTCGGCTTCCACGGTGGGGTTTCCGCGGGAGTCTAAAATCTCGCGGCCTACAACAGATTCAATTTCCAGATAATTCATCTTGAAACCCTCCTGAATATCATTTTCTCTCCCATACTGCCCGGGCGGGCAGAGGGGGAACTGCTCTATTCAGATAGTTATACATAACTAACCATCAATATCCTACCACGCTTTGCGCCCCGGCGCAAGAGCCGGTGCGGATGTTTGCAGCCCTAAATTTTTAACAGGGATGCAAACCGCCGTGGAAAACCCGTTTACAGTCTGCCCCCTTGCGGCAGCGGGGATACGTTATGCTTACCATGTGTTTTTTATATGGCAGATATACCAAAAATTCTCTTTACTTTTTGGCAGCTCGGTTCTATACTGGTTGCGGCGTTTACGCTGTTTTCCCATTTATAGTCGTTATAGAGGAGGATTTTTGCAATGAATAAGGATCTGACGGTGGGCAAGCCGTCACAGGTATTGTGGCAATTCTGTCTGCCCATGTTCGGCAGCATCATTTTCCAGCAGCTGTACAACATCGCCGACAGTTTGGTGGCGGGCAAGTTCATCGGTGAAAATGCGCTGGCTGCGGTGGGCAACAGCTACGAGATCACCCTGATCTTCATCGCCTTTGCCTTTGGCTGCAACATCGGCTGCTCGGTCATCGTGTCCCGCTACTTCGGCGCAAAGGAATACCGCGAGATGAAGACCTCGGTCTACACCTCCCTCATCGGCTCTGCGGTGCTGTGCGCCGTGCTGATGGGCATTGGCCTGTTTGGCTGCGACGCCCTGCTGGAGCTGATCAACACCCCGGAGGAGATCCTTGCGGATTCCGCGCTGTATCTGGACATCTACGTTCTGGGCCTGCCCTTCATGTTCTTCTACAACATTGCCACCGGCATCTTCTCTGCCCTTGGCGACAGCAAGACCCCCTTCTACTTCCTTGCAGTCTCTTCTTTGTCCAACATCGGTGTGGATATCCTGTTCGTGGCCGGTTTCAAGATGGGCATTGCCGGTGTGGCATGGGCTACCTTCCTGTGTCAGGGTGTCAGCTGCGTGCTGGCCATGGTGGTGGTGTTCCGCCGCATCCGCGCCTTCCGCACCGAGGGTCATGTGCAGCTGTTCTCGTGGAATATGCTGGGCAAGGTGGCCGTGGTGGCTGTGCCCAGCATTCTGCAGCAGAGCTTTGTCTCGGTGGGCAACATCATCCTGCAGAGCATCATCAACACCTTTGGCGCCAGCGTCATTGCAGGCTATTCTGCCGCCGTCAAGCTGAACAACATGGTCATCACCTCCTTTACCACTCTGGGCAACGGCATCTCCAACTACACCTCCCAGAACATGGGTGCAGGCAAGATGGACCGCGTGAAGGAGGGCTTTGGCGCAGGCCGCAATCTGGTGTGGCTGCTGTGCGTGCCGCTGGTGGTGCTGTACTTCTTCTTTGGCCGCTTTTTGCTGCTGCTGTTCATGAACGACCCGCAGGGCCCTGCCATTGACACCGGTATGCTGTTTTTGCGCATCCTCTCTCCCTTCTACTTTGTGGTGTCGGTCAAGCTGGTGGCAGACGGCATCCTGCGCGGCTGCGGCCTGATGGTGCGGTTCATGATCGCCACCTTCACCGACCTGATTTTGCGCGTGGGCATTGCCGCCGTGCTCAGCGCCACCGCGCTGGGCTCCACCGGCATCTGGATGGCATGGCCTGTGGGCTGGTGCATCGGCACGGCACTTTCCATGGTGTTCTACGTCACCGCCATCCGCAAGGCACTGGCAGAGCCGGTGGCCGCTGCCGAAGCCGAGGGACAGGCCGCAGAGGTGCGCGCCGAGGCGGAATTTGCCGCCGACGCCGAGATGGACACCCTGTAACCCTTTTGTGAATTGTGAATTCATTTCATGTCACAGATAAATAAAATGAACAATTTGAAATAGTGCACAAAAACGTGCTAAAATTTTTGTGGAAAGTATCGACAAAGCCGAGAAAAAGCGCCCAAAAGTATGGACGGTTTGTGAATTGCGGATTTGAACACAGATAGCTATAATAACAGACAAGAACAGAAGCAAGGCCGCTTTTAGAGGGGAAGGGCCTTGCTTCCGTTTTTATCCTTGATTCTATTCTAGCCTATAAATTACTCCGAAGGAGGAGATTTTTATGAAAAAGGTGTTCACTCGTCGTCAGTTCATGGCCGCTGCCGGTGTTGCTGTTGCAGCAAGCGCCCTGACCGCCTGCGGCGGTTCCTCCGCAAGCACTGCAGGTTCTGCAGCCGGTTCCGCTGCCGGTTCTGCTGCCTCCGGCAGCACCATCAAGGTGGGCGTGCTTGGCCCCCTGACCGGTGATGCTTCCGTTTACGGTCAGGCTGTTGTAAACGGTGCCAGCCTGTACCTGAAGCAGGTCAATGCCGACGGCGGTGTCAACGGCAAGCAGCTGGAGATCATCGCCATGGACGAGCAGGGCGATGAAACACAGGCTGTGACCTGCTTTACCAAGATGGTGGATCAGGGCATCACCGCTCTGGTGGGCGATGTAACCACCGCTCCCACGCTGGCTGTTGCCGCCGAGAGCGCCGATTACAATATGCCTATGGTCACCGCTTCCGCTACTGCCGAGGCTGTTACCTACGATGCCGAGACCGACACCGTGAACGGGAATGTGTTCCGTGCCTGCTTCACCGACCCCTTCCAGGGCGTGAAGATGGCAGATTACGCTTACGAGAAGCTGGGCTACACCAAGGCAGCCGTCATCTTCCTGAAGGGCAAGGACTACAACGAGGGTCTGGCCGAGAACTTTGCCAAGGAGTTTGAGGCAAAGGGCGGCACCATCGTGGATCAGGAGAGCTACTCCGAGGGCGACGTGGACTTCAAGACCCAGCTGACCAGCATCCTTGGCAAGAACCCCGAGATGGTGTTCTGCCCCAACTACTATCAGGAAGTGGGTCAGATCCTGGCTCAGGCCGAGAGCGTCGGCTTGACCGTTCCCTTCCTCGGCGGCGACGGCTGGGATGGTCTGGAGGGCTACGCCACCGCCGACCAGCTGAAGGACTCCTACTTCTGCGCCTGCTACGCTAAGGGCTCCAGCGCCGCGTTTGAGGATGCCTACAAGGCCGAGTACGGCGAGGCCTATCCCAACGGCTTTGCACCCTTGGGCTACGATGCTGCCATGACCGTCGTGTACGGCATCAAGGCTGCCGAGGAGCAGGGCCTCGAGGCCGGCTCCGACGAGTACAAGCAGGCCGTCATCGATGCCATTGCCGGCGGCACCATCGAGGGCATCACCGGCACCTTTACCTTCGACGAGCACCACAACCCCGTCAAGAGCACCGCTATCCTGACCTATGTGGACGGCAAGCCCGAGCTGAAGGAAATGTTCTGATCCGTGCCGTTCCATCCACCGGTGATGGAGCCGCCCGCACAGTGCAAGACCCATGATCTTTTGGAGAACGCCGGAACAGCTTTTTTCTGGTCAGGCGTTCTCCGTTTTTTATATCAAAAAGTGTAAACGCCGCAAAGAAAGGAAGTATCTGACCATGACAGTGTTCTTCAGCCAGCTGATCAACGGCTTGTCCCTTGGCAGCATCTATGCACTGATCGCTCTGGGCTACAGTATGGTGTACGGCATCATCCTGCTGCTGAACTTTGCCCACGGCGACGTTATCATGGTGGGCGCATATATGTCCTGGTTCGTCATGAACCAGCTGGGCCTGGGCCCGGTCACCGCTGTGTGCGCCACCATCCTTACCTGTACGCTGCTGGGCGTCGTGATCGAAAAGGTCGCCTACACCCCGCTGCGGAACGCCCCCCGGATCTCGCTGCTGATCACCGCCATTGGCGTCTCCTTCTTTCTGGAGTACACCGCAGAGCTGATCCTGGGCTCCGGTGCCAAGGTCATCCCGGCCTACTACACCAACCAGACCTTCCGGCTGGGCAAGGTGCCCCTGGGCCTTACCTCCATCATCACCCTGGCGGTGACGGTGCTGTCCATGCTGGCGCTCACCTTTCTGGTGCAAAAGACCAAGCTTGGCAAAGCCATGCGGGCAGTGTCGGAGGATATGGATGCTGCCCGTCTCATGGGCATCAACGTCAACAGCACCATCTCCTTTACCTTTGCAGTCGGCTCGGCGCTGGCGGGCATCGGCAGCGTGCTGTACTGCTGCTCTTACCCCCAGGCTACCCCCACCATGGGCTCCATGCTGGGCCTGAAGGCCTTTGTCGCCGCTGTTTTGGGCGGCATCGGCTCCATCCCGGGTGCCATGATCGGCGGCATTGCCATCGGTCTGTGCGAGTGCTTTGTTTCCGCCATCGGCCTTTCCGCATGGAAGGACGCTGTTACGTTTGCAATTCTAATCATCGTGCTGCTGGTCAAGCCCACGGGCTTCCTTGGCCGCAAGGTGCAGGAAAAGGTGTAAGGGGGCATAACGATGAATACCAAACGCAAGACCATCAAAATGCCCGTGCGCTACCTGATGAATCTGGTGCTGGTGGGGCTGCTGTTCGTGGGGCTTTCCTATGTGACCGGCAATATGCTGTCCACCTACCAGAATAAGGTACTGCTGACCGTGGGCATCAACATCATTCTGGCTGTTTCGCTGAACGTTGCCACCGGTTATCTGGGGCAGCTGCCGCTGGGTCACGCCGGTTTTATGGCCGTGGGTGCCTACGCCTGCGCCCTGTTCACCAAATCCTCGGGCCTGCCCAAGGGCGTGGCCTTTGCCATCGGTCTGGTGCTGGCATGGGTGATCGCCGGGCTGTTCGGGGTGCTTATCGGCATCCCTGCCCTGCGCCTGACCGGCGACTATCTGGCCATCCTGACGCTGGGCTTTGGCGAGATCATCCGCA
>OGYH01000993.1_pt1 | contig 28033 bp, 17 predicted proteins | sample 1576511 | NCBI WGS metagenome assembly OGYH01 (sample SAMEA3541522, study PRJEB24748) | human gut metagenome | biome: human gut; feature: human-associated habitat; material: faeces | place: China | collected 2012
ATGAGCGACCGCAATGCGATGGCAAGGATTTATCGCATTGCGGGCGCTCCCTCTATCTGTGGGTTATCTTCCGAAGATACTTCAACCGGATCCCAGGACGGACCAAACGGAATGTCTTTGAACAGGGCGGCCAGACCGGTAAGTTGTTTGAGCCGCAGGATCTCATCACGATCCATGCCTAAATGCTTGGCGATCCATGCGTCAGAGCGGCCCAGCTCATGAAGCTCTTTGATGATATTACTCATCAGGTCTACATTGTGTGTTCCGCGGGCGCGATTGTGGCGGATGGTGCTCGCCATCCGTTGAGCCAACGGTTTATTGATGACGCTGACGGGCAGACACCCATTCTCCCGTTCGTAGATGTCGGGATAATCCAGCATGATGCGGTAGCGGTGGAACCCATCCACCAAAATATAGCGGTCTTTCACGTTGTCATAGTAGCAGACCACGGGCATGGTATAGCCATCTTGCTTGATGCTGTCATACAGCAGCTTCATCTCCGGAGGCGCCACCGAGTTCGGGTTGTATGTATTAGGGTCTATTTTTGAAATCGGCACTGAAATCACGCCATATACGGGGCTTCTAAATGCCATCTCCGCTTCTCACCTTTCCATATTTTTCTTTCAGCGCTCGTACTTGCGCCTGCTGCTCCCGCGTCAGGCCGAAACCCATAAAGCGGCAGGTGTGATCATTTCTTAAAATGCAGTAGCACATTCGCTTCCAGCTCGGGATGTCTTTCGAGGATTTGATATCGTCCGTATGATCCGGAATCTTGTCTAAAAAAATGATTCTTGAATTCCTTGCAACGGTATAGTTGGAAACGCCATTGCGCTTTATGCGGTATCCGTGCTCCATGAGCTCCTTGATCGTCTCTTCCTCGAGACCGCCGCCCGTGTGATGCCAGAAGTCCATGGAGGTTTGAAATTTCTGTATATAATTGTTTCGGAGCCGCACTGGAAGAGTATCCAGCAAAAACTTGGTGTAGGATTCCCATGTGTGACCTTCCGGAAGAGACAGGGAGCGGTATCCCATGGCTTTGGACTTGCCATAAATAGCGCCGAAATTCGCGCCGCGTACTCTGCCCACCAAGCGTCCCCAAATCTCAGGGTCGATCACACGATAGAGGTTCAGGCTCTCTTTTGCATAATCGTTAAAGGGCGATGCGACGCGCATCTGACTGGGCTTCAAGCCTGCCATATAATATAAGTCATACAGCTTGTTATAGTCATACTTAAACAGCGCGTTGGCATGCCATACATCGCTGGTGCCCCAATCATAAAGTGGGGAGGCGGCATAGGTGTTTTTGAATTGCTTGGTGATCCAACACCGATCCTTATAGCCGTATTTTTTATTGAGAAATCCACTGTAGCGCTGGAGGGACTCATTGGCACGAATCCCCAAAAGGCAAACGGTTTTCCGGTTCCCGTGGGAAAGGCGATACCAGCGGCCAAACTGCTTTGCCAGATCCTCCTGGTGCATGCGATAGCGGTAGGTGGACATCAGGTTATTTTGCAAATTGATCACATAGGGATTCCGGGGCATGGGACGTACCCACAACTCTTCCTTCGTATCATCCCACGGATACCAAAACATTTGGTAGCTGCTGAGGCAGGTCCGAGTCGCCATAGGAAGGCACACCCAATAGAGCTCCACCGATGGATTTCCTTCCAGAGCGGCAAACGTGCGCTCAATATATTCTGTGGTCACCGTATATTGCGCTTCGAAATCCTGATGGAATACGCCGACGATTTTGCTGGGATAAAAATGTTTCTGAAAATCCAGCGTGAGATTCAGCAGCAACCCGCTGTCCTTGCCGCCGGAAAAAGAGACAAAAATATTGTCAAACTCCTGAAAAATAAAATGCATCCGTTCCAAGAACGCCGCATACACATTATGATCAGTATACTGGCGCATAGCGTTTCCGTTGCCTGTCATATCTCCATTGCCCACTCTCATTGCCCCCCTCGACTCGTTTGTATTTTTATTATGTTACTACAAGATACGTTCTGAACACGTTCTGAAAACGTTCCCAAAATGTTCTTATCCACCTAAATATTAATCTATAATTTTTTTCAAATTTCCTGAGGGGGCATAGGTAGTGTCAAGGATTGGACCTGTTGACAAAAAGAAAAACTGGGCTGAGAAAACACTTCCACAGCCCACATAAATCGATTTTTTAATCTATTGAAGATGGCCCTAACCATCCGTTTCAGGTTTAAGTCCATGACAGCGAAGAAGCATTCCTCGGCTGCAGCTGAAATACCTCCCTTGCCGATTTTTGAAATCCAGTGCTACCGCTTTAGGGCAATACCGCACAGAAAAGCAGACACAATATTGCCCGATATGATATAAAGAAAGTATGGAAAAACAAATGAGCATGTCCGCACTGAGCGATGAACTGGCGCAGGTGCGGACAAAGAAGAAAGAATTTCTGGCGCAGATCGAACGGATCGTCCCGTGGAAGGAATGGCTTGTCCTGATCCAGCCGTGCTATTACAAAGGAGAGCGCGGCAACAAACCCTATCCGCTGGAGACCATGCTGCGTCTGTACCTGCTGCAAAATCTGTACGACCTGAGCGATGAAGCGACGGCCGCAGAAGCAATCGACAGCCGGGCATTTTCGGATTTCTGTGAAGTCGATTCAAGCAATCAGGTTCCGGACGGGGATACCATAGGACGCTTTCGGAATCTGCTGGTAAAGAATGGACTGCAGGAGAAGCTGTTTGCGCAGGTCGTGGCAGCACTCATGAAGCGGGGGATGATCCTGAAAAAGGGAACGATCGTTGACTCGACCATTATCTCTGCGCCGTCCTCCACCAAGAACAAGGAGAAGAAGCGGGATCCGGATGCGCATCAGGTCAGGAAAGGCAACACCTGGCACTTTGGCTACAAAGCGCATATCGGTGCAGACAAGGACAGTGGCCTGGTTCATACAATAGCGGTGACCGCCGCCAATGTTCACGATGTGTCACAGACCGCGTCTCTGCTGACAGGCGAGGAAGAATCCGTTTACGGTGACAGCGGCTATCTTGGTGCCCAAAAGCGAGAAGATGCGATCGTCCGAAACAAATCTGGCCGGAAAATCAAATACAAGATCAATCGCCGCCCGTCTCAGATCAAGAAGCTGAGCAGGAGCGGCCAGTACGACGCAAAGAAAGCGGAACACGCAAAGTCTTCTGTGCGTGCGAAAGTGGAGCATGTGTTCGGTGCTGTCAAAAAGCAGCTGCGTTTTCGCAAGACGCGATACCGAGGGCTCGAAAAGCAACGGGCCAAATGCAATATGATGTTCGCGTTAGCAGATCTGCTTCTGGCTGACAGGCCCTGCCTGACGGCTTGAAGCCGTATGCTCTCGCCAATCAATGAGCAGGGTGATCCGTGCTTTTCGCGGCTGTTGCTGTTCAGAGAAATGCCGCTTGTGAATTGTGCGGTGTTGCCTTAGAACAGAGAAGCTGCCCTCTTCTCTGATTTTTCGCAGACACATCATGGAGTAAAACTCTAGCGTTCCAATACGTTGGTGCCCTCTGTAACACGCTGGACAATTCACTGTTCGCCTTTATCTCCCATTTTTTGTACTAGCGGCATACAGTTACCCTTGATTTTTCTTCCCGCGGTGAAAGTGGGCTGGGCTGTGTTAGCCCAGCCCACTAAAGTCGTTCCGTTTTTTGATGATTCCCGTAGAGAAAGCTATTTGCTGTTATAGCTTCCAAAACACTTTTTGCTGAATAGAAGCGATACCATACCAAGCAGGGACAGACAAGCAAGCCCTGTGCAAAGTCCAAGATTGGAACTATCGCCTGTCTGCGGCACCTTGTCTAAATCCCTTTCCGGGGGCTTAGACGGGTTCGGATTGGTCGGCTTAGGGTCTATTGGAGTCGGATCATCCGTGTCGTCACCGCCAGAACTGCCTTTATAGTTTTCAAAGTATGCTCTGGCAGTCACGCCCGTCTGAATGGTGCCCGTTTCGTTGGTCTTGGTAACGGTATAGCCGCTTTTATCGCTTTCCTCCACTTCATAGGATACGCCTGCGGGGAGCCCAGTGGCCATCTTGCTCTGCCCATGCTTCAAGGTAAAGGTGGCAACACCATTGGTGAAGTCTATCTCGCCATACTTGCCTGTAAGGTCCTGCTTGTCTAGCGTCACCGTAAACGTGAACTCTTTGCTCTGGTCGCTGCCGGAACCGCTCACTGTCTTTTTGACCATCAGGGACCCAACCTTTTCTTCCGTCGGAGGAACAGGAGACTCGAGATCTTTCTTCACTTCCACTGTCAACCAGATGGACGTTGTATCGCCAGAATCTTTCAAAATATGATCCAGACCATCGACCCCGGCTCCGGGGATATTGTGATCCTGTTCTGCGGTCCAGGTAAAGTGGAAAGCCTGGGTCTGATGCGGATTGCCCTGCGCGGGCCCTATGGGGCTTACCGCTGTGGCGTCGAAATTGCCGGAGACAGCGCCCTTGGTCGTGAGCCGGTCTCCCTCCTGGGCATGGTCCGACACCTTGACCCCATTTACCGTCAAGGACAGGCAATCCAGTACCGGATAGAGCGCGTCATACAGATCCGCAAAGGTATCAAGGCCCTCTGTGTTGAGATCCATCGTGGCGGTGATCGTGCCGTCCCCATTGTGGACAACCGAAGTCAATACAAAGGGACCGCCCGCAAAGGTATAGGATGCAAGCTCCGTCGGGAAGGTCAAGCGCGGGTCCGGGGTAACAACTGCTTGGAACTGACTGCTCATATTCTCCAAGGTGATTTTGTCCCCCTCCCTCTGGTCACTCAGCCAAGGACGATTTTCCAGGAGCTGCCCCTTCAAGGTGTCCAGTTGCTGCCTGACCACGCTGCCGTCGATGGTGGCTCTGTAATGCAGCGTTGCGCTTGCTTTCGTTTGGAACACTGCATCGTGCTCCGTGTCAAACGCGGCATCGCTTGGGTGCTGGACCAGAATATCCCCCTCGATCTTGGCATCCATGCTCATGGGAGGGTGGACCGGCGGGGCAGTGGGATCTTCCACCTCGACCGTCAAAGCGATTTGAGGGAGCTGAACATCGCCCTGAACCGCATTTCCATATATGGAATCAGTGCCGTCCTCCCCGGTGCCTGGGATTTGATGATCCTGGACCGCGAACCATCCGAAATCAAAGGATTGTTCGGGATGAGGGTTGCCGTCCGGCACTTTCTTGGAGCTGACCGCAATTGCGGAGAACCGTCCGGAAACCTCTCCCATTGTGGTAAGAAGGTCCCCAGCCCGGGCCGCTGTGGAAACCTGGACACCCCGGATATCCAGGGTCAGCAGGTCCAAATAGCTCTCCAGAGCATCATACAGATCTGCAAATACGGCAAGCCCCGTTGTGTTCAAATCCATGGTGATGGTGATCGTACCATCTCCCGCTTTCTCCACATCAGTAATGTCAAAGCACCCGTCATTCAAAACGTATGCCTGCGGATCTGCGGGGAAGGACAGCTTTTCGTCCGGCGTTATCACCACGGTAAAACGGCTGCTCATGTTTTTGAGAGTGATTTGATCCCCCGGGCGGGTCACCGTCAGCCAGGGCCGTCCGGAGAGGAGCTGATCCCGAAGCATATCCAAATAGCCTTTTGTTTGGCTGGCATTGATGGTGGCCTTGTAGTTGAGTGTATCTCCGGCCTGCACTTTGTAGGTGTCCAGATGCTCGGTATCAAAGGTGGACATACCCGCTTTCTGCACCAGAATATCCCCCAAGATAGGAAGTGTCTGCGCGACAGGGTCCGGATTCAGATCCCATTTGGCATAGAGCGTGGTGTCCGCCTGCGGGGTATAGACCCCTTCCTGCTTTGCCGCGGGGGCAAAGTTCATATCCGTGTACCAGCCAAGGAAAATATTGGCCTGACCCTGGGCATTCGTTTTGTTGGGAACATACTGAGTCAAATCAATGGAATCGCCTGGTGTCACGGACACCGGAGCGATCGCAGCGCCGCCATTGGTTTCAAAGGAGACGATGTAGGGGCTGACTGGCGGTACATCGGTCCATTCCGCAAGCACCGTCATATCCTGAGTGAGCGCAGTTGCGTCATAGGAGAAGGTCTGCTTCTCTCCAGCGGCATCGACATAGTACCATCTCTTGAAATACTCTCCGTTCTGCGAAGAAGCCGGAGCGCCTGCATCGACATTCCCTTTCACCGCAGGAAGAGCATAGCCGCGGATTGTCGCAATGGACCTATTGGCCGTTGTGCCATCCGCAAAAGCAGCATTGGGGTTGTTGAGCACAAAGGTCGCGGTGGCTTTGGGCACCCACACATGCTTTTCTCCATCCGATGTTGCCCGGCCCACAGAGTAGGTATAAGCATCTCCATTTAGGTTGATTGGAGATAATTCATCCACACTGCTGTCCGACAATGTGAACAGAGTGAGGAGTTCGTCTACGTTGTCAAGGCCATTGGTCGGCGTAGTTGTCGATGCGTTGTGATTCGAATCATATTGAATGAGGAACGAGCCTCCCGTCACGACATAGGTGCTATCGTCTCTCTTTCCGCCATTATCCACTGTGGAACTCTTAGCCGGAGTCTCGACGAGCGAATCGCCCGTGAAGAGAATGTGGGATGCTTCGGTTCCTGAACCCTGTGTACCGAACGCTGGTAGGGAGGAAAGCCCCTCCGTTCTCAGCGTCGCGGAATCAAAAGTCACGCTGCCGCCGTAATTGATATTCAATCCGCCCCCGGAACTGTTTTTGAGCTCCAGAACGGAGCCTCCTTCTATCGTCATTTGTGCGGAAACGGTCAATCGCCCGCCATCCACCGTCAACTTCGAACCGTTTTTCAGCGTCGCCGGAGCGGTCTGCGTAATGCCCATACCCTGACTGCTCAAAATCATGCCCCAAAAACTCTTGATCGGGTAATTTCCCTTCACGCTGAAAACAGCATTGTCCATATACAGATTCGATGCCGTGTGGCTCTGGAGATTAAAGCGGACGCCTTCCGTGATGAGCGATGCGTTTTCCAGATAGACCGCAGAGCTGTGACCGCCCCACTCCCCATAGTCCGCACCGCTCTCCTTGGTATCAGCGACTGCCTTGACAGTGACTGTGCAGTTGATAAAGCGTGCGGTATCGCGATAGGTCATACCCCGTCCGGTCGAATCGGCGGATACCGTGAGCGCATCTCTTGCGGTTCCCTCAAAAGATCCTCTTAAATCGAATCCGTATGCGTTATTGTCCAACTGATACTCGCCATCCCCGACGGTCGCTCCGCTGTTGATATAAAGAGCGATCTCATATTTCGACATGGAGAGCGACGCTCCGTTCGAGCAGGACAGCTTCGATCCTGCCGCGAGGGTGATGCCGGTTCCGCTGCCCGTACCGGTAATCGAGGTGTCCTCCCAGACATCCAAAGAAATACCCGCAGGAATAGTCGTGCTTAGGCCGGAAAATGACCCGGAAAGATGCACGGTCCCTTCCTCAGAAAGCAATTCCAGGGCCTTATCCAAGGTGAGAACCGGTGTGTCAGGAGCCGCGCCGTCATTCCCATCACTTCCCTCCGTGCCGTGGACCCACACCTCGGTTAAGGGCTCCGCAGCCAGTGTGGGAGCCAGGGCGTTGGTCGACGACTCCGGCATCGCCTTAGCGGGAGAGGGCACAGTTGCTGCCTGAAGGTTTTCCGCGTCAGAGGAAACGCCGGAATCAAGCGCGTTCTCTGTGAACGCTTCCGGCGTTTCGGAAGTGTTTTCCTGCGGCTCGGCGGGGATGGTCTCTTCCGCCTCCACGGCTTCTGATTCCGCGCTGACCAAAGTATCTTCCGAAGAGTTTTCCTCTGACTCCACTGCCAGGTCCGTGTCCTCCGGCGTCTCCGCAGAGAGCGCATCCGCTGAGATTTCCGCTGTTGTTTCTTCTGCTGTAATGCCAAGTGAGTCGATTGCGCCTGCATACACAGGCGTCCCATTGCAGAGCAGCGTCACCACCATAAGCAGCGCCAAGAGAAAGGATGCTACTCGTTTTTTCATAGAACATTCCTCCAATCAGTTTTGATTGGAAGCCCGGCATACAGACGGGCTTCCGCTCCGTCTCTTACTTGAGATATAGAGAAGATCAATCAACAGCCACATCTCCTCGGGAGCGTTCCTTTGCCTTTGCTTTACTTAAGATGCTTTCCCTGGCAACCGTTTTTCCGGCGCTTTCCTCCCAGTATCAGCACCGCCAGAGAGAGGGCAGAGCAGGCTGCCAAGAGCCCCCAGGAGCCCAGATTGCTGGCATCCTCTGTTTGGGGAACGGTATCCAGTGGGCGGGAGGGTGTCGGCGGCAGGGGCGGTGTGGTCTCCAGTGTGGCCGAAGGCGTTACAGAAGGAGAAGTCGTATTGGCGGGTGTCTCAGGATCGGGCTTCGTGGTATTGGCAAAGGTGGGAACTCCGTGATAGGCCTGTCCGTTTTTCTCATAAGCCACGCTGGCCTCATAATCATGTGGGCGGGTCACGGTGATCGTCACCTTGTACGAAGCGGAATCATAGTCAATGCTCTGGTCATTGCCCATCTGCTCCGTGAGATAATAAATATAGGTGCCGGTCTTATCAAACATCAGGGCATCAAAGGAGATGCTTCCGTCCTGGTTGCGCTTGGTCTGAAGCCGGCGTCCGCTGGCGTCGTCCAAGAAAAATGTAAAGCTGCTTCCGATGGGGGACTGACCGTCCAGGGTCTTGGCGGCGGTCAGGGTGACGCGGGCTTTTTCGGACGTATGGCCGCCGCTTCCACCGGAACCGCCCTTGTAGTTGTCAAAAGCCGCGGTCGCGGTCACATCCTGCTGGATCCTGCCCTCAGCGTTGGTCATGGTCACGGTATAGCCGTCATTGCCAGTTTCCTCTACGATATAGGAAACACCGGTAGGCAGCCCAGTGGCCGTCTTGTTCTGCCCATGCTTCAAGGTAAAGGTGGACACGCCATTGGTAAATTGCATCTCGCCGTACTGGCCGCTGATGTCCTTCTGATCCAGGGTCACCGTAAACGTGAATTCTTTACTCTGGTCCCCTCGAGCCCCACTGACTGTCTTGGTGACCGTGAGTTCCCCGGTGTCCGGTTCGGTTTGGTGATACATCGTCTCCGAGCAAAGCTCATAGGCGGCGTGCCCAATCGAAATGATCTTTGCCGTATTCTGGAACTCAGTAACAGCCGGGAACTTCCGAGACAAGGCCGTCGGCACAGCCAACACTGCCCGCTCTCCTGGTGCCAAGCCAGAAATCTTCCAGGTTAATGTTTGCCCTTCCACCTTTTGCAGTAGTTGATCTCCATTTACGATCAAAGCGGTCTCTGTGCCGTTGGCCGCCACGATTTTTGCCGTGATCCGCTCCGCGTCCACCACCAGGCCTGCGGGGACGGTGTCCGTCACAACGATATCCGTCAGCGTCCGAGCGGCCCGTTGATTGGGACCATCCGTATTGGTCACTGTGATCGTGTATAGAATCGGTTCGCCCTGCTCATTTTTTATGGCAGCCGGATGCGCCTGCGTCCCCGTCAGAGGAAGCGAGGCCTTCTGCAGCGCGACAGGCGGAAGAGCAAATGTCACTCCGCTGGAAGCACGCAGGATCGAAAGCGGCATGCTCCAATTCAGCCCCAAGGTGCTTTGCTTGCTCCGGGACACGAGCTCGTTCACTGCCGTTTTGCCCGCAAGGCTGATATCTTCCGGCGCACGCATATACAGATACGCAGACAGCCGTCCGTTTTCGCCCAGAACAAAGGGCTTTCCCTGGTTCGTCCTGCGGCAATCGATGGCAATGGCCTGGATGCTGCTCTTGTCCAACTGGGAATCATCCTCCGGATACCTTGTCCAAACGGAGGGATTCAGCGGCGCATCGATATCACTGGCTCCCTGTGTATCTGGATAGGTCAGCTCATCCTGGCTCGGAACTTTCGTGGCATAGTAGAGGACCGGAGCACATTGCCCATTCTTCTCAGCGCTCTCCCGCGCCGCGATGATCCTCAGGTCCACATGGTCAAAGGTGCCCTGCCATTCTGAGTTTGCCGAGTGGTCGGGGCTTCCGTCCACATTGTGGGCTCCGCGCTCCAGCACATCGAACAAAATGATCCCGTAGCTCCTGGTGGAACTGTTGTTCCCATAAAACAGCTCATAGGAGTAGGTTTCCGCGGACAAAACCCGAGAGCGGTTCTGGTACCCAAGATCCGCCGCTCCCTTGGAGCCGGTGGAAATTCCGGAGGTGGAAAGCTCAATGTTCTGGAAATTCACGCTGCATTTCGTCAGTCCAAACCCATACCCGGCCTCGCCCGCCGCTCCCCCGATATCCTGAAAGTACCGATACGTGGGCGAGCTGCTGTCGGTGTAATTCGGAGCGTCCGGAAACCAAATCCCTCCGGGAGTACGATTCTCAAAGGCGACCGTATTCATGGTGTCCGCACCCCAGGATGAGATATTCTGTGAAGCATTCTCCAACGTGTATTTCAGGTACAGCGCATATTCGTTTCTGTCATAGGTATATTGGAACGGACGGTACTCTCCGGTCGGAGATGTGCTGGGAAGTCCGGTATTATAACTTCTTTCCAGTTCCGGCACATCCTTCAGCGTCACCTCCAAAAGCTTGGAGCCGCTATTTTGATAATTCGGATCTGCGACTTCAAATTCGTAGTATTGGTGATTTGTGTTGTCAAAGGGAATATAAACATAATAATTCCCCTGCCAATGGCGGCGCCCCAATTCGATACTGGTTGCGTCAATATCTGTCCCGGCAGGCAAAAGATCATAAAATACGCCATTCGTAATAGCATATTGGTCCACATACTCTCCTTGCTTGAGATATGACTCAGGGATGCTGGGCCTGTTCAAGACAATGATCGTGACGCCTCTGGTCTGACGATCCGCCGATATGGTAAGATCAGAATTCTGTGTCTTAGCAATTTGCGAGTCGACTGAAAACTGCGTCAGCTTATAGCTCAAATCATACACATTCTCCCCATCTGCTGTTTCAAAAGCTTGTCCGGGGTGTGTACTCAAATGTTTATTTTCTATGTCATTTTGAGCCTCTAAATCCCCCGGCCTGCGCACATACTCTGCGGACGAGGTGTAATACGTGGACTTCTTGCTGTCAATATCCTTCTGGATCTGGCTTTGTACAGCCGCTGTCGGCTGCAGCTCTTCCAATGTAGACAAAACTACCGTAGCGTCATAATGTGTCGTTGTAAAGGCATAGCGAAGATCGCAGACATTATCCGGCAGTTTGAGCACACCCGTCTTGGACAGGGTGGCCCCATCCGGTATGGATACCGCTCCGCGCTTACCCAATTCCGCATACGCTTCAAACGCAGTCTCGCCCTGTCTGCGGATATAGACTGTAATGAAGGCATCCGGTTCGCTGATCACCGTTTTGTCCCAGCCCAGCACAGTTTTAACCGCATCCCGGAGCGTAATGGATTCCAAACAGACTGATCTGTACCGGACCGCTTCGTCCGAAAGCCTGGACGCTTCCGTCAAGTTTTCCGGCTTGCTGTATTTCCCCTGTGTGTTCAGCCAGTGGCCGCCCTCATCCACGATCATGGTATATGGCGCGAATTGCCCTGTCGCCGCATTCAGAGTGCCGGGGTCTGCCTTGGCAGAAAACGAGGTGTAAAAGCTTTTCAATTCATTACCCGGCTGCCTCTCGATCATCACCGGCTTCCCCAGTTGGTTGATCGTCTGTCCGCCTAGTGCTGTATCCGGCGCGGAATGCGATTTAAAATCATACCAAAAGTTTTTTGCAAGCCCATAGTTTCCCTCTGGGTATGTATGGATATGGGCGGTTGTTTCGGCGGTCGTGTGCGTGACCTGTCCCACCTGTGAGGTCTGCGTGATCTGCACCTTCGCCGGAACTTCAATGCCCGCCACCAGATCCGATGCTTCCATCAGAAGCGCTTTCGGGTATGCTCGCAGCAGATAAAAGCCCGCTGTTTTTGGATAGGATATTTTGGCGTAATTGTATCTGGGGTGGGTCAAATAGGAGGTAGAGGTCCAACTGTCACCGAGTGCAGGGCTGATTCCGGTTCTTTCTGACTCCAGGATTTCGTTGAAATTGGCGGAAGCAATCCCGGTATAGACGGTCAGCGCCGTATGGTCGGCACTTTTATTTCCGAATGCCCATCCACTTCCGATGTCTGCGACCGTGTATGCTCCCGTCGCGTTGTCTTGTCTTATACCGCTTCCTGCCCCCCCCTGATAGATTGCGCCGACCAGTTTACCCTGGTTCGAAGTTCCTGTATCCGATGTATTCTCCGTAATGTCCTCCACTGTATAGGTATAGGGCATCGTGCTGGAAGAAGTTTCTGTTCCGTAGCGGTTCACAGTCGCCTTGTAAATCACGTAGAAGTTCTCGGCGGCGTCTGCAGGTGGAACGCCCCAATCATTATTCCAGTCCAAATATACACCCATGTTGGCAGGATCGTATCCTTCCTCCCCGACAGTCTTGAGAGTGACATCAGGCTCTTTCACCTCAGTATTCACCCCCACCTGCAACGGAACGGACTCCGTATTCTCCGGGGTTCCGTCTAAATCGGGGTCCATACTGAGTTCCACAAAAAAGCTCGCTTCCATGCTGCCGTGAGTATCTACCGACACGAGAGTGGGAATAAACGAATAATTGGCGGCAAAGCTTGTGGCGATAGATCCATCTATAGCACGGTAGTTCACAAATACGATTTCATTTCCATCCTCTTTCCAGGAGAAAGGAGAGCTGCTGGAGCTCTCGCCCTCCGGAGGCGCCTGTGTAGTGAATTGCGGATTTTTTGTGAGCCTGTAATCCTGCGCGGGTCCGTCGATAGAGTAGGAAGTATTCGAATTTCCCTCCCAAGAAGTGAAGATGGCCTTGGGGACCGTAACCGTGACCGAGCCGGCCGGGTAGGATTGGGTGGATGTATCCAGCTGGAAATTGAGATTCACATAAACGCTCGCGGTATAAAGCTGGTTGTAACTGGGAGTAAACGTAAGCTTGGCGCCATCGTCCGCAAAATCATCCAAAGTCCAGTCCGCAGATTGATTATTGCTTTTCGCATTCCACTGCGCATCCAAGAAAGTGAGACCTTGCGCTGGGGCGGCTGCAGGCTGCTCCGCCGCGGCTTCCGACTCTGACGAATCCAGAGTCTCTGCCGACGCTTCATCAACCGTTTCCGTCATTTCAACGGTTTGTTTCAGCTGTTCCTCTGTTTCTTCCAGTGCACTATCTGCCTCCGTATCCGGTGAAGTCTCCAAAATTTCAGTATCTTCTGTGAATTCGTTTATCGTTTCTTCTGCCGTAATTTCTGGTGGCTCTGTTGCTTGCGCATAGGCAGGCAATGCATTGCCCAGCAGCGTTATTATCATCAGCAAACACAACGCCATGCTCAATAGCCGATAGATTAGGATATACTGCTTCATCTTACATTCCTCCTCCGGTGCTCACACTAACTATATATGTTTATTCTTGATCTCTCCACGTCAGTGAGAAGTATTGTATAAAAAGGGCGGCAAGAGTAATCCAAAGCCCGATATTCGATTTGTCGTCTGTCTGCGGCACCTTGCTCAGCGGTCTTTCCCGGGGCTTCGCCGGGTTTAAGGTAGTGATCTGCGGATTCGTTATGGTCGGATCTGTTGGGATCAACGCACCGACGTCAAAGACACATGGTTTCGGTGGCAGCCCATTCAAATCATCCGACGCCATTCCATTCTGCCACTGGAAACGCTTCCACAGGAAAACGGAATACGGCCCGAGACAGGCGAAGTTGCTCCCCGGCGCTGAGATAGCGCAAGTAGAACAGGTATACGCATACCCAGTCCTTTGCGCTAAGCATTCCAACAACTCCACCTCTCATTCTATGTCAAGCTGTTCACTTCCTATCGTTTCAAACGAAAGATTTCCACTCCTGCTTTTTCACTTCGCCAGACTTTAGAGAAGATCAAAAAATAAATACAAGCTGATAAGAAATCGTATATAATAATTATTATATTGCCTGATTCGTTCCTTACACGTTCTTATTGTGTTCCTTAAAGGTTCCAAATTAATATATTATTAAAAGAAATGGGGCAGGAACCAGAAAGGTTCCCGTCTCATCTTATGCCCCGATAAGGTAGACTAAGGGACCTGTTGACCAAAAGAGAACCGGGCTGAAAGTTCTAGCTTTCAACCCGGATCTTCAGCAAATATAGGAGCAAAAGAATTGCCTTGACCATCCTTTTTAGGTTTAATGCCATAACGGAAAGAAGGCATTCCTCTGTTACAGCCGGAATACCTCGTTTTCTGATTTTGGAAAGGCTATGTTCTTGTTTCAATACGGAGAAGGAGCCCTCCGCCCATATTTTTCGCAGGCACATCATGCGCCAGTAGGTCTCACTGCCGATCCGTTCATGCCCTCTATAAAAAGCAGGATAGCAACTGCTTCCAAGAATTCTGCGCCGAATGCCCGTTTGCTGAAAGCAGGTAGCATTTCGCTTGCAGTGTTTGCAGGTATCCCCCTGCACTTGATAACAACGCAAGTATTTTCCAGTCGTTTGACTGCAGTTCAACCGCTGGTAGACAAGCTTGGCACCTTCCGGACAACGAAATGCATCTTCCTGGGGCAGATAATAAAAACCATACTTTTCCGGAGAATTGGAAAACTGGATCGCGGGAATGTATCCGGTGATGCCCGGCAACTCCAGGCCACGACGAACGGCACCGGTATCGTAGCCACGATCCAATGCAATGTTTTGCATCGGAATCCCGTTTTGAATCTGCCGCTCCAGATGCCGCAGAACCAGCAAGCTCTCTTTTTCATTCGCTGGATACACATATACGCCAGTTATTATGCCATATTTACAGTTTACAGTCATTTCCATTAGGTAGCCAATGCCACTCTTTTTTCCGTGATTGATGCAACCGCTGTCTGGATTGGTTTTGCTTGTAGTACGACACTTTTTGACCATCTTAGCTGGCGGTTTTTTTGAAACCAGGCTGTTGAGAGAGCTCCTCATCTAAGCGATCCAGGTAACTCTGCATGCTTAACTCAGTTTCAATCTCCGTATCGATCTAACTGTCCTTGGAAACATTGGCTGGGAGGTAAGTCCCATCAGCTGCCAATTCTTTTCCATCGATCAGGCCGTTCTTTACACAACGCCGGATGATCTCCAAAAACACCTGTTGGAATAACTGACTCTCATTCCATTTGCGCAGACGTGTTTTGCTGAATGTGGAATGGTCAGGGATCTTATCCGCAAGTTCAAATCCGCAGAACCATCGATACGCAATGTTCAGCTGCACTTCCTGCACCAGGCGCCTTTCTGATTTGATGCTGTAAAGGTATCCCACCAGCAGCATCTTGAACATACTGACAGGGTCAACAGACGGGCGTCCATTTGCAGGGGAGTATGGCTTTAGTATTTCATAAATAAAGTCAAATGAAATGGCCTGAGAAATTTTTCGCAGCAAATGATGATCCGGAATCAGTTCGGTGAAATCTAAAACCAGCATACTCATTTGCCCGCTCTGCCGTCCCATCATGTTGCACCCCTCTCATAGATGTTTTACCATGGAAAGAGCTTTTTCGCTACTTTGTCAACTGGTCCAATTCTTGACACTACCCCCATGGAACGTGGCGGCAATCTGAGGGGAATCAGTGCAATAGCCGCTGGGACACCTTTTATATGTCCGGTGCGAACATTGTGAGGACAAGTGCATGACACCGAAAGTATGTGCTGCAGTCATTTACGGCATAATGATAACCATTGAGAAAGCCGTGGGCGCATTTCCACACTTGTGGTTTTTTCCTGTTTTCCGACGAGTTTATGGATCGGCGTTGTGCGACAATCCAAAAAAGTGCGAATAAATCTCGCAATTTTGTCCAAATGGCAAACGAGAAATCTCAAAAAAAATTAAAAAATATCAAAAAATTACAAATTTGCTTTTGGTTTGAATGAAAAAGTAAAGAATTTAAAAACATCTCATCCGCTGTTGTCGTTATAATAAAAATAACCCGAGCGGATTTTATTCCCAGCGGCCCACACTTATCATTCTTTAGGAGGAGATATTATGAAAAAATTTTTAGCTTTGTTTCTAGTCTTGACTATGGCCTTGAGTTTGGCAGCTTGCGGCAGTTCCGGCAGCAACTCCCCCGTTGCTACCAGCAAGGCCGACAGTACAGAGGTCGTTAGCGGCAGTATTGCCAGCACGGATGATTTACCCGTTTTGCGTGTGGCCGCTATGCCTACCATTACTAGTCTGCCCACCTATTACATGCAGAAGAACGGCTTGGACATAGCCCACGGCTTCAAAATGGAAGTGACCATGTTCGCCACCGGCGCCCCGATGAACGAGGCCCTAGCCGCTGATCTGTGGGATGTGGGCGCCATGGGTGCCGCAGCTGTGACGGGTGTAGCTAACTACGACGAGATGATTATTGGCGAAGTTCTGGAGAGCACCGACGGCCAGGGCGTGTTCGTGAAACCCGACAGCCCCATCACCAGCGCTACCGACTATAATCCCTCTTTCCCCACTGTGTTGGGCAGCCCAGAGACCGTGAAGGGCATCACCATTTTGACGCCAGTGGGTACCGCGCAGCATTTCACCGTGCTGAAATGGTTGGAGAAGCTGGGTCTGGATGCTACTGATGTGAACATTGTGAACATGGATACCGTGCAAGCTTATCAAGCTTTGCAGGCTGGCCAGTGCGATGCGGTTTCACTGAATGTGCCTACCTTCTTTGACGCGCTGAACGACGGCATGGTACAGGTGGGCAATCTGGCCGACTTGGGTACCCGTTATGTGGATATGGTGGTGGCCAACCGTAAAGCTGTAGAGGGCAAGCCCGAGCTGGTGCAAGCCTATATGGACGCTTTGCTGGAGGCCAATGAGGCATTGCAAACCAATCAAGAGATGGCCACCGACCTGTTGGTGGAATTTTTGAAAGAAAATGGCAGTGAGACTACCCGTGAGAACTGTGCCGCCGACTTGGGCCGTGCCCAGTTTGTGCTGAAAGCCGATTGGAAAGAGCGCGAGATTGGCCGCTTTGCGAAAGAGCTGGGTGAATTTTATGTAAGCTTGGGCCAGCTGGATGCCAGCGCCATCGATAAATTTGACACCAACGTGATCGACACCTTCGTACAGGCTTACAAATAAGCCGGACCATGATCCAAAGGCCTGCATCCGGCCATCCGGTTGGTGTGGGCCTTTTTCAAAGCATTGAAAGGTACGGTGAGACTGTGAAGGACTTTTTGTACAAACACAAGTATCCCTTAATCTCGGTGTGTTCGTTTTTGTTCGTGTTGTTGGTGTGGGAGTTGATTACCGATGTGTTCCATGTGATCAACCCCATGATGCTACCCAGCCCGGCCAAGATTTTTGAGACCTTGATCTACAAATTAACTGGCGGCGTGAACCCGGACGGGGCCACGTTGTTCCAGAACATCTGGGCCAGCTTGAAAATCGCTTTGGGAGGCTACGCCGTAGGTGTGCTGATTGGCGTGCCTCTGGGCGTCGGTATGGCTTGGAGTCGTCGGTTTGAGTTATTCGCCAAACCTTTGTTTGACATTATCCGGCCAATCCCCGCGCTGGCATGGATTCCCCTGATGATTCTGTGGCTGGGTATCGGCTACGCCTCGAAGGTGGGGATTATCTTCTTTGCTGCATTTATTAGTGCTACGGTGAACAGCTACACGGGCATCAAGCGCACCAGCCAGGTACACTTGTGGGTGGGTAAGACCTTCGGCGCCACCAACCGCCAGCTTTTGTTCAAGGTAGCAATCCCCACGGCGCTGCCTATGATTTTCACCGGTCTGCGTTTGGCATTGGGGTCGGCCTGGGTGGCGTTGGTGGCCGCGGAATTGTTGGCTGCCACCAAGGGCCTAGGATACATGATTCAGATGGCTCGCATGCTGGGCCGCCCAGATGTGATTATCGTGGGCATGCTGACCATTGGTGCTATCGGCCTTTTGATGAACACCGTGCTGGAGGCATTGCAGAAAAAATTTGTAAGAGGGGGTAAAAAGCAGTGATCGATACCACAAAAGAAAGCCGCTTTTCGCAAAGGCAATTGGTGGTGATATACACGCTGATTTCCCTGTTCTGCCTGCTGGCCGTGTGGGAGGCGGTGGCCCGCTTCACCAGCGCGGGCATGTTTCTCCCCCCCGCAAGCACCGTGCTGGGAGCCTTCTTCAAAAGCTTTGTGGAGCCCGTGGGCAGCCACACCATGCTGTCCCACATCGGCGTGAGCCTTTACCGCGTGGCCGTAGCCTTCACTCTGGCCACCATTACTGGCATCGCCCTTGGTGTGGGAATGGGTTATTCCCGCTTTCTGGAAGCCATTTTGAAGCCAATTTTTGAATTTATCCGCCCCATTCCACCCTTGGCGTGGATTCCTCTGTCCATCCTGTGGTTCGGCTTGGGCGATACGGGAAAGTTCTTTATCATCTTTTTGGGCTGCTTTACCTTCATTACCGTGAATACATACGACGGCGCGCGCAACGTGGATTCTGAGCTGATGGGTGCGGCCCGCATGCTGGGCGCCAGCGAGAGACAGGTATTCTTCAAGATTGTGCTTCCATCTTCGGTTCCGTACATTTTCGCGGGATTGCAGATTGCTGTGACCGCTGGCTGGAGCGCTGTGGTAGGCGCAGAGATGATCCAGTCCAACGAGGGTGTGGGCTGGATGATTGTACGTGGCATGAATACAGGCAACACCGTGCAGATTATGGTGGGTATGGTGGCCATAGGTATTGTGGGCTTTGTGTTGGCAAATCTGACCAGCGCTTTAGAAAGGAGGTTGTGCGCATGGAACGAGCAAAAGGGCCTATGAGTACGAGCACAGGCGCCCCAGTACTGGAGTGCCGTGACGTGGGACGCAGCTTCGACAGCTGCGAAAAAGATGGTGAGCGCAACGAAGTGCTGCACGGCGTGAACTTTGAAGTGAAAGAGAACGAATTTTTGGTGTTGTTCGGTGCCGGACAGTGTGGTAAGACAACGCTTTTGAACATTCTGGCGGGCTTGGATATGCCCACTCAAGGTGCTGTGTATACCCGCGGCCAAAAGGTGACCGGTCCCGCACCCGAACGAGGCGTGGTATACCAGAAAACCAGCCTGTTTCCCTGGTTGACCGTGGAGGACAACGTGGGTTTCGGCCCCAAAGTGCGTAAGCTGCCGAAAGAAGAGCAGGCCGCGCGCATCAAACGGTATCTGGAACTGGTGGGCTTGACGGGCTTTGAAAAAAGCTTCCCCAGCCAGCTTTCCGGTGGGATGCGCCAGCGCGTAGGGATCGCCCGCGCCTATGCAAACCAGCCCGACATCATGCTGATGGACGAACCCTTTGGACATTTGGATGCGCAGACGCGCTACATGATGGAGGAGGAATTACAGCGCATCTGGCAGAAGGAGAAGCGTACGGTGGTATTCGTGACGAACAACATTGAGGAGGCTTTATTCCTAGCCGACCGCATCATCTTGCTGACGAACTGTCCCACTCATATCAAACAGGAATACGTTATAGATCTGCCCCATCCTCGCAACTATGTGGACTCGGAATTCCTGCGTCTGCGCAAGGAGATTACGGACAATATGGACTTAACGATGTGAGAAAGGAGACCGCGACATGCAAGAGAACCTGCCCAAGGTACAAGTGAAAAACTTGACCAAAAAATTCGGCAATCTACTGGTGTTGGACAATATCTCCTTCGACGTGCAGAAGGGTGAATTCCTGTGCATCGTGGGTCCCACTGGCTGCGGCAAAACCACCTTTTTGAACAGCCTAACGAAGCTGTACAATCCCACGTCAGGTGAAATTTTGCTGGACGGTGAGCCCGTCAACCTAAAAAAGCACAACATCGCATATATCTTCCAGGAGTACTCGACCATGCCTTGGCTGACTGTGGAAGAAAATGTAGGATTCGGTCTAGATATCAAAGGGGTGGAAAAAGCCAAGGCTAAAGCCTTGGTGGAGGAATATCTGGAGATTGTGGGCTTGACGAAGTACCGTAACTATTATCCCGACCAGCTTTCAGCCAGCATGTTGCAGCGGGTGGTGATTGCCCGCGCATTCGCCACCCAACCCGACCTTCTGCTGATGGATGAACCATATGGCCAACTGGACATTCAGTTGCGCTACAAGCTGGAGGATGAGTTGATTAGTCTGTGGCAGCGCACAGGTACTACAGTGCTATTCATCACCCACAACATCGAGGAGGCTGTGTACATGGGTCAGCGCATTATGGTGCTCACCAACAAGCCCACCAGCATCAAGTGCAGCATCGACAACGACCTGCTCCGGCCCCGCGACATTGCCAGCCCTGACTTTGTGGCGCTGCGTAACAAGGTAACCGACTTGATCAAATGGTGGTAAGACAAGGGCATTACAGCCTTTGAGGACCCGGCGAGGCACGCGGGCCGCCCGTGTTTTGGACGGCAGCCCGCGTGCCTTTTGTTCTGCGGCAACGGACCGGGCTTTCGGATGAGGCAGCCTTTACTCATATCCGCTTTTTTGTTATTCTGTATCAAAGGCAACACGCTTAAGGAGGAGCCGCTATGAAGAAACCGAATATCGTGTTTATCATCTCTGACGACCAAGGGTACTGGTCACTGGGGTGTGCGGGAAATAAAGAGATTATCACGCCCAACATCGACCGGCTGTCCAGCGAGGGCATACGCTTTGAAAACTTTTTCTGCGCTTCGCCCGTGTGCAGCCCGGCCCGCGCCAGCCTGCTAACCGGGTGCATCCCCAGCCAGCACGGCGTGCACGACTGGCTACGCGATGACGACGAGCGTCAGAGCACTATCGAATACCTCGCGGAGCAATATTCCTACACGAAAGCCTTAGCTGCCGCCGGCTACGACTGTGCGCTCTCCGGGAAATGGCACATGGGGGCTTCGGCCAAGGTTCAGCAGGGCTTCAGCCACTGGTTCTGCCACAAGAGCGGCGGCGGCCCCTACTACGGTGCGCCCCTGTATAGGGATGGTGAATTGTACCGGGAGGAAAATTATGTGACGGATGCCATCACCGATGATGCCCTGGCATATCTGGATAGCCGCGCGGGCACCGGAACCCCCTTTTATCTGCATGTGGCTTACACCGCACCCCACGCACCGTGGCTGAACAACCATCCCAAGGAGTACACGAATCTGTACGAGGACTGCCCTTTCGACTCGGTGCCCCACCTGTCCCGCCACCCAGACAGCATCTACCTAACCGATGAGGTGGCCAAAGACGAGCGGGCAAACTTGATTGGCTATTACGCGGCCGTGACGGCCATGGATACGAACATCGGCCGGTTGATGGCCAAGTTGGAAGAGCTTGGACTGGCCGAGGATACGCTGGTGGTGTTCACAGCGGACAACGGGTTTTCCTGCGGACACCACGGCTTCTGGGGTAAGGGCAACGCCACTTTCCCACTGAATATGTACGAGGAGAGCGTGAAGGTTCCCTTCATCGCCCGGCATACGGGTTATATTCCGGCGGGTAGTGTGTGCGAAGCTCTTGTTTCAGCCTACGATTTCATGCCCACCCTGCTGGAATACGTGGGAGTTCCCGCAGTAGACGGACAGGCGCGGCCAGGAGTGTCTTTCGCACCGGCGCTGCTGGGCAAAGACTTTTCCCAACACGAGGAAGTAGTGGTGCTGGACGAATACGGGCCCAACCGTATGATTCGCGGACGGCGCTTTAAGTACGTGACGCGATATCCCTACGGTCCCAACGAATTGTACGACTTGGAGACGGACCCCTGCGAGACGGTGAACCTACTGAAAGACAGCCGCTATGAGACCTTGGAACGCAAGATGAAACAGAAGCTAGAAGAGTGGTTCGCACGGTACGTAGACCCGGCCATCGATGGTGCTAAGGAGCCGGTGTTCGGCTCGGGGCAAATTGGTCTGGCGGGGCTGTGGGGCAAAGGCAATCCTGCCTACAGCTGTGACGATTACATCAAGGAGAACCCCAATTATAAGCCCTATCAGCTAAAATGATATCACCCGATACGACAGGGAAAGGGAGTGGGAGGATGCGTGAATTCTGGCATCGAGCGGTGCAGCAACTCAAACGGCTGCGCATCCAAGTGTTTTGGGCTTACTTTGCCGTACTGACGCCATGCTTCATTATGGTGAGCATCGGTTTGGTGTTGGCGGCGCGGCAGGTGATGATACAGCAGATTGGTGGTTCGCGGTTGGATATACTGCGGCAGATTGGCGAGCGGGCCAACACGATGAAGACCAGCACCACCACTCTAGTGGATCTGTACCGCTACGAGTTGGACGCTCAAGGCTTCGTCGGCGCGCCGTTGGACGCGGAGGCGGCCGTGGCCGCCCGCATGTACCTCGACAGCCAGAAAACCAAGTATGACGGCTTGTTCCACCCCATTGGCCTAGAGCACGATTTGATGGTGCTGGGCGGCAACGGCTTCTCATATAGCTCTTTACACGGGGGGCAGCCACCAACAGAACTGGGGAACCAACTATGGTATCGGCGCCTAGTACAGAGCCTGGGCCAGGCCGGTGATGGCGGCGTGCGTTTTTCCAGCACTTTCCGTGACAGCTCCGACGATGGCTGCGGTACCTATCGGTTCGCGGCCGGTCGGCTGATGCAGTGTGAATCATATACCAGCACGCTGTTAGTATTGATTGACGAGCAGGTGCTGGAGGATCTGTACACTCCGGCACTGAGCGAGGGTAGCGAAATCTATATCTACGACCAGGAGGGGCGTATCGTTTCGCACCGGGATAAGAAAATGCTGGGTAAGCAATTTGTGGACGTAACGCACATGAATGAATTGTACGGCGCAGACCAATTCACCTTGGTGAAAAAGCTGGGCAGTGATTATCTGCTGACCACTTATTTGGATGAAGGCACAGGCTGGACCATCGTGGAAGAGATTCCAGCCCGTACGCTGTTCGGCGTGCTGGATCGGATGTATGTCTTGATGGGTGTGGTGCTGGCCGTGTGCCTTATCTTGAGCCTAGCCGTGGCGCTCTGGCAGTCCAGGCGTATCTCACGTCCACTGACCCAATTGAGTGAGGTCATGGATGCCTTTGGTAGCCGGGACTTTGTTCCTCTACAGGCGAATACAGGCACCCTGGAGTTGGATCATCTGCGCCAGAGCTTTAACCATATGGCGGTGGAAATCTTTCATCTGATGGATGCGGTGACAGAGCGCGAGCAGCAAAAGCGTATTTTGGAGATGAATTTCCTGCGGGCGCAAATCAACCCCCACTTTTTGTACAATATGCTGTTCTCCATCCGCTGCACGATGGAAATTGGAAAAAGTGGGAAGGCCGTGCAGATGATAGAGGCCTTTACCGACCTTTTGAAAAGTACACTGAAGGCCACGGGAGATACCATTTCCTTGGCCGACGAATTTGAGAATACCCGCAAATATATGGTGGTGCAGAAACTGCGTTACGGTGAGACGGTACACTATGAAATGGATTTGGGCGAGGGCACTGGGGAGTGCATGGTGCCGCCGCTGATTCTGCAGCCGTTGGTGGAAAACGCCATTTTCCATGGACTGGAGGCTAAGGAGAGCGCTGATATGGTAGTGGTATCTTCGGCGTTTGAGGGCAGCGACCTAATATTGACCGTGACTGACGACGGTGCTGGCATGGATGCACGGACGCTGGAAATGGTTCGACGGCGTACCCTAGATGGGATGCGGGAGACAGAGAGTGACTCCATCGGGCTGGCTAATGTGCACAGCCGCATCCGATTAAATTATGGTGCGGGCTACGGCCTTACGCTGGACAGTGTGTCGAACATTGGTACCACGGTGATGCTACGTCTGCCGGCCCGGGGCAGGGTGAACACACTGCAAGGAAAGGGAGGTGCGGTGCTTGAAAGTGTTGATCGTTGACGATGAGAACCTTATCTGCGAATGGCTCGAATTCTGCATTTCACAGAATCCAGCCTGTCAATTGGCAGGCGTGGCCCACAACGGGAGTGAAGCGCTGGATTTATTCCGTCAAACAGGGGCGGATCTGGTGCTGACCGATATCAAAATGCCCGTGATGGACGGTTTGGAATTGCTGCACACTATACGGGGCTTATCGGACACGGTAAAGGTAGTGCTACTAACGGCTTTTGCCGAGTTTGACATGGCGCGACGCGCTTTGCGTGAGGGCGCGGATGAATACCTGCTGAAAAACGAGATGAACAACGAGGCGCTGCAGGAGTTGTTGGCTCGTATGGCCAAGGTCTGCGACGTGGACGATACCGGTGGAATGATGGTCTCAGCTCAGGCCCACGCCATTGTGCGCAAAATTTTGCTCCAGGAGCCGCCCCTCAGCGATGAGGATTTGGTTACGTTGCGTACGTGCGGTGTACGCTGGCGCAGCAATGGCTTGTTCGCCCTAGCGGTGTGGAAGCAGAGTTTAATGAGCAACGGCCTGCAGCTGCCCGTCGGTGACCCAGGGCATCACATCACGGGCTTTGATTACACCGACCGCATCTACGTAGTCATAGGCAACCTGCCCCGAGCGCTGAGCAGCAGTGAAAAGAGCCGCCAGCTAACCAACTACGCAAAGCAGGTGCAGCAGACAAACCGGTGCATGGTAGGCGTGAGCAGCGTAACAGATGAGATGCGGCAGATTCCCGCCATGGCCAAGCAGGCCGCTTTTTCTCTGGCCCAGAGCTTTTACGTCGGTCAGGTGAAGCTGTACGAGCCCCAGCGCCCTCTGGCCGAACTGGAGGCGCGGGACAAAGCCTGGCTTTCAAAGCTATCGACTCTGCGCATGCGGATGTATCAGCAGCGGGCGGACGAGCGGTATGAGACGTTAGCAGCCTTTTTGAGGGACACAGCCGAGCGGGAAATCGGTGCAGTCGACGTGGTGACAAAGTTCTGCTTGGACAGCTTCGATTTTTTGTACCTAGATGCCAGGGAACAAAGCGCATCGCCCGCCACGCCTAAAGAGATGCGCGCGAAGCTGGCGACCAGCACTTCCATGGCTGAAACCAGCGAGTTGCTGCTGGACTTCGCCCGCCAGTGCACGCCCCGTGAGAAGCTGCATCGACACTGCTCCAAGGCGGTAAGCCTGGCGCAAGAGTATATACGCGCAAGTTATGCCCAGCCTCTAAGTCTGGAACAGGTGGCGGCCGAGGTGCATTTGAACCCGGAATATTTTTCCCGTGTATTCAAAGAGGAAACGGGCATGACCTTTGTGAATTTTCTCACTGACGTGCGGCTGGGGCACTCGGTGCAGATGCTGGAAAACACGGCCTTGCGCGTACAGGACGTCGCCCAAGCTGTGGGGTATGCCAATGTGAGTTACTTTTCCACTACTTTTAAAAAGAAATACGGCATGAGCCCTTATGAATACCGCCGCCGGAGCGAGTAAGGGCATACGGGAGGACAAGAAAATGAAAGCTATTATGGTGATGTACGATTCTCTCAACCGTCATCTGCTGGAACCCTATGGTTGTGACTGGACGAAAACGCCGAGTTTCAAGCGGCTGGCCCGACAGGCCGTCACCTTTGACAACTGCTGGGCGGGCAGTCTGCCCTGCATGCCCGCCCGCAGGGAATTGCACACTGGGCGCTACAATTTTTTGCACCGCAGTTGGGGTCCATTGGAGCCTTTTGACGATTCCATGCCTGAGTTGCTGCGTAATGCCGGCGTGCACACCCATCTGGTGAGTGATCACTACCACTACTGGGAGGACGGCGGAGCAACCTACCACCAGCGCTATACCACTTGGGATTGTGTGCGCGGCCAGGAGGGCGACGCCTGGGCTCCTCTGGTGGATTTTGATGGTGCGCCCAAAGACCATTTGAACGTGTGCGGTGGTTCACTGGACAACTGGATAGGCCAGGATTTTGCGAACCGTTTGGCCATGCCCACCGAGGAAGCGCAAAGCCAGAGCTTAACTTTTGCTAAGGGGCTTGATTTTCTTCAAAAGAACCACGATAAGGATAATTGGTTTTTACAGTTAGAGACCTTTGACCCTCATGAGCCTTTTTATAGTCAGGACGAGTACAAGGATTTGTTCCCTGACGATTATCGAGGCCCCCTACTGGACTGGCCCGACTACCGGCCGCTGAACGAACAGGACAGCCCGGAGCTGGTGCGCCATGTGCGACACGAGTACGCGGCCCTGCTGGCTATGTGCGACAAAAATTTGGGCCGTGTGCTGGACGCTATGGACGAATATGGCCTGTGGGAGGACACACTACTTATTGTGAATACGGATCATGGCTTTCTGCTGGGCGAACATGGCCAATGGGCCAAGTGCCACTGCCCCTTCTATGTAGAGGTGGCCCATACGCCCTTGTTCGTATGGGATCCGCGCGTAGGTACGGCCGGTACGCGAACGAATCGTCTGGTGCAGACCATTGATTTGCCGGCCACGCTTTTGGAGTACTTCGGCCTGCCGCTGTCCGCCGATATGCAGGGCCGTTCCTTGAGTCCCGTGTTAGAAAGGGACAAAGCCATCCATGACGGCGCTTTGTTCGGCCTGTTTGGTGGGCAAGTGGGCTGCACCGACGGGCGCTGGGTGTACATGCGCAGTCCGGTCGACCCGAGTACGCCGCGATATGAGTACACGTTGATGCCCACCTGCCATAATGGCCAGCGTCGGGCTTTCATGGCTTCAGAAGAGCTGCGCACCGCGCAACTGATAGGTCCCCTGCCCTTTTCAAAGGGACTGCCGCTGCTACGCTTTAAAAGTTGTAAACCCGTGGGACAGGCGGCCTATCCAACTCTGCTGTACGACTTAGCGGCCGACCCGACCGAGTTATGCCCGGTGAAAAATACCGTTGAGGAAGCGCGCATGACCGCACTAATGCGCCGTCTGATGGAGGAAAACTGCGCTCCGACCGAGCAGTATGCACGTATGGGACTATGATGACTGCTGCAAAAAAATCAACAGCGCCGCATACTTGTCTCGTGTGCGGCGCTGTCTTTATGACTGGGCGGGCAGGCTTGCTTTTTATGATGCTGTAAATGGCGGATAGATTCCCCAGCGGTGATGAGCTCCAGCTTACAGATGTAGGTGTCGTCAATGCTATTCGCACAAGAAATAAGGCTTCTCACATCGTCATAGGCATACTTTAGCACTGCGCCGATAGGCAGAAATATTCCCTTGATAAGGGCTTCGCTCATCCGCCGCGATGAAGGACAGTACAAATGCCATATCACATGCAAGTAGGACAACACTACTTTATAGAATAGCTGTTAGCAGTAAATGCACATTCGTATGGCTACGGTAGACGCGTCTCCCGTCTGGTTCAAAATATTTTGTGTTGTTGCCACACCAGTAGGATACCGTTCTGTTTGCCAGCTTTCTTATGGACTTTTTTCGTAAACCAAGCCTAGCCGTGGCCAAAACTGGCTCTGTAGCAGCGCCCCATGTGATCGTCCACAAAGCTGTCGGCAGAATTTCGAAAAATATGCAAATTTTATAGGGCATTCAGAAGTTGTTACTGCTACTATTTGAAACACAGGAATATCCACGAAAAATACACGAATATAGAATGAAGTATTCGCAGTTGTGATATCGGAGACGTGAAGAAGAGCTTTTTGTTAAATAAGCCACCGGATTTATATAAGGGATTTTGTTATATTTTCTTATGGAAAAATACTTTAAAAGTTCATTGAGAAGAGGTATAGAGATGGCAGCATTTAAGCAAATAGACTTTGGTACTATGGATGTAGAAGACGAATTAAGAAGGAATCTGGAAATTTTCGATGAGGCGTTTTGTTATCCGAATAATGATATCGACAAATTAATAAATGGAACTGCGTATCTCATCCGGGGAAGAAAAGGCGATGGGAAAACAGCTTTTTTAGCTAAACTGCGTCGAATGGCGATACAAAATGATGAACTGAAATGTCATCAGTGCTTTTTTGAGACATTTAATTCAGTACCTTTTGAAAAGTTAACCAACAATGATTTGACGGGCGGAAAATGTTATTCAGTAATATGGCAGTGTATTATCTTGATTGAATTCATAAAGTTTTTGGAAAAAGAGATTCCCCACATACAAGTAGAAGAGTATGTGAATTTAGTGGATGCATTACGGCATGCAGGTTTTTTGCAACGAGAATCCATTCAAACGACGATTACCACATTAGAGTCTGTTTTAAAACCTTGCGATTGAGTGAAAAACGACGATGTAATAAAATG
>OGYH01001002.1_pt1 | contig 27893 bp, 23 predicted proteins | sample 1576511 | NCBI WGS metagenome assembly OGYH01 (sample SAMEA3541522, study PRJEB24748) | human gut metagenome | biome: human gut; feature: human-associated habitat; material: faeces | place: China | collected 2012
GCGACGATGTACAGTATGCCAATCATGATGATTTTCTTTGGTATTAGCTCACCTGCAGCCGTAATCCTCTACTGGTTCGTTGGTGGTATCTTCTCTATTATCCAACAGTTGATTACCAACTACATCATCAAACCTCGCTTGAAAGAAAAAGTTGCTGAAGAGTTCAAAAAGAACCCTCCAAAAGCACCTCGTACTACACCAATCAAGCGTAAAGATGTAACACCAAAAAATACTCAAGCAATTGCAAGTAAACCAAAGAAAAACCGTAATGCCGGTAAGCAAAATCGTAAATAAGCTACAAAGCACTCTTGGCAAATGCCAAGAGTGCTTTTCTTATAGATTAATTCAGACCAGCCTAACTCCTAATAGCGCCGGTAAGCAAAAAGGGAGTGAGACAGAACAGTTGTTCTATCTCACTCCCGAAAGAATCAATTAACTACTCAATCAAAGAGTAATTTCTATATTTGTTCAGCTAATCACTTAGGCTGTTTTTTCTACACTAAGGATTTCTACAGAGTAGCTACCTGCTGGTGATTCGATAGCGACTTTGTCGCCAACTTTCTTACCAATCAAGGCTTGAGCAATTGGGCTTTCATTTGAAATTTTACCTGAGAAGATATCAGCACCGGCTGCACCAACGATATGATAAGTATCTTTGTCGTTTGTACCAACTTCTTGAACAACAACAGTTTTACCAATTGCAACCTCGTCATTAGCAACAGCATCACTATCAACGATTTCTGCATAACGAATTTTTGTTTCAAGAATCTGAATTTGTCCTTCAACAAAGGCTTGCTCGTCTTTGGCTGCTTCATACTCAGAGTTTTCTGAAAGGTCACCATAAGAACGTGCAATCTTAATACGTTCTACAACTTCTGGACGACGGACGAGTTTGTACTCCTCCAATTCCGCTTCAAGTTGTTCTTTCTCTGCTTGTGTCATTACATATGTTTTTTCTGCCATTTTTTTCTCTTTTCTATTTTTTGAGCCGTTGGCTGTATCATCAAAACCACTATTCGTTTGCTTGATTTTAATGAACCAATCAGACTATTTATCTTTTAGTTTACTGTTAATGTAAGTTTCAACGTTATGCTGATGCTCTTCATAGCTTTCAGCAAAATAGACATTACCAGTGGTTACATCTGCCACAAAGTACATGTACTTGGTAGATGATGGATTGATAACCGCTTCAATCGCAGACAGACTAGGACTATCCACAGGACCTGGTATCAACCCCTTATGAACATAATCATTATAAGGGGAGTCAATGTTTGTGTCAATAGTTGCATCTTCTTTCAAGGTCGTTTCCTGACCTAGTTTTCCAAGAGCATAAAGAACTGCGATATTACTTTGTAGAGCCATGTCTGAGTTTAGACGATTATAGAAGACGCTAGCAATATTTTTACGGTCGTCATCTGTAGCTCCTTCTTTTTCAACAAGAGAAGCTAGGGTCAAAATCTCATTAACATTGTGTCCACTAGATGAAATCGTCGCATAGTAAGGTGATAGGTAGGTATCCATCGTTGACAACATTTCCTCTGCCAAAGACTCCACCGTCGTATCATCATGAATGTTATAAGTCGCTGGGAACAGATAACCCTCTAGGACATACTTAGCATCCGTAGAATTTGGAAGGTTTGCCAACAAGGTTGGGTACTTCGCTTTCATCTTTGTAATGAAAGCATCATCCTTCATCAATTTCAAGAAATCTTTCGCCTTAAGTCCAGTTGATGATTTTTTGCCTTTTTTAGCTGAAGAATTAACTTCAACTGCCTTGGCAATTTGATCGATGGTATATCCTTCTTTGACTAAGACCGTACCAAGAGATGGCTCCTGAGGTTTATCACTTCCTTTTTTCTGAAGTGCCTCAATAATTTCATCCATGGTCATGCTAGCCTGAAGGTTGTAGTAACCACTTTTCAGATTTGAGATGTTTTTAAACTTGGTATAGTAATTAAAGACCTTACCAGACTTAATAACACCAGCTGATTCCAAGAGTTGGCCGATATAACTGCTACCTGAATTTTCAGGAATTTCAACACTAACAAACTTAGTTGAATTAACATCTTTTGCGCCAACAGCATCACTAACATAGCGATAACCAAAGAATGTAGCTACTGACAAGATAAGTAGCAAGAAGATGATAATGTTTCTTGCAATTTTACCAGCACGACGGTTATTTTTATTGCGTTTGTGATTTCGGTTAGAACGTGAAATCGGCTCTTCATCGACAATGTCAGCCTGTTTACCATCTTTTGGCGAAGACTTTTTCTTCTTCACTTTCTTGCCTTTCTTTTTCTTAGGTTTTCCAGAGGTTTCTTTAGCAATACTCTCATCATCCTCATTACCATCAGCTACTAGCTCTGATTGAACCTTTTCTTGCGACGCTTGGTCACTTGTTGCATGATGTTCCTGCAAGAATGCTTCTTTTTGACGTTCTGAGGTCAATTTGGCCTCCAATTCTTTAGGGTCTGTATAAATAGCTTCGTTAGACTTAGCTTCAATGAGCTCCTTAGCCACATCTGCAGGAATATACTCCTCTTCAGATGCTTCGTTAAGGCTAGTTTCCCAAACTGGACGTTTAAAACGGCGTTTCGACGTTTCAGTCTCCTGAGGAATATTTACCTTTGTCTCCTCCTCAATTGGCTCTTTAGGAATAGACGCTAGGTTTGAATGAGCATCAGATACTAAAGACTCTGCTTGAGAATATGAAAACGAGCCAACACTATCTTGTTGAGAATCTTGAGCTGTCTCAGAAGTCATAGATTTAGCAAAGGCACTGTGAGAAACAGAATGTGAACTAAAATCTTGGTTACTTACTTTATTAGATGCTGAATCACTACGAGTTGTAGCGCTCTCAGCTGACGTTGAAAGTGGTGTCTCGGGCATAGTTGCACTTTTATTATGCTCCTCCTCACGAAGAGAACGGAGCCGTGTCGCTTCTTGTAAGTCTCGGAGAATCTGATCTTTGAAGCTTAGGCTATCTTCAGAAGCTTCCGAGTGTTCATTAAACTTGTCCGTCAAGGCATACCTCCTCTATAGTAACAAACGCCATTATATCTTAAAAAGTCAGTTAATGCAAATCAATTGGTCCTTTGTCACAGTAACGTAACACTGAAATCAATGGGTTTCTGGGTTCTCCCAGACCATATTATACCAAGAGCTTCCACCATGATTTGATTCTGATTCTCCCTCATCAGTAAAACCATTCATCTCATAGTAGGCAATCAAATAATCATGACAAGTCAAGCTAATACCTTGGCGTTTTTGAGCAATAGCCAGATCTTTAAGCGCTGCAATCAAGGCTGTTCCAATACCTTGCCCTTTAAAGTCTTTGGAGATAGACAAACTAGTCACTGCAATAAAACCTCCCTGACTAGCATTAGGAGCCACCTTATGGAACAAGTCATCTGTGAGATAACGTTCCGCAATCACAGGTCCTTCGATGTAACCTGCTACAACGCCATCAATTTCAGCAATTAGAAAGGTATCACAAATCGTCTCTAAACGCTCTGCAATAGCCTCTGGAGTTGCAGCCTCTTCAGGCGAAAAATTTTCTTGTTCGATACGAACAACATCAGCCCAATCATCCTTTCGGGCATGTCGAATAAGCATATCAAATTCCTTTCTATTAAGAGAAAGAGCTGAGCGAAATCGCTACAGCCCTTAATATATTACATGTGTGTTTGCAAGCTTGCTAGGAGCTCTTCAAACGAGCGTTCGTAAAGTTGGATATCTCCAGCTCCCATAAAGACATAGACAGCATTGTCATGGTCAAGGAGAGGTGAGACATTTTCAACTGTAACCACTTTGGCAGGTTTATTGATCTTAGCAGCAAGATCTTCAACCTTAACATCACCATGGTCAACCTCACGCGCTGAACCGTAAATTTGTGCCAAATAAACAGCATCTGCTTCGTTCAAAGCTTCAGCAAATTCATCAAGAAGGGCGATGGTACGTGTGAAGGTATGTGGTTGGAAAATAGCAACAATCTCTTTAGATGGGTACTTTTGACGTGCTGCATCAAGCGTTGCAATAATTTCAGTTGGATGGTGGGCAAAGTCATCGATGACAACAGTACCACTGATAATTTTCTCTGTGAAACGGCGTTTAACACCTGAGAAGGTTTTAAGGTGTTCCGCAACCAAGCCCATGTCAAAACCGGCTACATAGAGGTTCCCAATAACCGCAGTTGCATTCAAGATATTGTGACGACCATAGGCTGGCACATGGAATTCTCCAAGGATTTGTCCATCATGTTTCACCTTGAAATTAGACCCTGTCGTTGTACGCACAATGTCTGTTGCTATAAAGTCATCATTTTCTTCGAAACCATAGTAATAGATTGGCGCATTGGCTGTAATCTTACGAAGGTGTGGATCCTCACCGTAAACAAAGAGTCCTTTTTGCACTTGCTTAGCATAGTCATCAAAGGCAGAGAACACATCATCGATACTTGTAAAGTAATCAGGATGGTCAAAGTCAATGTTAGTGATGATTGAGTATGCTGGGTGGTATGGCATGAAATGACGTTCATATTCATCAGACTCAAAGACAAAGTATTGCGCATTAGCAGAACCTCGCCCAGTTCCGTCACCAATAAGATATGACGTGTCTGTGATATTTTTCATAACATGTGACAAGAGACCTGTTGTAGAAGTCTTACCATGTGCACCTGCCACACCAAAGCTAGTGAATTGATCCATGAAGTGACCCAAGAACTCGTGGTAACGCTTAAAGCTGTAGCCATTTTTAATCGCATAAGCAACTTCAACGTTGTTATCTTCACGAAAGGCATTTCCAGCAATCAATTCAACATCTTCTGTGATGTTTTTTTCATCGAAGGGAAGAATAGGGATACCTGCTTGCTCAAGACCACGTTGAGTGAAGTAATATTTTTCCACATCTGAACCTTGAACCTTGTGTCCCATTTGGTGGAGCATCAAAGCCAAAGCTGACATACCAGATCCTTTAATTCCAATAAAATGATAAGTTTTTGACATAGTTTCTCCTTACAATCGCACTGCGATTAGTTTGCGTCTTCTAAATGCGTCAAATTTAATTCTTGAGCAACTCGGTGTTCACGGTAAGTTTGACGTTCTGGGTAATTATAAACCTGGCTACGTTTCAAGAAGTCATAGCTATTTTTCTTGACGTTCTTACGAGATGGGTTACTAGGCTGTTGATAGGTTGGGGCCACTTCTGCCAAGATGTAAGAATCTTGTTGCAGACGATTTGCCAAGTGATGGATCTTTGAGTGCTTCCCATTAGGTGCTAAAGTTCGCTTGATAGCACTTACAGGAGCTCCCAAGATAGAAGCTGTCACTGGTCCTTTATCCGTTGTTACAGCAGCTGGTTCAACAGTAGCCTCAAAGCTTGGTTTAGCTTCTACCTTAGGCTTAGTAGTCAGTTGACGGCTATTAGTATGCTTGGTTTGTTGAACTTCTTGGCGGAGGAATTTTTGGCGTTTCTCACGTACATCACGCTTAGCCTTTTCACGGGCTTCCTCAGCATAAGTCATGCCAGCTTCTTGTGTCTCCACTCGTTTTGGAGCCTGCTTACGATTGCTAGGCTTAGCTGACAAGAAATCATAGTTCGGCAACAAATCATTGTAGTCCTTATCTTGGTAAGGGCCACGGATATTTGTGATTAAATCTTCATTTTCGTATAGGCGCATAGAGACCGGTTCTTGCAAGCAAGGTTCCCCGTCTGGAATCAGCGGAAATTGTCGTCTTTGGCGATGCATAAAAGACTTCCTTTCATTTTCGAGATGATGCGTATCTTAATATAAATAATCGGGAATGGGAAGATACGTCTTGCAATATTCTATTATAACCTAATTCAAAAGATTTGCCTAGTAGCATTTTCACCTCTTAGTATTCCAATATCAAATATAACAAATTAAGATATTGCAATACCAAGAATTTCTTTAATATCCTCAACGGTCATGCTGGCACGGCTTTCATTGCCATCCAAGACGGTTGTTACCAGGTTTTTCTTGCCTTCTTGAAGCTCAAGAATTTTCTCTTCAATAGTCCCTCTTGTAATCAAACGGTAAACTTCGACATTTTGTTCCTGACCTATACGATGCGCACGACTAATAGCCTGCATTTCTACCGCTGGATTCCACCAAAGGTCAATCAGAATTACCGTATCAGCACCAGTTAGATTCAGTCCCACTCCTCCTGCTTTCAGAGAAATCAAAAAGGCATCTCGACTTCCTTGATTGAAGGCTCTGGTCATCTCCTGACGACTATCAGATGGTGTTGACCCTGTTAGCTTATATGAGGAAATTCCTAATTCTTGTAAGAGCCCCTCTGTAATATCTAACATCCCACGAAATTGTGAAAAGATAAGGACACGATGGTCTGACTCCTTAATTTGGCTAAGCAACTCTCTAAGGCTATCTAATTTTCCGCTATCTCCCGCATAGTCCATAAAGAGAGCTGGGGTATCACAGATTTGTCGTAAGCGGGTAATTCCTGACAAGATTTCCACCTTACGACGGTTGATTTCCTGATCACTTGCCGAAATTAATCCTTGTTGCATCTGTTGCAATTGTGCTAAATAGATAGCCTTTTGAGCATCTGACAATTCACTTTGGTGAGTGATTTCAATCAAATCTGGGAGATCAGGAAGGACCTCCTCTTTTTTACGTCTTAGAATAAAGGGAGAAATATACCTAGCCACTTCCTTAGGTGTTAACTTAAGAAACGTTTTCTTAGCTGGTAAAAGTCCTGGTAGAATAATCTGGAAAATAGACCAAATCTCCAACAAATGATTTTCAATAGGCGTTCCAGATAGTGCTAAGCAATGTGGAACAGAAAAATCACGTAGATATTGGGCAATCTTTGTCTGTGTATTCTTCATGACCTGAGCCTCATCGAGAATGAGATAGTCATATTTGCCAGCCTTGTAAGCATCAAAATCCTGACGGAAGGAAGCGTAGCTTGTAATAATAATCTGGTGGTCTTCAGCAATGATGTCATCACGTTTTGGCTTGAGTCCATAAGAAACCGCTACATCTAACTGAGGGGCAAACTTTTTAAACTCATCCTGCCAATTGTAAATCAGGCTTGATGGTGACAAAACCAAAACTCGTTGTCCTTCTTCTAAATGTGCAGAGAGATAGGCAATAGTTTGCAAAGTTTTCCCCAACCCCATATCATCGGCCAAGATACCGCCAAAACCATAGTGATGCAACATTGATAGCCATTGAACTCCTCTTTCTTGGTAGGGACGAAGGTCAACTTCTACCTGATAGGTTGGCAAATCAAAGGTCTCTGGCTTACTCAAATGTTGCGTTAAGAGTTGGAAATCTTTTGAAAAACGAACAGAATCACTTTCTGAAAGAGCATCCATCAATTGATAGGCAGTTAATTGATTGAGTTCTAGGTGACCTTTTCCTGAGTAACGAGCTCTCAGAGTTTTGAGACTCTCACTAATACGATGCGTCGCTTCGTCAAAAACAATCAACTGACCACTACGATTGATAAAATAGGGCGAGCTTTCCATCAAGGCTGCTAAAGCATGATCCACATCTTCGTCGTCAAGACTTGAAAAATCAAAGGAAATATCTAATAAATTTCCCTGACGCTCTACCTGAACCTGTGGACTCTGCTCAACCCGTAAGTCACGTAACTCCTGTCCAATCAGAACCGTTCCTGCATTTTCAAAATCTGATAGAGTATTTGTAAAGAAATCATAGAGCTCTTGACTGCTACTTAATCGTTTAGATGACTGAAAATCAGGGATGAATCCATGCTTAGACATCAAACGAAAAACTGCCTGCTCATGACGATAGTTACTGGTAAATCCTAAATGACTCAACTCTTGGCGATCATGTACCAAGAAACCATCAAAATCAAAGGCTAATGTAAGAATAATCTCACTGTCACCTTTCAGATCAAAGTGAAATCTCGGTGTAAAATCCTTGATATTAAAAGCTTTTGGTGCCTTAACTGGCCCCATAGTCTTAAAATCAAAAAGACTAGCAGCCAAGATGGCTTGTTCATCGAGATTAAAGCTGACGTGCTTATTCAAATCGCTTCCGATTGGAAGAGAGCGTAAGCCAACCAAAAGTTTTTGTTGTTTTCTATTCAGACGATAAAAAACACCTTGATAAAAGAGAATACGATTATTAAAAAAGGCCTGACTATTCTTCTCAGCGACAGTCAATTCAATCATCTTGGGCTCGACACAAATATCAAACGAGAAGAGATGAGCATCAGCAGTCAAATCCTCGACCAAAAGTTGGCGATATTCGGTTCCTTCCCATTCAAACCTAAAGCCATCCAAATCTTGCATCCGTCTCAAACCTTCCTCAAAAAAACCGTAAGGGAGACAAAGGTGACGTGCATTATTCGGTAAAATAAAGTCTAAATTAGTCTTGGCTTCATCTGGAATCATCCGTCCTAGGAAGTCTAAAAATTCCTGTGAAGCCTGGTCAAATTGAATAAGCGATAGGGGTTCATAGTAGTTCTTACCTATCTGATAATAGCCCTCAGCCTCTACAAGTTTGAGAAAGGCAGGAATATCTCGAATAACATAAGAACGTTCATCTGGTAAACGACGTAAACGTATACTCCACCAAATCTCTGAACCAAAGGTAGATTCCTCTCCCTCTACCATCAAGCTATATCTAACGGTATCATCTTCATTCAGGGAAAGGCCTTCTAAAAATAAACCACCAAAAGAGTGACATCGCTCTTGGCCCTGAGAAGACTCTTGTTCCTCTTCCAGTTCTGCCAAGAGGCGCTGGCCTTCTTTATCGTTTTTTAGATAATACTCAACCGCTGCCAAATGGGGACAATAGCCTTTTTGAGCGAAATAATCACAGTCACACGTGATTTCAGAATCATTGAGTGCATAAATTAAATGATGTTGGTCAACTGTTGTATCCAACTGAGTTTCTGAGACCTGATGAATGGTAATGAGATCCTTTTCAAAAAGTTCAATACCCTCATTACGGACTCTACCCGGCATCAATTTTGCCATAGTATTCACCCCTATCTTATCCCTCTATTATAGCACAAAATCCTTATAAACTAGGCCTTCACCAAGATAAAACAAAAAACACTCCCTAGGGAGTGTCGCAGATTATTATTAATAATCAAGTTTATCTGAGTGACCTGAACCATTACCAACATAGTAACCTGTCTTACAGTTGATACTGAAGAGGTAAGTTCCATCTGGAAGGTACAAGTTGTAGTAACCATTACCATTGATGATGTTAACTGGCTCAAGGATGAAGTTATCTCCTGAGAAGTAACCACGTGAGTGTGATGTTTCGATAATCTTATCAAGAACACCGTCAGCCCAAATCCAAGCTGGGTTACTTGTATCTGCTACTACGTTTGCATTATAAGGCACACGTGAGCGGTCACGTTGAAGGATTGATGGGTTATAATTTGTGATTCCGCGTGTTACAACTGTTGAAGCTGCAGCCGAACCACCAGTAGTTCCTCCAGTCGCACCAGTTGAACCTGAGTTAGCTGATCCATTTTGCGCTCCAGAAGTATTTGATGCAGCCGAACCACCACTATTAGAAGCTGCTCCAGACGTGTTATCACCTGAAGGTGCAGCAGGACTAGCAGTATTGGCGCTATCAGCAGCTGTCGCTGCAGATGTTGCGCTCGCAGCCTTAGCTTTTTCTTCAAGCTGAGTCTTACCACCCTTAATAGCTTCTTGAATAGTGCTATCAAGACTCGCATTCCCAGTTGTTGTTACACTTTCTGGAAGATTATTAAAGTTAGCATCGGATTTAACAGCGATAGAGGCATTATAGCTACCATCTACAAGAGCATCTGACTCAAACTGACTGTTAATCTTTTGTACAGCTTCAATTTGCTTCTTCAAATTATCATATTTTTTCTTAGCTGCATCATAATACTTGGTTTTCTCCAATTTCTTGAGCAGTTTTTCCAAATCTGATAGCTTACCAAATTGATCATTAGCGAGTTTTGTTTGCTCGTCATCTGTGAAGAAATTCTTATACATTTCTTCGAAGGCCTTATTATCAGCAGCTGCCGTGTCCTTGCTTGATGATGACGTCACTGCTGAAGAAGCTGTGCTTGTTGTTTTTGCCGATTGGCTATGTGTTCCCTTATAAAGAGCATAGCTACCACCAATAATAGCTACTAAAGCAAGAACTGCTAGAGCACCGATAACAACACCTTTACGGCGGTAAACTGGAATGTCACCATCAAAGGCACTCTTATGCGATGGCGAAATAGATTCTGAAGAGATTCTGTCTTCTGCAGATGGGCGATTAACAGCCATAGACACTTTTGGTGTTGTCTTTTCTTCATCAGCTTTTACTCCAGTTACCCCTGCCACTGTTGATGCAATAGCCGCCAAATCGATAGTGTCTGAGATAGTAACATCATCCAACAAAGGGTTTGAAGCTTGTGGCTCAGTATCATCAATATTGGCGACAACAGGATTTTGTGGTTCTGGATCATCAATGTTAGCAATCAAAGGATTGTTATCATCAATATTATCTACCAATGCATCGTTATAGGCTGGCGTTGGCTGATTAGTTGAAGTAGCTGAATCTGCAAGTGCATCACCAAGGTCAAATTTTTCTGTTTCTGACGTGATGAAACGATCAGCATTCGTTGACGTAATGATAACTTCAGAACTTTGACTTTCTGGTTCTGCAATAACCTCAGGTTCAACAGGAGCATTTGGCAACTGCTTGTCAATATGAGATTGAGTTTCATCAACCTTGTTATCTGTAGCACCAAAACCAAATGTGACCGGCGTTACTTCTTCAGTAGCTGCTGTTGAGTTGATTGACTCATTAGCCATTGATTGGCTAATCAAACCTGAATCCGCAAACTCCTGACGTTGCTTTTGAATAAAAGCATCCAAAGGTGATGTGTCGCCATCAGCTTCAATTTTCTTTGAAAATTTTTGTGAGGCAACTTCTTCACGGTGTTGCTTGATATACTTATCCAAAATGCTATCTGTTTCTGTTACACCAGCATTAATCTCAGCTTCTTTGCGGACAGCCTCACCGACTGTCATTTCCTTGGCATCTTGGAAATCTAGCTCTTGGCTACCTTCATAGCCATTTTGTGTTTTATCTTCTGACACGTTTAATTTACCTTTCTAGCCTCAGAACGGCGAACACGTTCACCAAAATATTGATACAAATCAACACGGAGTGTACCGTTATAAAGCTTACGTTTTTTATCGGCTTTCATACCGTACTTGCTTTCAAATTGTTCATCGCTGGTCAAGATAAACTTGCTCCAAGTTTTAAGTGGCGCAAAAGTTTGACCCATTTCATTATACAAGATATCCACAGCCTTGTCATCCAACAAACGTTCACCATAAGGAGGGTTTGAAATAATGACACCATTGATTTTATCTGTTTTCAGGTCCTGTAAACGCATTTGTTTCAATTTAATAACATCTTCAAGACCTGCCTCACGAGCATTAGCTTTTGCAATCTCAACCATACGGCCATCAATATCACAACCCATAATATCTAATTCAATATCATAATTCGCCTTGCTATCTGCTTCATCACGTACCAACTGTACTAAATCTTTATCCACCCAATTCCATGCTTCAAAGGCAAAATCACGATTAAATCCTGGTGCAATATTCATACCAATCATTGCAGCCTCAATACAGAAGGTCCCTGAACCACAAGTCGGGTCAATCAATGGTTTATCCGGATACCAATTACTAAGTTCAAGGATAGCAGCCGCCATATTTTCCTTAATCGGTGCTCCACCTTTATCAGTACGATAGCCACGCTTAAAGAGACTAGCACCTGTGGTATCAATCAAAACCGTAGCCTTATCCCTTAAAATAGAAACTTCAATCTTAAATTCCGCTCCTGTTTCTTGGAGAGGCACTCCTTCTGGACGGTGGAAATACTTCTGCAATTTCTTCACGACAGCTTTTTTGGAAATTGCCTGAACAGATGGCTCATTATGAAGCTTTGATTTCACACATTTAGCTTTAGAAATTGGGAACTTTGCACCTAGCGGAAGATAATTTTCCCAGTCTAAAGCAAAAACTCCCTGAAAGAGTTCCTCAAAGGTACGTGCTGGAAATTCACCCACTACAATCTTGATACGATCTGCTGCCCTCAACCAAAGGTTAGTTTCAGCAATTGCACGAACACCACCTTGGAAACGCACCTTACCATTTTCAACCTGAGTGTCATAACCTAACTCACGCAATTCACGTCCAACCACAGCCTCAAGACCTGCTGCTGCAGTTGCTACTAATGTAAATGTTTCTTTCATTGTCATCCTTTTATCTCATTGTTACGAGTACAAACTTTCTTAACCGATAGCTTATTACCCACTCTTTTCTTTAAATATAAAAGAGAGAATTCTTGCTAAAAGAAGGCTGAGACATGTGTCCCAGCCTCACCTATATGCAATTTTCTATAAGCCATGTTTTGTTCCAGAAGTGACTAGGTACCACTTCCTTCGATAATCATCTGTCTACTGCAAAGCAGTCAGGATGGTCCGTTCGTTTCCAGCCATCCCATGCCCCTACCAAAGTTTGGGTTGCTAGCTTGAGGGGTTTACCGCGTTCCACTTTTTAGGTTTCCCTAAAAACTCCGTCACTGTGGCACTTTCAGAGCTACTAAAACCTATCCGAAGACTTAGCCAGTTCACTCGCCGTAACTTGAAAATCAAGTCCCTAGGCTTATTAATTCACCTAGCACAAACACTACTGGCATCACAGCCAGTGCTAGCATGGACTTTCCTCATGGAAGACTAGCAACCATGCGATTATCCAAAAATTGCACAAACCAGTTTTATTCGACGATTTGTTTTCCAAAGACCTCTTTTTCCAAACGACTGATACGTTTTAAGATATCATAGTTTGAAGCCGAAGCAACATTGGCATTCGCACGTGATGGCTCACTTGTCGCACTTGCGTATGCTGGGCGACTAGCAGGAGCTGATGAAGTCTTAGCCTTCAGTTTTGCATTTTCTTCTTGCAATTCCTTAACTAGAGCAATATAGACACCGTAATCTTTGATTACATCATCTAAAAACTCATCAACTTCTTTTTTATCGTAGCCACGCATGCTTGTTTTAAATTCTTGTTCGTAGATTTTCTTGGGCGTTAAATTAATCTTAGCCATTTTTATTCTCCAATACTTGTCTTATCTAACTTACTAATACTTTACTGTCTAATGTTTTTATGATACAGAAAAAAAGATAAAAATGCAAGTTTAAAATTCAATTATACCCTATTCCGACATGACTTCATTGAGGTCATCAAAAGTCAGTCGAAATACGGGATAATCCCTTGCTTCTATCATCATACCGTAAAAATATTTCAGATTTGTTTCATTTTCAGGTTCATAAAATAAATAAGCCTGATCTGTATTGTCAATGAGAAACTGATTAAATTGTTTAAACTGTGCTGGAGATTGGTAAGCGGGGAAGCTGTACTTGACAAAATCAACCTGCTTAAAGGCTGCTAGTTTTGTTTGATTCGCTTCATTCCAATTCTGACCATGCGTTTCAAAAGGGAAGAGGGTCGCTAACTTCAAAGGATAGTCTTTTTGAAGTTCTTTGGCTACTTCTAGTGCCCAAAATTCAAAACCGAGGTTCCCAGTAAAAATCATCCAATCCACACCATCATCCAAGAAACGCTTCAAATCACGTTTGATTGCTTTCTTGATAATGGTTACTTTAGGGTCCTTGTCTTTAAAAATACCGAGTTCAAAGCTCTTATAGCCAGTTACCAGTAGTGATGTCATTTGTTGTTTTCCTCATTCATTTTATGGTATAATGAAATAGTCTTTATGCATATCTTATAAAGAAGAAGGGAAAGAAATGGTAAACTATCCCCATCAGATATCTCGTAAGATAGCACAAGTACGTCCTAAAAAATCAAATAGAGTTGACTTTGCCAATCGGGGGATGAGCTTTGAATCTGCTATTAACGCGACTAATGATTACTATTTGTCGCGTGGTTTAGCCGTTATTCATAAAAAACCTACCCCTGTTCAAATTGTCAAAGTCGATTATCCCAAACGCTCACGGGCAAAGATTGTAGAAGCTTACTTTAGACAAGCTTCTACTACCGACTACTCCGGCGTTTACAAATGATACTACATTGATTTTGAAGCCAAAGAGACTCGACAAAAGACATCCATGCCTATGAAAAACTTTCATGCGCATCAAATTGAGCACATGTCTCAGGTCATCAGTCAAGATGGGATCTGCTTCGTGCTACTTCACTTCTCGACGCTTAAGGAAACCTACCTTCTGCCTGCCAAAGACTTAATCGCTTTTTATCAGATTGATAAAGGGACGAAATCAATGCCTCTTGATTATATCAAAAAAAGAGGCTATGCAATTACAGAAGCAGCTTATCCTCAAGTTCCTTATTTAGAAATCATTGAAAAATTATTAGGTGGTAACACATAATGGCTAAATTTAATTTCAGCAACTTTAAAGAATCACTTAACGGTTTGACTAAACGTGCTAAAAACATCAAGGTCAAGCGTTCAGATTCTTCTCGCTATGGCAAAGGAAAACGCTCTGCCGCTTCAGACCAAAGTTTGGGCTGGCGTATTGCAAAATACGGATTTATTGGACTTCTTACTTTCTTTGTAGTCTGTGTCATCGCTGGTGGTAGCCTCTTTGCCTACTATGTTAGCAGTGTTCCTAAACTTACCGAGAACAAACTGCAATCAACAAACTCAAGTAAGATTTACGACGCTAATGGTAGTCTTGTTGCCGACTTGGGAGCTGAGAAACGTGAGAATGCATCAACAGATGAAATTCCAACAACTCTAGTTAATGCCATCACCTCTATCGAGGATAAACGTTTCTTCACTCACCGTGGGATTGACGTCTACCGTATCATGGGGGCAGCTGTTAACAACCTTCGTCGTAGCAGCACCCAAGGGGGATCTACGCTCGACCAACAGTTGATTAAGTTGGCTTACTTCTCAACTAACACTTCTGACCAAACCCTTAAACGTAAGTCACAAGAAATCTGGTTGTCACTCCAAATGGAGCGTCAATTCACTAAACAAGAAATCTTGACCTTCTATATTAATAAGGTTTATATGGGTAATGGTTACTACGGTATGAAGACTGCAGCTAAATCTTACTTTGGTAAGGACTTGAGCGACCTCTCTGTTGCCCAAGCAGCTCTTCTTGCTGGTATTCCACAAGCACCAACACAATATGACCCTTATGCTAATCCAGATGCTGCCAAAGAACGTCGTAACACTGTTCTTGACGAAATGTATGAAGACAAGAATATTTCTAAAGAAGAGTACGAGCAAGCTAAAGCAACTGATGTATCAGATGGCCTTCTTCCACTTACGAAGAAAGCTAGCTATGAGCCATACTTAGATAACTACATCAAACAAGTTATTGAACAGGTATCTACCGATGCCAACGCTGATATTTACTCAGCAGGTCTCGACGTCTACACTAACCTTAATCCAGATATTCAAAAATATATCTGGAACGTCTATAATACTAACGACTACGTATACTATCCAAACGATAGTCTCCAAGTTGCTTCTACTATTATTGATGTTACTAATGGTCGTGTCGTTGCCCAATTGGGTTCACGTCACCAAGACGAAAACATTGCACTTGGTACCAACCAAGCTGTTCAAACAGACCGTGACTGGGGTTCTACAATGAAACCAATCACTGACTATGCTCCTGCTATTGAAAAAGGTGTTTATACAAACACTGGTACGACTGTTTACGATAATCCTTACAATTTCCCAGGTTCTTCAACACCAGTTTACAACTGGGACCGTAAGTATTACGGAAGCATTTCATTGACTTATGCACTTCAACAATCACGTAACGTTACAGCCGTTAAAGCTCTCCAAGCTGCCGGTTTGGAATATGCTCAATCCTTCTTGAAGGATTTGGGTATCGAGTATCCAGAAATGTACTACTCAAATGCCATCTCATCTTCAACATCATCATCAGATTCTAAGTATGGTGCATCAAGTGAGAAGATGGCCGCAGCTTATGCAGCCTTTGCAAATGGTGGTACTTACTATAAACCATCTTACATTAAATCAATCAAATTTGAAGATGGTTCAACTAAATCATTTGATTCTAAAGGTGTCGAAGCCATGTCACCGCAAACAGCCTACATGATGTCAAGTATGTTGAAACAAGTATTGACAGGTGGTACAGCAACTGAAGCTTATGTTCCTGGTACAATCAATGCTGGTAAGACTGGTACATCTAACTACGGTGACGATGAGTACTATAAAGTACAAAAAGAAAGTGGTGTCTATGCTGACCTCATGGTTCCGGATGAAACTTTCGTTGGTTATAATACTAAGTATGCAATGGCGATTTGGACAGGTTACAAAAACCGTAAAACACCACTTTATGGTTCAGAACTTGATATCGCTAAACAAATCTACGGTGTAACAAGTAGCTACCTTAACCAGATGTATGGTGCGGGTTCTGAAGATTTCGATATGCCTAGCGGTGTTTATAATAATGGTAGCTATGTCTTCCTTACTGGTTCTTCAACATCAAATGTTTACACAGGATCACTAGGAACATCTAGCTCATCATCAAGTTCAGACTCCAGCCAAAGCAGTGACTCATCAAGTTCACAAGATAGTCAACAGTACGGGCCTGATGCTTCAACAAATCCATCGACATCGGCCTCTAATGGCTCTGAACATTCAAATTCAAACACTGCTACAGCAGAAGAATAAGAAATAAAAAGAGTTATCCGAATGGATAACTTTTTTTTACCGATAAATTTTAAAGAAGTTATGAAAAACCACTGGAATCATTTCCCAGTGGTTTCATATATTGTCTTATTTTGAAGCAAGGGCTCCCATTGGATCCCAAGGAGCAAGTACTTGTGGCTCTGCTTCATAGGCTGCTAATTCTTCAGCTGTGAGGAAGTCTTTACGGACAACGATTTGATAAGTGTATTCATCCATCCAGGCATCAGAAGCGACAAAGTAACCTTTTTGTCCGACCTTGTCTCCCCAAGAATTTTCAACCTTCCATTTAACTGGTTTGCCATCGGCATCCAAATCAACCCCAGTCAATACCATGGCATGAGTCATGAGAGATTCACTGTAATCCAAACGTCCTGCCTTGTCTTGAGTCAAGTTAATATCCATGCTAGCTGTAAAATCGTAAACATTAGTTGCAAGAATACCTTTTTGGCGGTCTGAAACTTGACCAACATCTGAACCAAACCAAACAGTTTCTCCAGCCTTCATCTGTGCAATGGCAAGCTCTTTGAAACGATCCATTGGGAGGTTAATATAACGCACACTTGGCGCACCTACAACATTACCCAACATCTCAACAGTATAAGATTTTCCGTAAGGTTTATCAGCTGTTGGAGCGTTGATAACTGACACATAATCGCTAAGTTTAAGACCCACATATTTTTCAAAGAAAGCTTGTGGTGTGATATTTTTCTCAGATTGATAGTTGTCATCTTTATCTCGGTAGGCAAAATCAAACTGACGTGGTGGTAAACCAAGAGTCATGGCAAGATAATTGAAAATTTCTTGAAGAAGCTCTTCCTTCTTAGCTTGAACAGCAGCTTGATCAGCACCTCCAGCAATCAAATCACGCAAGATTTGAGCATCTTGACGAAGAAGCTTATTGAGGTATTGATTAAGCTCACGACTATTACTTGAAGCTACAGATTCTGGATAAACTGATTTTGGTACAACACCATATTTTTCAAAAAGTGATACGACCATATCCCATTGTCCACCATCTTGTTGTGGGGTATCCAAAAGGAATTTAACCTTACGACTGCCAATCTCTTGATCTGCTGTAGCAATGATTTGTTCCAAGAACCAGTTCGATTTTTCATATTTGTCCCAGAAGAAGGTATGGGCTTGAGAAAGCTCGAAACTTTCCAATTTGAAGTCTGAGATTAATTTGTGACGGAAAGTATTAAGAGCCGCAAACATCCAGCAACGTCCTGAAGCCTTTTGGTTAGACACCTCATCTTTAGTCAAATCGATTGAGAAAACATGGTCATTTTCAACTTCTGATTGACGTGTTTCGATAGATTTGAGCAAGCCATTGTGAGTTACAGCATTTTCGATAGCACTGTATTTGGCATTGGCCTCATAGTCTGCAAATAGTTTATCTGTGAAATCTGTTGATAGTGAAGTCATAAGATTCCTCCTTTTAAGCCTTATTCTTCTCTATTTTATCACTAATTTCTGAAAATTCAATTTAAAAATAACCCTAGGTTAAACCTAGGGTTATGACAATCTTATTCCACTTTATCAAACTGCGTTTCAGGTGCTGGTTTCGTTGGTTGACAAGACATAATAATAAGGATAATGCTTCCAATCAATGAGAAGAAAGCCAAATTTCGTACCAGATCCAAACAACTTAGAAGTCCCCAAGCTGGATGAAAACCTGCATCTCGTAAACGGCGAAATTGAAGGGATAATCGTGGGATTCGTATAATCCAATCAAAAATCACTATTGGCCAACTAAACGTTAAAAACATTTTCCGCAGTTCAGCTGAATTATTTAATATAGCTGGGTCATTAGCCGCATCAATGAATAAAGGGACAAAAACAAAAACCACTACAAGAATACCGTAAACGATGATATTAGCTAAGAAAAACCACCAATAGTCTGAACGAGTCGAACGGCCTCTAAAGTCAAAGGCACGCTTCCAAAAATCAATATAAGCTTTGATCATAACTCATTTTTCCTCTTATTTCCAAAAATCATCAAAAATAGTGATTGGTAGGTGACGTTTGTGTTGACCTTTACGCCACCAAGACTCAATCGTTTCCTGAGCTTTGGCTGAGACTTCCTTGCCTTCAAGGTAGTCATCAATTTCACGATAGGTCACTCCAAGTGCCACTTCATCAGCGATTCCTGGCTTGTCCTCTTCCAAGTCAGCTGTTGGCACTTTTTCATATAGGGCCTTGTCCGCACCAAGTTCTGCAAGAAGGGCTGCACCTTGACGTTTGTTTAGACGAAAGAGTGGCAAGATATCTGCACCACCATCACCAAATTTTGTGAAGAAGCCTGTAAGGTTTTCAGCGGCGTGGTCGGTCCCGATAACTGCCCCACTATTTTCACCAGCAACCGCATATTGGGTTATCATACGTTGACGGGCCTTGATATTTCCCTTGTTGAAGTCCGAAACGGTGACACCTGCCTTGGCAAGTTCAGCAACCTGACCATCTACAGCTTCTTTGATATTAACAGTAAGACTCACATCTGGCTTGATAAAAGCAAGAGCACGTTGGGCATCATCTTCATCTGCTTGGATACCATATGGTAAACGAATGGCGATAAACTGATAGTCTTTTCCTGTCTCTGCACGGAGCTCTTCAATCGCAAGTTGTGCCAGACGACCAGCCAATGTAGAATCTTGACCTCCTGAGATTCCCAAAACATATGTTTTAAGGAATGGATGTTTAAGCATGTAGGCCTTCAAAAAATCAACGGATTTTCGAATCTCTTCCTTCGGATCAATGCTAGGTTTAACGCCTAGTTGAGCAATAATAGTTTCTTGCAAAGTCATAATTTCTCCTTTTACTCTGACAAGTCATGGGCTTTCTTACGGACATTATCAATCAAGGTCATCTTGTTATCCCAGACATCCTTAGCCAAGTCAACTGGATAATCTTGAGGGTTAAGCACGCGCTTGTACTCATTCCAAAGTTCGTCCAATTCCTTAGTCGCATAAGCCTTGATTTCATCAAGACTTGGTAAGTCATAGATCAGTTGCCCCTTGTCGTAGATTGGGACCAAGAGTGGCACTGCATCAAAATCACGAACAGTCTTATTGATGTAGGTATATGTTGGGTGGAACATATTAATTTCATCTAAAGCATTAACATCCGTATCTGCGAAAGTGATATAGTCACCTTCTGATTTGCCCTTAGCACGACTCGTAATACGCCAAACTTGCTTCTTACCTGGTGTCGAAACCTTCTCAGCATTATTGGACAACTTGATAGTATCATGCATGACTCCCTGATCATCCTCGATTGAAACAATCTTGTAGACAGCACCCAAGGCTGGTTGGTCATAGGCAGTGATAAGCTTAGTACCTACTCCCCAAACATCAATCTTAGCCTTCTGCATCTTCAAGTTAAGGATAGTATTTTCATCTAGGTCGTTTGAAGCATAGATCTTAGCATCAGGGAAACCGGCTGCATCCAGTTGCTTACGAACCTGCTTCGATAGATAAGCCAAGTCACCTGAATCAAGACGAACACCTAAGAAATTAATTTTATCACCTAGCTCTTTAGCGACACGGATAGCATTAGGAACACCAATCTTTAGGGTATCATAGGTATCCACAAGGAATACACAGTCCTTATGAGTAGATGCGTAGGCTTTAAAGGCGTCATAATCGTTGCCATAGGCTTGAACAAGGGCATGGGCATGAGTACCAGAAACTGGGATTCCAAAAATCTTGCCGGCACGTACATTTGACGTTGCATCAGCACCACCAATCACGGCTGCACGCGTTCCCCAGATTGCTGCATCCATCTCTTGTGCACGACGTGTCCCAAATTCCAACAGAGGAGCATCCTCAATGACAGAACGAATACGAGCTGCCTTAGTAGCAATAAGAATCTGGTAATTGAGGATATTTAGCAAGGCAGTCTCTACTAGCTGACACTGAGCCAAGGGACCTTCCACTTGGAAAATCGGTTCATTAGCAAATACCAAATCACCCTCAAGTGCCGAATTGATAGTCAACTCAAGTTTTAGGTTGGCTAGATAGTCCAGAAAATCCTCAGGATAACCTAAATCTTTTAGATAAGCAATATCAGTTTCTGAGAAGGTCAGATTTTCAAGATAGTTGACAATACGCTCCAGACCTGCGAATACAGCAAAGCCATTTTTAAACGGAAGTTGACGGAAATAAACTTCGAAAACGGCCTTTTTATTGTGAATACCTTGGTTAAAGTAAACTTGCATCATATTGATTTGATACAAGTCAGTGTGCAAGGTTAAACTATCATCTTTATACATGGAACTCCTCCAATCGAATAGGTACTTATTTTTTGTTACTAATAGCTTGTATATGTTGACTATTATAGCATTTTTGGGCAATTGTCTCCACTTTTCAGAAAGTTAATTATTGTTTGGATTTTCCGATTATTCTAATGGTGATTTTGACAAAAAAGAGCAGCCTGGTGAGACTACTCTTCATTTCTATTCATATCTTAGGGACTCGACAGGGTCCATTTTACTGATTTTACGGGCTGGAAGGTAGGCTGATACATAGCCCATCAAGAGCGAGAAGCCAAGCATAATAAGAATTGATGTTAGATTTAGGTCAAACACCTTGCTGACACTTGGGTAGAGATGTGAAACAATCATGTTGGCCAAGCTTCCAATCCCCTGTGATACAAGGAGGGCAAGAGCCAGTGAGATACCCGTAATCCAGAGCGCCTCATAAACAAAGATAGCTTTCACGTCACGATTAAGGTAACCGACAGCCTTCATGACACCAATCTCTTTTGAGCGTTGCATGATATTAATATAGATGATAATTCCAATCATGACAGCTGAAACTAGGATAGCTTGTGACGAAAGGATAATCAAGAGTGCTTGGATAACACGGATGAATTTAATAATGACATCGAGGATGGCCTGCTGTGAAAGAACCAGGTACTTCTTGTTTTTCTGTAACTTTTTAGTGACTTCCTTAGTCTTAGCTGGATCCTTAAGCTCCAAAAGCATGTAAGAGACTGTTTTGGTAAAGCCATTTTCTTTGAGCAATTCTTCCAATTGTTTGGCTGGCATATAGCTATTGCTCTCTTCAGCATCCTCGCTGTCATCAACAATACGGACAATCTTAGTCTTGATATCCGCTACTTTAGTTCCCTCAGCAGTATTTTCAACAATCTGAGCTGAAATTTCTTTACCGATAAAGTCTTTAGCCTTGAGCTTCTTCCCTGTTTCTTGGTTGTAGCGTTTGACAAAACTCATCGGAAGGGTTAAGCCCTTTTCATCTGCAGATTTAAAAGGCTTCCCAGCTGAAATTTTATCCTTATCATTGCGAGATGTAGAGATTTTTGTGTTCTTGTAGAGACTAATAACCTGAGAATAGTTAGGAAGGTCCTTGCTGAAATCCATGGTCTTGCCATCAAGGGTAAGACTTGCCATGTTCATTCCGAAGGGACTCTCCAAATACTTAATGTCATCACTCTTAATCTGGCTACGAATAAACTTCTCGTCATCCGCATTTAGAACCCCTCTGGCTGCTGATTTAGCACTAAGACTAATCTGAATTTGGGATGGAATGTTGCCACCATCGGTACTGTCATTAATCATACCAACAATAGCATTTCCCAAACCAAAGGAAATTAGGACACCGATAAAACCAATGGAAGTTGCCGTCGCAATCAAAAGATTACGCCACTTACGTTCCATAAAGTTGTTCAATGACAATTTGAGTTTATTCTTGAGGGTCAACCCCTTATTTTTCGATTGTTTCAACGACTTCACCATCCTTCATTTTAATGACAACATCCGCATAATCCGCCACTTCAGGGTTATGGGTTACAATAATCACAGTTTTACCTGCCTCAGCTAGCTCTTTAAAAATTTCGAGAACATTTTCCTGAGACTGAGAATCAAGAGAACCTGTCGGTTCATCAGCCACAATCATTTCCGGATTGTTGACCAGGGCACGGGCAATGGCCACACGTTGTTTTTGCCCACCAGAAAGCTGCTTAACATTTTTCTTGATAAAGTCTCCGATTCCAAGACGGCTAAGCTCCCTTTCCGCAATCTCGGCCATCTCTTTATCAGTCATATTTTTAACGTAAAGAGGCATCTTGACATTTTCAAGGACTGATTGATGAGAGATAAGATTGAAATTTTGAAAGACAAAGCCAATGTGAGCCTTTCTAAAATAGGTCAAGTCACGCTCTGAAAAATCTCGCATGTTTTGATTTTTGAAATAAAGATTTCCTTGATACTGACTATCCAAGCCACTAATAATACTAAGCAGACTGGTCTTACCGTAGATAGCAGTGATCTTTCCTGGTGCAATCTCAAGCGTAACATCGTTCAAAGCGCGCTCTTGGTTCGTACCGTCGAGATTATAGTACTTTGAGATGTGATCGGTGGTTAAAATGGACATGGTTTCCTCCGTAAATTTGGTTTAGGTTAGAATTTGATTAGTTTCTATCTGATTATCTGCAAGAAAATTTCAAGCAAAATAGCAGAAACACTTAACTAATCGCCTTCTAAAACGATACATTAATTATAAGCATTAAATGATTATAAAAATAGTGACATAAATGTCACTATGGCATGAAAAAAGCCAAAGTCCCTAAGACTTTGGCTTTAGTTTATTGACAATAAATACGAATAGCTTCTGCGAGAAAGGCGGCAGTACCCGATCCTCCGACTTTATCGATAAAACTAGAAAAGCGATTATCTGTTTGATACATCTGACCTAGACTAGCTAATACCGTTTGGTCACATGGATAAAAATGCTGACTAATATAATCTTGTAACGCCTTTACTTGCTCCTGAACACTATCATCACCAGGTTTATACTCCTTGAGCTGTCCAAAGGTAGACATGATTGCAGTCATCTCTTTTGTAACTTCAGGGAAGGACTCCTCTCCCTTAGCCGCAAAAGCTTGATAAGCTTCTGTCTGACCCCATCTAGCCTGAGCTTCTTCCTGAAAGGCTTCCACAGCTTTTTGATCAAATGCTTCAAATGACATTTCTTCTTCCTCCATCACGTTCTGGCTGAAGGAGGTGTTGGGCAACACGCCGAATAGTGCAGCAAAGGTAGAGCCGAGGCCATCACAGATGACGCCGCCGGACAGCTCCTTATCGGAAGGCTCGCGGTTCATGCCGCCTTCCATCACGCCGGAGATATCGCCCACAGTTTCCACTGCGGTGACGATAAACATGACCAGCACCGGCAGGATCGCACGGGCATCAAATACCACCTTGACCGGCATCAGCTTGGGTACTGCGAACCAAGAGGCCTGTGCCACCTTGTTCCAGTTGAGCACCCATGCCTTGGTGAACTCTACACCATCAGCAGTCACGCCGGTGGTGGGCAGCACCAGACCCATGATGAAAGCAACCACATAACCGGCCAGAATGCCGATGAGGATGGCAGAGGAGCTAAGGAAGCCGGTGGTCCAATGCTTGAAGAACAGGATGACCACCAGCACGAACAATGCCAGCAGCAGGTTCTCCACAGAGCCGAAGTCCTTGGCCTTATTGCCGCCGCCAAAGGAGTTGATACCTACCGAGATCAGCGAAAGGCCGATGGAAAGCACCACCGTGCCGGTGACCACCGGCGGGAAGAACTTGCGCAGAGGCTTCAGGAAGAAGCCCAGCACACTTTCAAAAACACCGCCGATGATGGAGGCGCCCATAATCGCGCCATAGGCCAGCACACCGCCGCCCATCGTGCCCACAACGCTGTTGAACACGCCGATAAAGCCGGAGCTGGTACCCATAATAATAGGCACTGCGCCGCCCACGGGTCCGATGGTGAACAGCTGCACCAGCGTAACGATGCCTGCCACGAACATGGCGCTCTGCAGCAGGGTGACCTGCAGGTCTGCGAACTCACCGCCTGCAATGCCGCAGGCGCTGGTGATGATCAGCAGCGGGGTCAGGTTGCCCACGAACATGGCGCAGACATGCTGCAAGCCCAGCGGGATGGCCTGCTGCAGGGACATTTTGGCTTCAAACTGATAAGCCGCTTCTTCAAGCTTGACTTCCTTCAAAAATTCCACTCTCCTCAAGGTTTTAAAGGTTTATGCGGTTCGGATGCTTTGCAAAAAAGCGAAAATATTATAGCAAAATGCAGATAAGATGTAAAATAAGTATGACTTTTTATATGAAGAAATGCTGCATCCTTTAAGCGAACTTTTCTTCGGCAGACAAGCAAAAAAGCAGGACTTCCGCATGATTTGTCCAGCCCTTCCGGGTGGGCATCATACAGAATCCCCTGCTTTTTTCGTGCTTTTCTCTGTTTTTTGTGCGATACGGAAAAATTTGCGTTTCTGCGGTCAGAGCAATCCATAATCCCGCAAACAGCGCGTCAGCCCTGCCTGTGTGGTGTCAAATACGATGCCCTGCGCCCGCAGCTTGCTGCAATCCATCGCAAGATTCCGTGCCCAGTCAGCTTCCTGAATATCGACCATGATTCCCAGTGTCTCAGCGAACTGCCGGGCGGTCAGCACCATGTTTTTGGTGTTTTCGCTGCCAAAGTTGTAGACCCCGCCGGGCAGAGTCAAGGCAGCTTCCAACAGCGCCACCGCCTGCCGGACGTAGGTGATGCCCCGGAAATCCCGAACAGAAAAGCGGACGGATTCTCCCCGCTGTGCTGCACGCAAAAGATTCAGCGGCAGATTGCCCCGGATGGGCAGCCGGTAGCTCGGCAGGTCGTACATCCATGTGGCGCGCAGCAGTACAGCGCTCGGGCAGAGCGCCTTCACCCGCTGCTCCATTTCCAGCTTGCCCTGCCCATACACATTGGCAGGCTTTAACTGAATTGTTTCCGGCAGCGAGCCGGACTGCTCTATACCGGCATAGACCTGATCCGAACTGAAGGCCACCAGCTTTGCACCGGTCTCAGCTGCGACACGGGCAAGCCAGACCGGCAGCTCCACATTGGCGCGGTAAGCCTGCTCCGGGTGATCGGCGCAGTAGCCGGTATCCGAAATGGCTGCAGTGTGCAGAATGACATCCGGGCGCTGCTGCAAAACAGCCTGCCGCACGGCGTCCTCCCCTGCTGTTGCCAGAAAGCCTTTTGGAAAGGTGCACAACTCGTAACGCCCCGCCCATTGCTGCACCACGCGGGAGCCCACAAAGCCGCCTGCACCGGTTACAAGGATCTTCTTCATTTTGTTCTCCCGCTATGAGTTCTCAGATAAAAAATTCCAGTACGAACACCACCGCACAGCAGCCCGCAGCCACCTGAAACAGGCTTGCGCCAAACCATGCAGCGGCAATGCCAACTACCAGTGCAACAGCACCAGCTGCCGGGCTCTGCGTTGCTTGAATGATGGCCGGAAATGTCATCACAGCCAGCGTCACATAGGGAACATAGTACAAAAACGACTGGATAAAGCGGTTTTTGATTGGCTTGCGGATCAGCGTCAGCGGCAGGATGCGGATGGCGTAGGACACCAGTGCCATGACTGCAATATAGATATAATTGTTATGTGTCATCTTCGTTTTCCTCCTGCTTGACCGGGAACAGCACCGCTGCTGCGCCGGAGATCGCCACCGTTAAAAGAATGGTGCGGGTACCCTCGGAGAGTGCCGAGATGCCCGGCAGATAGCTGCACAGAAAACTCAGTGCAAAGCTGATGACGACCAGCACCGCAACGATCCGGTCTTTGCGAGCCGGTGGGATGATGATAGCCAAAAACATTCCGTACAGCGCCACACTCAGGGCGCTGACCACCCGCAGCGGCAGCAGGTTGCCCGCTATAATGCCCAGCGCCGTACCGCAAGCCCAAGCCGGTGCCGCCAGCAGGATAGCACCATAGTTATAGTACGGGTTCAGGCTGCCCGGGCGGGCGATGGTAATGCCGAACAGCTCGTCTGTGACATCATAGCCGATGAGCAGCCGATGCCAGAAAGGTGTTTCCGGCGCAAAGCGCTGTGCCAGCGCGCAACTCATCAGTAGATACCGTGCATTGGCGATCAAGGTGATGACCGCCACCTCAAAATAGGTGGCATTTGCCATAATCAGCGCAAATGCGGCATATTCTCCTGCGGAGGCGTTGTTCAGCAGACTGACAAGAAACCCCTGAAACGGCGTAAAACCCGCCTTGCGGGCTGCGATGCCCAGCGAAAACGATACCGCAAAATAGCCCAGCGCAATGGGCACGCCATCCCGCATTCCGTCGCAGAACACCTTGCTACTGAACTGATCTGCCCTTCCCGTTTGGACGAGCTGCGGCTCCAAAAGCCTCTGCTTCGATTCCATAGTTCATACTTCCCCTTTCCTATTTTGCAAACAGTAGAATCTATTATACTCCCCTGCAGACAGAGAAGAAAGGGGTTTCGGGCTTTTTTGTGTAAAATACTGCGGTCAAAATGCTTAGGGGTTGCACCGATACAGGAGACGCCCTCAGAGTTACGGCTTGTTTGATCGTGCCGGAAGATAAAAAAACCCCGGAAGGTTTCGTTTTCACGAAACCCTCCGGGGTGATGGTGCTATTGGGGATTACTCGAGCTCGATCGTTGCAGGCGGCTTACCGGTGCAATCGTAGAACACGCGGTTGACGTGCTTGACTTCGTTGACGATGCGGCTGGTGACAGTACCGAGAACATCCCACGGCATATCGTAGCTTTCTGCGGTCATGAAGTCGGTGGTGGTCACGGCGCGCAGCGCAACGGCGTAATCGTAGGTACGCTCATCGCCCATAACGCCAACGCTGTGCATATTGGTCAGAGCAGCGTAATACTGGCTAATTTCCTTATCCAGACCAGCCTTGGCGATCTCCTCACGCCAGATGGCGTCAGCGTCCTGCACGATGGTGACCTTCTCGGGGGTCACTTCACCGATGATGCGGATGCCCAGACCGGGGCCGGGGAACGGCTGGCGGCTGACCAGATACTCAGGCAGACCCAACTCACGGCCGGCCTGACGGACTTCGTCCTTGAACAGGTTGCGCAGAGGCTCCACCAGCTCCTTGAAGTCCACGGTGTCGGGCAGGCCGCCCACGTTGTGGTGGCTCTTGATGACGGTGGATTCTCCGCCCAGACCGCTCTCCACCACGTCGGGGTAGATGGTGCCCTGTGCAAGGAAGTCCACCTTGCCGATCTTCTTGGCCTCTTCCTCAAACACGCGGATGAACTCTTCGCCGATGATCTTGCGCTTGCGCTCCGGCTCGGTGACGCCCTTCAGCTTGCTGA
>OGYH01001011.1_pt1 | contig 27696 bp, 26 predicted proteins | sample 1576511 | NCBI WGS metagenome assembly OGYH01 (sample SAMEA3541522, study PRJEB24748) | human gut metagenome | biome: human gut; feature: human-associated habitat; material: faeces | place: China | collected 2012
TAACCACTGAGCTAAAGGGCCAGATTACTGTTAATTCTGCTTACGCTTTTTGCCAGGACCGCGTAAGGCTTTTGCTGCTTGCTCGACCCCATATGCAACCACCAGCAGAAATAAAAATGTCCACCAAGGGTTCTTGTCGGCAAACGTCCAAAATTCCATCATGTTATCTATTTGGTTATTTCACCGGAACAAACGGAACAGCGGTATTACTGGTCATATACTGCGGTAGCGTTCCGTTCCATTTGTTGATCGCTTCCAACTCCATAACGCCGGGGTTCTGGCGCAGAGCCTCACCGCGTAAACGAATGGCATCGGCTTCAGCCTGGGCTTTTGTGCGAATGGCATCGGCCTGTCCGGCAGCTTCTGCGCGCAGCATGTTGGCTTCTGCTTCGCGTTGCTTGACTTCCTGCTCGCGTTGCAGAGTTTTCTGGTTCGCCGTGACTTTGGCATTAATGCTGTCGATAACGGTTGGCGGGTACTCCGGCTTGCCCACATATGAGAGGCTCATTACCTGAATACCGATGGGCGTCATTTCTTCCTGGATGTCTTTAAGAGCTGCATCCAGTAGTTCAGACTTGCCACCGTCGATAAATTTGTCGGTGGTCATTTTGCTGGCCAGTCGGTTAAGTGCGTCGGCAATCTTCTGGCGCAGGTCGGTGTCGGTAATGTCATCCACGCCTTTGCGGTAGGTCTGAAATACAGTTGTGACTTTTGCCGGATCAACCTTGTAAGCTACACCAATGTGGTAACCAATTGTTGTCCCGTCGCTCATTTGGAAGCTGAACGGATCATCATAGGTCTTCATTTGCTTAAAGGTCGGGAAGATATAAACTTCTGTGTTCCAGCCTGTCCAGTAGCGACCAACGCCAACTACTTCGCCGACACCTTTATCATCCCCCAGCTTATTTACTTTGATCCCTACATTGCCTGGTTCTACCCGGTCGCATCCGGTCAGACATAAAGAACCAAAAATAATCGCTGCACTAATCAACGTTTTTTTCATTAATCAATTTCCTGGTTTTTTCACGAAAAAAGACTACTGCAAAAGCCGGGTAAATGAGCGCGAGAAGGACTCCCAACAATACAAGTATTGTGCTGTCAGATGAGATCATATTTGGCAAAAGCCAAACATACAGAACCAGTGACACAATCAAACAGAGGACGGCATAAATATATAACCGCACCCATAGCGTTCGACATTTGTTCGGATTGTTCTGCATCCTCTCACTCCATTATTTAACGAATAAAAAAGCTGCGGTGCCTGGTGCCTCCAGGTGACGTTAACCAGTTAACAATTAACGCCGGGATGTTTGACTTAACTATTGAGGAAAATTGTTTTAACTGTTCCGCGTGCGCTTAGCCGCATTCACCGCAATGGTAAGAGCACTTGGCTGGCTGGGCGGCGATGACGCCTGTACGCATTTGGTGATCCGGTTCTGCTTCCGGCATTCGCTTAATTAGCCAAATACTCTTAACGTTGCGCTGGCGGAGAGTAATGGAATCGAACCATCATCGCTTGCGCAATGGGACGGTTTTCAAGACCGCTTGAGCACCATGCTCCCTACTCTCCCGTTATTGTGGCGACCGGTGCTGATCTCCGGCTTGCGGTTATTTCAGACTCTCACGGGCGTTTAATTGCCCCGCCGGACAGCTCTTTTCCGCAATAGCTGCAATGTCTTTCGCGCATCAGCCTGCGCATTCACCACAATGTTGAGAACACTGGTTGTCACGCTGCAACGCAACATTTATTCGTAGATTGGGATATGACCCCGTTACGCCAGTGTTCTCAACGTTGTAGTGCCGGTTACGGTTCCGGCCAGGCCTCTTCCTCAACGGGGTGTTCTCCATACGGACTACCGTTTATTGGTCGTTCCTGCGGTTTATGTTGTGAAGCCAGATGCTTATCTTCTGGTTGCTTCTAGGAGCTGCACTTCATCACAACGGTAAGAGCATTTATGGCTCGCATCGCGGGGAAAAGCCCACGGTAGAGAGTCGAACTCTACAAATGCTCTTACCTGTTGTGTTGGTGCCGGTTAACGGGATCGAACCGCTGACCATTCGCTTACAAAGCGACTGCTCTACCAACTGAGCTAAACCGGCAATTTGGTGGGGAGTGATGGAGTCGAACCACCAGAGTCGCAATGACAGTAGATTTACAGTCTACCCCGCTACCCCTACGGACTAACTCCCCTAAATTGGCGATGGTGGGTGGATTCGAACCACCGACCGACAGCTTAGAAGGCTGCTGCTCTATCCTACTGAGCTACACCATCACTTGCCGGGTACGTCTCCGGCGAGGGCTTCCACCTCCGTATGCTTTTCGGCGCACCGCGCCCTGGCTGCAATTCGGTAACAGGGGATGCACAACCCTGGCTTCCAGCGTGATTAGCGCCTTCAGCATGACGGGATATACCCGTTACAAGACATTATCCCAGAAAGCCATTAACCAATGGCTGTTACGCGGGAGGGACGTAACAGGTAAGGGCGCTGACCAGAAAGACCTGACCCTTCTCATTCATCTGGTTAATCACACCAGCGCCCTTGCCTGTTATGCCTCCCCGTTCCCTAATACACAGACGGGGACACTCTGCGGTCGATTTTTTGACGGGGGACGACTCATACCCCGTGGCGTCTGGCTTCTTAGGCCGCTACCATCATCAGATCATCGTTTGCATTTACTTTAATGGTCGGTTTCTAAACCGCCGCAAAGTCGCTAACCATGACGAAAACCCTAAAAAAGCCCACCCGAAGATGGGCAAATACGCTACATCTCACACAAGAAAGAAGCCGACTGCCTGAGCTGGATTCACTTTCAAATGCCCGCTGAAAGGGATCACAAGTCGGCTTCTTTCTTGATGCGGCACTCTCTCCGCCCGTCACCGCTCTGTCTCGGTTGTCGCGTTTGCCACGCCAGCCGTAACGAGGTTTAAAGTCTTTGCACGTTTCCATCACTCGACTGCCGTCTGTGGCTGTTCGTTGCAGCGGGGGTGCCTCCCCCTGGGAATATCCCCGGCCTTACCCCATTCTTTCAAGACACAATGCAAGGCCACATCCGCATAGGTGCATTACTGCAACATTAAGGAGACTCAGGGCAAAAGGTAACCGCCACAAAAATCCCTATGCCTCCTTAATGTTGAAGATGTGCATTGATGATTAGATGCAGCATGTACCGTTACTCTCTACCGGACCATCATCAATGAACACCTTAAAAAGACCTTCCGTGGCTCAACATGTATTGTCGTTTACTCCGCAAAGTGCTCTCTCTGAAACCACTTTCCGCACTAAACCTGCTGAACTTTGGCCTGCACGGTGCCAAAGCGTGCTCTTGCGTTACTATACTTTTCTAACACTTTAATTTGTTAAATGCTGGTGGGCGAACAATAACCAATAAGTGACTATCAAGCCCAGCAAGCGAAACGTGGGTACCGCCCACCAGCAAGGAAAATTCTATGTTAAGTTACCTTCACAATCAATACATTCGAATTGTGATTTTAGATTTCTAACACATTATTTCCCATAAAGATCTTCTACACCCCCATTCTTCTTATCCCATTCGTTCGCCCATACCCGGCAAGCGTCAATGATTTCCTGACGACGATCTCCTTGCATGAACGGAATGCTTTCATGGAAACAGCTTGGAATGCAGGCCACACTGAATACAGTATCAAACTCCGTCTGCTTGATTGCCTCCAGCGTCTCCGGACGCATTTTTAATTCATCGATTGGCGCATCCTTAGAGTCCATAATCCGGCGATATAAGCGCGGAAAATCCGTCTCCAGGTACGCCATAATTTTATCTGCGAGACATTCGTCTATGTCGGTATTCCAGTCCTTTTCGAAGCCCGGCAGGCGATAGTAAAGCGGCGTTCCCCATACCGATGGGATCACATCCATCGTTAACAGGCGATTGGTTCTGATTTGTTGATGGTAATTAGCCGTCAGCAGTGCTTCGCCACGCTGCCCTGTTTCTGCAACCAGGCCGTGCGGATACTCATGGATGTAGGCAATGGCATCCCGCCCATCATACATAAGTGGAAATGTCTCTGGTCTTTGTCCCATGCCACAAGCACGGTTCAGATCGTGACCAAGCTGTGAGCACTCTCGCTTTAATGTTTCGATAATGCTCTGCGCTGTAGCCAACTTTTTACGCAGTGTGACGCCTTCGCCTTGATAATCAATGCATTGCTGATTGAGCTTGGTTAAACGCTCTTTTAGTTCCCGGCGCTCTCTTTTCAGCGTGCGGTTATCCTTCTCCGCAACATCCAGCCGCTTTGTCAGGCTTGGCGGATAGTCTTTTTTGTAACGGTTCAAATCGGCTTCGGCAGATTTACGCAGTGTATTTGCCTGTTCAAGACGCGCTTCCAGATTGCCGATCTCATTACGCATATTAGCGGCAAATTGATTAACTGCATCACCCAGGCTTTCAACTGTCGCTGATACGCCTGTGACTTGTGAAAAACGGATCAAGCCATCATTAACGGCTTGTTGGTATTCCTCAAACTGATCCACCAGCTTATTGTAATCAACTGCCCCATCATCAAGCAGCTTGTTGATTTCCGCCACCAGGTTATCTGTAGTGGCAATGACACTCTCGTGCAGTCGCTTTGACAGGTCATCACCCGGATTCCGTTTCTGTATAAGAGCGATTTGTGTGCGCAGCGTTTCAATTGCTGTCGAGATAATTTCCAGATTAGAAGTATCAGTGTGTTGACTCATTGCTGTTCCCGTCACTTTGTTAAATTAGTTTTCTAACATATTTTATTAGTTTGATTGCGGTATCGGAAGATGCAATAAACAAAAAACCCGCTAATTGGCGGGTTTTTATGCAATTACTGTGTTGCAGCCTGATAAATAAGATACGCGATAAATACAGGTACGATGGCCCATTGCAGCAATGAAAGTAGCCTCATTACTGTTATTGGGGTAACTCCATCCACGTATTGTTTCTCTGACATTTTCCCGAACCAACTAACCGACAACAGTGCCGAGTTTTCCCCCAATTCCAGCTCTCTGAGAGCTTCACGGATTAACGGCGCTGTCACAGCCTTAACCGGTGTACTCAACGTGATACTCCGCGTCCTCCCCGCATCGTCAGCGAACGCCAGACTCACATAATATTTTTTGCTCAATGTACAAACTCCCAATCATCAGCGCTTGCACTTTCCGGGGTTATGTGAACCTTATCGCCAGTAACAATATTGCGAGCTTCAAAACTTCCATTGATACGTTTCGAGATCTCAATACATAGAGCCTGCTGCCATGAGCGACGACGAGCGATAGCATTAGTTCCTGCAGGGATAAGTTCTGCCACGTTAAGTAAACGCAAAACGATTTCTCCGTTTAATCAAGACAAACATACTCCGTGATAGCTTTTATGGCTTCAGCGGCACTGCGCGCCTCAAAGCAGTAGTAACCGGCTTCAGTGAGGCGAGTCATCCAGACGAGTTGTTCGGGAGTCAGGCGATTTCTCCCATGTTTCATCTCAATGCGCATTCCGTGGTATCCCCCACAAGCAAGGTCTATAGAAAGATCGGGATATCCCTTCTTTTGGCCCTCTGCCACCATTTTTATTGCCGTCCTTATGCCTCGCAGGCCACCGTTTGGAGTGGCGTGAGTATGCTCATACACATAACGCATATTGCGATACAACCAGTCCAGGACGCGAACCTGCTCGTAATGCTCATGGTTCCTTTTGATTAGATCTGGGTTTTTCTCCAGTTCTCTAAGAGCTGCGGCATGTGGGGATGTTTCAGAATATTCACTGCGACGCCTTCTCTTTCGCGCTATTTTTCTAACACACCCATTGATAGTAAATATGCGAAATAATAACAACAACGTTAGATTTGTAAAACAAGAGAGATACTACTCAAGGATGGTCTATATGCAACAGGTCGGATTTGCTTTTAGAGTAAAGAGTGACCTTAATCAACAAGGAGGGTAAATCGCATGGCATTTACCCAACCTGTTATTTTTAAAGGGTTATTTTATCCTGTTCGGATAATTCTTTGATTGTCTTGTCGATTGCGATCAACCAACCTTCATAGGTTAAATCATCAACAAGTTCTACCAACTTATCATCGGTGTGAGGAAAGTATATCCAGCTCCAGTTCGCAGGGTTTTCTGCTTTTCGCAGCGTAAAAACCTTCTTGTATCGGTGGAACTCAAGGACATACCCCTTCGATATGGAATATTCCTTTAGGTCTTCGACCGTAAACCTACGATTCTTTCGCATGGCTACCCCATGATTCGATATTTCTCTATAGACTCGTCGTAACTTGTGTACACGTATGGCTCTGTATCATCGGCATAAGGTGCGACTTCCAGAGCATGAACATGATTGTATACCGCGTCACTTTCCAGGCGATCGCTCGAATACAGATGCCCAGCCAAAACCGTAAGCGCCGGGCGACTCATTTTGTAGATCTCTGCCACATCACTATCTACAACTTGTCCAAATGATATGTCGCCGCGCTCCAGCAATAACGTTTTAAGCGCAGGCCACCACGGCCCATAAAGGTGATAAAGCTGTGGATCTCGTTTCAGCCTTTCCACCATGCCATTCAGATATGCATCCAGAAACGCCTCTTCACTCCTGCCATTGAGCGCCTGCGGCAAAATGTCCTCAAGGTAGGATTCCGTCGGTTTTACAGTGTCAATTAATGTCGTCATTCAAATTCGGCCCCGGTTGGGGCCGCTCCTTATCTGTTAGGCCGCATCGGCGATTATTTTACGCAGTTCATCTACCGAGTAACGCGTAGATACCATCCATGCAGGACGGTCAAAGTTCACATCAGCAACCGGGTTTGCTTCAAAATTCCAGAAACGCCCGCCAATCTTCTTAATCGCGTCTTTGGCGTTCCGTATTGTCGAGGAACCTGGTTGGTCGGCAATGAGATAAACCGCGCCAACGTCCTCGCTGACGCTCCACCAGCGCCCGCGAACACGCGCCTTAGCGCGAATCGGCTTATCATTAACCACAATGATATAGTCATCATTCGCCGCTTCATCAGCTCTGGCTTCAGCCACTGCCGCCTGCTCTTCTCTTTTGCTTTCAGCCTGCTCAAGCCTTTCCGCGATCGCTGATTCAGTGGCCCCGCCGTTTTTCAGCGATACATAATCCTGCCACGTTGCCGATTTGAGCGTATCCGGCAACTCATTCACATAGTCGCCGTCTTTCAACTCACGGGCGCGGCGGGTAGCCATTTCTACCAGGCGATTAACAGAAACAGCATCAGCAAAATCGTCCTTACTAATGTATTTTTCATCAAATGCATTGATGACAGCCCCCACCTTAATCCACTGTGCTGCCGGTGATTCCAGGGGGTTATCAGCCTGAACAATGGCGAGTTTCGCTCCATCTACCCCATTATTCGCCAGCTGTTCCAATGCCGCCCATCCATCTGCATCACTGAGTGATTTATATTGCTCAAACAATGCATCGCGCCAGGCCACCAGCGCAGAACGTGTTTTTTCGATCTTCGTCTTAATTTTCGCTATCTTGACCTGATTAAACATCCGTTCAATATCATCGATATTGCTAAAGGCTTTCATCCTGCCCTGGAATAAACGGTATGCCAGCACGGTCCTCCAGAATGATTCCAGACCTTCTCCGGACGGTTTGCGGAACAAGCTAAGAATATCTTCAGAAGTGACTTTATTAAGCGAACGACCTGACAGACCACGCCCAGCCATCCAGTTTTCGAACTCCTGGGCAACATCATCCATCGTTGCCTGTGCGCCCCATGCCTGCATTCCCTGGATGTAATCATACCCATACAATGCCTGGAGGAATCCCTCTCCGTCCACGATATTCAGCGGATTATCACTGGCTTGTATTTTTGCCACTTCACGCTTCAGCGCCTCATTGTTGATATCAGGGTAAATCCACTGCTCTGGTGCAATATCCGATGTACGCCCGATTTTCTGTCCTATCATGCCATCATAGGTCGATGACAGCGCGATCTGACCATCATCGGTGCGATAGGCCCAGTATTTAATACCTGGTTCACCGCCCCATGCTCTACCAGGCTGGCCTGTAGTGACCTTCATTACTCCGTTACGAATAGCATCATAGAACTGATCGCGAGTAAGTGACGTTGATAGCTGGTGGCACTGAACACCACGCGCAGCTGTTGCACGCGATTCTGCAACACCCTCTTCAAAAGTTACCGCTTCAATCACTGAGTCAAACGGTAATGTTACGATTGACCCCGGTGATCGAGCGTAACGGCTTGCTCTATCCAGCCAGGCGATACGACAGATGTATTGTGCTTTTTCACCATCAATTTTTTCCACCCGGACAATCGCTGTTGTTTCGCGATCATCAATGACTGCACGGTAATAACTACCTTTATGCAACAGGATATTCTTGTCAGTGCGCATATATTCCTGTGGGTTCTGAATAACATCGATACTGATATCCAGCACACCAGACTTAATAGCGCGCTCCACATCACCACGAGAGCGTTTCATTATGGTATCCGCGTCTTTTGCCCTGGTGATCGCAAACTTCAGCACCCGCGCACGTTTTCTGTAGCTACTCAACTGCTCAAGCGCGTATTTTTGCCCATTCCTGTTCGTACCCGCTTTTATCAGGTCGTCAAGATTGCGCTGGTAATGCTCTATCTGTTCCATCGCGCTTTTCAGTTCTGTCTCCATCATGCCGATATCTTTTCCGGCGGCGTTTGCCGCTTTCAGGTAGATATCGAGAGCATTGTTGGCCTCGCGCTGTGCTTTCAGTTTCAGACGTTCTTCACGCTCTTGCGCCTGGCGAGCCATGATTGCGCGGCGTTCTTCCGGGTTTGCCGCCAGCATAATGGCGCGTTCATCAGCATCATCCGCATCACCATTGGCGATCTCTGACATGTCGGATGTCATCACCATCTTGATCCAGTCTTTCTTACGTTTCAGCGTATCCAGACGGAAGTCGTCGAATGTGCCTTTGCCACAATAGTAGTGAACATTGACCTTTTCTTGCGGTGAACCTACGCGCGCACCGCGCCCATTTCGTTGGTCGATACTGGCTGGTGTCCAGGGTAGTGTCAGGTGATGGATATCGGTTGTCCCGATGTGCAGGTTAATACCTACTTCAGCCTTCTTGTTACAGATTATGATGCGCGTGCGACCTTCGTTATAGTCGGCGGCAATACCTTCCATGCCCTCAAGGCCAGCATCATTTTTAGCTGAGAGATAATCCTCATATTGTGCAAGTTTGCTGTAGTAGGTTTCCCATGCCCCTTCTTTGTATTCACCGTTTTTGTTTGGAGTAGGTTCGGTCGGCTTATTCACCTTCTTCAGCTTGATGCCGCCAGCCTGGCTAACTGTCGTCGCATTGATAATGCCAATCTCCTGCTCCGGCATTTGCAGTGCACTGGCGATAATACGGCGCAGCTTCTGGTGCTGGGCTTTTTCATCAATAAAGACGATCTGCTTACCGTTCTTCAGACCTTCACGAAGATTTTCGATCAGCGCGGCATACTTCGGCGGGATGGGGTGCGATACCTGCTGCATATCAATACCGGCAGCCGCAATGGCCTTCAGTATTTCAGCTTCCAGTTCAATGCTGGCACGTATTTCAACATGCGTCGGATGTTCACTAAAAGCGGTCTTCACTACCTTGCTGGTACGCGTACTGACCAGCCCGCCAGCGCCGTCTTCCTCGGCCTCATCAACATCATCTGCCACTTTACCGCCAGCTACTTTTGGCAAGGCATCAGCAATAGCTTTTACCTGGTCTGCAAGCTCAACGGGGAACTGGAATGTAATCGCACTGGCATACAGATCCGGGTCTATAGCAACCTTGTCCATGTCGCGGATGATGGAGAAGATGAAATCATCCGGTTTGTCGTTAGTGATATGCCCGTTTTCATCGACTGTCAGCTCATCATTGCGACTTAACTCCTGAGCACGCTTACGAAGCTCTTCATAAGCAGTCTCCTGCTCCCCTGTCATCGGGATCTGCAAGGTGTTCTCGATGATGTCTGGAATTTTAACCGTCGCTCCGACATCTGCAGCAGTCTTCAGAGTGGTCCAACGATGGAAAATACCACGCAGGCCGTCAAGGTTCTGGAAGCCCACCAGCCCCTGCTTCTCTTCCACTTCCCCGGAAATTTTCTGGACCTGAACTGTGGCTGTTTTGCCAAACACACGAACGAAATCATCAGGCGTAATGATGCCCATGCGCATCCACTCTTCCTGCGGAATGACAGTAGACAGCATGTTGAAGGCATCAATCGGACTGTTCACCAGCGGAGTTGCCGTCAGCATGACTACACCACGCCCGTTGTTGCGTTTCATCATGTACGCAGCTTTTACAGCCATGTCGCGGGCCATCTTGGATACTGCCGGGTTAGGCAAATATGCCAGTTGTCCCGCTTCACGCCCGGCATTAAAGGAGTTGCGGTAGTTATGCCCCTCGTCGGCAATCACGCTATCGAAGTTCATATCCTCAAAGTACGGGATATTCTGCTTCTTCGTTGTACCGGTATTCGCGGCCTGATCCTTAATCTTGTTCTTCTTCTGCGCATCACGGTGTTTACCGGACGCCAGGTCAAGACGCCCCATTTCCACAGCATTAAAGACAGCTTGCTGTGAGTTCTCCTCGATGGTTTTTTCTCGTAGCGGGATAGACGCGAATTGTTCTTTTGTCATGATGACCGTTCGCCAATTTGACGACGGGATCATGTTCATGCGCTGAACGATAACGGCGCTGGCGGACTCTTTCACAACATTTCTGGTAAGAGGCTGCCCGTTACTGTCGAGGCGTGGTTCGCCATTTTCATCAAGCACTGGCGCGGTAAGAATATTTCCGCCGTCATCACGAACTTCATCCAAACCGATAAACATCATATTGGCGAAGGCTTCAGCACTGTAGAAACTCTGTGCCTCGTGATACCAGTTCTGATAAACCGCCTTCGGAACAACAATACACGTGCGTTTAGTGCGACCTGTTTCGAAGTTATACGCCTCAAGCGCAAGCGCGGTCGTGGTTTTACCCAGCCCGGTACCAAATCCCATGATGCCACGCCCATCTTCTGACAAGCGGCGAACTTCTTCATTCTGATAAGTCAGAGGAATGCGCTTTCCACTAATCCCTTCCAGGCCTAGCGGTGCGTCAGAATGTGTGAACGGAATGAAACCATTGAATGCGTCGTTATAGTCACGGGCTATCTGATCCGCCTGCGGGTGGGTGCGTAACCAGTCGTTAAAGCTAACTTCCAGTTGAGCAATTTTATCCAGGTACTCGTTAGCGTTCTGCCCACGCGGTTTAACACCGTTCAGGTAGTTTTCTAACTGGTTCAGGAAGCCGTCTTTATTGTTGGCCTTCTTGAACTCATTCCCGTTTTTGCCGTTTACGGTTCGTAGCTGATAGCCGGTAAATACACCGTCCTTACCTTCGTAATCGTCCGGAGATACCAGAATGCCATCGACGACCTTCAGATCAGGTTCAGTGTACTTAAACTCGTCATAGCCCTGCTCTGCCAGGAACTCTTTTATCAAGCGGCGATCCAGCCAGCGGGCATTCAGATTAACGGTGACTTTATTTAGTGGCGTGAAAATACGTTTCTCTTCGATTTTCGCCAACTGACGCTCAAAGTTCGCTTTCTGCTCACCTGTTGACGCATCACGCCAGCCCACCAGCAGTGCTGTTTTGGTTGCAACATCGCCGCTGGTGGCGCGGTCCATCGGCAGCAGACAGCCATACCCATCAATAGCGATATCATCAAATTTCGCCAGGTATTCAAGGGCCGCGTCGTCGTCCTCTGGCAGTTCACCAGCAAACGCCTCACGAAAGTCGCCCAGCGTTATAGGATTAAGGGCTACATCACTAAAAAGATGTGCTATCACTTGTTCAGGACGCGTAAAGTCAATACCGGCAGCACCATCCGTTACATCAAGTCGCCCTGCCAGAAGGTCAGAAGTGGAACCATCCTGTTTCACATTGCCAGTGAACGTCATCCAGTTTTTAGCGCCAGCTTCAGCAAGCCCATTCAGCTTAATCGCGTGCGGTGGTCCATACTTCGCAACTTCTGCTGCCGCCAGGCGGGATGCATCTGCCAGTTTGTCATCAACGTTCACCCCCAGGTTACGCAAATCAAGTGCCTTGTTGATCAACTGACCTATCAGTGCACCGCGCATAACGCGCTCCCTGTCTTTTTCTCGCTGCTTGCCAGCAAAGCGAATCATTGCTGCCACTTCATCACTGACAACCGATGGATAGTCAGACGCGATCGCCGATATCTGGTCCCATGACAAAGCCAGAATGCCATTTGTTGACTGAAACGCGATCTGCAGATCGCCAAACGTCGAAACACCATATCGACTTACATCAAGCGCGGAGGATTTGGTTGTCGTGTCCTTAACCCATTTCAGACCATCAAACTCATGCCAGATACCGCCTACAAGGCGTTTATCGCCCACTTTCGCGCCCTGCCATGCCTGAGTAGTTACGCCGAGCAAATCCCAATTGATGCGACTATCAAAGCGACGAGATAGCGCGGTTTTCATCGACTCATTGGATACACGACCGTCTTTTTTCACCACCAGGGTATTGCGGAAGCTGGTACGTTCCATGTCGCCGTAAACAAATCGCTTCCCTTCGGTTGTAAACCATTTCCCTTTGAGGAAGGTATCCCAAAGGACGTTTGCCGACTTGAGCGTTGCATCATCCGTGTCGGGGATCATCTCCAGGAAGGTTTCCGGGTGTTTACGCAATACCCATACGTCCACCACTGTATCTGTACCGGATTCGCTGAACGTACCAGAAGGCATACGATGTGCGCCCAAAAATTCCGCTTTACGGCTGACTTTATCGCGCAATTTTTTGTATTTCGTACCATCGGTCATGCCATTCGGCACCACCAATACAATTAGTCCACCAGGCTTAACCTTGTCGATCGTGCGCAGCACAAAATAATTGCCAACGTTCTTCTCGTTTGCATATGCCGGATCAAGCCCGGCGACACCGGAACGCCCTTCGCCAAACGGTACGTTACCAACAGCATGGTCATACATTGCGTCTTTCGCCGCCAGAGCTTCAAACGCCCCGATATTCACATCGTCTTCCGGGTGCAAAAGCTGGTTTATTCGACCGGAAATCGGAGACAGTTCGGCGCTGGTCATTATCATGCCCTGCCGTTTTGTCTCCTGGAAAATACCTGTGCCCGCTGATGGTTCCAGTACGTGCCCACCATCAATACCGTAGTCAGCAAACAGATCCCATATACCTTCAGCCATAAACTGTGGCGTGTAGTATTCGTATTGGCTGCCCTCACCATCTGTCAGGCCACCTTCACCGGTATACCCGGCAAGAATCTGACGTTGTTCGTCAGTTAATTTCGCCCCATCGAAGCCGGGCGGAAGGGAATTAAGAAGATTTACTGCGGCATTGTTTGCTGCCCGGCGTGTTTTCTGAATACTGACGCCATCGGCTTTCCTGACGCCAAAGGTCGCAACAGCACGTAATTTATGCAACCGACTAACAATTTCAATCAGTTCGCCTAAGCTGGAGGCTTCACTGATTGAATGAAGTAGTTTGTCCAAAGGATTTCCCCCTCTAAACCGTAAAAAATTCCGCTATGCGGTACGGTTGAGAGGGTATGGAGAATGTTATTTTCATGGGGACGATACTACCGTCAAAATCACATACTCCCCATAGTTTGCCTACTTATTAACCCATGACCGGGAGAAAAATATGGCAAATATTGAACCTCGCTGGCTAATTGAAGCCCGTAAGCACATTGGCCTGACTGAAATAAAAGGCGCTAAACACAACCCTGAAATCGTTCAGTTCTGGCGCGACATCAAGCGCGGCGGAATTAAAGACGATGAAACGCCGTGGTGCGCAGCATTTGTCGGTGCAATGCTGGAACGTGTAGGCATCCGCTCAACAAGATTTGAGTCGGCAAAATCCTATCTGGATTGGGGCGAGAAATTAGATACACCGGCATACGGATGTATCGTTGTATTTACCCGCGTAGGCGGTGGGCACGTAGGCTTCGTTGTCGGACGCCGTGCCAATGGCGATCTGCTTGTCCTGGGTGGGAACCAGGGGGATGCGGTTAATATTCGCGCATTCCCAACATCAAGAGTGTCTGGCTATCGCTGGCCTGCTGGCGAACCACGCAATACAGCTCTGTTACCAGTCGGAGACGCAGCAACCTCAACCAATGAGGCATGAAAAAAGCCCCGGCCAGGCCGGGGCATCACGCTTCAAGTCACGATCCAATCATTACCGACTATATCAGCCGTCGCTAAATCAACTTCCCGGATCTGGAGTCCATTAATACAAAACCATCCGGTAGTAGAGCAATTATCAGGCCAGGCCCATACACCAACACTCCATGCTTTACGGCGGCACACTTCAGCCTGTCCTTCGCTGATTTTTTTTACCGCCTGCATGATGTCCATCACTCACCTCCCCAACCGATCACCTGGAATTGCCCCATTTTGGGGTGATACCAGCGTTTTCCTCGGTGTTCAGCCTCAGACATCATCCGGTTAAAGGCATTCATAAAGGGAGATAAGGCCACAATAGAACGACGCGACAATACCCCCTCTGGCGTTAAAAACTCATGCGTATCGGTGGGGATACGGTAAGCATTGACCAGGTTACGGCATTTGGCTTCAGTCAGGCCGCATTTCGCCGCTAACTGGCGGTAGCCAATGTAACCATCTGGCATGTTGCCCTTCTTGATTTGCTCGACGGTTTCTACCACCTGGCTAACCTTTGACTCAACAGCATGAAGCCGCTTTTGCTGCTGAACTGCATTTGCAGCCATTGCGGCGATCATCTCTATTTCGGTCAAAGGCTGGCGTACTTGTTCTTCCAGTTCGCGCCAGCGGTCCACCAGCCGGGCGGTAAATTCGGGGCAAAGTTGTGCGACGACAATGATGCTGTCTCGTTTTCCTTGCTCACCTTCGAAGACATAGGCTTTGGTGTATTTATTAGGGCTAAGTGATTGATTATTTTCAACTGTAGCCAATGGCGAATGTTGAATAACACCTTTGGCAACAAGTCGTTCGATGCTGCGTTTAACATCAGGGTGACGACTTCCCACCAGCTCCGCGATCTCAATGCTGGTCATTGATGGATTTTCAAGAATGCAGATATCCATCAGTGTGCCTCCGCAATGCCGGGATTTGTAATATTGCGATACCAGGGATTAGTGTTTGGTTGTGGGGAAGTAGAGAAACGACCAGTAAGAACACCATACTGATCAGGGATCAGAGAACGGGCTTCTTTTTCGGTTGCGGCAATTGCGAAGTGATCGCAGTGTTTTTGCAGGGAGTGGAAACGCCAGATAAATTCCGGGCGCGAGCAAGGATTGGCATTAACCATAGTTACGGCCTCATTCGTAGGTTTAACAACCTGCGCCCCGCTGCTAAACGGGTGGCAGGACGTGACGGGGTTAGCAGACTGGCACGAATGAAACCAGCAGGCCGAAGCCTCCCCATCACGCCCCACCATAATTCGGGCGTAACGTGGTTTTACGGACACAAAAATACCGCAATATCGGATATCTGCGGTTGTCCGCATTCGTATTCAGGCTGCTAAACCCGGTCGCAGAATTTGCTACGACGACATGAATATAAGCCTGAAAACATGGAAGATCAACTAAAAATTTCAGCAATGGATGACTTCAGTCGATGATGCAGATCATACATTCCGATTTAGAAACAGCAAATTAATTTTCTAACACAAATTATTGAGCGAGCATTTTCCGATCATTGGGATGTTTTGTAGACGCACAGGTCATCCCCTAAAGCCAGCCGGGATTGACCAATCCTCCCGGTCAAATTCAGACCGATAGCCACGCTGTTTCATCAGGTCAAAGGCTTCACCAATGGTTGCACACCCCTGGGAGCCAGAATAATCCATTGAGAAATCCAGGGCACTGGATTGTTTAGGCTTATTCACTGCGGTAGCGGCACTACGTATCCATGCAAATTTTTTTGCCAGCTTTTCAGCGGTACGATACAGAGCCTGCCGTTTTGCGTGCCCCTCGTCTGAACGACGCTTTGCAGCTCTCGCTTTTGCCGCCGCCAGGCAGTGGTTGGTATGTTCTTCCCTGATTACTGGTTTTTTATCCAGTAATCCATTATCCGCTTGGGAACTATCTGCTGGTGAAGCCTTTGGCTGAACCGCGCATGATCTTTCTCTTCTTTTGTCTATAGAGTGACTCTTATTTTCTATTGGCTGTTCATTTTGAACATGGGGGGACTTGTTCAATTTGAACAGGGGGTTCCCAGTTTCAAAAAAATACCGAACCTTTGAAATCAACTGCTTAACCAGTTTTGTGGCGTTCGCAAATTTGATGCCCTGCTTACCCCCTATCTCCATTGCTACATGAATGAAGTGGAGAAATTGTGTTGTAAACCGGTATACGTTACACACCTGAGCATTGTTATTCGCTACCTGATGTTGCTTAACAAGCATTCCGCACTTCGTCGCTTCAGCAAATGCCCGGCGCACAGTAGAAATACTGCGTCCTGTAATCTCGGACATATCAGCATATGAGCGACGGATCATGTATTCATCGGTAGCTCCTGCCAGGTTGGCGAACTCGGCAATAATGGCGCTATGTGAAGGGGAAAGAAAACCGCTATGACGAGCAAAAAAACTCAACTGATGACCTTTGATTTTTTTGTGGTATTCAGTGTTGTTTTTATACTCAGAAGTGTTGAAAGTTACTGAAATTGAATTTAAAATATTCACCAGATAGTTCCGTGAAAAAATCTATCTACCGTATAAATCTATGCCAGTGGATTTATACACCCAAAAGCCGCTTCTCAGCGGCTTTTGCTTTTTTTGGCAATCGCTACCGGAGCAGTGACCGCGATCCTACTCGATCACATCGGACAGGATCAACAGTGTATATAAATACACTATGTTAGAAATTTAACTTCATTCAGCGGTTATGCCCGTCGCGAAACGAAGAGTAATGGGGTAGTATTTTTGCTCTCCTTCGGCGATAACTCCGGCTCTTTCTTGCCTGATATCGGCAAGCCATAAGTCGCATTTGCCCCAAGAGATTCAAGCATCGCAGCCACTATGCGGGCATCATCTTCAGACTGCATACGGCAGAGCGCCCGGCGCTGTTCTGCGCTGATAAAAACAGGCATTTCCTGGATAGCTTCACGCAAAATCCGGCGGCATTGCTTTGCATTTTCCCCCTGGCTTTCCATCATCGCTGTTTGAGCGCGCAGCTTATCTCGAAGCTGTATGTTTTCCACTTCAAGGAGCATCAATTCTGATTCCAGGGCTTCACGATGTGCAGATTCGAGCATGGCTTGCTGATTTTTCATTGCTGAAAAGTGGTGAACCAGATCCGTAGCAGCGTTATCGGTAAAACCTTGTTCGATAAGTGCTGCATGAATAGCCGCATCGCGCTCTTCTGCTGATTCAAGCATCAGGCTTTTCTTGTCGAGGCTGATATAGTTAGGCACAGTTACGTAATCAAAGCCGTGGAAAGACTTTACCAGGGATACCGATGAATCTGGACCAGATGTAGCCCACGACCAACCACCAGCACCAGAATTAATCATGCCCTGAACAATACGCCCGGTGTCTGTATCCAGTATTTCCTGCGTATGAGTAACAATGCCGTTGTCGTCAATCGAAATGTCGATAGTCCTGTTTGACGGCACGTTCTCCAATACAACAGGCTTCCCATCTACCATCACAACAGAGACTTCCGGCAAGTTCAGGCTTTTCGTTTTGTTATAGTGCATCGCCCGGCGACCATGACCGTAATAACCATACATCTCACCCAGCGCGATACGCTCTTTTGTTTCTGGCGAGTTGAATGTGTCTCGTACCGACTGAATGACGTAATTTCGGTTGTTCTGCGGTGTGTGTTTGCGGATTTTCTCTACCAGGGAGAAGCGATCCGTAACAGTATTCAGTGATTGCATTATTTCCCTCCGGTTAATTGCTCATCACAAATTTTGCAAAGTTTATTAACTGTTCTGGCGTCCAGTTTTCCGGATCGTCACCGGACGACAACGGCGCGGATTCGTACATACCATGCTCGTTGTTTTGCTCTGATTCATTCGCCTTAAACTCTTTGATCATGGTGTTGAGAGTGTCATCGTCGATGTGCAACTGCTCAGTGAACAGATAACGCATAAACGCGTCGCTACCAGCCAGTTTCGGGTTGTTCTGGATCTGGTCCATAATTTGGGAGATGACAGCAACAAAGTTGGCGCGTGCATCCAGTTCTCGGTTTTCCTCTTCCTGGATAGCTGTGTTCATTGAGTTGAATTGCACGTCATAAGGGCGGTTTGTTTCGGTGTAAACCTTGCCGTATTTATAAGCGAGGTGAATGTCCAGAAGCCGATAAATAGTTCGCTGGGCGGCCTGTCTGATCCAGTTCGCACGCAATGCAGCCTGGATAGCAGTTTGCTGCCAGCCGCCTTCTCCAAGCCCTCCGCTCATCTGATCAGCCCAGCCAAGCATTGTTGCGTCAATGCCGAGGCTTGCAGCAAGCTGCCGGAGGTGAAACATAACGTCTTCGATACCACTGATATCTGCGGGTATGGATTGCGTATCAATGGTGATGCCGTTCTTCCCGTCTCCCATAACAGGTATCAGATGGTTAAGCACAGTCGGAATAGCGTTGGCATTAATCGACCTTTGCGCCACCAGGTCACTATGACGCTTCAATGCCTGGCTGACGCCACGCGTATAGTTCGCCGCATTAACCGGGTCCAGTGTGTTCGTCGTAAGAGCAATCAGGCGGTCAATTTTGGCTGCATTATTTCGCGTTGATTTCAGCGCGGCGAGCGAAGCACATAAATTAAGGTAAGGTTCATAGCTGTATTCCAGGAATGAAGTTCCGTAATTCTGCGTCTCCATTAACGGCTTATCAGCCTGATCACTTAACAGTGAGTACCCTTTTGTGCCGTAGCTAACCGGAATAACTTTATGCTGTGGCGTCCAATAGGGATTTTTCATGGAAACCAGATTCCACGGTTCGGTTATTACTCTGCGCAAACTATGCGTATCCAGAATGTAATCACCACTGAAACCTACCAGCTGGCTACCACGATAAAACTCCTGGACGAAGTGTGGCAGAGTGTAATAACTGGACTCAATGCCTGTTATCCCCCTGCCCTGTTCAGCATAAGGTCGGACATAAGACACCCCAAAGATCGCCATAATCATGGCCCATGAAGGAAGTCCGTCATTAATCATCGTCCCCAAATCAGCGGTTAACTCTTCACATCTACTTACTGCCTCGGCATCGGAACCATCCTTTGGCGAAAGGATGAATGCTTGTCCGGTTTTTTTTGAAGGCGCAAGCGCATGTGCAATGTGAATATTTAAAGCCGTCGAGATAGTCGGGCTTTTAGCCATCGTTTCCAGGATGTTGTACTTTTGCAGGCGGTCGCCGGGCAGTTCTGCCGAAATTGATACTGTATCTGCCGCGCTTGTCATGCCATCGCTATTGCCACCCAGTATCCCCGGACGTAAAGCGGACAGACCAGAACGCGCAACGACACTATGACCGCTCGTAAAAACGACCGGATCGGCAGGCGTGACATCGCCACTGTTGAAGGCTTTCTTCAATGCCGACAGAAAGCCTTTGTTTTTGTCTTTCGTTGCCATGAGTCACCGCGAAATGTTTTCAGTTTGCGGCAGCATAATCAGTATGTGATTTTTGATGATGGATCTTTTCAACTAGAAATATTGGCTGGCCCCTCTCGTAACAAAGTGAAGAATAAAACTTGAATATGCACATTGTGCGCATTAAGATTGAAAAAGTTGACCACTTTGCTGCGGAGAAATCCCATGAAAAGCTCTTTAATTAATTCCAAATTACACCAACTTGCTATCAAAAATCGAGTTCCTGCATGGTCGGTTTACATGCATATCAGCCGCGCATGTCTGAGCAATGAAAACATTTACAATCTGCAAATTCTAAGCCGGGAAGGCAGGACTTTGTTTAGCGTTGCAGAGGATTCCTATAAGGCCTGGGATATGCTGGATGACGCGTTAAGCCAATACGCGCAAACAGAAGAATGCCAAAAAGAATGGGCCAGGTACTGTGATGAAGGGATGCCATGCTGCGGTCTATTCGGCGCAGCTCTGTGAATCGATTCAACGATGATATACTTCGTTGCGAATCACAGCATTGGCAAAGGGCATATTGTGAAACAACTCCCACCAAACACCCCGGAAACTATAATTGAAATCCGCCAGCGAATGGGGCTAACGCAAACGGAGTTAGCCCACAAAATGGGGTATCAACTCCGGGCTTGGCAATTCAAAGAAGATAGAAATAAACCGAGACGCCTTATGGCTGGTGAATTTGAGTACCTGTTATTGCTTGCTGGAGAGCATCCTGAATTTATTCTTACACCACGCTAAAAAAACCCGCCTGACGGCGGGATTATCAATCATATCAATTCACATCAATGTCTTGATATGATTCGCCAGTATCGTCTTCGTCGTCAGGATCTCCTTCCACCTCTGGCCACTCAACCTCCCAGCCAACAGTTTCCAGGCTCCGCAGAACAAACACCCCATCGGCATGAATGGTATTCACGATCCCCATTGCGGAATTTGTGTTGATAAAGCGTAAATCTTGCGCAATATTTTCTTCCGAAATATCGCCTTCAAATATACGCAATGTGCCGTCATCAGAGCATTCAACAATCCCTCTAATCCCAGCGGGACTCACAATGCTATACTTCATTTTGCAACTCCTTCATACATCCCAAGAAAAATTCCAGCACGCCGTCATTGTTTAATACAGAGTTAGTCGCCTGCTCCGGATCGGCATACATCTGCAAGGCCATAGAAAAAATCTCAGTCGCCCTGCAATTGCTTAATGCAGGTGGCTTTGATATAAATCTGCCGCTGACAGAACTTACCGTATTTTCCATATAAATTTTAGACATATATCCATGACTTAGGTCGGTTCGCACCAAATACTCAGCACTGCCACGGCTACCAATATTATGATAAGAAACTTTACCGTTAGTTTTTGATTTAATGAAGGCTTTGGCCCTCTCCAATAGATGGGGATTTGAATGTTCTATATGGTGACCTATTTCATGCCATAATACACGCTCGTGATCACTATTAGCATCAATTGTTATATTCCCATTTCGACTTGCAAAAGCACGAACATTGTTCTTGTGGTTAATATTTTTTAATGTAGATAAAGTCCCTCCTGAAATAATATAGGCTTTTTCAATCGTCTCGCGAATACTGTATGCTTTACGGGAGAAAGTTTCATTATCGTGACCACTTAACTGCTCTGCTTCATCAGAAATAGCAATCCCACGACTCCATTCCTTAGACTGGTCATGTGACACATTTGACGATTCAAGAATCATGTCAAATGCGGCTCTGACTTTTTTATGTACTACATTTTCAAGCGCATTAGGATAGGCTTTTTGTCCACGTGTTAATGAAGCTATTTCATATAGTTCTGCTTGCAAGTCTTCCGGTATGTCCAGATTAAAAACAAGCATTTTTTTCAGATCATATCCAATCCCATGATCATTCTGGTGCAAAACCTCAGCAAGGTAGTCAGTGAGTTTTTCCTTATTTGACCTAACTTTATTGATTTGTTCTATAGTAAAGTCAACACGCTCCTTGATTCCGTAATATGAGGAATGCTCTGCTAATTCCACTATCTCCTTAAGCCTGACAAGTGTCTCAATATACGCATCAGCGATCTCCTCTGCCGTTAGTTCAGAGCTAACTCCGACACTGGCTGTTATTTTCCTACCAGCCGCCATAATATCGTCGATATTATGCAAGCTCTTTTTGAATAACTTCAAAGTATTTTGGATTATGCACACCATCTCTTCTGCGCTTCCAGCTTTATTCATTTCCTTTCTAAATCTTAAAGCTGTTTTCTCTGCAATAGACGCTGGAGATTTTAAATAGTTACCTAACCAAACAAGACAACCATTGCGCAATTCATCAATACTAAAGTCATCAGGAATATGTTTTGCTGCATTATGTAAAACACGTATAAATTGTTCAGCGGGCACGCCTTCTTCTGATATGTTGCAAAACGTTTCAATATCACAATCAATATTTCTTTCATCTGCGAGCGAAGGAGCTTCATCTCCTTTTTCAATCGCGTCACGCAGTGCGTTAGCATAAAAATTGCTGCGTTGATAAGACAATAACATCGTTGTTAACACAGCGTCGCTGTATCCATAACGTTTAGCCCACTCCTTAATCTCATTAACGGTGACATTGCGAATATAAAAACCAAGTTCCAAAAATACATTGCGCTTTATTTTTTTTGCGGACTCCTTAATTTTTTCTGACACCTTCACGATTCGGATCAAGTCCTCCACGCTGGTCGCATCAGCAATTAGCTTTGAAATGTATGGTTCGACATCTCCTGAAACCGATTCAAACATGGCGAAATTAAGCCCTTTACCTTCGCCATACTCAGCCTCAATTTCATCAGAAACGGCAGATAAAATGCTACGCAGATCGACATCTCCGCCGCCGAACATATCGCCTAACGCTTGTTGCTGGTGAATAAGTTCATCGTTAATTTTTTGCGCCAGTTTCTTGAAAGCTGCCCCCATTCGCTTAGCGCTTCGGTTGTTGGCAACAATAAACAGAGCAAGCGCTTCTGCTTCCGGAGTGCTATCTCCAAACAATCCACGCTGTGCGATCACCTCTTCTACTGCCTGACCGTTATCTTTTGCTTCACGAACAAGGTTAATTGCTTCCTGTAGCGCGGCAATAGCCTGTTTATCCAGACCATTCAATTGCTCTATACCGTCTACCAGTCCGGTTACCGTGTCATGGTGAACATCACCTGAAAGCGACTGCATTTGCGCAAAATCGCTGGCTGCCGTATTTAATGCGGTAAGAATGTTACGCATTTCCGGATCTGGCTCTTCCGCCACCAGCCGAACAAGCCTTTCATCCTTGTACGCTTTGGCAAAAATTGCATTCTGGATGCGGTCGATAAGTTGTTTCGTTGGACGCCCATCGGCAGTAAGCAAACCTGCCGTCGCCGTATCACCTATTTCGCGCAAAAACGCACGAATAAACGCATCATTGGACCGCGCCAGTAGATTTCCATCATCTGAAGGATTAAATAGCGCCATGACGCTCTCAGTGAGAAATTGCGCATCCGCATACGCTTTTTCACTTGCAGCCATCTCTTGCAGATCGCTGATGTTTGAATCACGGGCAAATTGTGCGCGGTCTACATCTGTGAGTCTTTCTCGCACCAATACGGGCATAGACATTTGTGAAATGTCGTCAGGATTCAGACCAAACTCTTTTGCATGATCGATCAGGTACTGGCGATATTCATCCGCCTGCCCTTGCTCATAGGCACGCCAGATACCCATGCTCCTTCCGTTGCCGGATTCAACAACGTTGTCCGGACCAACTATCGGCGCTCCGTGGCTGCTCATGCCGGAATCCGTTAATTGTGCCGGGCGTAAATTGGAGGCAATACGGTTAACCTGGAGTTTGCTTGATAGCCGTGTACGGTCACGTGGCTGGAGTTCTTCCGGGAAGGCCGGATTAATCGTACCGTCAAGGTTGTTCGAAATGATCAGACTGCTGGCATCAACGACCTTAAAAGCCGTCTTTACCTCTGCCCCTTTACTGGTGACTACGTAACTACTGCGCCCCTGGCGTGTTTCTCGCCTCTCTAATGAAGAAACCAGCGCAATAACACTGTTAATGTCTGCTGCTTCGGATAGCGCGGAAGTAACTGACTTGTTCAAAATACACTCCCCTTACATAGAAAGCAGGAAGTGTAAAAAGTGTGTGATTTATGGACTTACAGGAAAGTGAAAGGGGCATTTCAGCCCCTTTGATTACCCTGCATAACCGTTGGCTTTCACCCAGCTTATGGTCTGCTCTTTAGCCTGTTCCAACGTAAGGAACTCGCCAACATAGTTTGAGATCCCACGCAGCGCATCAATAAATTCCATTTGTGTGGACTTTGTGAACACACCGCCCAGGAAGTCAGTCACTATCTTAGGAACTTCATCTGCAACAGGATCAGACTGTGGGTGCGGTTGCGGTTCCGATATCGGTTGAGCGGCAGCACCCAGCCCCAGCTTAAGCATCAGATCAACAATCTGCTTACCAATTGCGACGCGTTGTAATACTGGCGCGGTTTTCTGCGCCTGCATTAAATCTGATAGCTCTTTACCCAATTTCAGACGGTCTAAAACAGAGATAGTCATTAAGCACCTCCCTGCTGAATTTCAGCCAGGATGTTGATCAGGTAGTCAACTGCTGCGCCAACCGTTGATTCGTTCTCGTCGTATCGACCAGCACTGATAAGAGCGTTTGCAGCTTCCTGCACATGGTCAAGTTCGGCACTGATTACCGTCAGATCGCGGGATGTAAACTGCACCGGGACGGATTTAAGGTACTCCAACGCTTTATCTGCTTCCTGATCAGCTTCAGTTGCCGCTTCTCCAGCGTCTTCCGGCGTTGGCTGTTGCTCTGGTTCTGTTTGTGGGTGGGATTCTGGCTCAACTACAGGTGCTAATTCAGGCTCTGGCGTTGCTTCGTTTGAATGATTTTGAAGGGCGTTATATACGTCCATAATGAAAAGGTTCTCCCCATCACCAAGCGGATAAGCCACGTTTGGAAACGCTTTGCGGAAAAGAATTTTCACTTGCGCCTTGAATGTTTTCAGGTCACTGCCAAACAGGTCTACATAGCCATCAATATGTTTCGACATGCTGGACACAACCAATTGGCCTGCAAAATCTTTCAGCTCATCTTCATCAGGAAGATAGAGCAACTCGTACTGGCTGACTTCTTCATCTGTCAGTTTACGGTCATACGTAATGATACCGTGACGAGCATATTCATAATACTGATCAGCCTGGTCAGGACGATCAAGCACGGCTTTATTTCCATCCGGAACAGCACCAACACCAGCCGGACGAGATTGAAGTGCATAGTGGTATTTACCTACATCCTGGCTCTCTGGTTGTGATACTGGGTTCGTCTCGGGGTCTGTCTGTGGTGGTTCGGGGTCTTCCTGCTGGCCTGGTAACACATCAACTTTATATTTATCTGCGTTATGCTCTCGGTAGGCTTTAAGTAATTTGGTTGCAGCATCTGCCAAACTGCCTCCTTTGACAGCACTGGCATCAATACTGAATTTACCTTCAGGTGCTACTATCGTAACGAAATTATCACTGCCGGACGTGACATAATTAACTTCAGCGCCATTATCCAGCACTGTTTTTCCGTCAATGGCAAGATTATGTTTTACATGTCGCAGCTGGTCACTAAACGCTCGTTCTTTCGTTTTCTCACCTTTAGCAGACAACAATTTATCGCGTTTTGCTTGTAATTCCTCGTTGATGGCTTTCTGGGCATCAAGTTTTTTTTGCATCTCCGTAAGAGCAGCACGCTTTTCAGTCAGCCCACGTTGCGCAACTTCCACCTGATCAATCATTATTGACCGTTCTTCTGCCAGTTTATCTGCTTCATTGAGATAACTCTCAATATCTGCCTTCATTTTGTCCTGGCGCTCTTTTGCTTTCTTAAATTTTTCGCTGTTACGCTCAATCAAATTAGATAGCGCCTGGCATACCTGGCTTAAAGAAACATCTCTCCCACCAATCGGGGCGACAACGTGAGTTACGTTACGTTTATTAAGTAAAAACTGAAATGCAACAAGCTCGTCGTTACTCTTTATTTTTGCCCCGTCAGCTGTTGGAGAGTGGAAAATTATGCTTGTACTCTGCCCGTCAGTAAGCGGTATCTGCGCGGTCAAAACAGGGATATTAGCTACCCGACGTACACGACCGATAATCGCACCTCCAATACAATTACGTCCATTTTCATCGGTCCCAGCTTCATCAGTCCCTGCCATAATATTCGTACCATTCAGGCCACGATTCAGCGCACGGACGAAAGCTCGCATTGTTTGAGCTAACCGAATTCTGGTTGTAGTTATGGACTCAAACATAGCTTCGTCAGACACAACCAGAATTTCATTGCCCATATAGGCAAGCTCAATATCTTCTAAGGTCGCCGCCTCAAAAATCAGGTCATCTTCGCTTAATTCTTCTGAAGACCAGCGACTTGGCATATAGCCGGGGATCGTATCAGCAAAAGTAGACTGAATATTAATTCGTAAAGGATTGTTAATCATGCTCATCCTCCAGGCGCGCGATTTCTTCTTTAAGAGCACGTGTCTTAGCTACTTCCTGAGACAAGGCAGCTTTAACGTTACCCGTATCTTGTATTACTTTGTCTGACTTGCTCTGGAGTTTAGACAGTTTGTCGTTAGCATTAGCGATATCTTCACGGAGTGCATCACGTGATTCTTTCGCTTCAGCTAATTTCTGAGCGTTAGATTTAACTCCCTGCCGCTTCTTATTTCCGTCATCAATATTTTTTGCTGCACGAGCAAGTTTTCGAGCTAATGACTTCTGGAAAGAAGTTGCTCCGCGATTAAATAAAGCCGCAAGAGATTGCCCCAAAGCCGACATTGTTTTTACTGGCTTGAACGGTACTGTTTTACCATTCAGTTTGATCCCAGATATATCACCGGTATCGTTAACCTGAACTTCCATTGTCTGTTCATCAATACCAATAAGGGTAAACGTGCGCGTCATGATCCCATCTTTCTTCCTGCCATTACTTGCAGGGATCACCCTCGCTATCTTGTAACCACCTTTGCTGATTTCTTTGACGAGTTTTGCCAGCCCCTTTTCGTTTAACTCATCATAATTAAGAAGAACATAATTATTCTTATTTGACATCCCAGTCTCCTTTACGCTTTTCGATCGTAAACTGGCGCTCTATGCAGTCATTGATAGGGAAAATGCGATAAAGCGGATTCAGTCGGCAGTTACCGTTAGTCAATGTGACTTTCAGATCCCACTTCGTTGGCTCAAGATATTTCGTATCGATGAGCAAATACTCTTCTCTCTCACCGCGTTTTGAGGCGTCAACTGGTCGCGTTTTCCCTGAAATAACCACAGATGGATTTTTCAGGTCTTGCAACCAATATTCGATTTGAGCATTGCTGACCCAGCTTCGCTTAACACGTAGCGAAACAGGAAATGCTATAGCGGATTCTTTCACTACAGCGTCACCAATACTCAAAATCTCAACACTCTTGCGACGAAAAATGAAACGGTCAATGATGGCAACAAATGCCATGATAAAAATGAAATAATTTCCAAAGTTACCCATTATTTCTCTCCACCTTTTCCCCCATTCGCTATTACGCTTAAGAGATTCAAGACGTTACTAGCTCTGGACTTCAAGCCCTGTAAAATTTCACTACCGTTGTTACTGGCAATCAGAACAACGCAGAAAATGATACCTTCAGGCCATTCTTGGCTAACCGCCACCCCATACCCCGCAAGCCCGGCTGTTACCGCAGTAAACAATTCACTCGCAAGATTGAGCAGGGACGCAGAAATGCGCCCGTCTCTAACTCCGAGAAGGAATACGCCGGTTCCACTTAGTAGGGATGTTATGACTACTACAGCCAGATTTTCATAATCTGCAAACATACCCCTCCAGAAATAACATCTAATGCGCCACTAACTTAGTCAGTTTGTTATTTCCTTACAGGACATCTTCTAGAATCGTATCCTTAGCATACAAGGTAGACTGGCCCCCTGAATCTCCAGACAACCAATATCACTTAAATAAGTGATAGTCTTAATACTAGTTTTTAGACTAGTCATTGGAGA
>OGYH01001013.1_pt1 | contig 27657 bp, 28 predicted proteins | sample 1576511 | NCBI WGS metagenome assembly OGYH01 (sample SAMEA3541522, study PRJEB24748) | human gut metagenome | biome: human gut; feature: human-associated habitat; material: faeces | place: China | collected 2012
GAACGAAAAGGGATACGACGCGGTGTTCGCCGAGCAGTGGAAGGCCGAGCTTTCTGAGTGCGATATCGACCCGGAAGCGGTTTCCGTTGACAGCGAAGCGCACGATATGGAAAACGGCAGGGATGGGCTTGATGGTAACGCCCCGGAAAAGGATGCCCCGGAAAAGGACGATAGAGATGCACAGCCGCCTGTAGACACAGACAACCGTTAGAAATGTGCATGGAAACGGGTGAGGGCAAGGCTCCACCCGTTTTCTGCTGAAAGGAGACTCTATGGAACCGAAACCGAAAGAGCGTATCGTCTTCGACGAAGACTCCTACTACGGAGACGAAGGCGAAAAGATGGCGATAAACGACCTCATGGAACGTGACGGTCTGACCGAGGGTGAGGTGCGCGAGGACTTCACCGACGATGAGATTTTCAATCATCAGATGGAGATGAAGGATTTCGATTACGAGGAGGAGATGCGGGCACTTGCCGCCTTCTTTAACGGGGAGAAGTCCGACATGTCGGATTTCGTCAACCCTTACGGCGGCAACCACATCCTCGTGTCGGGAAGTGTTGGGCGCTGGAACGGCACGTCCACCGGCATCGCCGTCTACAAGGACTTCGATGCCGCCACCGATTGCTCTCCATCCCGTTTCGGTCAGGGCAACGTTTTCGCCGACTGCGAGATTCAGAAGGTCTGGGACGAGAACGGCACGCTTTACCTTGCCGGTGCCCACCATGACGGGCGCGTATCCGTCGAGATGCGTCAGCTCACCGATGAGGGCGAGCGCCTTTGGGGACAGCTCGATTACGAGGATTATCTGTCCCTCGATGGGCTTACCGCCATGGGAAAGCACTATGAGCTTGGCGATGAGAACCAGTTCATCCACGACCTCTATAACAGCCCGGAACTCTGCGCCGCCCCTCGTTACGTGGAGCAGTCCTTCGGATGCCCTTCTGAGGAATACGAGAAAGAGGAAGGGGCGCTCCCTCACGACTTCACCACCGGCAAATGGCGTGTGCATCTTATCTACCCCGGAGAGCGTTACGGTCTCGATGGTTGCCTGACCTATGAGCTAAATGCTTACTCTGACGCACCTGCCGCCGTCCATCGTGCGTCCTACCCACTTGTAGAGTTCTACGATACCTCGCAGGATGCCGCACGCTTCCCGGGCGGTCAGTTCGTCTCTCGCTACTACATGACCGACCTGCTTGAGGACAATTCCATTGCCGTCTCCATCGACACGATGCTCAAGAACGGGAACCAGTTCTCCCTTGATGGCGGCATCCCCGCTTGGACGGTTGAAGGCGATGACCTTGCTAAGGTGAACGACTTTCTCAAGAAAAGCTGCATGGAGTTCTGCGGCTCCCTTCCCGGTGACGATAGGGGGGAGGACGGCTATTCCCTTTCGGGGGAAGCAAGGGATGCTGCCACCTCCCGCAATGGTTTGAACGAGAACCGGAAATCCGTTGCGGAGATGATTCAGGAATGTTTCGATTCCATCGAGAACAACGGAGATGCAATTTAGCATGAAGCGTAAGAAGACGAAGAACTTTAACTATGCCTGCCCACGCGAGTTCACTACCGGCAGGTGGCGCGTACACCTCGTCTATCCCGGTGAACCCCGCATGGATGGCGGCTTACCAAAAAGCGAGAATGAAAATCCCCCCTGCGGTGACACGATGGTCGAGTTCTACGATACCGAGGATAACGGGCAGTTCGTAGCCAGTTTCCACATGAACACCCTGCTCGGCTACCCTTGGAACGGAATGGTCGGTGCCGACCTCGACGGCCTTGAAGCGTATGGATTCGCTTATCCACTCAGCACACAAGCCGCGACCGACTGGCTTGAGGGCGATGACCTTGCGAAGGTGAATGCTTTCCTCAAGGAGACCTGCAAGGAGGTCTTCGGCATCCTGCCCGGTGCGGACGATGGCGGCTATTCCCTTTCGGGGGAAGCGAAAGAAGCCGCCCTCTCGCGCTTCGCTCTCCCGGAGAACAGGAAAGCCGCCCTCGATATGATTCGGAAACTGAATGAGTCGAGAGACAGCAACGACAACGCCCTTTAGGCGTTTTTGGCAAGAAAGGAGAAATGAACATGGCAGAAGATTTCGGTGACAGCACGGGAAGCGGTCTTGTGAATACCGCCAAGCAGGCCGCAAAAGAGGCCGTTCAGGCCGTTGTGACAAAGGGTGCGGGCATCGGTGGAAAGGGCGGTGGCGGCATCTCCCTCCACGGGGAAGCCAAGGACATGATGGCAGCTTCCAAACAGCTTGCAGGCGCATCTGCCGCACCTTCCCGCGAGCATCTGGTCGCAAAGCCTGACCTCTCCCGTTAGATAGAACCACAGAAAGCCAGCAAACCGCACAACTAGAAACACAGAAAGGATGATTGCCATGCCAGATAACGACTTCTGGATTGGGCAGGAGCAGATTCCCGTTGACCTCTCCCTCCTGCTCACCTACTCCAACGATGAGGACTACTGGTACGCTCCGGGGGAGTATGCACTCAGGGTCTATACCGTCGATACCCTGAACACCAACTTCGCCCGTCCCTGCTTCGCGTTCGGTGAGCGCACGTCCGACCCGGAGATGGAGGATGTTTCCGGTGCTATCGAGAACACCCTCCACGAACTTCTCGATTCCGGTGCGACCCCCGAGGACGTGTACCGCATCATGGGACTCGTTAAGGAGAGCGAGCTTTCCTCCGAGACCAAGGAAGCTGGCACCTATCTCCCCATCGACCTCGGCTATTGCATCGACGGAAATATCGTCTCCTATGAAGCGGTGCCGGAGAGTGTTGCGACGGTACCTGAAAACGTAGACTACCCGCGTTACGCGGAAGCGATGGAGAGCCATGTGCCGCTTCCCATCGCTACGCAGATTGCTAATCATGACTTCTCCCACGGACAGGCGGATATCCTCATGGAAGCCGCCCGTAACCCGCACGTCTCGCCCGAGACGCTTGAGACGATAGCCGACAAGACCCTTTCGTCCGGTAAGATGCGCGGTCTTCTGGATATCGCTTCTGTCGGCAAGAACCCCCTCGATTTTCACAATATGGACGAGCAGACACTTAAGGCGGCTGTTTCCGTGCTGTTCCACGGCGGCAAAGACCTCCCCGTGACGGAGCTTGACCTTGCGCAGCTGCGTTCGGTAGACCTCGCGCTGATGGACGGGGCTTCCCCCGCCGAAGCCATGCGTGCAGCCGAGAAGTCTGCATCCGCCGAGCCGGAAGTGCCTGCCGCATCTCTCGCATCCGAAGCCCGCGACGCGAAGGCCGCTCGCACCGAACTCGATAGCCAGTCGGAGACGAAGGATGCCCCGGCACGCACGGAAAAGGCAGATGGCTCCCTGTGACAAAGCCGTTTCATGGGCAGAAAGGAGGACACCTATGACACCTGACGGAAAAACATTCGACCCGGAAACCGTTACCGACAAACAGCTCGTTCAGTACGAACAGGCCATCGACCGTGGCCTAACCGAAGCCGACGCGATGCGCCTGACCGAACACGAGTACAACGGCTTTCAGGCCAATGCCATCATCGCCGCCGCGCTGAATCCGGCGGTGGGAGAAGACGTGCTGGATGCTCTCGCGACCCCCAAGTACACCGCAGCGCAGATGACGGCCATCGCGAAAATCGCCATCAGGGGCGGAGACTTCGCACGCTTCCTAGACCCGCAGATGGACGCACGGCGCATGGAAGCCGCCTATCTGGTCGTGGCGCACGGGGGGAGCGATTTGCCTGTGGAACGTCTCTCCCGCTCCCAGTTGCTCACCATCAACAACATCCTCGTGCGCGGCCATATCCCCTATGAGACCGTCCGCGCCATCGCGAAGCCCGCGTTTACCCCTGAGAGCATGGAGGTCATCGCCGCCGCCATGGAAAACGCACGTCATGACCCCTATACCGGTGAGCACTCGCTGACCGAAGCGCAGGTGGCGCGTATTATGAACCCGGACTACAGACCGGAGCAGCAAATCGCGCTTCTTACCGCCATGCGCGGGCAGACCCCGGTTGCAGACCTGAGCGATGCGGACTTTGCAGGGCTGTTCCCGGCTTCCCTCTCCGTAGAGCAGATGAGCGCCTATGCCTATGCCGTGAACCGGTGCGGGTATAACGCGCCGCTTCTCATGATGACCATGCAGGCGTGCGCAGGGATGAACGCGCAACAGCTCATGGCCGTCTTCGATGCAACGGCGGCAGAGTTTTCCGATGCCACTATGGCAAAGGTCTCCACAATCCTTATGCACACCCCAGCCCTTACCTCCCAGCAGATGCGCTATCTGCTCGCGGAAGCTAGGGACGGCACCCCGTTTCAAGCTCTGGAATCCATGAAGGATTATCTGCTGGCACAGGCGGAACCCGAAAAGGCACAGGTTGCCGAAACCGGTGTCAAGTCCGAGTCCCGTGACATGGCATCCGGCAAGGAAGCGCTTGCGGAGCGGGCGGGATTCGATGGCACCCCGAAAATCAATCAGAACAAGGAGATGGAATAGATGACCGATAATTTCAAGGAGATAGGTTCCCTGTTCGGCAGGGAAGGCGCGGGCGCAGGTTTCGTCAAACAGACGGATAAGGAGTCCTTCACCTATGCCTTCGCTTGGCCAGAGGGGGATACTTGGGCAACCCTCACCGGATACCTGAATCTCGATGAGCAGCCGGAGGAGTACGTGCGCCGCGTGCTGCAAGACGGCGGATTCCGCTCCGATTGGGGCAACCCGGATTACGACCCCATCGGTGATTTCAAGGAGACAGCCGGTGACGAATACCGGATTCCTCTCCTGAAAGTCCTGCTCCGGGAGCAGCTGGAAAGCCGCTACGAGGTCGCAAACCATTTTTCGACGATGAACCGCGCCCGCGTGGAGCTTTCCGCCTTTATCCAGAGCGAGGGCGGCGCACCGCTTCCCGAAGACGCACTGGGTACTCCCGAAGAGCAGGGTGTCCGTGCCATGCTCATCGCCACCGGCGAACCTCCGCGCGAGGTGACCCTTCTGCCGGATAAAAACGGCTCCACCTTGAAATCACTGCAAGCACTGGTGGGTGGAAATATCGAGACTTTCGATATCGCTTTCGGCGAGGAGGTTTCCCTTTACGTGAACGAGGAGGGTCTGTTCACCTGCCCGCCAAATCGTGCCATCTTCGCCACCGAGGAGATGGCAAAAGCCGGGTATCTCTCCCAGCTCGATTACTCGAAGGTCGTGGAGATGGGGGATTTCTACACCGTCCTAAACGGCGATATCGTAGCCGTGGGCTTCGACCCGGAGACCGGGGAGAGCCGGTCGCTCACGGATGGGGAGACTGCCCGCGTGGAAGGGTACTTCACCGTTATCAGTAGACCCGGAAGCGGAGCGAAGGCTGTCGATGATATCCGGCACGGTGTCACTCCGGGCGGCTACGACATTTCCGTGGAGAGCCACGACTGCACCTCCGGCAGGAACGCGCTCGCGGCGGATGCGCCTGCAAGGGATGCGCCCGGAAAGGATGACCAGAACATCGAATAGAACACGAAGTGACAAAAAATAGAAAGACAGGATGCCGCATCCCGTATGGGAGCGGCATCTCCACAAATGTAAAAAAGAACGGGAGGTGCGAATGATGAAAGCAGAAAAAGGCTCCGAGATTATCACGACCATTTGCGAGTACGAGAACTCCGTGGCAATGCCGGATAATGAACGCCTGACCTATCTCGACACGTGCGGCATCGCCCGCCTTAAGGATGGGAACGGAAACGCAAGCGCACAAGAAGCCCATGCGAACAGATGCAGCGAGTACCTGCGGTTCGGACACGAAGTTGACCTTGCCGCCTGCGGCGCATACAGCCCCTACGATGCCCTGAAAGTCTGCGATACGCCGGAGATATTCTTGAAGACCGGGTTCGAGCAGCGCCCCATGCTCTACACGCAGAAGCATCTCTTTCAGGCTCTCACGCCGAAATCCGATTACAACCCTCACCGGCACGGCTTCTCCATCGAACAGGTAAAGCGCTTTCCCGAGCTTCTTGCTTCCCCGGTGGTTCTCGCCAACAGCCCGACCAGGGACGATGTTCTACTTGCCATTCTTCTCGCGACCGATGCCTACGACACCCCGCTCATCGCGGGCATCAAGCCGGACGGTGCGGGGAACTACGGAGGGCGCGAAGTGGAGACGAATATGGTTTTGAGCGTCTACAGCAGGCAAAACTTCATCCGTTACTTCGCCCTGTTACGGGATATGGATGCCTTCGTGTTCGTAAGCGGCAGGAAAATCGAAGCGCTCGAAGACCTATCCGGGCTTCCGCTTGCGGAAAATTGCTCCGGTCTCGATATTGACAGGATTCTGCAACGCCCGAAGTGCCTTGGATAGATACGGGTCAGGAGATTTCAAAGCATGTTCTTCAAGAAGAACCAGCCTTTTCATTCCCAGAAGCCTAGCAAACCAGAAAGGAAGGAAACCATATGAGCAAATTAGTCATCGCGGAAAAGCCGATGCTCGCCCGCGATATCGCCCGCGCCATCACGGGAAAAGAGGTGTCCGAAAGCGCCCGCCTTCCCATCTCGGGAAACGGCTACACGGTCTGTGCCTGCGCCGGCCACCTTTTGGAACTGGTAAAACCGGATGCCATCGACCCAAAATGGGGAATGCCTTGGAGCCTTGATGTACTCCCTATCGAGGTTCACGACTGGCCGAAGGAACCGGCGGTCGATAAGAAGACCGGAGAGAGTAAGAAGCCCCTCATAGACCAGATTGCGGGACTCCTCGAAACTTGCGATTCCGTCATCGCCGCCGGTGACCCGGACGATGAGGGGCAGCTTATCGTGGACGAGCTTTTGGACTACCTCGGCTACGCCGGTAAGGTCGAGCGCGTCTACGTGAACGACAACATCGAGAAGAACATCGTGAAGGCATTCGACAAGCTCGTGCCCAACGACTCCTGCCGGGGTGCTGGCAACGCCGCCTATGCCCGACAGATGGCGGATATGTGCTTCGGCGTGAACGAGACGAGACTCGCCACCAAGCGTCTTGACGGCCTGTTCACCGTCGGACGCGTGCAGACCCCGACGCTGGGGCTTGTGGTGAAACGCGACGAAGCCATCGCCCACCACGTCACCCGAAAGTTCTACGAGCTGTTTGCAGGCGGTGATTCGGATGTCGGAGAACTCACCTTCAAGTATCTGCCGGGAAAGGAGCTGCTTGCCGGTGAGAAGCATCTGTTCGAGCGGCATACGCTGGAAGCCCTTAAGGAAAAGCTCGACGGACGCGACCTGCACTTTGAAACGACCGTATCGAAAAAGCAGGAGAACCCGCCGCTTCCCTACAACTTGACCGTGCTGCTTTCCGACATGAGCGAGCGCTTCGGCTTCACTGCCGCCGAGACTCAGCAAATCACGCAGGATTTGCGTGATAAGTACAAAGCCATCACCTACAACCGCTCCGATTCCCAATACCTCAAGGAGGAGCACCGCGAGCAGGCACCGGCAGTCCTTGCGCAGGCGATGAAGAACCTCGGCGTGCGCTGGCCTTTGGATTACCGGCTCCACTCCAAGGCGTTCAACGATGGGAACGTGACCGCCCACCACGGCATCATCCCGCAGGAAGCGGATGCGCCCGTGTCCGCGATGGAACCGGACGAAGCCAAGGTCTACACCGCCATCTGTGAGCGCTATGCGATGCAATTTCTTCCTCCCGCCGTGTACGACGTGAGCGAGAGCACGGTAAGCGTGGACGGCGGAACGCTTAAGCTCACCGCGAAGCGCCTTTCGGACGCGGGGGTCACGGCTGTCTTCCCGAACGTCTTGAACAGTCGTGTCAGAGAGGATTCCGATACGGGGAACCCATGGGTTCCCGCAGGAAGCCATACCCTTGCCGGTATCTCCTGTTCAATCACGGAAGGGGAGACCACCCCGCCCGCACCCTATACGGAGGGCACCCTCATCACAGACATGGCATCCATCGCGAAGTACGTCAAAGACCCGGAAATCCGGGAAATCCTTAAGCGTAAGGATGACGGCAAGAAGGGCGAACACGGCGGTATCGGAACGACGGCCACCCGCTCCTCCATCATCGAGGGTCTGAAAACCCGTGGCTACCTTGAGGAACGAAAGGGAAAGGTTCGAGCGACCGATAAGGCCAAGGCGTTCTACGCACTCCTCCCGCCGGAGATTCGCGGTGCAGACGTGACCGCAAGATGGTGGCTCATCCAACAGGATATCGCTGACGGCAAGGCGGACGTGAACGCCCTGCAAGATTCCGTCATCGAGGTCTTCAATCACCACCGCGAGACCGCCTACGTGGGCGCATCCATCGCAGGTACCGGAAAGACCGTAGTGGGCAAGTGTCCGAGGTGCGGCAAGGACGTTATAAAGACCGGCTCCATCTACGCCTGCTCCTCCATCAAGAACGAGAAGCAGGAAGACGGCACTTGGAAGGAGGTCGCGGGCTGCGGGTTCAAGCTGTTCGGCTTCTGCACCAAGAAGTTCACCGAGAAGCAGGCCGCATCCCTTCTTGACGGGAAGGCGGTCTCGCTAAGGGGCTGCAAGTCCAAGGCCGGGAAGACCTTCGATTGCACAGTCGTTCTTCAAAAGGACGGGTCGGTAGAACCCATTTTCACACCGAGAAAACCCACGAAGAAAGGCCGCAGGTAGCGGCAGAAAGGAAGGAATGACATGGCAACACTCCTATCACCGGATATGCTTCCCGAGGATATTCGGAACATGGATTTCGGGCAGGCTTCCATGCCCCACGCGCCAGAAGCCCAGACCCCGGAAGTGTCCTACGATACGACCACATCCGCACCAGACCGCCCTGCCATACCACTCTCCCCGGACATGCTTTCCGGGAACCTGCGAGGAAACGACAGTGAGAAATCGGGCATCGAGTTCTCCTTCGACGCTTTCGGATACACCCAGCAGGTCGAACTCGTCAGGGAGTCCTATGCGGACGGGAACCTTGCGGTGACCGCCTATCTCTCCGACCCAACCGACGAATCGTTCGGACAGCCTTGGAGCAGCGTCACCGTGAACTTCGGTTCCCCGCTGCAACAGGACGCAACCGTTTTCCTCGACACCAATAACATGGGAGAAGCGATGCTCTCGAAAATCTCGCAGCTCGGAGCCTTCACCGGCCAGTTCATGCGTTCGGGGTTCTGCTCCTACCCGGCCTTCACCTTCGATATCGAAGTCATGGGCAACATGCGCGACTTAAACGAGTTCGCATCGGCAGACCACAGCAGCCTTGCCAAAATGCAGGATGCGTGCCACGCGGCACTCGAAAACGTATACGGCAGCGAGTTCACGGATGCCTTGGAAAGCGGTTACGACCTGAACGCCGAATCCCATGACTGCGCTTCCGGAAGCGCCGTGCTCGAAACCTGCGATACGACCCGCGCGGAACAACCCACGAACCATGCGAAAGGGGTGCGATAGGCATGAGCCACTTTCACTCAAACCGGACTTGCATCCGTTCGCCGACAGCTATCCCAAGCAGCCAAAACATACCATTGTGCTAAAATCGGGTACCGTATACACACCGCGCGGGACTACCCGTTCCGCACAGACAGAAAGGATGAAAAAACATGCCCAAGAAGACACCGGAGCCAGAGCAGGCTCCCAAGGCAGACAACTACGCCAAAATCAACATGCCCGCCGCCTTCCTCACGCCCCACGACATTCAGACAAGTGACGGGCGCACCTTCGAGAAGTGCTTCGTTTCCTTCCCCAAGGGGACGAAGGTGAACGGCATCGACGTGAGCGGCTTCTCAACCGATGTGTTCCTCTCCGACTACATGAAGAAGGACATGCTTGAGAAGGGACGCGCCACGGTCTCGTTCAAGAAGGACGAGCCGGTGCCCATCTGGACGGGGAAGAAGGACGATGCCGAGCACCCGTATCAGCGCTACGAGGTGAAGGCCACCGACCTCACCCACGCACTCAAGGTGGCGCAGGACTCCTATAAGGCCGAAAAAGCCGCAGAGCGTGCCGCCGCAAAGGACGGCGTGAGCCTTGCGGGCGAAGCGCGCGACATGGAGACCGGGAAGGACGCGCTCGCAGGCGATGACCCCGCCAAGTCCACCAAGTCGCGAACCGGGCAGGATATCGCCCAGTAGTACAGAGGAAAGAGGTGACAGTTCATGGTAATCGAAGTGCTCTACAAGTCCTTCCGCTACGAGAAGTTCGACTCATCTGCCCAGACGAACTCCGAGCCGTTCCGCGCGAAGGGAACGAACATCCTTACCGACTGGAACCTCTACCTCGGTGCCCTTGAGGAAAACGGCATCATCCTCGCAGAGCACTGGTATGACGGAAATCCGCAGCACGCAGGCGGGCAGGTGACCCTTGAGGGCACCAAGGTTCCCGCCGCCACCCGTCAGGTCGGGAGCGCCATGCTCCTCGTCTCGCCAGATGAGCTGGACGATGTGGTCTGGCTCAAGAAGGACGGCGAAAAGCTCCTGTGGCGGGAGGGCGATGAGCTGATAAACGGTGAGCGGTTCTTCGCCATGGAGCAGCTGTGTTACTCCGATGCCACAGTGCAATCAATCAACCGTCGCGCCATCGCCGTGTTCGACTACTTGAAGCACGCGCACCCGACGTACCCGGATGATGAGATTGCCCGCATCATGGGCTACACCGAATCCGCCATCGAGCGCATCCGCGATGCAGAAATCTCTCAGGACGAGGGTTTCGTGGACGATGACGGGGAAGGTCAAAACGAGGAAGACAACACCGGGGCTATCGGCGGATATGACTTCGGTTAGAGATAGAACGAAACGAGAAACGCAGTTCAAACGAACCACCAACGAAGCTACAGAAAACCACGCAAACAAGGAAGGAGAAAAGAACACATGAAGATTCTCGGACGAATCAGGAAATCTAAGGTGCTCACTGCGGTCATGACCGCAGTGCTCATCCTCCAATCAGCCTGCCCCACCGGGCTTGCCTATGCCGCCGAGCAGGCGCGTTCCAGTGCGGTGCTCACGGTGACCGCATCCGTCGATGACCTCGATGAAACGCTTCCGACCCTCAAAAGCCCCACTGACTTTACCGCAGGCTCGGCTATCGGCACCTGCCCCGCGTTTTGGGTCGCGAACGATGACGGCACTTCCTATGTGGAAGCCCTCATGGCGAAGAAACAGAAGCAAGGTCTTGCGCTCAACTGGTACAACGAAGAGACCGGTGAGTCCTTCGACTGGTACAAGACCAAGGTGACTGACAGCATCCATGTGGTCGGCAAGTGGGAGAAGTACGACGTTTCCGTCACCTTCTCCGCAAATGACGGAACCACCAAGTCAGATAACGAGACCGTCCCCTACGGGCAGTCCTACAAGCAGGCGTTCGGTAAGGAGAAGGCCGCTCCCGCGACCCGCAAGGGCTACGAGTTCGCCGGTTGGTACGATTCCACCACCAACGAGCCATTCGACTTCACCAAGAAGCTCACCGACCCCACCGTATCCGTCTACGCCAAGTGGAACCTCAAAGATGCCGTGGAGGTAAGCCCCTCGGATACCGCTCGTCCCGCGCAGACCGCAACGGGCACCTGTTCCATCAATGGAACATGGTTCGGTTCCCCGTTCCCTTGGGGTTCCATCGCACGCTTCAACCTCTCGAATTTCACCGGCGAGCTTGCCGGTGCCACTGTGAACGATGCGCAGTGCGTGGACTCCGGTGCTGAGAACCCATATCTCGCTGGCCGTCGCTCCGCCACCTATCAGGCAACGCTGACCTCGTTCGATGAGACCACGGGCAAAGCCGTCTACGACGTGTATATCTACCCGGCGGGACATGCCACCGGCGATATGTACGTCGTGCGCCCGCCGCATTGTTCCTACCACAACACACAGGTCGGTGTGCAGCGTATGCACACCACCATCACCGTGTACAAGGTCGTGAAGGGCTATATCGAGATTCAGAAGGCTTCCACCTGCACCAACGTCTCCGACAACAACAAGCTCTACAGCCTTGCCGGAGCGGAGTTCTCCATCTACGACGCTTCGGGCAAGTTCGTCCAGAAGCTCACCACCAACGAGAAGGGCGAGACCGGCAGGAGCGGACTCCTGACGGCAGGCTCCTACACGGTCAAGGAGACCAAGGCTCCGGAGGGCTACTACGCCGCCGATGACTTCACCGTCACCGTGAATGCCGGTCAGGTCACCAAGAAGACCGTCGGCGATAAGCCATACAACGACCCGCTGGCAATGCTTGTCGGCAAGTTCGACGGAGAGAAGACCTACAACGGCGCGGGCAACCTCCCGCAGGGTTCCGCCACCCTCGCCGATGCCGAGTTCACCGTCGATTACTACGACACCTTCGACTACGACAACTACGATGCCCTCAAGAAGGCCGATATCGAGCCGACCCGCTCTTGGACGTTCAAGACGGACGCTGATGGATTCTCCTATTTCGACACCGAGCACTTCGTCTCAGGCGATGCCTTCTTCTACAATGAGCAGAATAATATCTGTATTCCTCGCGGCACCATCGTCGTGCGCGAGACCAAGGCACCGACGGGCTACCTCAAGAGCAACGCCGTGAGCTTCCAGAAGATTATGGAAGGCTCTAACACCGAAGCGCTCAAGACGTACAACCTCGCTGAGGTTCCCGAGCAGGTCTACCGCTCCGACTTCGAGTTCACCAAGAAGGCCGAGAACGGCTCCGACCGCCTTGCTGGTGTGCCCTTCAAGGTGACCTCGCTCACCACCGGCGAGTCCCACATCGCCGTGACCGACGAGAACGGCTATTTCAGCTCCGCATCCTCTTGGAATGCCCATGACGGCAACACCAACGCGAACGACTGGGCGCTGACCGCCGATGGCACCATCGACAGCGCAAGGCTCGATGCGACTGCCGGTTTCTGGTTCGGCAACAACACCGTACTCGATGCGGACGGTCACGCCACAACAGGCGATGCCATCAAGGCCGACAATGCGCTCGGTGCCATGCCTTTCGACACCTACAGCGTCGAGGAGCTTCGCTGCACCGCGAACGAGGGGCACGCGCTGGTGAACACCACAGTCACCATCAGCCGCAACGGCGCTACCATCGACTTCGGCACGCTTGATGACCCGGAGCCGGAAATCCACACCACCGCCTACGACGCTTCCGATAGCGACCACTACATCGGGGTCGGCACCGTCAAGGTCTCCGACAAGGTGGAGTACAGCCACCTCGTCGCTGGCAAGAGCTACACCGTCACCGGCGAGCTGAGCGATGCCGAGACCGGCGATGTGCTCAAGGTGAACGGCAAGACCGTGACCGCTTCCCAAACCTTCACGGCTGAGAAGTCCAACGGTTCCGTGACCGTCGATTTCAGCTTCGACAGCTATGGTCTTGCGGGAAAGACCCTCGTGGTCTATGAGACCCTGACCGATGCGTCCGGCTCCAAGCTCGCCGAGCACAAGGACAAGGACGATGTGTCCCAACAGGTGACCGTCCTCAAGCCGGAAATCGGTACCACCGCCACCGACAAGGCGGACGGAGACAAGAACGTGGTCTCCGAGCCGGAAGCCACCATCACCGATACCGTGCGCTACGTAAACCTGACCCCCGGCAAGACCTATAAGGTCACCGGCACCCTCTATGAGAAGGTCAAGGGCAAGGACGGCAAGGTCACCGAGAAGAAGTTCACCGTGAACGGCAAGGACGTGACGGCTGAGACCGAGTTCACCGCCGAGAAGTCTTCCGGTGAGGTGGAGGTCACCTTCACCTTCGACGCTTCCGCCATCAAGGATGGCACCGAGCTTGTTGCCTTCGAGACCGTTTCCAGCGACGGGCACGAGATTTGCGCTCACGCGGATATCGAGGACGAAGGCCAGACCGTGACTGTCACCAAGCCCGAGGTCGGCACCACCGCCACCGACGGGTTCGATGGAGACAAGAACGTGGTTGCGGACACCGATGCAACCGTCACCGATACCGTCCACTATAAGAACCTGACCCCCGGCCAAACCTATAAGGTCACCGGCACCCTCTATCAGAAGGTGACCGATAAGGACGGCAAGGTCACGAAGAAGAAGCTCACCGTTGACGGCAAGGACGTGACTGCCGAGACCGAGTTCACCGCCGAGACCTCTGACGGCGATGCGACCGTGACCTTCAAGTTCGATGCTTCCGGCATCAAGGACAAGACCCCTCTCGTCGCGTTCGAGTCCCTTTCCTACAAGGATAAGGAGCTTTGCGCCCACGCGGATATCGAGGACGAAGACCAGACCGTGACCGTCAACCAGCCCTTCGTGGGCACCACCGCCACCGACAAGCTGGATGGCGATAAGACGGTCATCGCAGATGCCGAGTCCTCCGTTACCGACGAGGTTGCCTATGACCACGTGCTCACCGGTAAGTCCTACACCATGGCCGGTATCCTGATGGATGCTAAGACCGGTCTTCCCGTCCTGACGGGCGAAGGTGCGAAGAAGTTCACCGAGGATGACCTCGTGAAGTTCACCACCGGTCTGTTGGACGTTCTGGGATTCAAGTCCGATTCGGATGAGGATGGCATCGACTGGTCGGCTGTCAAGTCGCTCCCGACTGCAAGCATCGACCTCTCCAAGGTGACGGCTTACGCGGAGGTGAACAAGGAACTCCTCTCCTGCCTTGTCTACCAGACGGCGGAGTTTACGCCCGAGAAGGAGTCCGGTTCCATCGACATGGACTACACCTTCAACTCCAACGACGTCATCGACCGCCTGTCCGGCGAGACCAAGAACCTCGTGGTCTTCGAGGTCATGTTCAAGGGCAGCATCGAGAACGCTTCCGATGAGACTCCCGTTTCCATCGTCGCGAGCGAATGCGATAAGGACAACGAGGGGCAGACGGTGAAACTCGCCCCGAGTACCATCGGTACCACCGCGACCGACAAGTCCGACGGTGACCACGAGCTGATGGCTGGCAAGGATGCCGTCATCACTGACGAGGTGAAGTACGAGGGTCTTATCCCCGGCAAGGAGTACACGCTCCATGCAGCGCTCATGGATAAGAAGACCGGCGAGCCTTTGAAGGTTGCCGACAAGGGCGTGACCGCCGAACTCAAGTTCACGCCGAACAGCGAGAACGGCACGGTCTCCATCGACCTCGGCGAGTTCGACGCTACCTCCCTCGACGGTCATACGCTGGTCGTGTTCGAGGAGCTGACCAAGCAGTCCGATATCGACGGCGATACGACCGACGTTACTGTTGCCGAGCATAAGGATATCAACGACGAGGGACAGTCCGTGACCGTCACCTCGACCCCGGCAGGCTCCACCTACGGAAAGACCGGCGTTGACATGACGAACATCGCCATCGCCATCGGCATCCTCCTGATTGCCGCAGGCTGCGCGACCGCTTACGGCATCAAGAGCCGCAAGACCACCAAGGGCGATGCGGACGAGAGCGCAGAGGATAACACCGAAGCCTAGTGCCCGTAACGCCTGAAACCGGCAGGGTGCCGCGACACTCCGGCACCCTGCCTTCCTTTTTAATTTGAAAGGGGGATACACCCATGAAGGACGATAAAGAGAACGATATCGAGATGAACGACGGGGATTCCGCCGAAGCGCCTGCGGATGGGAACAACATGCAGGCAAACCCGGAAAGCGAGAAGAAGCCGCATAACCGGAAGGTCATCGCCGCCATCTGCGGCCTTGCCCTCGTCGCGCTCATCGGCGGCGGTGCCTATTATGGCATCAGCCACCAAACCGGTGCAGGCTCCACGACCGAATCCGCACAGGCGAAGGATTCCAAGGAAAGCGGTTCCGATAGCAAGGAGCAGTCCCACACCCACGATTGGTCTATCACCTATAAGACCGTACACCACGACGCGGTGACCCATACGGAACATGTGGAACCCGTCTATCAGAATCAGACCACCTACCATACCGTTTGCAATGAGTGCAAGCAGGTCATCGACGGCAAGGCCGATGAGCACATCAAGCAGACCGGTCACTCCGGCTACTCCACCAACGTCCCCATCACCGATGAGGTCATGGTGAGCGAGGGCTATGACAAACAGGTCACCGACACCCCGGCTTACGATGAGACGGTCATCGACAAGCTGGTCTGCACCACCTGCGGAGCGACGAAGGATGCCCCGCAGGCCACATCGGATGCCGCCAAGTAATTCAGATGGCCAGATTGGGAAATCATAACCGGAAATCCCGTGCGGCTTTTGCGGCAGCGGCGGTCTTCTTGGCCGTCGCTGCCATCCTTTTCGGCGTGCTGCTTCATTTCTATCAGGACGCAAGTCCATCACCGTCACCAAACGGCACGCCGCACGAGACCGCCACGGAAAGCGCAGGGGGTCGGGAATCCGAGTTCCCTACTGTTGATTGGGATTACTGGAAGAGTGTGAACGGGGATGTTATCGGATGGATAACCGTGCCGGGGACGGATATCAACCATCCTATCCTGCAAGCCCACGCATCTGACCCGGATTACTACCTGCATCACGATATCTACCGGAACTACAACCCTTTGGGTGCGCTCTATCTCGACGCAGAATGCGAGAGGGAGGGCTTTCAAAGTCCGAATGCCGTCATCCTCGGACACAGCCTGCGTATCGGTGGTGCCATCACCTGTTTCGGAAACATCCAGAACTACAGCGATAAAACTTTCGCATCAGAGCACGCCAAGGTACTCATCCAGACACCGGAAAAGAAGATGCGCTACACCGTGCGCTTCGCCAACATCGTGAAGGGATGGGAGCCGACCAAACGGACGGCGTTTGCCGGTGAATCGGATTTCCGAAGTTGGTACGATTCCTCGCGGGAATCTGCCGCCATGGTACTCGATACCGATTCCGAACCGAATCAGGTCATCTCCCTCGTCTCCTGCTCCTATAACTTCTGGAAGCAGAACGAGCGGACGGTCGTGGCCACCAGTATCGACCAAAAACAAGCGCAAACGGAAACTGTTTCGACCGAATCCCGTCAGACTGGCTCTGATGCCGAATAAGGGCAGGTTTCAATCCGTTCGCACCCACGCTACAAACGTACCGTCAAGACCCCGCAGATGCGATTCTGTGGGGTCGTTTTCTTAGAACATGTCGGAAAAGCGGCAGCTATCGTATAATTTCAATGAGCTTTCCCGGAAAGGAGACCATGATGAAATCTAAGCAGAAGCAGACTCCTACGGAGATTGTTGATAGCCAGCGTCAGGCCGTCGTTGAGAAAATCATCGAGGACATGAAGCGCGACGGGCTTCGTTGGGCAGAACCGTACCTGCCCTCCCTAACACCGCACAACCCCGTCTCCGGCACCGTGTATCAGGGCGGAAACCGTGTGCATCTTGGCTTCATCGGGTTCATGCGCGGCTATACGGACAACCGGTGGGCTACCTTCAACCAGATAAAGGATGCCGGTTGGCATGTAAAAAAGGGTGCCAAGTCCGCGCTCATCGAGAAATGGAAGCAGTTCGCCTTCTACAAGGAAAACGAGGATACCGGTGAGAAGGAGCTTGCGGGGCGCTATCCGAAGCTCGTCGGCTATTGGAACGTCTTCAATGCGGAAGATATCGAGGGCATTCCGCCAGAAAACCCCCCCGTCCACCAGAATGACCGGACAGCTATCATCGCCCAAAACCTTGAAGAATCTTCCAGATGCCCAGTCATCGAGAGCACCAGCTATCTCGGCAGCGCCGCCTACTCTCCGGCTACAGACCGCATCCTCATCGCCCCGCGAGAGACCTTCCGCTCGGACGAAGCGTTCACCCGCGTCCTGCTGCATGAGATGACTCACTCTACCGGACACCCTTCCGCCCTCGCCCGTGAACTCGACACCCGCTTCGGAAGCCCTTCCTATGCTGAGGAAGAGCTGGTCGCGGAGCTTGGAAGCCTTTTCCTTTCCGCAGACCTCGGTATCCAGAGCACCGATTTGGAGGGCGAGTTCTACGAGAACCACGTCTCCTATCTGCAATCTTGGATGAATGCATTGGAAAACGACCCTTCCTATCTCTTCAAAGCCGCATCGAAAGCCGACCATGCGGACACCTTCATCATGGAGCGCTACGAGGAGGAACTGGGAAAGAACATCGAGATTGACGCACCGGAACTGGAAGAGGAGGTATCGCTTGCCGGGGAGAGTCATGACATGGCAAGTGCATCCGAACACCAGCCGGAAAGCGAGATGCCGGAAAACGTTCTCTCCACCGTTCTGTAACATGCGTTTGCCAAGAAAGAACATGTGTTCAAATTCTATATTGCCGTAACACCGGCATTATAGTATAATGGTAACATATGATAACAGCCATCTGGCGGAAAGGACGATAGGTATGGCAGAAATAGAAAAGAGACCTTGGCGCTTCACCATCGAGTTCGATGAGGAGAAGGCAAAAAGGAACGGCTACAACGTAGATGACCTCTACGACTGCGTGGGAAAATACGCGGAGCAAATGGGTAACGTCCGCATCGGTCTTGGTACTTGGCAGGCAAAGAACCGAAAGGTGCAGTTCGGAGCGCAGTGCCCTGTTTGCGCGACTCTATCCAAACAGCCTTGGGTGATGCAGAACATTAAGTCATGGCGCACCTATGAAGATATGAACGAACCTGATGGCGAGGACTATTTGAACATTGTCCGCCGCCACAGCCCGGAACGCATCCGCGAATAGAAATCGGTAAGATTGGAGCCGGTCGTGGAATTGGATAGGAAAGAATTTCACTTCGACCTTGACGTTGATAGTCTAAAACGTACCTATTCCGACCATGACAGCTCCTCATGGAATGCCGCATGGTCAGATATCCGCGAGCTTCTGGAAGAACATGGATTTGAAAAACCGCAGTATTCAGGCTATGAATCTGTCGGCAAAATGAGCTATCTGGAAGCCTACCATGTGATAGATATCCTATCCGACAAGCTCCCCTGGTTCAGTAGCTGCATGAAAGCGGCCACCTTTACGGAAATCGGTGAAAGCTACGATGTGAAGGAGTTTCTTGAGAATGGGATGCAACCATCACTTCCCCTCCGCCCCGACACCCGCAAGGAGCTTCACTTCGACTTGGAAATGGCTGCGCTCAGTGAGAATTACGGCTCCATCAGGCCGAATGCTTGGCGCGGCGCTTGGACGCTTATCCGCAACTTCATGGAACGCAACGGATTCATCCACACCCAGTATTCCGGCTATGAATCAAAGGCGGCGATGCCGATTGACAAGGCATTGGCCGTCATGGAGGAATTGCAACAGAGATATCCTTGGTTCAAGGACTCCCTTCTCGCCGCATCGCTCACCGAGGTCGGCGAACGCCACGATGCCCTCTCCTATATCAAGGGTTCCAGTGGCATCATCGTTCCGGTTCCCACCCATTCGCTTGGGCTTGAGGAGCCGGATTTCTTCGGTTCCGAAATCGGTGATATGAAGAGTGCGACCGCAGAGCTATCGAAACGGAACGGGTCGGAACCACCGAAAGACCTGAACAAGGCGCATTAGAAAAAGCCCCGGCCATTTGGTCGGGGCTTTCCTTGCCTGAAATAGACGATTGCCTTGCTCTTTCTAGTTACTTCGTGGCACCGCAGGAAGAGCACTTATATCCAGTGGTCACGGTTTCGTCCCAAGCCGCACTTACCTGAACCTGTTCGTCGTAGGCATCGGAAACCTTTACCTGTTCGTCATAAGCCGCTTGCACGGTACGAGACTCTTCGTGACAAGAACCACAGTTACCACCATTAAGCAACGAGTTCTTAAAATGAGCAGCTTCGTTTCCGGTAATATCTGCACCGCAGTTATTGCAAATGCTGACATACTTCACAACCGCATCGTGGTGAACGGTCTTGTACTGCGCATCATGATGGACGGTCTTGTACTGCGCGTCGTGATGGACAGTCTTGGTCTGGGCAACCCAATTGTGCTGGTGCGCCGGGGTGTCATCCTTCTTTGATGAGCCGCCCGAGCTGGAACCGGAGCCGGAGTTTCCGCTACCTCCGCTCGGCTTGCTGTCCGACTTATTTCCAGAGCCGTTGTTTCCGCTATCGTTCTTCTTGTTGTCGGAGGTCTCCGGTGTCTTCGCATCGGACTTGTCCTCCTTGGCGGTCTCCTCGGCCTTCCCGGTCTCCTTCTCGACGGCATCCGTATCGGCGTTCGGATTGCTGCTGATATTGGTCTGGAAGATGTTAACCACCTTCACGCCGCGCTCTCCGGTCAGCGTTGAATCTCCCATCCTCACGGCTTCCGCAACATCCTTGGCAATGGCCGTCAGGTCATCTTTCGTCACCTTGTCCGCATCCACCTTTTCGAGCGTGATGACGGTACCGTTCGTTTTCTTGTCATCTTTCCCGGCCTTGACCTTACTGGACGCGGCCTTATAGGTAGAGCCGTCCGCGTTCACCGGCGGGATGAGGGTGACGGTGTAGGTGCCGGACTTGCCGACCTTCACGGTCACCTGCTTGTTCGCGGCGATGGCGGTGTAGAAGTCCACCTTCCCGTCCGCATCCTCTATATGGGCGATAATGGGCGTGGAAGTGTCCGCATCCCAGCCGTCAGCCTTTACCTCAAGGGTAAGTACCATGTCCTGCTTCTCATCGTCCTTTGACTGGGACACCGCAGGGGCATTGGAATCTCCCGTCCAACTGGCATGTGAGATGGCGTAAGCCCCGCCGCCGATGAGAAGCGCCGCACAGAGGATTCCCGCACCAGCCACGCAGACCTGCTTACGGGAGAACTCGCGCCCGAAGAGCACGAGCGGCTTCTTAGCATTCTCCTCCTCCGTCGAATCCACGACCTTCGGGATTTCGGCGGTCTTGTCCGCCGGGACACCCTCAGTCTCGATGCTGTTATCGTTAAATATATTGCTGTCTTTCTTCATTTCTGTCAGTCCTTTCTGTCTTATAAGAAGATTTCCTGCTATCTATATTACCGGTAGGTCTCTACACCAACATACCCCATAGGACATGCACGAGGATGATGAGCACGAGGATGACCGCCATCCACTTGCAGTAGTAGAACAGTCTGTCTGGAAGCGTCACCATCGAAAGCCGCTCAATGCGTCTCTTGGATTCCTCTACCATCGAGTCGATGACCTTCCTGCTCCTTGCAGTCACCTCTTCGACGTTCTTTATGGTCATCTCCCCAGCTTTCTGCTGGGCATTGGCAACTCCCATGAGTGCCATCTGATTCGCCTGATGCTGCGCGTCCGCCGCGCCGTTTCTCAGCTCCTCGACCTTTTCGAGCACATCCTTCATCTCCGAAACCATGCCGCGCATCTCCCTTGCGATGCGTTCGTTGCTCCGGCGCTGCTCGGCGATAAGGTCTTCCAGCTTCTTCACGGTTCCGATGAGGTCGGTCTCGTCGTTCTCGTCCTCAAGCCTTCGTCCGGCGTTTCTGGCATCCCTCGCTTCCTCGGAGAGCTTAAGCTGCTGGCCGATACCGGCCATATGCCCGTCCGGCTGCTCAAGTTCCCTCTTCACCTCGCTAAAATGCTTTGCCATGTAATCTTCGCTCCTTTCCATCCGTCAGCCCTCCAAACCCTTGCCCCTCTTCTCGCGCACGCGGATAGCGATGGGCGTGTCGAGCAGATAGGAGAGGTTGTGTACCGAATCCGCCATCGAGCGCATCCGCCATGCTCCCGCACATGTGTATCGCCTTCCAATCCTTCTCGCCCTTCACCGTCACCTCGACAAGAAAACGTTCCTTTTCCATCTCTCTCCTCGACCTTGCCGGTCTTTTCTACGGACAGGGACAGCCTATCGCATCAGGTGTCCCTTTGTCTGGACACCTCTAGGGTTCACGCAGGTTCACCCCGCAGTTCGGGCAGAACTTCGGGACATATTCGGAAAACTCCTCGAACAGCGGCTCCTCGCTCTCCTCAGAATCCGTCATATCCTCCTCGACGCGCCCAGCCCATCCGCAGTCGGAGCACCAGATGCCGTCCACGGGGTTTACATTTGCGGCTTTCGAGTGGGCGCTCCCCATGGTGATGAAAATCCTACTCATCGTTCTCAGCCCTCTCCCCATTGCTCTTCTCACGCACTTCGGCTTCCTTCCGCATCGCGGCAATTAGCTCCTCGGGCGTGATTCCGAGACCGTCCGCGATAGCGAAAAAGGACGCAAGGCTCGGCAGGCGCGTCGGCTTTCCCCCGCTTCCGGCCATTCCGGCAAACCAAGCGGATTTGCTGATTCCGCTTTTCTTGATGGCGTTGTCGAGCGTCATCCCCTTCTCGTACACGATGCGGCGCACCGCAACCGCGAAACACCCGAGTTCCGGGAAACGTTCAACGGCTTTCTCCGCCTGTGGCTTACCCGCCATGGTATCTCCTTTCTTCCGGCTAGCTTGATTACTGGTAATATATCATACCACTAAACCAGATAAATCTTCAAGACGATACTCCATATATCCCGCACAAATAGGACAACAAACCAGCTTGAAAGCAACCCAGCAATATAGTAAGATAGACTCGTAAATCTATATCTGTTTACATGGAACGGTCGGTAATTCGTCCGTCATGCAAACTAACAGACTTATTAGAATTGACATTAGAAAGAAGGTCATAACATGCGAACTTACCAACACCCGATATACCAAGACAACACCATGGCAATTCGCGCCGAATATGATGAGGAAAAACGAGTCTTCGATTTGATGAAGAAGTTCCTCTATATCGTCGGGACGATAACGGCGATAGTTGTTTTCCTTTTGCTTCTCGTTAATTCCCCTGCCCTGATAACTCAGACAGGTGCAATTGGAATCATTGCACTCGTTCCCGTCCTGCTGGCTGCAACAGCCTTTACCGGGTTTTACGTCGGCACGGTACCGGCTGGCTACATCGCTGCATGGCGTGCAATCAAGCGCTCAAGGCTGTTCGTGTGGGGCAACGCTCTCGGACTGCTCCTCATAGCGACACTTCTTCTTTCCATCCCGGCTGCATTCGCGCCCATTGCCTTCCTTCTCCAGTGGTTGAAGGTGTCGAATCTCAAGCGTCAGCTTGACGCGAACGCATAGTGAGGTAAACTGAACGCGTTTTCTTCCTTCGCGGAGAAACTTTCTTGCTTTAGCCCGCTGCTCCCTGATGTGCGACATTAGGGGAACGGCGGGCGCTTTTATGCCGATTCTCACACACCCGTATAGCGGCGCAAGCGGAATATCCCGCCCGCGCCGCTTTTTAATTAACGCTCGCCGTTCTCCTTGTTCGGTTCCGGGCGTTCCTGCGTAGGTGCCTGTTGCGTCCGCTGGGAACCGCCGCTTCCGGCGTTTCCGCCGTTCTTCTTCCCTTTCGGCATGACCGTCGAGGATACTTCCGCCCTGAGTTCGTCGGCTCCGCGCCAGCAGGCGAGAATCAGGCGCTTGACCTCCGAATCGTCCGCGATATCTGAATCGGGGCGCGGGAGTTTCAGCTTGGGGATATCCACGATTTCCATGCCCTCCATGCCGCGTATCTCCTTGTGGTACTTCCGGTAGATGCTTCGGATTTGCGCAAGGTACCTCTCCTTCGTTTCCGTCACCACCGCCTTTTGCCGCTCGATATCCCTCTTCTCCGCAACGGCTGCGCTTCCTTCCGCATGGATGGATTTCGCCACATTCGCCGTGAACGCAGCTTCCAACCCCTTCGTTCCGAGGTCTGCATCGAGCTTCGCCACGGAGAAGGCATAGCGGTTGTTGTCCGTGTCGGTAACGTACATGCGCCCCTTCTTGAACTCCGTGTCAACGCCCCATGATTCCAGAAGCTCGCGGTAATCATAGATGTTCTCCGCTTCCCCGGCGGCGATGCGGCACAGCTCTCGCAAGTTCGTCTTATAGGAGTCGATGCCGCGTGCCGCAAGTTCCTTCTCGATACGGGACGGTTGCTTCTTATGGACGGAGGAATTGCGCTCGCCCTCCACGACCTGTTTCAACCCCCACTCGTGGTCGAGGTCGCGGATGCGGCTGGCACGTTTCACCTTGGCGCTTTTCCCGCGCCCCTCATCGAGCCGCTTGCCCGTTGACAAGTCGGTGCGGTTGATGACGATATGGACGGCATAGCGATGGGTCTTGTCCGCCTTGCAGTATTCGTTGTGAAGCGCCATCACTATCTGCTGGTTCGGGTAATGCTTTCCCACGTACTCCTTGGCATACCTCATGCACTCTTCCGGTGAGAGCCACCCGCCGTTTAAGTCGCACTCATCGGGATTGAACCCGAGAATCTGGTGAAACAGAATCGTGTTCTTCGCTTCCTTAAGCTCCCCAGTCTTCTTGTCCCGGACTCTCCTTGCCGCTTTGTTGTGCCCGTAGGCTTCCCGCGTCATCCACATGTGGTGCGCCCAGCGCTTCGGGTTCGTACAGCCGTCCATGTTCAGACTGTCGCGCAGAATCACCTTTCGGTCATCGTTGATGTAGCCGCGCAGATTCTTCATGTGACCGGAACTCTGCACACCGGTCTGCTTGATGATGGTCAATGCAATCCCTCCCCTCTTTCCCTTTTGAAATGAAACCCACGCACCGGATACTCATGTGCCATATCGTTTCGGATATGCCCGGACTTACATCGATATGTCTGCGCCGCATCTTCGATATCCCAGTAGCACCCCCGGTCTCAACGTAGATGACAGGTCTTGTCATTGCGGTTTTTCCTCCATTGCTCTTCTCACGCCATCCCAAAACGGCGATTCCATCCAGACGGATTTCAAGCGTTGCAGATACGTTTTCGCCCCATCTTGCGTGAACTCGGCATCGGCATCGTCAGAATGAAGATACCATCCGTTCGGAAACTCAACCCAAGATGCAACGGTCTCACCGAGTTCCATACTCACGTATCTCGTGAGCGTCACGCTCCAACCGTCCTCCTCATAGCAAATCGTCTTCTCGCTCCCGCAATCGTCCATCGTCATTGCTCCCCTTGCTTTCATGAATCTACTCTCGCGGACACTGCGCCCATGCCGGAAAGAATATCGCGTTCCGACGGTTTCCTGTTCCCCGTGACCTCCGGCTCCGCCCCATGTTCGCGACGGTAACCGTTTGCGAAAAATCGGAATACCTCTTCCGTCGTTTTCACCGGAGCGTGCCTGACAAACGGGTTGTATTCGTCATCAACGAAATAGAAAGTTCCATCTCTCTTCGCGATATGCGCCGGACGCTTGCAGGTCGGGCACCGTGATTTCAGGTCGCGGTAATGGAGCCATCCAGAATCAGTCATCGACGTACTCCCAGCGATAGCCACCTGCCATACCGGACGCGGCACCGCGGATACCTGCCTGCGACGCTCCGGTTTCTTTTGCCGCTTGGGTAATCGTTTTGTAAACGACACCGGTTTCCACACAGCGAACCCTTATCCCTCTTTTACTGGGAAGTAAATCATCCGGCTCTGGTTCGTCGGCATAGTAAAAATGAAGGCCTTTTGCCGTTCCATGCCTTTTTGCTGCCGCTTGGATATTATTTTCCGAAACTCCCGTTTCCCGTGCCGCCTGAGCTATCGACTCGTAAACGACACCGGTCTCCTTGCAACGAACTCTTCTCCAGCTTCTATTCCGAAAGAACTCCTCATCCGGCTTCGGTTCATCGGCAAAGTAAAAGTGTAAGCCCTTGGTTGCTATATGCTTTTTCAATGCCGCATAAATAGCAGCTCGCGGTACGCCAACCGCTTTTGCTGCCCTTGCTTGACTTTCAAAACGTTCGTTCGTCTCAAGGCAGATGATTGGTCTTGAGTTCTTATAAACCTTTCTATCGAAAACCGAATCGTCCGGCTCCGCTTCGTCAGCGTAATAGAAGTGAAATCCTCGACATGCCCCGTGGCGTTTCAGCGCACTGCTAACCAATGGCCTTGCGGCACCAATAGCACTCGCAGCATCCGTGACACTCGCAAACCGTTCTCCCGTCTCAAAGCAGACTATCTCTCTCTTTCTTCTCATCCTGTTCGCCCGCCTATCTAAGGAAACTGTCTTTTCGGTTCTCGTATTCCTCTCTTGTGATTTTTCCTTCCTTCAAAAACTCCTTCCAAGACCACCAAGTGCAAACGCACGACTGGATTGTTTCGTCGGTAAACCGGATGCTTCCATCCGCGCATGGCTTGATGCCGAACGCTTCCTCTGAAAGGAAAAGTGTGTGCATGAGTTCGTCATAGTGCTCAATGCCGTAAGTGTCGAAACATGCGGGTGCTACATCGAGTGCTTTCGCTATCCGTTCGAGCGTATTCTGCTTCGGACTACGCTCACCGAGTTCATAGCTTCTAAGAGCCGATTCCCCTAGACCTGCGGCATTCGCCAGTTCTCGTTGCGTCATGTTCCGACGCATCCGTATTCTTCTAATGCTCTTTCCTAAAAGCCGTTGCTTACGATTGCATTTAGCCATTTCCATATATCCTGTCATTCGTTATCGAGGTTGTCGAAGTCCTCTATTTGCAGATGGATGTTGTTCCAGTCTGCTTCTCTTCGGAGCGCCGCAAGCGCTTCCATGATTTCGGAAAATGACGAGACCTCTTTCTCCAAAACTCGTTTCGCTTCCTCCGGGTCGAACACTTTCACGCCGTAGGTGTTCAGGAACTTCATGAACTGGTTTAAGTTCGTTCCCTGCTTCGCGAGTTCGTGTGCCGCCTTTTTCAAAGGCTCGGTGTCGATGACCTTGATTGTCACGTCATTGGAATGGATAAGTAACGTGCGGGCATATTCGGAAACCGTCATTTCGTATTTTGCCGCTTTCCGTTTAAGGGTCTTCTTCTCGCGGTCGGTCATGCGTACCTCAACGCGTGCTTCCTTTTTCTGCATGTCGTTTTCGTCCCCTCTCGTTTTTCTAAAAACGGTTACTGAAAATGGTGCCGCCGCCATTTGCTAGTAACACGAAAACCGATAGTCGCTCTGCTGACTACTGGAACTCGGTAATCCTAAATTACCGTGTTTCAAAAAGCGCAAGCGTTCTCCCGTCAAGGCTCCGAAAGCCGCTCGGGAGCAAGATGGAAGGGTCGGAGAAATCCACAATAGTGGACTTTGTACGTACACTTCCCAAATCTTGCAACTCGAAGAGCGGCCTTGGCCGGTGAGCACTGATATTCTATCAGTGCGAGAGCAGAAAAGGCATGGAAAAGGGGGTGCCGCCGCGCCCTTTCCCATGCCTTTTCTGCGGGGTTTCCGGCTTGCCCGGAAACCAAGAACCCGAGGTGCCGCCACCTCGGGTTCCCATCATCTGCGAAGACGAAATCAATTTCTTTGAAGACTTGACAAAGATTCCTTCCAATCGCGTCTTGATAAGCGAACGGACACCATAAAAGGTGCCCGTTTTCTACGTTGCTGTTGATTCGTGCTCGCCATCCTCAATTTGAATTGCAGACCGCTACAGCTTCCATCCATTTCTTTCCAGAGCAACCAGCGCTTCACGTTGCCGAATGCCGAGTCCGCCGACACGCCTGCCTTTCGGTATCCGGTACAGTCGCATGATGACTACCGCCTTGCTCGCACCGATACCCGGAACACTTTGCAGAAGCGATGTGACCAAAATGCGCTTCGCATCCTCCTCGTCCATCGCATCCGTGAACGTAAGCTCGCCGGACTTCACGCGAGCTTTGAGTGCTGCATAGCGCCTGCGAGCCTGTATGGCAAGCTCTAGCGCATGGGCACGCTCCTCGCTGCTAAGGTTCGGCAGATGGTTCTCTTTCTCGGTCATCGTTACTTCCTACTTCAACTCGTTGTCCCAGATGTTATCGTCAGGCTGCGCCGCATGTTTCCAACGGTTCGCATCCGCCCGACCGTTCCAGTCGGCGATGAACTTCTCGATAGCAATGGCGCATCCGCTGTCAAGAGCTTCTGCCCACCTCTCGTTGTTCTCATCGCACCAA